>Ga0247708_1000005_pt1 | contig 75540 bp, 71 predicted proteins | sample 42W_NmetaG_FD_189040 | JGI IMG/M metagenome (GOLD analysis project Ga0247708, IMG submission 189040) | Soil microbial communities from hillslope of Landscape Evolution Observatory, University of Arizona, Oracle, AZ, United States - 4-2-W_N | ecosystem: Engineered > Artificial ecosystem >...
GGTGTTCACAGGCGGCCCGGTGGACCCTCCGCCGACGACCACCACCACCCCCACCACCATCCCGCCGTCGGGCCCCTCGGGCCGCTACACCCCGGTCACGCCGGCCCGGATCCTCGACACCCGTGACGGCACGGGCGGCGTGGTGGGTCCCGTGCCCTCGGGCGGGACCATCGACGTCCAGATAGGCGGGCGGGGCGGCGTCCCCAGCACCGACCTCGCCGGGGTGGCCATGACCGTCACCGTGACCCAGCCCACCCAGCCCGGCTACCTCACCGTCTACCCGAGCGGGACGGCCCGGCCGGCCCCCTCCAACCTCAACTTCAGCGCCGGGGAGACGACGGCGAACCTGGTCGTGGTCAAGGTCGGGGCCAACGGCAAGGTCAGCGTGTTCAACTCCGTCGGCGGCAGCACCCACGTGATCGTCGACGTGGCCGGCTGGTACTCCGGGGCGGCCACCGGCAGCGCCGGCCGGTTCGAACCCCTGGCGCCGTCCCGCATCCTCGACACCCGGGACGGCACCGGTGGGGGCGTGCGGCTCGGCCCCGGCGGCAGCTTCGACCTCCAGATCACCGGCCGGGGCGGGGTACCCGCCTCGGGCGTGCAGGCCGCGGTGGTCAACGTGACCGTGGCCGGCCCCTCGGCCGACAGCTTCCTGACCGTGTTCCCCACCGGCGAGGCCCGCCCCTGGGCCTCCAACGTGAACTTCGCCCCCGGCCAGACGGTGGCCTCCCGGGCCCAGGTGAAGCTCGGCGCCGGCGGCAAGGTCACCATCTACAACGGCGCCGGCTGGACCGACGTGATCGTCGACGTGGGCGGCTGGTACACCGACGCCTCGGTGGCCGGCAGCCTGGGCGCCTTCGTCCCAGTGATCCCGGCCCGCATCCTCGACACTCGCGACGGCACCGGCGGCCTCCCCGGCGCCCTGGGCACCGGCGGCACGGTCGACATCCAGATCACCGGCCGGGGCGGGGTGCCCAGCTCGGGCGCGCGGGCCGTGATCCTGAACGTCACCGTCACCCAGCCCGTCGCCGGCGGCTACCTGACGATCTACCCGGCGGGATCCGCCCGTCCCTTGGCTTCCGACGTCAACTACCTCGCAGGGGACAACCAGCCCAACCTCGTCGTGGTCAAGCTGGGGACGGGCGGCAAGGTCGGCCTCTACGCCTCGGCCGGCACCCACGTCATCTACGACGTGGCCGGCTGGATCTCCTAGCGGGAGGGGTCCGCCGCGCGCGCCGCCGGCCGGTAGGCTCGGAGGCGCATGGCGATGCGGCGACGGGCGGTGACGGCGGTGCTCTGGGCGGCGCTCCTGCTGCTCGCCGGCCCGCTGGCCCCGGTGTCCGCCCAGGCGGTGAGCGTGGGGCTGTCGGTCAGCCCCCAGTTCCCGGTCCTGGTCACCGTCGGGCAGGCCAACCAGCCGGCGTCGCTGACCATCACCAACTCGACCTCTGTCGGGGTCGGTCCGGTCACCCTGACCGAGATCACCCTCAACCCGGCCTGCGGCAGCCTCTCGCTCGACTGCGTCCCGCCCGATCCCGGCGTGTTCGCCCTCTCGCCCACCGCCACGGGCACGGCCGGGGCCTGCGCCGGCCGCACGTTCGTCGTCACCTCGCCCGACGCCGCAGGCCGGTCGACGTTCGTCCCGGTCGGCGGCGCGGTGGTCCTGGCCCAGCCCGGGTTGGCGAACAGCGCGTGCGCCATGGCCTTCACGTTCAGCGTGCTCAAGGCGCCCACCGCCGACGCCCAGCCGGACCCCGGCCTCCAGACCGCCCACGTCGCCACGGTCACCGGCACCGGCCAGGCCGGCGACTTCACCGGCTTCGGGATCGCCCGGGGGCTGCAGACCTCCAACGTGAACCGGGCCACGCCCACCCTGGCGGCCCAGGCCTCGCCGCCGGTCGCCCCGGGCGGGACGGTGACCGACAGCGCCACGCTGGCCGGGCCGGTCGCGGTCACCGGCACGGTCACCTTCACCCTGTACGGGCCCGACGACCCGGCGTGCCAGGGCCCGGCGGTGGCCGCCTCGACCAAGCCGGTCGTGGCCAACGCGGCCACGTCCGACCCCCTGGTCGTCTCGCAGCCGGGCACCCACCGCTTCGTCGCCAGCTACAGCGGCGACGCCAACAACCTCCCGGTCAGCACCAACTGCGCCGACCCGGCCCAGTCGGTGGTCGTCGTCCAGGAGGGGGGGCGGTACCGCCCGCTCACGCCGGCCCGCATCCTGGACACCCGCACCGGCATCGGCGGGATCTCGGTGGCCCTCGGGCCGGCGACCACCATCGACCTGCAGGTCACCGGCCAGGGCGGCGTGCCCGCCGCGGGCGTGAGCGCGGTGGCCATGAACGTCACCGTCACCCAGCCCACCGGCGACGGCTACCTCACCGTGTACCCCACGGGTACCGCCCGCCCGGTCGTGTCGAACGTCAACTTCACCCCGGCCGACACCGTGCCCAACCTGGTGGTGGTGCGGGTGGGCGCCGGCGGCCGGGTGTCGATCTTCAACGCCACCGGGAGCAGCCACCTCGTCGTCGACGTCACCGGCTGGTACTCCGACACCGGCGCCGGCAATGACGGTCGCTACCAGGCGCTGGTCCCGGCCCGGGTGCTCGACACCCGGCTGGGCATCGGCGGCGGCGCCCGGCTGGGCCCGGGGACCAGCCTCGACGTGCAGATCACCGGGCGGGGCGGTGTCCCGGCCGCCGGGGTCGCCGCCGCGGTGCTGAACGTCACCGCCACCGACCCCACGGCCACCAGCTTCCTCACCCTCCACCCCACCGGCGAGGCCCGGCCGCTGGCCAGCAACCTGAACTTCGACGCCGGGGAGACCGTCGCCAACAGGGTGATGGCCAAGCTCGGGACGGGCGGGCGGGTGACGATCTACAACGGCTCGGGCTCGGTGGACGTGATCGTCGACGTGGGCGGGTGGTACACCGACGCGTCGGTCGCCGGCCTCACCGGCGGCTACACGCCGCTCGACCCCGTGCGGATCGTCGACACCCGCCTCGGCCTGGGGGGCGTCACCGGCCCGGTGGGCGGCGGCACGACGTTCCCCATGCAGGTCGCCGGCCGGGGCGGCGTGCCCGCCTCCGGGGTGAGCGCCGTGGTGCTGAACGTCACCGCCGTCGGACCGGCGGCCGGCGGCTGGCTGACCCTGTACCCCACGGGCGCCCCGCAGCCCAACGCCTCGGACCTGAACTTCGGGCCGGGCCAGACCCGGGCCAACCTGGTGGTCGTCCGGGTCGGCGCCGACGGCAGGGTCAACGTGTTCGCGTCAGCCGCCACCCATTTCATCTTCGACGTCGCCGGCTGGTACACGTAGCGCCTCTGTGTCGGACTCCCCGGTCGCCTCCGACGGCGCGCTCCTCGGCGGGTACGCCCGCGGGGTGGCCTGGACCTACCTGAGCGTCCTGCTGACCGGCGCCTCCACGTTCTTCCTCGCCGGGTGGACGGTGCGCCGGGTCGGCACCGCCGAGTTCGGCCAGTTCGCGGTGGTCGCCTCCGTCAGCGGCCTCCTGGCCATGGTGGACTACGCGCTGGGGCTGGCCGTCCAGCGGGCCAGCGCCCGGGTGGAGGCGGGGTCGCCCGGGGCCGAGGCCGAGCGGGACTCGGTCCACGCCGCCCACGGGGCCTTCGTCGTCGTCGGCGCCGCCGTCGCCCTGGTCTCGCTGGCCTCCGGCGCGGCGCTGGCCGCCGCCGGCCCGGCTCGCATGCCCCGGCTGCCGGCCACCGTCGTCCTGTTCGGGCTGGCCACCGCCCTCCAGCTGGCCACCGCCGCCCTGCCCGCGGTGGCCGCCGGTTCCCGCCGGTTCTCCCTGCGGGCGCCGGCCACACTCGCCGGCGTGGCCGTCCGGGTGGTGGTCGCCGTCGCCGCCGTGGGCCGGTTCGGGGTGCCGGCCCTGGCCCTCGCCCACCTGCTCGGCGTCGCCGCCGACCGGCTGGTGCTCCTCGGGCTGCTGCGCGGGCGGGTGCCGTGGTTCGACGCCAGGCCGGCCCGCCCCCGGTCGCGGGCCCTGGCCCAGGTCCTCGGCTTCGCCCTGCCCCTGCTGGTGCTGAACGTCAGCGCCCAGCTGTTCGCGGTCGTGGACCTGGTCGTCATCGGGGCGCTCGTCGGCGCCGCGGCCAGCGGCCTCTACCAGGTGGCGTCCCTGCTGCCCCTGCAGCTCGCCGCCCTGCTGATGATCGGCTACAACGTCGCCTTCCCGGCCCTCTCCGGCACCGACGACGCCGCCGGCCAGGAGGCGGCCACCCGCTTCCTCACCGGCGTCGCGGCCTACGCCGCCGGGACCGGCCTCGTGCTGGCCGCCCTGCTGCGGGCCGACGTGATCGAGGTCGTCCTCGGCCGGCCCAGCGCGGTGGCCGAGGACGTCGTGGCCATCTTCTGTGCGGTGTGCCTGGCCAACGTGATGCTCCACGGGCTGGTCGCCCTCCTCATCGCCCGGGGGCACCAGTCGGCCGTGGCCCGGCTGGTCGCCATCGAGCTGCCGGTCAACGTGATCCTCACCGTGTGGCTGGTGGTGGCGCTCGGGGCCCCCGGCGCCGCCCTGGCCACGCTGGCCACCGTCGTGCTCATGGACTTCGCCGTCTTCCCCGCGCTGTGCGGGCCGCGCCTGGCTTTCCCCGTCCTGGGCACGATCGTCCGCCACGGCCTGGCGCCGGCGGCCCTGGGCGGGGCGGCGGCCGCCGTGGCCGCGACCCTGGCCGGGGCCCTGGCCGGGGCCGGCGCCCCCCGGCTGGCCACCGGCGCGCTCCTGGCCGCGGGCATCGCGGTGGCGGCCGGGCTCGCCGTCCTCGGCCCGGCCGGCCGGGCCACGCTCCGGGGCGCCTTCGCCGCCGACCGCCGGGCCCCCGCTCCCGCCCTGTGAGCGGCTCGAAGGTCACGTCGATCGCGTTCTACCTGCCCCAGTACCACCGCGTCGCGGAGAACGACGAGTGGTGGGGCGAGGGGTTCACCGACTGGACGAACGTGCGGGCGGCCAGGCCCCTGTTCCCCGGCCACCACCAGCCCCACGAGCCCGGTGACCTCGGCTACTACGACCTGACCGACCCGGGGGTGCGGGCGGCCCAGGCCGGTCTGGCCGCCGAGCACGGCATCGACGCCTTCTGCTACTACCACTACTGGTTCGCCGGGCGGCGCCTCCTCGGGCGCCCCTTCGACGAGGTGCTGGCCACGGGGCGGCCGGACTTCCCGTTCCTGCTGTGCTGGGCCAACGAGCCCTGGACGCGGGCGTGGGACGGCGGCCGGGACGACATCCTGGTGGACCAGCAGTACGGGGAGGACGACGACGAGCGCCACATCGAATGGCTCCTCGGGGCCTTCGCCGACCCCCGCTACCTCCGGATCGACGGGAGGCCGGTCTTCCTCGTGTACCGGGCCGGGCAGCTCCCGGACCCGCGGCGGACGACGCAGCGGTGGCGGGCCGCCGCCGCTGACGCGGGCCTGCCCGGCCTCTTCCTGTGCCGGGTGGAGAGCCACCGCGAGCGCGGCGACCCCAGGGCGCTGGGGTTCGACGCCGCGGTGGAGTTCCAGCCGGCGGCGGGCGACGTCCCCTTGCTGTCGAGGGCCCGCCTGAGCCCCCGACGGGTGCTGGCCCGGGCCGGGGTGGCGCCCGCGGAGTCGTCCTACATCGCCGTGGGGTACGACCGGCTCGTCCGCCAGGCCCTGGCCCGCCCGCCGGCGGCGTTCCCCCGCTTCCCGTGCGTCACCCCCGACTGGGACAACAGCCCCCGACGCCGCAGCGGCGCCTTCCTCCTGACCGGCTCCACCCCCGAGCGCTTCGGCGACTGGACGGCCGAGGCGGCGGCGCGGTTGCGGGCCGGGCCTCCCGGGCCGAAGCTGCTGTTCGTGAACGGGTGGAACGAGTGGGCCGAGGGCTGCCACCTCGAGCCCTGCCGGCGCTGGGGGTACGGGTACCTGGAGGCACTCGCCAAGGCCCTGGCCCGGTGACCCAGGCCTTCTACGACGCCAAGGCCGGCCTCTACGAGCGCGGCCTGAACCAGGTCGTGCTGGGCGCCGTCCGGGCCTGCCTGCCCGCGGGTGGCCGGGTGCTCGACGTGGGGTGCGGCTCGGGCGGCCTGCTCGGCGCCCTACGGGGTCTCGCCGGCTACCGGGCGGGGGTGGAGCTGAGCCCCACCGCGGCCGCGGCGGCGGCCGGGGTCGCCGACGAGGTGGTGAACCTCCCGGTCGACGCCGAGCTCCCGTTCCCGCCGGGGAGCTTCGACGTCGTCGTCTGCGCCGACGTCCTCGAGCACCTCGCCGACCCGGCGGCCGTGCTGGCCTCGCTGGGCGACCTGTGCCGGCCCGGGGGCGCGGTCGTCGTCTCGGTGCCCAACGTGGCCAACTGGCAGGCCCGGCTCCGCCTCCTCCGGGGGGTGTGGCGGTACGAGCCGGTCGGCCTGTTCGACAGCGGGCACCTGCGCTTCTTCACCCGGACCACGCTGCTGGAGCTCGTCGCCGGGTGCGGGCTCACCGTCGAGGCCTGCGTGCCGGCCCGCCAGCCGGAGCTGGCCGTCCAGGTCCCCGCCGTGGCCCGGCTGCCCCGCCCGCTGGGGAGGCTCGTCGGCAAGGCGTGGGCGGTGGCGGGCTACGGCCTGTCGCGCCTGCGCCCCGGGCTGTTCGCCTACCAGCTCGTGTGCACCGCCCGCCGGCCCGCTCAGGCCTGAGTGCGCCGCCGGAGGGACCCGGTCCGCACCCGCTTCAGGAGCCGCACGTACTGCAACTCGAGGGCGGTGGCGCCGATGTTCTGGAAGTAGGCGGCCTTGCTGCGCTGGAAGCACTCCCGCTGGTCGGTGCGGGACTGCCAGCTCTTGCCGCCGATATGGACGACGGCGGCCGACGGCGCCCGGCGGGCCACCTTGCCCTGCTCGCGCAGGCGGCGGCACAGGTCGAGGTCCTCGAAGTACATCTCGAAGCGCGGGTCGAACCCGCCGACGCCGATGAAGTCCTCCCGCCTGACGATCATGGCCACGCCCGAGACCCACTCCGGCGCCGTCTCGTCGGGCGAGGACCGTGACCACCGCCCGAGGAGGATGTCGCGCCGGGTCGGGAGGCGGCCGTAGGCCGTGGGCTGGAGCGACCTGCCGTCGGCGGAATAGATGGCGGGGGCGACGACACCGACGCCCTCGTCGGCGGTGAGCGCATCCACGAGCACGGCCACGGCCCCGGGCATCACGGTGGCGTCGCTGTTGAGGACGAGGAGCAGCGGCGCGCACGTGCGGCCCACGCCGAGGTTGACGCCCTGCCCGAAGCCGCGGTTGTGCCCGGCCTCGACCACCGCCACCCGGGAGTCGGCGAGGGTGTTGCGGAGGTAGCCGGCGCTCCCGTCCCCGGACCCGTTGTCGACCACCACGACCTCGGCCACCTCGGGCTGGGCCAGCGCCGAGGCGGCGGCCGCCCGGGTGAGCGCCTTGGTGCGGTAGTTGACGATGACTGCGGCGACGGGAGGGGTCATCCGGCGGTCCTGTGCCCGACGACGGTGAACATGCGCCGGCGCCGCCCGCGGTGGAGCTGCCCGTGGAAGGTGACCGCCGCCCGCTCGAACCCGAGCACGCCGAGGAAAGCGACCACGACGTCGGGCGAGAGCCGCCACCAGCCGTCGGGGTACCGGCCGGTCCGCCAGTCGGGGAGGAAGCGCATGGCCGGCTTGTGGACGCGGCGTGGCAGCCGCCGGGTGAGGCCGGACAGCACGGCGGGGGGGCTGAGGCGGTCCCGCGGCTCGGTGACGACCACCGCCTCCCTCGTCAGCCGGGCGGCGGACGCCAGGGCGGCGAAGGGGTCCCGGGTGTGCAGGAGGAGGGCTCCGAACACCGACACGTCGACGTGGCCGATCTCCTCGGGCACCGAGTACACGTCGCCGTGCACCAGCTTTGCCTCCGAGCCCAGGGCCCGGTGGCAGAACCAGTAGGCGTTGTTGAGCCGGCCGATCCCCGCCCTGTAGCCGTCCTCGGTGGCCAGCCACTCGCCCTCCCGGTGCCGGCGCCCGGCCGGCCGGGGCCGCCGGGCGTAGGGGACGACGTCCCAGCGGAAGTCCTCGGACAGGTCGTAGCTCACCACCTCGGCCCCCTCGTCCTCCATGTGGAAGCTGAGGAACCCGTCGGCCGCGCCCAGGTCGAGCACCCGGCGGTCCCGGAGCGGGATGCCCCCGAGGTAGGCGGCGACGCCGGGCCGGAGGTCCCACTGGCCCTCGACCTCCCCGACCCCCGGGATGCGCATCGAGTGGTAGAAGTCGCATTGCGACGGGTCGTCGACCCGCCTGGGTGGGGCGCAGATCGCCTCGAAGCCAGCCATCAGGCGGGCCCGGCCGCCACGCCGAAGCCGGTGTAGGCGAACTCGCCGAGGGCGAACCGGAGGGCGCGGCCGAACCGGAAGCGGCCGCTGCCGGTGACGTTGATCCCCTCGAGCCGCTCGACGGCGAACCCGCTGTCGGCGAACAGCTCCCGGATGGTCCGGGCCGTGAAGAACCGGAGGTGGGTCCGGTCGAGCACGCCGAGCTCGGTGTAGGTCCAGCGGCCCCGGAGGACCAGGTCGACCACCACCCGGATGTTGCGGACGTTCGGGATGGACGCCACCACCGTCCCCCCCGGCGCGAGGTGGGGGAGCGTCGCCCGTAGGGTGGCCCAGGGGTCCACCAGGTGCTCGAGGACGTCGTTGAACACCACGCAGTCGAAACGCTGCCCGGTGGCCGCCAGCGCGTCGGGGTACGTCCCGGCGATCACCCTGTCGTAGTGGGGCCGGGCCTCGGCCGCGGCGGCGGGCGCGGCCTCCACCGCCCACAGGGTGCGGGTGGGGTCGGCCCGGCGCAGGGCGGCGCCGAACCCGCCGGGTCCGCAGCCCACGTCGAGGACGGTGCGAGCGCCCGCCGGCACGAACGGCAGCATCTCCTCCCGGCCCGAGAACGGGTAGGTCGCCGCCGCCACCGTCACTTCCGCAGGACGGCGACCACGTTGGCCGCGGGGAAGAGCCGGCTGGCGAAGGTCATCTCGTAGAGGTCCTGCACCAGGGCCCGGGAGTTGACCAGTGGCTCGACCAGTCGGTCCCAGAGCAGGAACCTGCCCCGCCCCAGCTGGGCGCTGAACTGGATGGCGGCCTCCACGACCTCGGAGAACGTGAAGTCGAAGTAGTAGCCCCGATCGCGGCGGCTGGAGCCCTTGACGAAGAAGTCGAAGGTCCGAACCGAGTACCCGCGCACGTGGGTGGGGTCGACGTAGAGGTTGCGGGACGTGAAGTGGACGGCCGAGATCACGACCGTCCCGCCCGGGGCGAGGACCCGGTGGAGCTCGCGCAGCGCGGGGACGACCTCGACGTGCTCGAGGATGTCCCGGCACAGCACGACGGTGAAGGTGTCGTCGGGGAAGGGGAGGGCCTCGCCGGTCAGCGACGCCACCACGTCGACCTCGGGCAGCGGGGAGAGGTCCACGTTCACGTAGCCGTGGCGCCGGTCACGGCCCGAGCCGATGTTGAGGAAGCGTGGCACCCCGTCCGAGCCGCTCGACTCGGCCACGGCATGGCGCAGGCGCTGCTCCAGGTCGATCGGCATCACGGCGATAGTAGGAGCGCCCGGTGCGCCGGCCCGCGGACGGGCGCGTCTACCATCCGAGGGGCGATGACAGATTCGGTCGTACCTACGACCGGTGAACGGTGGGGCACCGGCGCGCGCCCCGCCATCACCTACGTCCCGTGGACCGAGTTGTGGGACGGCTTCGAGCCGCGGGTCGCCGACGTGGTGCGCACCTCGGGCGGGGTAGCGGTGGGCGAGCTGGGCGGCGGGGCGAACCCCACGCTCGGCCTCCAGGACCGGGTCGGCCGGCCGATCGACCTGACCGTGCTGGACATCTCGGCCGAGGAGCTCGATCGCAGCCCCGCCCACCTGGCCAAGCTGTGCGTGGACCTCTGTGCCGAGGAGCCGCCGGTGCACGAGCGCTTCGACGTGGTGTTCTCCCGGATGCTGTGCGAGCACGTCACCTCGGGCCGGGCCTTCCACCGCAACTGCTACGCCGCCCTCCGCCCCGGCGGCTACGCCGTGCACTTCTTCCCGGCTCCCACGGCGCTGCCCTTCGCCCTCAACCGGCTCCTCCCCCGCACCCTGAGCGAGCGGCTGCTGGAGACCTTCTTCCCGGCCCGCAAGCGGGGCGGCAAGCACGGCAAGTTCCCCGCCCGCTACAGCTGGTGCTGGGGCCCGACGCCGAAGCAGCTCGAGCGGTACCGCTCCGTCGGCTTCGAGGTCGTGGCCTGCGACGTCGGCATCGGCCACGGCTACTACCAGCACTTCCCGGTGCTGCGGTCCCTTGAGCGGGCCAAGGCAGATTTCCTGCTCAGGCACCCGACGCCGTGGCAGGCCGCGTTCGTGCTCTTCGTCCTGCGCCGCCCGCCCGAGTAGGCACCGCCCGCCCTGTCCCGGACGACCCTTGTCGACGCCCGGTGGTCCGACCACGAGGGCGCCACCACCGTCACCCGGCTCCTCCTCCAGGGCCTGGCCGACCTGGCGCCCCCCGGCCGCTGGCTGCTGTGGGGGCCGGACACCATGGTGGGCCCCGCGGCGGCGACCTGGCCGGGGGCGGAGGCCGTCGTCACGTCGGTGAACCCGGTCGCCTGGTTCGGCCAGCGCTCGGTGGGGCGGGTCCCTCCCGCCGACCGGGCCTTCCACCCGCACCAGACCCGGCCCCTCCACCGCATCCCGGCGGCCAGCTGCGTCCTCGACCTCATCCAGCTGCAGGATCCCTTCCCACCCCTGCGGCTGGCCAAGGCCCTCAGGCTCCGGGCGTCGGTGCGGGCGGCCCGGGCGCTGTTCACGATCACCTCGTCGGTCCGCGACGAGCTGGTCGCCGACTTCGGGGTCGATCCGGCGTCGGTCACTGTCCTCCGCCTGCCGGTGGACCCTGCCGCATCGGCCCGGGTGGCCGCGGCGCGGGCGACCGCCCCGCGCCGGCCCCGGCCGTCCGCCCCGTACCTGCTGGCCCTGGGGCGGTTCGACCCGCACAAGAACCTCCCCCGCCTGATCGCGGCCTTCGCCCGCACCCGCTTCGCGGCCCGGGGCGGGGAGCTGCGCCTCGGCGGGGGCACCGTCGCCCGCCTCAGGGCCCAGGGCGTGGGCCCGCTGCCTCGTGGCGTCCGGGTGCTCGGCCGGCTCGATCAGGCCGGCCTTGAGCGGGCCCTGGCCGGCGCCACGGCCCTCGTCCAGGCGTCGCTGGTGGAGGGGTTCGGCCTCCCGGTGGCCGAGGCGCTGGTCGCCGGGGTGCCGGTGGTGAGCAGCCCCATCCCCGCGGTGACCGAGTTCGGGCCCCCGGGTGTGCCCACCTTCGACCCCCGCTCGGTGCCGGACATGGCCGAAGCGATCGACCGCACCGTGGAGCTCGTCGAGGACGGCCGGTACTGGGACACCGTCGACCGGGCGTCATGGCTGGCGGCGCGGCCGACGCCGCGCACGCTGGCCGAGCAGGTGCTGGCGGGCCTGGCCGGTGTCGGCGCTCAGTAGGCGCCGTCGCCGCGGAGCACGGCGAGGGGCGTGCGGGCCAGGATGGCCAGGTCGAGCCGCAGCGAGCAGGCGTGGAAGTAGTCGCGGTCGAGGCGGGCCCGCTCGGGGAACTGGATGTGGCTGCGCCCGCTCACCTGCCAGATGCCGGTGAGGCCCGGCCGCACGCCGAGGTAGCAGTCGACCAGGTCGCCGTAGGAGCCGAGCTCGGGCGGGACGACCGGCCGGGGCCCGACCAGGCTCATGTCGCCCCGCAGCACGTTGAGGAGCTGGGGCAGCTCGTCGAGGCTCGACCGGCGCAGGAACCGGCCCACCCGGGTGACCCGGAACTCGTGGGCGACGGGAAGCTTGTAACCCGTGGCCACGTAGGTGTCGTACAAGGCGGGATCCTGCAGGCGGGCCTCGGCGTCGCGGCACATGCTGCGGAACTTGAGGACGGTGAAGGCCCGGCCGCCCCGGCCCACCCGGGGCTGGCGGAACAGGACGGGGCCGTGCGACGTGCAGCGCACGAGGGCGGCCACCACCAGCCAGATGGGCATGGTGAGGGTCAGCGCGACCAGGCTGAGGACGATGTCGAGCAGCCGCTTCACGAACAGGTAGGCGGGCGAAGCCGTCCTGGTGGCCCCGGGAACCGCAGGGGGGGCCGCCGGCGCTTTCGGAGCCGCGGCGACCGGCGCGGCAATGGCCTCCGCCACGTACAAGCTCAGCTCTGCGGAACCCGGCTCCATGTCTGGCCTTCCCACCTTCTCCGCCAGCCCACGACGTTCCGGGAAGGATACTCAGATCGCGTCCGCGAGGATGACATCGTGACGTCGACCCGCATGGCCCTCGCCCACGAGTGGCTCGACGCACGCGCCGGGAGCGAGAAGGCGTTCGAGGCGCTGGCCCGGCTGTTCCCCGATGCCGACCTGTACGCCCTCACCGACACGCTGGGCGACGCCTTCGATTCGGGGGGCCGGCCGGTGCGCACGACGTTCCTCGGCCGGGTGCCGGTGCTGCGCAGCCGGCGGGACCTCGCCCTCCCGCTGATGCCGCTGGCCTGGCGGACGGCCACCCGGCGCCCCTACGACCTGGTCCTGACCTCCAGCCACGCCTGCGTCAAGGGGTTCGGGCCGGCCAGGGACGCCCTGCACCTGTGCTACTGCTACACGCCCATGCGGTACGTGTGGGACCCGCACGACCGCCGCTCGGGCCTCCACCACCTGGCCGGGCTGGGACCCCGGGCCGCCCTGCGGGCGTGGGACCGCCGGTCGGCGGACCGGGTGGACAGCTTCGCCGGCATCTCGACCGCGGTGTGCGAGCGGATCCAGCGCTGCTACGACCGGCCCAGCCGGGTCATCCACCCGCCGGTCGACACCGACTTCTACCGCGCGGGGGAGGCCGGCGAGAGCGGCCGGCCCCTGCCCGCGGCGCCGTTCGTGCTGGCCTGCTCCCGGTTCATCCCGTACAAGCGGCTGGACCTGGCCATGCGGGCCGCCGACCGCGTCGGCCTGCCGGTGGTGGTGGCCGGCAAGGGACCGGGGGAGGCCCAGCTGCGGGAACTGGCCGCAAGGCTCCGGGTGCCGGTCACCTTCGAGGTGGCGCCCACCGACGAGCGCCTCCGCGACCTGTACCGGGCGGCGGCGGCGTTCGTGTTCCCGGCGCTGGAGGACTTCGGCATCGTGGCCGTCGAGGCCCAGGCCTGCGGGACGCCGGTGGTCGCCCTGGCCCAGGGCGGGACGGCCGACATCGTGGTCGACGGGGAGACCGGCGCCCTGGTGGAGGATCAGGACGTCGACCTGATCGCCAAGGGGCTGCAGCGGGCGCTCGACATCGACGACCCGGCGGCCTGCGTCCGCCAGGCCGCCTCGTTCTCGCCGGCCGCCTTCGAGGCCCGCATCCGGGCCTGGGTGGCCGACGCCGAGCAGGGCCGGATCTAGGCAGCGTCCTAGGCCGGGGCGGGCGCGGGCGCCGCCTCCGTGGCCCGGCCCTGGGCGCTCCGGCTCACACGGACCCATGGCATGAGGCCGATGGCCAGGGCCATGGCCAGCACGACGAGGTCGGCGAACGGGGCGAAGAAGAACGACCCGAAGAAGGCGAAGGTGCCGTCGAAGAAGATGGCCGCCAGCAGGAGGTTGGTCGGGTACTTCCGGTCCTGGCGCCTGGCGGTGACGACGTTGCGCACCCGGACCGTCCCCCAGCCGATGAACAGGCCGGAGATGAGGCAGAACCCGGCGGTGCCCGGGAGGCCGAAGGAGGAGAAGCCCCACAGGGGGGCGGGCAGCCGGATGCCGCCCGAGGCGATGAGGTTGGGGTTCTGCACGCCGGTCGTCAACCGCAGGGCGTAGTGGACCGGGTTGTACTCGTCGCCCCCAGGCCCCAGCTTGGCCACCAGCGTCTTCCCCTTCGTCTGCTGGGAGCCCTCCCGCTCGAAGCCCCGCAGGAACGAGAGGTGGTCGCGGACGTCCGGCGCGCTGGCCGCCAGGCGGGCCGGGAGGGTCGCCACCGAGCGCACCGAGGGGAACAGCAGCTCGTTCGACAGGGCGCCGGCCAGGAACACCAGGCAGACCCCGGCGACGATCACGCTCGGCGCCAGCCGCCGGCCGATGGCGAAGGCGATCAGGACCATGAGGGGCCCGGCGAAGGCGTCGGCCCGGCTGAGCGACGCGGCAAGGCCCAGGCCGAGCGCCCCGCAGAGGGCCACGTCGAGCACCGCCCGGGTGCGGTAGGCGACCACGATGGCGGCGGGGAAGATGCCGCCGGCCAGGGCCAGGCCGAAGAGGTAGAGGGGCCGGGCCCGGGCGAAGCCCGGCCCGTAGATCCCGATGCCGTACTTGGCCAGCTGCCGGTCGGCGGCGAGGAGCGGCACGTAGCGCATCAGGGCGAAGGCGCCGAGGAGGGCGGCGGCACCGACGGCGGTCAACATCCGCGTCCGCCGCTTCACGAGCCGCCAGGCCGGGCTGCCGGCGTCCAGGGCGTGGCCGAAGGTGAAGGAGAACCGGGAGCTTGTCCGCCCCGCGAAGTGGCCCCCCAAGGCCAGCCCGGCGGCGAAGAAGGCGGCGCCCACGGCGAGGATGCGGGCGTAGAGGTCGAGGATGTGCGGCTCCGACGCCGTCAGCGTCGCCGTCCCCACGAGGGGGATGAACAGCGTCGTGAAGTAGAGCCCGGCCTGGCGGTAGGCAAAGATGTTGTCCCTACGGGGCCACAAGGCGATCTGCCCACAGGTGATCACGAGCAGCGCGACGGCGATCACGACACGCGGCTGGACGACCCCCCCGGCGGAGGCCAGGCGGGTGGCTACGACGGCCAGCACCGCGGCCCCGGCCACCATGAGGACAGGTATGGGGTCACGGACCCGCCGCCGCGCTTGCGTCGTATCCGGCCGCATCGGCCCCCGACGGTACCGGGAAGCGAGGTCGGCGGGCGGGTGGGGGGGCGATCGGTACTATCCGGCGACACATCCGGGCGCCACGTGGAGGGAAACACTGACCACCCCGCCAACCGGCGAGACAAATCGACGGCGACGCCCACGACCCACATGGGCATGACCGACGCGGAGATGACCGACGCGGACCCGACGGAGACGGGCATGAGGCTCGCTCCGCCCGCGTCGCCGGCGGCGGGCGAAGACGATCGCAGGGCGGCGCGGGCCTTCGAGCTCATCGCCCGGGCCCGCCGGTACTCGGCGAGGCTGCCCGGGCGGTGGGACCGGCGTGCCCGCGACCTCGGCAAGGCGATCATCAACTACCGGGGCGCCCGCCGGTCCTACGGCCGCCAGGTGCTGTTCGGGCTGCTGCGGCGGGGCTCCGACGTGCTGCTGGCCCCGTTCGGCGACGCCCAGCTCCTGGTACCGGCCGACGACCTCGAGATCGGCCGGGTGGTGTACGCCACCGGCGGCTACGAGCGGCTCTACATGGCCCACGCGACCGCAGAGCTGCAGCGGCTCGGCTTCCCGGTGAAGGGGACCACGTTCGTCGACATCGGCGCCAACATCGGCACGTCCACCCTCGATGCCCTGGTGAACTTCGGGTTCGGCCGGGCCGTGTGCTTTGAGCCCGACGAGCGCAGCTACCGGCTGCTGATGGCCAACGTCGCCCTCAACGGCGTCGAGGCGCGCGTCCGCGGCTTCCACGTCGCCCTGTCGTCCACCGACGGCCTCCGCCTGCTCCAGACCTCGCCTACCAACCGGGGCGACAACCGGCTGCTCGGCCAGGCGCCGCTCAACGGGCACGCGGGCGTGGTGGGCGTGCAGTGCCGGCGGTTCGACGCCCTCGTCGAGGAGGGCTCGGTGTCCCTAGACGAGGTAGGGCTGATCTGGCTCGACGCCCAGGGCCACGAGCCGTTCGTCCTGCAGGGCGCCTCCGCGGCGCTCGAGGCGGGGATCCCCCTCGTCCTCGAGTACGCCCCCGCCCTGTTCGACAGCCGCAGCCTCCGGGAGCTGGAGGCCCTCGTCCGCACCCACTACACCACGGTCTTCGACCTCCATCTCCTCGCGGCCGGCCTGCGTGCGCAGGCCGTGTTGGCGGCGGCCGACATCGGCAGGCTTCACGAACGGGAGGACCAGGAGCACACCGACCTCCTCGTCGTCCGGTCGCCTGCGGGCGCCGAGTAGGCGCCCGGGCCGGGCCAGGCATGACCGACACGGCGCGCTGCTACGTGTGTGGTGCGCGCACGCGCCCGCGCCAGGTCGGCATCTCCAGCATGCTCGTGTGCCCGGAGTGCGGCCTGGGCCGTACGGTTGCCACCAGCCAGACCGGCGACTACTGGACCACCCACGACGGCGGGGATCGCGAGGTCGCCGGCCCGTACTGGACCGACGCCCGCGCCGCGGTCTTCCGGGGGGCCCTCGCCCTCCTGGAGGCCGAGCACGGCAAGGGTCGGGTGCTGGACCTCGGCGGGGGGGTCGGCCACTTCGCCCACCTGGCCCTGACTGCCGGGTGGGACGCCTACTCCCTCGACATCTCCGAGGTGGCGGTGGCCGCCGCGGCCGAGCGCATCGGAGGGTCGCGGTCGCTCTCGACGATCCCCAGCGAGCTGGAGGGCACCTGCGACGCGGTCACCCTGTGGTGCGTCGTCGCCCACGTCGAGGATCCCCGGGCCATCCTCTCGGAGGCCCTGCGGGCCCTGCGCCCCGGCGGCCGGCTGTTCCTGACCACGCCGAACTTCCGGTTCCAGGCCGGCTACGCCACGGCCCTGGCCCGCCTCGGTCGCCCCATCGACTTCTCCGCCCACGACCACCTCCTCCACTTCACGCCCGGCTCGCTGGGCCGCACGCTGGAGGCGGTGGGCGTGGCCGCCTGGCGCCTGGCCTTCGTGGGGGTCACCGAGTACTTCGTCGCCGAACCCCGGATGGCCCGCTGGGTGGTGCCGGCCAAGCGGGCCTGGAACCGGGGCGCCCTGGGCGCGACCCGGGCCCGCCTCCCCTACTTCGGCTCGGAGCTCCAGGTGGTCGGGACCGCTCCGTGAGCCTCTCCCTGCGGTCGAGGTGGCAGTCCCACCCGGTCGTGGGCCGCTCGGCATGGACGTTCGCCGACCAGGCGGCGTCGAGCGGATCCAACTTCGTGCTGGCCCTCACCATCCTGGCCACCGCCGACCTGCGGGAGTTCGGGGCGTTCTCGGTGGCCATCACCGGGTACCTCCTGGTGACCCAGCTCACCCGCTCGGCGTTCTCCCTCGTCGTGCTCATCCTCTACTCCGACGACGACGGGCCGGCGGTGGCGTCCCGGGCCGGGCCGGCGGTGGCCGCGGCCGTGGCGACCGGCGTGGCCGGGGCCGTCGCCTTCCTGGCCGCCGGCCTGGCCTTCGACGGGGGCCGGGCGATGTTCCTCGTGCTGGCCGGCGCCCTTCCGTTCCTCCAATACCAGGACGCCGTCCGCCACGTGGCCTTCGCCGCCGCGCAGCCAAAGGTGGCGGCCCGGAGCGACGGGCTGTGGCTCTTCCTGCAAATCACGGCCAGCGCGGTGGCCGCCCTCACGGGGCGGGCCAGCCCCACCGTGCTCCTGCTCGTCTGGGCCGGCGCCGGGTCCCTCTCCGGGGTGGTGTTCGGCGCCCGCCTCCGCGCCGTCCCCAGGTTCGCGTCGTGCCTGGGGTGGTTGGCCGAGAACAGCCGGCTGTGCGCCCGGGTCTGCACCGAGTTCGTGCTCAACTCCGGCAGCTACTACGCCCTTTCCTACGGGCTGGTGGCCGTGGCCGGTGCGGACCAGCTGGGGCGCTGGCGGGCCGCCCAGACCCTCATCGGCCCGGTGAGCGTGCTGCTGATGGGCGGCACCACGCTGGGGGTGCCGGAGAGCGTGCGGGTCCGGGACCGGGGGGCCAGCCTGCACAGGGTGGCGGCCGTGCTGTCCACCGGCCTGGCCGGCGTGGCCGCCGCCGGCGGGCTTCTCGCCTACGCCGTCCTGCCGGCGGTCGGCCCGACGCTGTTCCCCGACACCTGGGCGACGACGCGCCCGGTGCTCCCGGTGCTCACCCTGTTCGCGGTGGCGGTGGGGGCGTCGACGGGGCCGGTGGCCGGCCTGCGGGCCAGGGGCCAGGCCGGGTGGATCGTGCGGGGCCGGGCCGTCAGCGGGGCCGCCGGGCTGGTGGCCGGGCTCGGGCTGGCCGCGGGGTCGGGCGCGGTCGGGGCGCTGACCGGCCTGGCCGTCGCCGAGGCCGGCTTCGCGGTGGCCGCCTGGCTTCGCCTCCGCCGTGCGCTGGACGGACGACCCTCGGCCGCCGACCACGGTGGGTAGGATCAGCGGGCAGATGGCAGCCGAGCAGGAAGGCGAGCTGGGGCTCCAGGACTATGTCGGCGTCCTGCGCCGCCGCAAGGGCACGATCGCGGTCGCCGTCATGCTGGTCACCGTCCCGGCGGTCGTGATCTCGCTGCTGCAGACGCCCAAGTACGCGGGGACGGCCGACCTGCTCCTGCTGCCCCGGAGCAGCGAGACCCTTTTCAACCCCGACAGCGGGGCCCGCAACGACCCCAACCGCGAGGTCCAGAACGAGATCCGCATCCTCACCAGCCAGCCCGTGCGCGCCGCGGTACGGGGCGAGCTGGGCTCGGCGCCCAAGGTCAAGGCCACCCCGGACGGCCAGACCGACGTGATCCGGGTGACGGCCACCGACGTCAACCCCGAGCGGGCCAGGGATCTGGCCAACGCCTACGCCAACGCCTACATCGAGTACCGGCGCAAGCAGGCGGTCGACGACGTCCTGGCCGCCAGCCAGCAGGTGCAGAGCAAGATCACCGATCTCCAGAAGCAGATCGACGGCGCGGCCGCCGGGGCGCCGAGGGACTCCCTCGTCCAGGCCCAGGCCCTGTTCAAGCAGAAGCTCGACCAGCTCCAGGTCGACGGCGCCCTCAAGCGCGGTGGCGCCCAGCTGGTGACCCCGGCCACCGTGCCGACCAATCCCGTGTCGCCCCAGCCGGTGCGCACCGCGGTCATCGCCCTGGTGCTCGGCCTGCTGCTGGGGCTGGCGCTGGCCTTCCTCCGGGAGTTCCTCGACGACTCGGTGAAGAGCAAGGACGAGCTCGAGCGGGTCGCCCCGGGGGTGCCGGTCCTCGGGCTCATCCCCGTGGTCCCCGCCTGGCGGGGCAAGGACACCCCGTACCTGGTCTCGATCGCCGACCCCACCTCGCCCGCCGCCGAGGCCTACCGCACCCTGCGGACCTCGATCCAGTTCATCGGCCTCGACCAGCCGATGCGCACGCTGCAGGTGACCAGCGCCAACCCCCAGGAGGGAAAGACCACCACGCTGGCCAACCTAGCCGTGGCCCTGGCCCGGTCGGGGTCGACGGTGGCCATCGTCTGCTGCGACCTGCGCCGCCCCCGCGTGCACGAGTTCTTCGGCCTGACCAACGACGTCGGGTTCACGTCGGTCCTCCTCGGTAAGGTGCCCCTGGCCGGGGCCATGCAGGAGGTACCCGACCAGGCCCGCCTCTCGCTGCTGGCGTCCGGGCCCCTGCCCCCGAACCCCTCCGAGCTCCTGGCGTCCAAGCGCACCGTGGAGGTGCTCGGCTCCCTCCAGGCCGAGTACGACATCGTGCTGGTCGACGTGCCGCCCGTCCTGCCGGTCACCGACGCCCTGGTCCTGTCGAGCCGGGTCGACGCCACCCTGCTGGTGGCCGTGGCCGGCGCCACCAGCCGCAAGGAGGCGGCGCGGGCCGTCGAGCTGCTGGGCCAGGTGGAGGCGCCGCTCGTGGGCGCCGTGCTCAACGGGGTCGACACCGAGGGCTCCTACGGGTACGCCTACCAGTCCTACCGGTACGAGAGGCCCGTTGGCCGTCGAGAGCCAGCCAAGAACTGACCGCCCGGAGGGCGTCCGCCCCCGGAGGCGCCGGCGGCGGAAGTGGTGGAACCCGTTCTGGCTCTACCGGCACCGCTCGGGGCGCCGGCGCCGGCGGCGGTTCGACGTCAAGCTCCGGCGGCGGCGACGGGCCCAGCGGCGGGTGGCCTGGGGCGTCGGCGGCGCCGCCTTCGTCCTCGCCCTGCTCGGCACCCTCGCCATGCGCGACGCCATGCGCATCCGCGGGCAGCTGGTCGCCGCCCAGGCGTCCCTCCAGCGGACCGTCGACAACCCCGCCGCCCTCCGCACGCCGCAGGGGCGGGCCGCGGCGCTGATCGACGTCGACAGCGCCCTGGTGTCGATCGACGACGCCCGGCGCGACGCCCAGGGCTCCGCCGTGCTGTCCGCGTTCGGCGCCTTCCCGGTCGTGGGCAGCCAGCGAAGCGGCCTGCTACGGCTCATCGACGACTCGGCGACCGCGGCCACGGCCGGCCGGGGCCTACTGGCCACGATCGACGCCCTGGCCGAGCGCAACCGCCTGCAGGACGGCACGGTGCCGGTCGCCAGCCTCGGTGAGCTGCAGACGGCCGTGGAGGCCGCCGGCCGCACCCTCGGCGGTCTCACCGGCCGGACGGGGCTCTGGGGCCCCGTCGGCGAGGCCCGGCGGGACTTCGACGAGCTGGCCGCCGCCGGGTCGCGGCGGCTGGCCGAGGGGGCGGAGGCGCTCGGGGCCGCCCGCAGCTTCCTCGGATCGGCCGGCACCCGCCGCTACCTGGTCGCCCTGCAGAACAACGCCGAGATGCGCGATCAGGGCGCGGTGCTTTCCTACGTGGTCGTGCGGTTCACCGACGGCCGGCTGGCCTTCGAGCGCCGGGGCTCCGTCAGCGACCTCACGCTGTCGGCGCCGGCCCCCACCGTGCTGCCCCCGGGCACCAAAGAGGTGTTCGGTTCCCTGGCGCCCACCCAGACGTGGCAGTCGGTGAACGCCACCGCCGACTTCGCCCTGAGCGGTCGGGCCATGGCCGACATGTACCGCCAGGCCACCGGCCAGGCCGTCGACGGGGTCATCGCCATCGACGTGCCCGGGCTGGCCGCCGTGCTGCGCACCATCGGGCCGGTCGCCATCGAGGGCGTGGCCGAGCCGATCGGGGCCGACAACATCGCCCGGGTGCTGCTCCACGACTTCTACGTGGGCCTGCCGGTCGGCGAGTCTTCCGCCCGCCGAGAGCGCCTGGGCGACGTGGTCGGCGCCGTCGTGGCCAGGCTCACGACCGGCAGCCACGACGCGGTCACCCTGGGCCGGGAGCTGGCGGAGGCGTCGGCGGGGGGCCACCTCCGCCTCTGGAGCGGGCTGCCGCAGGAGGAGGAGGTCTTCGAGCGGACCGGGCTGGGGGGCGGCCCGGCCACCAAGGACGCCGACCGGACCTTCCATCTCGCCGTCCAGAACCGCACGGCCAGCAAGCTCGACTACTTCGTCAAGCCCTCGGTCCGCCAGGAGGTCCGGGTCACGCGGCAGGGGACGGCCGTGGTGCGCACCACGGTGAGCATCGAGAACCAGGCGCCGGCCGATGCGAGGGCGTCCTACCAGTTCGGCCCGGCGGGGATCACCGAGAAGCCAGGCGACTACCTGGCGTGGGTGCTGCTCTGGGGGCCCGCGGGCTCCCGGCAGATCCAGGGCTCGGTGGCGGAGTCCGGGCTCAACCTTTCCCAGTTCGTGGTGGCCGTCCCGGCGGGGGAGCGGCGGGACGTCACCTTCGAAACCGTGGTGCCCCGGGCGGTGCGCGACGGGAAGCTGCAGCTCCGCCTCGTCCCCCAGCCCCGCCTGGAGCCGGTGCCGCTCTCGGTCCGCCTGACCACCGACGGACGCTCGATCGGGGGGGCGCCGGCCGAGTGGCAGGCGGCGTGGGACCGCGTGCACCGCCTGACCTGGGACATCGGCCGGTGACCGTCCTCGCCAGGCCGCCCGGCGTGAGCTAGGGTGCGACCCAAATTGTCCCGACGGGGGGAAGAGTGCCCATGAGGCGGTTGCGAATGACGGCGCTGGTGGCTGTCGCGTGTCTGGCGGGCGCGTTGACGTTCCTGGCTGCGCCGGCCACGGCCCAGACCGGCTACCCGCCGGGCCCCTGCGCCATCCTGAGCGGGAGCCAGTTCGCCGGCAACGCCCAGGTCGGGCAGACGTTCACCGTCACCGTGTCGCCGTCGTGCCTGTTCACGCCGGGCGGCACGGCGTCGATCGTGGTCAACGGCTCGGCGGCCTTCACCAAGACGGTGAACGCCGACGGCACGGTCACCCTCACCATCACCGTCCTGTCGCCCACGGAGCTGTCGGTCAACCCGGTGGTCCCGGCCGTCTGCGGCGTCAACACCATCTCGGTGACCGCACCGTCGGCCGTGGCCGGCGGTCAGAGCGTCACCCAGACCGTGACCTTCAACCTGGTCTGCCCCGGGCAGCAGGGCGACGTGAACATCTGCAACGCCGGTGACGGCGGGGCCGGCGGCTCCGGTCTGGGCCTTGGCGGCGACGCCAACGCCGGTGGGGGCTCGGCCGGCGGCACCGGCGGCACGGCCACCGGCGGCGCCGGCTCCGGCTCCGGTGGCGCGGGTGGCGCGGGCGGAGACGCCTGCACGGTCACGATCATCACGCCCCCCGGCGCACCCGGTGCTCCCGGCGCTCCCGGGGCGCCTGGCGCTCCCGGTGCTCCCGGTGCTCCCGGGGCTCCGGGGGCCCACCACGTCCCGCAGCACCATGCGGTGCCCGCGGCCGCCACCCACAGCCAGGGCCGCCTGCTGTCGCTCACCGGCTCGAACGCCGCCCGCTACGCCGCCATCGCCCTCGGGCTGCTGGTGGTCGGCGGGACGCTCACCGTGGCCGGCCGCCGCCGCCGGGCGTCGGCCCTTTCCGGCTGACGGGCGGCCGTCCCGCGCTGGGAGTCCCAGGACGGCTCGATCCGGTGCGCTAGCCTCACGGATCGGCGCGGAGCGGGAGGAAGACCAATGAGGCGTGCCAAGGCACTGGCGGGGCTGGCGTTCCTCGTGGGCGGGATGCTGGTGATGCTGGCCCCGGCCCACGCGCAGACCGGCTACCCGCCGGGGGTGTGCACGGCCGTGACCGGCACCCAGGACGTGGGCGCGGTCACCGTCGGGCAGCGGTTCGTGCTCCAGCTGGCCCCCACCTGCCTGTTCACCCCAGGGGCGGCGATCACGGTCACCGTCAACGGCGTCAACATCCCGGGCAAGGTGGCCGAGCCGGGCGGGTTCGTCCTGGTCGACGTCACCGTGGTCTCGGCCACCCAGCTGTCGATCGACGACCCCGTCCTCACCCCTGCCATCTGCGGGGTGAACACGGCGACGGCCCGGGGCCCCTCGAGCACGGCCCAGGGCGGCATCTCCACCCAGACGGCCAACTTCACCCTCAACTGCCCCCTCGCCTCGGCCCAGGTGGCCCAGCCCGTCCAGGGCCGGCTGTCGCTCACCGGCTCCAACAGCGTCCAGCTCGCCCTGGCCGCCCTGGCCCTGGTCACCGCCGGCTCGATCGCCGTCCTGCTGACGCGGCGCCGGCGGAACGTCGCCTAGCGGACGCCTAGAGGTACTCCACGTGGTCGCCGGGTGCGACCACGTGCCGGGTGTCCAGCACGTAGCGGGCGTGGGCGTGCACGGCGTCGAGGTCGAAGGCGTCGTGATCGGTGAGGAGCACGACGGCGTCGGCCGCGGCCAGCTCCTCGGGGGTGATCCCGTCGATCCGTGCCACGTCGCCCCGGACGTGGTCCTGGCCCACGTGGGGGTCGGCCACCCGCACCTCGGCGCCCAGGCCCAGCAGGCGCTCGGCCACCACCACGGCCGGCGACTCGCGGTCGTCGCCGGTGTTGCGCTTGTAGGCCAGGCCGAGCAGGAGCACCCGGCTGCCGTTGACCGCCTGCCGGCGCCGGTTGAGAGCGACGACCAGCCGGCGGACCACGTAGTCCGGCATGTGGTCGTTGACGTCGTTGGCCAGCTCCACGAAGCGGAAGGGCTGGCCGAGGGCCCGGCGCACCCGCCACGACAGGTAGCTGGGGTCGATGGGCAGGCAGTGGCCGCCCACGCCGGGGCCGGGGGTGAAGCGCATGAACCCGAAGGGCTTGGTGGCCGCGGCGTCGATGGCCTCCCACACGTCGATGCCCAGGTCGCCGGCGAACATGGCCAGCTCGTTGACCAGGGCGATGTTGACGTGGCGGAAGGTGTTCTCCAGCAGCTTGGTGAGCTCGGCCTCCTTGGTGCCCGACACGGCCACGGTCTGCTCGACCACCGTCTCGTAGAAGCCCTGCACCGCGGCCAGCGAGGCGGCGTCGATGCCCGAGACCACCTTGGGGGTGGTGGCCAGCGTCCAGGTGGGGTTGCCGGGGTCGATGCGCTCGGGGCTGTAGCCGAGGAAGAAGTCGCTGCCCGCGGCCAGGCCGGAGCCGTTCTCGAGGATCGGCGCCACCAGCTCCTCGGTGGTCCCCGGGTAGGTGGTGGACTCGAGGACGACCGTGGCCCCCGGTCGCAGGTAGCGGGCCAGCGTGGCCGCCGCCACCTCGATGTAGGACAGGTCGGGGGCGCCCTCCTTCAGCGGTGTCGGCACGGTGATCACGGCCACGTCGAAGCCGGCGCAGGCCACCGCATCGGACGTCGGCAGGAACCGACCGGTGGCCAGCGCCGCGGCCAGCTCCTCGCCGGGCACGTCCTCCACGTAGGTCTCCGCGGCCTGGAGGCGCTTCACCCGCCCTTCGTCGACCTCGTAGCCGACGACGTCGTGGCCGGCGGCCACCGCCCGCATGGACAGCGGCAGGCCCACGTAGCCCTGGCCGACCACGACCGCCTTCAGGGACTCCCGCCTGGTCATCGGGCAAGTCTCGCGCGCGCCGCGGGCCGCCCCGGTAATGTCTAGCCGTGGTCCATAGCCACGACGCTGGCGTGCGCGCCTGATGTCGGCCACCGAGGGCGGGGACGCGCCTGGCGCCGACGCGCCCGCGCCCCCCGACTCCGAGGTGGTGATCACCACGGTGGTGTCCGCCGACGACCCCCGTCCCCAGGGCGACGAGGCCGAGCCGGCGCGCACCGGCGAGGCCGGCGACGCCGGCGATGACCTCAAGTGGGCGTGGGACGACGCCGCCGCGTCGCGCTCCGGCGAGCAGGTCCTCGCCGCCGTCGAGCACCGCCTGGCGCCCTTGGAAGGGCTGCCGGCCACCGTCGAGACCCTCGGCAAGGCCATCCGCCACGAGCTCGAGCGCTGTGCGGGCGTGCTGTTCGGCCACGACCGGGCCCTCGGCGCCCTGGCCAACCGGCTCGACGCCCTGGAGAAGGGCCCGCGTCCGGCACCCGAGGGCGAGGCGGCCGCGCCGCGTGCGGCCGCCGTCCCCGAGGAGGCGCTGGCCCGGGCCCTCGAGCAGGTGGAGCGCATGGCCCAGCGGCTGGCCGCCATGGAGGCCCGGGTGGAGCCCCTGGAGCCCCTGCCCACGGTGGTCCAGGCCCTGCGCCGGGCCGTGCGGGCCGGCGACGAGCTCATCACCGGCGAGACCGGCGCCCGGGAGCAGGCCCTGGCCGCCCTGGCCAGCGAGCTGGCCACCGAGGCCCAGGCGCGCGACGAGAGCCTCCGCCGCCTGGTGGCCCAGGATCTCGACCGCCTCAACGGCATCTCCACCGCCCAGGCCAAGGGCCTCAACGACCTGGCCGAGCGGTTGGCCACCGCCGAGGGCCGGCTGGGGCCGCTCGAGTCGGTCCCCGAGGACCTCGCCGCCCTGGGCCGCATCGTGCGCCGCGAGCTCGACGCGGTCGTGAGCGACAACCAGGCCCGCGACCAGATGCTGCGCCGGGCCCTGCAGAACGAGATCGAGCAGCTCCGGGCGTCGTCGGAGGCCCGGGAGGCGCTGGCCTCCGAGCTCTCCACCCGGCTGGAGGCGGTCGAGACGCGCGCCACCGAGGCCGCCCTGGCCAACGCCCAGGCCCACGGCACCACGGGCGGGCGCCTGGAGGCGCTGGAGGCCCGCATCGGCGCCCTCGACCAGCTGACCGCCGAGCTCCAGCTGGTGCGCGACACCCTGACCAAGGAGGTGGAGCAGCTGCGGGCCGCGGCCGACGCCCACGACCGGCTGGCCGGGGAGCTGACCCGGCGCCTGTCGGTGCTCGACGGCCGGGTGGCCCGCCTCGACGCACTCCCGGCCGAGGTGCAGTCCCTCCGCACGGCGATGCTCCAGGAGGCCGAGCGCACGGTGGGGGCCATCCGGGCCGCCGACGAGCGGCTCGGCCAGCTCTCCTGGGTCCCCGGGGAGTTCCAGGAGGCCCGGAAGCGGATCATCGCCCTGACGTCGGGCCTGCAGTCGGGCCAGGACCGGATGCGCCAGCTGGAGGGCGCCATCGCCTCCACCAACGAGCGCCTGGAAGCGCTCCGGGCCCGCCTCACCCCTCCCAGTGTGGGCCCCTGACCGACGCCTAGACTCGCCTCATCGACATTCTCTTCCTCTGCACCGGCAACATCTGCCGCTCGCCCATGGCCGAGGCCATCCTCCGCCACCGCCTCACCGAGTTGGGGGTCGACGCCCGGGTCGCCTCCGCCGGCCTCCTGCGCTCGGGGCAGCCGGCCAGCGCCCACGGGGTCGACGTCCTGCGCGGGCGGGGCGTGGATATGACCGCCCACCGCAGCCGCTCGATGAGCCGCGACATCCTGTCGGCGTCCGACCTGCTGCTCGGCATGGCGCGCGAGCACGTCCGCGAGGCGGTGGTCATGGATCCCGGCGTCTGGCCCCGCACGTTCACCCTGAAAGAGCTGGTCAGGCGGGGTGAGGCCACCGGCCCCCGGGGGCCGGGCGAGCCGCTGCGCGACTGGCTGGCCCGGGTCGGCCAAGGCCGGCGGGTGGCCGACCTCACCGGCTCGTCGCCCCAGGACGACGTCGCCGACCCCATCGGCATGCCCCGCACCGCCTACGAGCGCCTGGCCGCCGAGCTCGACGGGCTCATCGACCGCTTCGTGGCCCTCGCCGTGGCCGGAGCCCTGAGCCCCCGATGACGGCCTGGGACGACACACAACTGTTTGACATCCTCGATCGTGAGCTCGAGCGGCAGAACACCACCATCCAGCTCATCGCCTCGGAGAACTTCACCTCCCGGGCGGTGATGGCCGCCCAGGGGTCGGTCCTCACCAACAAGTACTCCGAGGGCTACCCCGGCCGCCGCTACTACGGCGGCAACTTCATCGTCGACGAGGCCGAGGACCTGGCCCGGGAGCGGTGCAAGGCCCTGTTCGGCGCCGAGCACGCCAACGTCCAGCCCCACTCGGGCGCCAACGCCAACCTGGCCGTCTACCTGGCCCTCTTCGAGCCGGGCGACACCGTGCTCGGCATGCGCCTCGACCAGGGCGGCCACCTCACCCACGGCTCGCCGGTCAACATCAGCGGCCGTTTCTACCGCTTCGTCTCCTACGGGGTCACCGAGAGCGACGAGCGGCTCGACTACGACCAGATCCGCGACCTGGCCCGGGCCGAGCGCCCCAAGGCCATCATCGCCGGCGCCACCGCCTACCCCCGGATCATCGACCCCGCGCCCCTCCGAGAGATCTGCGACGAGACGGGCGCCCTGCTGATCTTCGACGCCGCCCACATCGCCGGGCTCATCGCCGGCGGCGCCCACCCCAACCCGGTCCCGCTGGCCGACGTGGTCACCTTCACCACCCACAAGACCCTGCGCGGCCCCCGGGGCGGCGCCATCGTGTGCAAGGAGGAGCACGCCAAGGCCATCGACAAGGCCGTGTTCCCCGGCCTCCAGGGCGGCCCGCTCATGCACGTGATCGCGGCCAAGGCCGTCGCCTTCCGGGAGGCGTCGCAGCCCGCCTTCAAGGACTACGCGGCGGCCATCGTCGCCAACGCCCAGGCCCTGGCCAAGGCCCTCGCCGGCGAGGGGTTCCGCCTGGTCTCCGGCGGCACCGACAACCACCTCATGCTGGTCGACCTTCGGCCCTTCGACGCCGAGCTCACCGGCAAGGTGGCCCAGGACGTGCTCGACCGGGCCGGCATCACCCTCAACAAGAACACCATCCCCAACGACCCCCGGTCGCCGTTCGTCACCAGCGGCCTGCGCATCGGGACCCCGGCCGTCACCACCGCCGGGATGCGCGACGCCGAGATGGGCGAAATCGCCTCCCTCATCGGCCGCGCCCTCCGCCAGCGCGACGACGACACCGCCCTCGCCGACATCCACGACGCCGTCACGACCCTCTGCTCCAAGTTCCGACCGTACGAGTGAGGCGCCCTCCCCCCGAACCGGTGACAGAAACGGGGGTCCCGACCCCCATTTCGGTCACCGGTTCGACGGGAGGGTGAGCCGCTGATGTGGCGGTACGGCGTCGTCTTCGGTGTCGCGGCGGCGGTGACCTGGCTCCTCACCCCGCTCGTCACCAAGCTCGCCGTCCGGTGGGGGGCGGTCGTCAAGCCGGACGAGCGGCGGATCCACGAGCGGCCCACGCCGACCCTGGGCGGGATCGCCATGCTCGGCGCCTTCCTGGCCGCCATGGGGGTGGCCCGGTTCCTGCCCGGGTTCCGGTCCGTCTTCGACTCCTCGGAGCCGTGGGGGCTGGCCCTGGCCGCGGTGGTGATCCTCGCCATCGGGATGCTCGACGACCTGCGCGAGGTCTCGGCGCCGGCCAAGGTGGCGGGCCAGGTCTTCGCCGCGTCCATCCTGGGCCTCGCCGGCGTGGTGATGTTCTACTTCCGGGTCCCCTTCGCCGACTTCTATGTCCTCTCACCCGACCTCGGCTTCCTCCTGACCGTCCTGTGGGTGGTCGGGATGGCCAACGCGGTGAACCTCATCGACGGCCTCGACGGCCTGGCCGCCGGCGTGGTCGCCATCGCCGCGGGGGCGTTCTTCGTCTACGCCTACCGCCTGGAGGACGTCGGCCTGCTGGCCTCGGACAACATGGCGCCTCTCGTGGTCGCCATCACCTGCGGCCTGTGCGTGGGCTTCCTGCCCCACAACTTCCACCCGGCCAAGGTCTTCATGGGCGACAGCGGCTCGCTCCTGCTCGGCATGCTCATGGCCGCCACCACCATCTCGGTGGGCGGGCGCACCGCGGACCAGTTCAGCGGCCAGACCTACTTCTTCTTTGCCCCCCTCATCATCCCCTTCGTCATCCTGGGCGTCCCCTTCGTCGACACCGCCCTGGCCATCGTGCGCCGGGCCCGGCGGCGCTCGTCGCTCTCCCAGGCCGACAAGGAGCACCTCCACCACCGGCTGATGCGCCAGGGCCACGGCCAGACCCGGTCGGTCATCATCCTGTGGGCATGGACGGCCATCCTCTCGGGGGTGGTCCTGGTGCCCACGTTCACCAACCAGGGCAACGCCGTCGTCCCCTTCGCCGTCGCCGGCCTGGCCGTCCTGCTCTACACCCTGTTCCATCCCGGCGTGCGCCAGACCGCCCGCCAGCTGGAGGAGGAAGAGGAGGTCGAGGACGACTCCGCCGTCTGGCCCAAGCCCAAGCAGGCCGGGCCACCGGCCAGCTTGCAGCGACAGCAGCATTTCCCGTAGATTGCGCGCTGTTTCACAAGCTTTGAAGGGGTCGGGTGGAGCTGCGAGAGAAGGTAGTCGGGTTGACCCGGACTGCTGTCGCGCCCCAGGGTGAGCTCTACAACGGGTTCGGCGAGGGCCTGCAGCGGGCCTTCGAGCTGGCCCTCACCCCGGCCATCATCGGCGGCTTCGGGTACCTGCTCGACCGCTGGCTCGGCCTCCTGCCCATCCTCACCATCGTCTTCTTCCTCATCGGCATGGGCGGCGTGATCGCCCGCATGTGGTACGGCTACGACGCCCGCATGAAGGAGCACGAGGCCTCCGGGCCCTGGGCCGCGGACTCCACCACCCCCTCTGTCGCGCCCCCGGCCGAACGGGCGTCCCGATGAACTCCCTGGCCTTCACCGCTGACCCCGGTCCCGCGGTCGAGGCCCAGGTGGCGGGCGACATGGCCCGCCGCATGCTCCCCGCCATCCCGGCCGTCGTGCTCGTGGCCGGCCTTGTCTGGGGCGTCGACGGCGGCATCTCCGCCGCCTTCGCCATCGTGCTGGTGCTGGCCAACCTCGCCCTGTCGGCGCTCCTGCTGGCCTGGGCCGCCCGCATCAACCTCGCCCTGCTCATGGTGGCCGCCCTGGGCGGCTTCGCCATGCGCCTGGTGCTGCTCACCGCCGTGGTCTGGGCCGTCAAGGACCAGTCGTGGGTGGACATGGTGCCCCTCGGGCTCACCCTGGCCGCCACCCACCTGGGCCTGCTGATCTGGGAGACCCGCCACGTCTCGGCTTCCCTCGCCTATCCGGCGCTGAAGCCCACCTCACACAAGCTCGCAGGAGGGCGTCGATGAACCTCATACTCGCCGCCGAGGAGGGTGGCGGCGGCCTTCACTTCCCGCCGATGTCGGAGCTGGTCGAGTGGCCCGGCATCTTCCTGAAGGACACGCCGTTCGAGGTCAACAAGGTCGTCCTGCTGATGTGGGCGGCCGCCATCATCGTCTTCTTCCTCTTCTGGTCCGCCGGCAGGGCCGCCTCCTCGGGCCGGCTGGTGCCCACGGGCGTGCAGACCGTGGTCGAGTCGGGTGTCGAGTTCGTCCGCAAGGACATCATCCTGCAGACGATGGGCCCCGCCGGCCTGCCCTGGACGCCGTTCCTCGTCACCATCTTCTTCTACGTGTTCTTCACGAACATCTTCGAGGTCATCCCCGGCATCCAGTTCCCGGTGAACGCCCGCATGGCGCTGCCCGCCTTCCTGGCCCTGCTGGTGTGGGTGATCTTCAACCTCGTAGGCATCCGGTCCCAGGGCCTGGGCGGCTACTTCAAGTCCATGCTGCTGCCGCCGGGCGTCCCCAAGGCGCTGCTGCCGCTGGTGGCCCTCATCGAGTTCATCTCGACCATTTTCGTGCGGCCCTTCAGCCTGGCCGTCCGTCTCTTCGCCAACATGCTCGCCGGCCACCTCCTGCTGGTGACGTTCGCGGTGTTGTGCGCCGCCCTCTGGACGGCAGCGCCGTTGGCGGTCATCCTGCCGCTGCCGTTCGCCATGCTCATCCTGCTGACCGCCTTCGAGATCCTCGTGGCCGTCCTGCAGGCGTTCATCTTCACCATTCTCGCCGCCGTGTACATCGGCGGGGCCATGCACCCCGAGCACTAGGAGAGCTCCTTGCTGTCATTGATAAGTCTTCTGGCCCAGACCGCCCCGGACGAGTTCCTCGACGGTCTCAGCGCCATCGGTGCCGGTATCGGCTACGGCGCCGCCGCCATCGGCCCCGGCATCGGCATCGGCATCGTGGTGGGCAACGCCATCACCGCCATGGCCCGCCAGCCCGAGAGCGCCGGCATGGTCCGGACCACGATGTTCCTCGGCATCGCCTTCACCGAGGCCCTCGCCCTGATCGGATTCGTGGTCTTCATCCTCATCAAGTTCGCCTAGAGGAGGCGTCATGAACGCACTGAACGCAGTGCTGGTCTTCGCCACGGCGGCGCCCGAGGGCGGGGAGGAGGCAACCACCAACCCGATCCTCCCCGCGTGGAACGAGGTCATCTGGGGGGCGATCTCCTTCACCGTGCTGTTCGTCCTGATCGCCAAGTTCGCCTTCCCGGCGGTCAAGAAGGGGATCGACGCCCGGGCCGACAAGATCCGGAGCAGCCTCGACGAGGCCGAGCGCACCCGCGACGAGGCCTCCACCATCCTCGACCAGTACAGGCGCCAGCTGGCCGACGCCAAGAACGAGTCCGCCCGCATCATCGAGGAGGCCCGCCAGGCCGCCGACAAGCTGCGCCAGGACCTCAAGAGCCAGGCCGAGGCCGAGGTGGCCGAGATCAAGCAGCGAGCCCAGGAGGACATCGCCGCCCAGGTCGAGCGGGCCATGGGCGACCTGCGGGCCCGGGTGGCCGACATGACCATCGAGCTCACCGAGAAGGTCGTCCAGCGCAACCTGGACCGCGAGACCAACCTGGCCCTCATCGAGCGGTTCATCGACGAGGCGGAGAGCGCCGCGTAATGCAGGCTGAACAGGTCGACGGCTACGCCGCCGCCCTCTTCGAGGTCGCCCGCGCCGAAGGCGCGCTGGAGGTCGTCGAGGAGGAGCTCTTCAAGCTCTCCGACGTGCTGTCCCAGTCCGACGAGCTGCGCTCCACGCTGACCGACAACACCATCCCGGCCGAGAAGCGCCAGGAGATCGTCCAGGACCTCCTGGCCACGGGGAAGGCCACGCCCGTCACCTCCAACCTCGTGAGCTTCGTCGTCGGCTCCGGCCACGCCCGCGACCTCCCCGCCATCATCAAGAGCCTGGTGGAGCGGGCGGCGGCCGAGCGCCAGCACTCGGTGGCCGAGGTGCGGTCCGCCGTCCCCCTCGACGAGAACCAGCGCACGCGCCTGGCCAGCGCCCTCTCCAAGAACCTCGGCAAGGAAGTCGAGGTCAAGGTCCACGTCGACCCGTCGGTGCTCGGCGGGATCTCTGCCCGGGTGGGCGACGTCGTCATCGACGGCACCGTCCGTCACCGGCTCGATCAACTGAAGGAAAGCATCAGATGACCGATGTAGCTGCCCGCAACGAGCCCGCCTTCAACTTTAACCCCGACGACATCACCAGCATCCTGCGCAAGCACCTGGAGGGGTTCACCCCCAGCCTGGAGCGCCAGCAGGTTGGCCAGATCGTCGAGGTCGGCGACGGCATCGCCCGCATCTCGGGGCTGCCCAACACCTCGGTCAACGAGCTGCTCGAGTTCGAGGGCGGCACGCTGGGCCTGGCCCTGAACCTCGACGAGGAGTCCATCGGCGCCGTGGTCCTCGGCGAGATGGGCCGCATCGAGGACGGCCAGGCTGTGAGCGCCACCGGCCGCATCCTCTCGGTGCCCGTCGGCGACGCCCTGCTCGGGCGGGTCGTCGACCCCCTGGGCCAGCCCCTCGACGGCAAGGGCCCCATCAACACCAGCGAGAGCCGCCGCCTCGAGATCCAGGCCCCGGGCGTGGTCGACCGCCAGCCCGTGAAGGAGCCCCTCCAGACCGGCATCAAGTCGATCGACGCCATGACCCCCGTGGGCCGGGGCCAGCGGGAGCTGATCATCGGCGACCGGAAGACGGGCAAGACCGCCGTCGCCGTCGACACGATCATCAACCAGAAGGGCCAGGGGGTGAAGTGCATCTACGTCGCCATCGGCCAGAAGAACTCCACCGTGGCCGAGGTGGTCGCCGCCCTCGAGGAGTACGGCGCCATGGAGTACACGGTCGTCGTCAACGCCCCCTCCGGTGAGCCCGCCCCCTTCAAGTACCTCGCCCCCTACGCCGGCGCGGCCATGGGGTCGCACTGGATGGAGGCCGGCGACGCCGCCCTCGTCGTCTACGACGACCTGTCGAAGCAGGCCGAGGCCTACCGCCAGCTGTCGCTGCTGCTGCGCCGCCCGCCGGGCCGCGAGGCGTACCCGGGCGACGTCTTCTACCTCCACAGCCGCCTGCTCGAGCGCTCGGCCAAGCTCTCCAATGAGCTGGGCGGCGGCTCGCTGACGGCCCTGCCGATCATCGAGACCAAAGAGGGCGACGTCTCCGCCTACATCCCCACCAACGTGATCTCGATCACCGACGGCCAGATCTACCTGCAGACCGACCTCTTCCGCTCCGGTGTCCGGCCCGCGGTCGACGTGGGCATCTCGGTCTCCCGGGTGGGCGGCAGCGCCCAGATCAAGGCCATGAAGGCGGTGGCCGGCACGCTCAAGCTCGACCTGGCCCAGTTCCGCGAGCTTGAGGCCTTCGCCAGCTTCGGGTCCGAGCTGGACAAGCTGTCCCAGGCCCAGCTTGACCGGGGCTACAAGCTCACCGAGCTGCTGAAGCAGGGCCTGCACGCGCCGCTCAAGGTGGAGGAGCAGGTCATCTCGCTCTACGCCGGCACCAAGGGCTACCTGGACGACATCCCCACCTCCGACGTGCGCCGCTTCGAGTCCGAGCTGCTCGACGAGTTCCGCAGCCGCTACTCGGACCTGATGAAGCACATCGCGGAGACGGGCACCCTCCCCGAGGAGGACAAGCTCAAGTCGGCCATGCGCGGCTTCAAGGACCGGTTCCAGACCAGCGACGGCGGGGCGGAGACCCAGGGCGCCAAGGGCGGGGAGAAGTAGCTCGTGGCCAGTGGCCAGGAGCGCATCCTGCGCCGGCGCATCAAGAGCGTCCAGTCCACCAAGAAGATCACCCGCGCCATGGAGCTGATCGCGGCCAGCCGCATCGTCAAGGCCCAGCAGCGGGTGGCCGCGGCCCGCCCCTACTCCGAGCAGGTCACCGCGGTCATGGCCAACCTGGCCGCCGGCGGGGCCGGCCTCGACCATCCGCTCCTGCAGGAGCGCGACCCCATCCGCCGGGTCGGGTTCATCGTCATCAGCGCCGACCGCGGCCTGGCCGGCGCCTACAACTCCACCGTGATCCGCACCGGGGAGCGGGCCCTGCTGGCCCACCAGGGCGAGGGGCGCGACTACGAGCTGTTCTCGTCCGGGCGCAAGGCCGAGGGCTACTTCCGCTACCGGGGCTACCGGATCGCCGCCGCCTACTCGGGCTACAGCGAGCGCCCGTCCTACGAGGACGCCCGCCGGGTGGCCCAGGCGGCCATGGAGCGCTACGAGAAGGGCGGCGGTGAGGAGGGCGGCGTCGACCAGGTCGAGCTGATCTACACCCGGTTCTTCTCCATGGGCACCCAGCGGGTGGTCAACGTCCGCCTGCTCCCGCTCGAGAAGGAGGTCATGAAGGACGCCGCCGCCTCGAGCGACGGGCCCCAGGCGGCCTACGAGTTCGAGCCCGAGCCGGGCCAGATCCTCGAGCGCCTGCTGCCCCGCTACGTGGAGGGCCGCGTCTTCGCGGCCATGCTCGACGCCGCCGCCAGCGAGCAGGCCGCCCGCCAGCGGGCCATGAAGGCCGCCACCGACAACGCCGAAGAGCTGATCAAGAACCTGTCGATCGTCGCCAACAAGGTCCGCCAGGCCGGCATCACCACCGAGATCATGGAGATCGTCGGCGGGGCCGAGGCGCTGCGCCAGGCCAAGTCCGAGGGCAGGCCCGACTACTTTCCGGAGACCGTCCTCAGCCGCGACATCCTTATCGACCGCCTCGACCGTTCAGGAGCGTATAAGTGAGTGACCAGAGTACGAACGGGGCCAAGGACGGGCGCATCGTCGCCATCGCCGGCCCCGTCGTCGACATCGAGTTCCCGCCCTCCGCACTGCCCGAGATCAACCACGCCGTCACCATGACGGTCGAGCTCGAGGGCAAGTCGCTGCTCATCACGGCCGAGGTGGCCCAGCACATCGGCGAGAACCGGGTCCGGGCCATCTGCATGAAGCCCACCGACGGCCTGCGCCGCGGCGCGCCGGTCACCAACACCGGCAAGGGCATCACCGTGCCCGTCGGCAACGGCGTGCTCGGCCACGTGTGGAACGTCATCGGCGAGCCCCTCGACACCACGAGCGACAAGGTGGGCGAGCTGCCCGACCGCTGGGAGATCCACCGCACCGCCCCGCTCTTCGCCGACCTCGAGCCCCGCTCGGAGATGTTCGAGACCGGCATCAAGGTCATCGACCTGCTGGCGCCCTACGTGCGCGGCGGCAAGATCGGCCTCTTCGGCGGCGCCGGCGTGGGCAAGACCGTCGTCATCCTGGAGCTGATCAACCGGGTGGCCACCCAGCACGGTGGTGTGTCGGTGTTCGCCGGCGTGGGCGAGCGCACCCGGGAGGGCAACGACCTCTGGCTGGAGATGCAGGAGTCGGGCGTCATGGACAAGGCCGCCCTGGTGTTCGGCCAGATGGACGAGCCGCCCGGTGTCCGCCTTCGGGTCGCCCTGTCGGCCCTGACCATGGCCGAGTACTTCCGCGACGAGCAGAACCAGGACGTGCTGCTCTTCGTCGACAACATCTTCCGGTTCGTGCAGGCCGGCTCCGAGGTGTCGACCCTGCTGGGCCGGATGCCCTCCGCCGTGGGCTACCAGCCCACGCTGGCCGACGAGATGGGGGAGCTGCAGGAGCGGATCACGTCCACCAAGGGCCGGTCGATCACCTCGGTGCAGGCCGTGTACGTGCCCGCCGACGACTACACCGACCCCGCCCCGTTCACCACGTTCACCCACCTCGACGCCACCACCGAGCTCTCCCGTGACATCGCCTCCCGGGGCATCTACCCGGCGGTGGACCCGCTGGCGTCGACGTCGCGCATCCTGGCCCCCGAGGTGGTGGGCGAGAAGCACTACCGGGTGGCCCGCCGCACCCAGGAGGTCCTGCAGCGGTACAAGGAGCTGCAGGACATCATCGCCATCCTGGGTGTCGACGAGCTCTCCGAGGAGGACAAGCTCGTGGTCCAGCGGGCCCGCAAGGTGGAGAAGTTCCTCTCCCAGCCCTTCTACGTGGGCGAGCAGTTCACCGGCGTCAAGGGCGTGAACGTCACCATCGACGAGACCATCGAGTCCTTCGACCTGCTCACCAGCGGTGAGCTCGACGACCTGCCCGAGCAGGCGTTCTTCAACGTGGGCGGCGTGGAGTCGGTGCGGGAGAAGGCCAAGTCCCTATCCAAGGAAGAGGCCGCGGCCTAGATGACGCTCCAGGTCGAGCTCGTCTCGCCCGAGCGCATCCTCTACTCGGGCGAGGCCGACATGGTCGTCGCCCGGACGGTCGCGGGCGGCGAGATCGCCTTCCTCACCGGCCACGCCCCCTTCCTGGGTGCGATCGAGACCGGCGTCGTGCGGGTGAAGACCCCGACCGGCGAGGAGGTCGCCGCCGTCCACGGGGGCTTCGTCGAGGTCCGCGACAACCGCGTCATCATCCTCTCCGACGTCGCCGAGCTGGCCAAGGACATCGACGTCTCCCGGGCCGAGCGGGCCAAGAGCGAGGCTACGGGCGACGACGAGGAAGCCGTCGAGGCCCGCAAGCGGGCCGACGCCCGCCTCGACGCAGCCAAGCGCGCCTCCTGACGGAGCGCTTTCCGGGCCCAGAAGTACCGCCACGGTACCCACAGGCCCGGAAAGGCAGTGTCGCACCGGTCTGGTTGGCTGGTGGCGTGAAGCCGATCGATGTGGCGCTCAACCGGCTCGCCGCGAGGCAGTACTCGCTGGCCCAACGCACGCAGTTGTTCGAGCTCGGCATGACCGCGCGCCAGGTGCAGGCCCGGCTCGACGCCGGGCTTCTCGTGCCGGTGCACCGTGGCGTGTACCGGCTCCCGGGCGGCTCCCCGACTGAGCAGGCGTTCCTCGCGGCCGGCCTGGCGTCGGGCGGCGTCGCCTCGCACCTGAGCGCGGCGGCGCTTTGGGGATTGCGAGGCATCGAGGACGCCTCGCCGGAGGTCACGGTGGCGGGGGATCGTCACTGCCGGCTCACCGGCGTCACCGTGCACCGCACCGACACGCTCGACCCGGTCGACGTGTCCCGTACGCGGCGGATCCCCGTCACCACGCCGGCCCGGACGCTGCTCGACCTCGGGGCGGTGGCGCCCCGGGAGACGGTGGAGTCGGCCCTGGAGGACGCCCTGCTGCGACGGCTGGTCGGCTTTTCGCTACTGACGGCCACGCTCGAGCGCCTCGGCGGGCCAGGGCGCAACGGCGCCGGCGTGCTGCGGGCGCTGGTCGAGGAGCGCGACCCGGCCACCGCACCGACGCAGAGCATGTTGGAGGACGTGCTGTTCAGGGTGCTGCGCCGGGGCGGGCTGCCCGAGCCGGTCCGCCAGTACGAGGTGGCCGGTGTGCGGCTCGACGGGGCCTACCCGCACCTGCGGCTCGGCCTGGAGGCGGACAGCCGGATCTGGCACGGCGGGCGGCTCGACGTGCAGCGCAACGCCGACAAGGCCAACGTCCTCCTGGCCCACGGCTGGCGGGTCCTGCGCTTCACCTGGTTCCACCTCACCCGGCGACCGTCGTATGTCGTCGACACCGTGGCCCGGCAACTGGTGCTGGCGTGCCCCGCGTGAGGCTGGGGGTCGCCCTCCTGCTGCCCCCGCCGCTCGGCGCCGAGATCGACGGCCTGCGCCGGGCCGTGGGCGACGGGGCCCTCGGCCGCATCCCGGCCCACCTCACGCTCGTGCCCCCCGTCAACGTCCGGGAGGACCGCCTGGGCCAGGCCCTGGCCGTGCTCCGCCAGGCGGCGGCCGCCACCCGTCCGTTCACCGTGACCCTGGGCCCACCCGCCAGCTTCCTGCCCGACAACCCCACCCTCCACCTGGCCGTGGGCGACGACGCCCCCGTGCGCGCCCTGCGGGAGCGGGTGTTCGTCGACCCCCTGGCCCGCTCCCTGACGTGGCCGTTCGTGCCCCACGTGACCCTCGCCGACGAGGCCCCGCCCGACCGGATCCACGCCGCCCTCGTGGCCCTGGGCGACTACCGGGTCGAGGCCCGCTTCACCTGCGTGCACCTGCTGCGGGAGGGGCCCGGTCGCATCTGGGCGCCCATCGCCGACGCCCCCTTCGCCGCTTCGGCCGTGGTCGGCCGCGGCGGCCTGCCCCTCGAGCTGGCCGTGAGCCAGCGCCTCGACCCGGAGGCGGCGGCCCTGGTCCGGTCCGAGCCGCTCGTCGTCACCGCCCGGGCCGGCGGCCGGGTGGCCGGCTACGCCGAGGGCCGCTGCGGGCCGGATGGCGACGCCTGGCTGGACACCGTCGTCGTGGACCCCGAGTACGAACACCTGGAGGTCGGCCGCCACCTGGTCGCCGCCTTCCGCTCGGAGTCGGCGGCCCGGGGATGTGCCCTCCGGTACGGGACGGATATGGGGTAGCGTGCGGTGCGGCGGACGGCGCCGAAGTACTTCTGTGCACCTCAAGACACTCCTCGTCTCCTCGGCCACGGCGGTGGCGATGTCGATCCTCGGCGGATCGATAGCGGGTGCTGACGTGCAGCTGCCCCCCGGCGTGACCCTGCCGCCCCGGGCTTCGGACACCACCACCACGACCGCGGCCCCGCCCACGACACAGCCGGCAACCGTGGTCACGCTCCCTTCCGGGACTACGCCCACCACCAGCGCCGCCCCCACGCCGACCACGGCGCCGACGGCCACCACCGTCGCCGGGCCGGCCCCGGAGACCAAGCTCATCCTCCTGCCCCCGAACGAGACCAAGGTGCTGACGCCGCCCGGACCAGGCGGGGCGACGACCACGGTGCCGGGTACCCCAGGCGCCCAAAGCCAGGCGGCCACCCCGAGCCTCACCCCGGGCCAGGTCGACGAGGTGCTGCGCAACCTGGCGCGCACCGGGGCCAGCAGCACCGCGGCCCTCGTCGAGGCCCTCCGGCCCCTCCAGAACTACGGCATGACCCTCCAGGAGGCGCTGGCGCTGGGCATGGGCCCGTTCCCCGTCCTCGGGGTCGCCACCTGGACCGACGACTGGCTCGACTACCGCGCCGGCCCGCCGGTCCACGCCCACCAGGGCAACGACCTGTTCGCCCCCTTCGACACACCCGTGCGGGCCCCGGTCGACGGCACCGTGCGCTTCGAGGACGGCGGGCTGGGCGGCAAGGGCGCCTTCGTCACCGCCGCCGACGGGACCTACTACTACATGGCCCACCTGAACAGCTTCGCCAAGGACCTGTCGACCGGGGCTGCGGTCAAGGCCGGCCAGGTCGTCGGCTACAACGGCGACAGCGGCAACGCCCGGGGCGGGGCGCCCCACGTCCACTTCGAGATCCACCCGCGGGGCGGGGCAGCCATCAACCCCAAGCCCATCCTCGACGCCTGGGTGGCCGAGGCCCTGGCCCGGGTCCCCGAGCTGCTCGCCTCGTTCGAGCCGAAGCCGGCCGCCGGCAGCCCGGACGGGGAGAGCGGGGGCGTCCCGCAGATCCTCGTGGCCACCGGCATGACCCGGCGCTTCACCGCCCCCTCGCAGCCGGCCGCCGGTCGCGAGCGGCTCACCACGGACTTCAAGCGGGCCGTGTTGGGCCCGCTCACGCCCTCCCTGCTGGCCCCCCTGCTCGACCCCCGCTAGAGCCGCCGAAGAGCGTCAGTCGAAGGCGACGGCGGAGAACTCCTTGATCTTCGACAGCGGGTGGCGGGCGCTGATGCTGCGCACGGTGCCGGACTTCGACCGCATGACGAGCGACTGGGTGGTGGCGCCCCGGCTGTCGTAGTGGACGCCCCGCAGCAGCTCGCCGTCGGTGACGCCGGTGGCGGCGAAGAAGCAGTTGTCGCCGGTCACGAGGTCGTCGGTGTGGAGCACCTGCTCGAGCGTGCGGCCGGAGGCGAGGACCGCCTCCCGCTCCTCGTCGCTGCGAGGGGCCAGCTGGGCCTGGATCTCGCCGCCCATGCACTTGAGGGCGGCGGCGCTGATCACGCCCTCGGGCGTGCCGCCGATGCCGAAGAGGATGTCGGCGCCCGACTCGGGCCAGCCCGTGGAGATGGCGCCGGCCACGTCGCCGTCCTGGATCAGCCGGATGCGGGCGCCCGCCTCCCGGATCTCGGCGATGAGCTCGTTGTGGCGGGGCCGGTCGAGCACCACGGCCGTGATGTCCCGCACCGACTTCTTGAGGGCCGCCGCCACCGCCTTGATGTTGTCGGTGGGCGACGCGGTGATGTCGATGGACCCCGCCGCCTCGGCGCCCACCGCCAGCTTGTTCATGTAGTACGCGGGGCCGGGGTCGTACATGGTGCCCCGCCCGCTGACCGCGATGACGGCGAGGGCGTTGCCCCGCCCGAGCGACGTGAGCGTGGTCCCCTCGAGCGGGTCGACGGCGATGTCGGTCTCCGGCGGCGTGCCGTCACCCACGTGCTCGCCGTTGTAGAGCATGGGGGCGTCGTCCTTCTCGCCCTCGCCGATGACGACCACGCCGTCCATGGCCACGGTGCCGAGGACCACCCGCATTGCCTCTGTTGCCGCGCCGTCGGCGCCGTTCTTGTCGCCGCGGCCCATCCAGCGGGCGGCGGCGAGGGCGGCGGCCTCGGTCACCCGGACCAGTTCCATGGCCAGGTTGCGATCGGGGGGCTGGGGTTGCGCGCTCATGGGCGGCACCCTATCTCGGCGCTCCCGACGGCCGCCTGCCCGGCGCTACGCTCCGCACCGTGGGCAGGGGAGTGCGTCGATGATCACCTACTGCCCCCGCTGTGGCACGCCGTACCCCGAGCGCTTCCTGGGCGAGGTGCAGGACACCAGCCGGCGGTGCGTCGACTGCGCCCTCTCCGTGACCGAGGAGCCGGCCATGCTGGCCCCCGGCAACGACGAGGACGAGGTGCAGTACGACCTCGCCGAGTGGGAGGTGCACGAGCGCACCGCGGCCACCGAGGCGCTACTGGAGGTCGACATCCCGTACCGGTGGGAGGCGGACCTCGTGCTGGCCGTACCGGCCGTCGCCGAGATCGAGGTCGACCAGCTGCTCGACGACCTCGATCCGGTGAGTGACGAGGACGGCGGCGACGAGGAGGATGTCGAAGACGGCGGCGAGGAGGCCCACGAGGCGATGATCGAGCTGTTCGTCGCCGCCGACCGGCTCCAGCACGCCCCCGGCGACGGCGACCTCGCGGCCGACGTGCTGATCGCCGCCGGCACCGTGGGGGTCAGCGCCCCGCCATACGGCATCGAGCGGCCGGTGTGGAAGCGCATCCAGGAGCTGGCGGCGACGGTGGCCACCGACTTGGAGGAGACAGCGGACGAGGACACGGTGGCCGCCGACGCCCGTGCGCTGCGTGAGTTCCTTCGCGACCTGGTGTAGCCCCCGCCGATGCTCCTGGCCGAACTAGAGATCCGCCACTCGCGCGCCGTGGTACCCACCCGCCGGGTGGCCCTCGGGCCCCACTGGCTGCCCACCGAGCCCGCCCCCGGCTACGGCGGGATCCTCCTGGGTGGCATCGTGGCCGCCCACCTGGGCGAGATCGACCCCGAGCTGCGGGAGGAGTTCATGGGGCTGATCGACGACCTGGAGGCGGGCCGGCGGGTACCCCAGCCACGGCTCCGCCACCGGTTCCAGACCGACGTGGTCGGCCTCGACCGCAGCCGCCACAAGCTCACCGGCCATCCGGGCGACACTTCCTTCGGCGACGTGCGCTTCGAGCTGGAGGGCGACGGCCGGTCGGTGCCCCAGATCCTCGGTGCGGTCTACGCCGCGGCCCGCCTGCACCCCGACGCCCGGCCCGGCGTGTTCGCCGCCATCCGCAAGGCCACCCAGTGGGATGACGGGCCGGGGCCCATGCTCGTCACCTACCTCACCGACCTCACCCACGTGCCGCCCACGTGGTGGCGACGGTTCTCAACCGACGAGCGATGGGCCATGGAGGTGCTGGGGTTCGGCCCCAACGAGGACCAGCCCGGGCGCGAGGAGGTGCTGGCCCGGTTCCGGGCCCTGCTGCGGGAGTCGCATCCCGATCACGGCGCCGAGCACGAAGGCGCCGGCCAGCGGATCCTCGAGCTCACCGAGGCCCGCCGTATCCTGCTCCCATGACCGGGCTGCTGCTCACCCCCGGGGCCAGCGCGACCCGGGACCACTCCCAGCTGGTGGCCATCGACCGGGCGCTGTCCGCCGAGGGGCTCACCGTGGCGAGGATCGACCTGCCGTCGTCGCGGCCGGGCCCCAAGGTGCTCGGCGCCATCCGGGACGGGGCGGCCGCCCTCGGCCCCGGGCCGCACTTCCTGGGCGGGCGGTCCTTCGGCGGCCGCATGTGCTCGGTGGCCGTGGCCGAGGGGCTGGCGGCCGCCGGCCTGGTCCTGGTCAGCTACCCGCTGCACCCCCCGGGCCGGCCCGACCAGCTGCGGCTCGGGCACTTCCCGCAGCTCGCCGTCCCCTGCCTGTTCGTCTCGGGCACCCGCGACGCCTTCGGCACGCCGTCCGAGCTGGAGGCGGCGACCACCGCCATCCCGGGCGACGTGACCCACGTGTGGGTCGAGGGGGGCGACCACGGGCTGCGGGGCAAGGACGGCCCCGTCGCCGAGGCGGTCAGGGCGTGGGTGCGGGCCCGAGCGGCCCCCTGAGCGGGGTCCCAGGGCCCGAGCGGCCCCCTGAGCGGGGTCCCCAGGGCCCGAGCGGCCCCCTGAGCGGGGTCCCCAGGGCCCGAGCGGCCCCCTGAGCGGGGTCCCCAGGGCCCGAGCGGCCCCCTGAGCGGGGTCACGGGGGCGGGCGGTCCTCGGGGTTGAGGTCCTCCAGCTCCCGGCCCGCCGTCTCCGGGTAGGCGGCCAGCACCAGCACGGCCAGCAGGAGGGGCCCGGCGGCCAGGATCGACATGGCCGGGCCGATGCGCCCGAAGTGGTCAGACAGGACGCCGCACAGGATCAGCCCGCCGGCACTGCCGATCAGCGACGAGACGGCCACCAGGCCGTTGGCCCGCCCCCGCAGCCCGGTGGGGAACAGCTCGGGGCCGTAGACGCCGAGGGCGGGGATGGCCGCCGCGGAGATGACCGCCCCCGCAGTGGCGACGACCCACATCGACCACCCGCTGGAGAAGAAGTAGCCGACGGTGCACAGCGTCCCGAACACCAGGGCGACGGCGGCCACCACCCGCCGGCCCCGCACGTCCGCGATCCGGCCGCCCGCCACGATGCCGATGACCGCGGGCGTGCCGATCGCCACCGACAGCAGGCCGATTCGCCCCCCGCTGAACCCCCGCTCGGTGCGCAGGTACTGGTTGCCGAACTGCGAGCTGGGGGCCACGAACAGGTTGGCCAGGACGCCGGACACGGCCAGCAGGGCCAGCCGCCCGCCGTGGCCGCTGATCGGCGCGGCCACGTGGGGGGCGACGAACCGCCGGCTCTCGGGCAGCCGCCGGCGGACGGCCCCGACGATCGGCAGGGCCAGGACCGGCAGCAGGTACAGCAGCCGCCAGCCGCGGGTGCCCACGTCGGCGAGCCGGAGACCGATGACGCAGACCCCGGCGCCCAGGCCGCTGGACATGGCCAGCAGGCTCACCGCGTAGGCCCGGGACCCCGCCGGCATCTCCTCGGCGGCCACGATCGTCACCAGGATCAGGATGGTGGTGGCGAAGGCCCGGGCCAGCATCTGGCTGGCGGTGAGCCAGGGCAGCGAGGGGGCCAGGGCGCCGGTCAGCGCCAGCAGCGATGCCGCGGTGGCGGCGAAGAGCAGCACCGACTTTCGCCCCAGCCGGTCGGCCTGGACCATCACCAGCAGGGCGACGAGCCCGCCCACCCGCACCACGCTCCCGGCCACGCCCAGGGCGGAGTTGCCCACGCCGAACTCGTCGCCGGCGAAGGGGATGGTCTGGGTGAACAGGGTGTTGAGGTACCCGGAGGCCACGGTGAGCAGGGCCAGGGTGCCCAGCACCGAGGCGGCCCGGGCGTCGAGGCGGGCGGGGGGCGCCCACCACGGGGCCCGGTCGTGGTTCGGGCGGGCGAGCGCCCGCTTGAAGGGCAGCAGGAAGATCCAGCCGAAGTAGGGCACGGCCAGCCGGAAGTCGACGGTCTGGGTCACCAGCACCTGCTGGCCCGGGACGGTGCCGCCCACCACCTCCACCGTGCGCTCGTACGACGTCACGGGGCCGGAAGCCGCCTCGAACCGGCCGTCCCCCAGATCCCGCTCCAGGACCAGGTCGGTGCGGGGCCGCAGGATCCGGGCCAGGCCCTCGGCGTCGGTTGTCGACCTGACGACGACTCGGGCCACGAACCGGGGAACCTACTCGCGGGAAGGAGTTGGCCCCGTTCGCGGTTGTAGCCTGGTGCTATGACGATGCAGGAACAGCTCCTCGAGGCCATCGAGGTCATCCGCCCGGCGCTGCAGGCCGACGGTGGCGACATGACGCTGGTCGGCGTCGACGAGGAGACCGGCCGGGTCGACATCGAGCTGGTGGGCGCGTGCGGGAGCTGCCCGGCCTCCACCATGACCCTGAAGGCGGGCATCGAGCGCATCCTCAAGGACCGGGTCCCCGGCGTCACCGAGATCGTCGCCGTGGGCCAGGAGGAGGATCCCCTGATGGAGATCGGCCACTACTAGGTCCCCGCCGTCGCGGCGCTGCCGGGCGGCGAAACCCCTCTAGTGCACCGCCCAGGCGACGCAGCCGAGCTCGGCGAAGGTGGCCAGGTCGGGGTGGGCGGGCACGATGCGGACGGTGAAGCCGTAGCGGCCGGCCCGCTCGCAGGTGAACGACCCCTCGTAGGCGTGGCGGCCGGGCCCGACGGGGCGGCTGATGGTCATGGGGACGATGGAGGTGTCGAGCAGCTCGTCGGCCGGTCCGACCGCCCCGTGGACGAGCTGGACCTCCACGTCGTCGGGCCCGAGGTTGCCGAGCACGACCTCGGCGGTGACGGCCCGCTCGTGGCCCAGGTCGATGGGCAGGCTGTCGCTGGCGATCTCGCCCACGGCCACGCCGGGCCACCCGGCGACCACCCGCTGCTTCCAGCCGGCCAGGGCCCTGGCCCGCTCGTGCCCGCCGGCGGACATCACGTCGGCCGCGGCGGCGGCCGGTTCGTAGAGCTGCTCGACGTAGTCCCGGACCATGCGGCTGGCGGTGACCTCCGGGCCGAGGGTGCGCAGGGAGCGCCGGACCTTCTGCAGCCACCGCACCGGGGGGCGCCCGGGAGCCCGCTCGTAGAAGAGGGGCACGATCTGGCGCTCCAGGAGGTCGAACAGGCTCGACGCCTCGGCGTGGTCCCGCCGCCCGAGGTCGTCCCACCCCTCGGTCGACGCGATGGCCCAGCCGTTCTCCCCGTCGAAGTACTCGTCCCACCAGCCGTCGCGGATCGAGCAGTTGAGGGCGCCGTTGAGCGCCGCCTTCTCGCCGCTGGTGCCGCAGGCCTCCAGCGGGCGCCGGGGCGTGTTGAGCCAGACGTCGCAGCCCTGCAGGAGCATGCGGGCCACGGCCATGTCGTAGTCCTCGAGGAACGCCACCCGGTGGCGGACGTCCTCCTGGCGTGAGAACTGCACCACCTGGCGGATGAGGTCCTTGCCCAGGTCGTCGGCCGGGTGGGCCTTCCCGGCGAAGACGAGCTGGATGGGGCGGTCGGCGTCGAGCAGCAGCCGCTTCAGGCGGTCGGGCTGGGAGAGGAGCAGGGTGGCCCGCTTGTAGGGCGCGAACCGCCGGGCGAATCCGATGGTCAGCACGCCCGGGTCGAAGGCCTCGTGGCACCACGCGGCATCGACCTCCGATGCCCCCCGGGTCATGGCCGATTCGTGCAGCCGGCGGCGCACGAAGGCCACCAGCCGCTCGCGGGACTGCTGGCGGGCCCGCCACAGCTCGTCGTCGCCGGCGTCCTCGATGCGCGCCCACCGGTCGGGGCCGGCCTGGTTCCACTCGGGCAGCACGTGGCGGTCGAACAGGTCGCGCATCTCGGGGGCGACCCATGTGCGGGGGTGGACGCCGTTGGTGATCGAGGTGATCGGCAGCTCCTCGACCGGGACCCCCGGCCACACCGGGGCGAAGATCTGCCGGCTGACCACCCCGTGGAGCTTCGAGACGCCGTTGGACGAGGCGGCCAGGCGCAGGCCCATCACCGCCATGTTGAACGGGGCGTCGGGCGGCTCGCCCGGCTGCTGGCCCAGGGCCATGAGCCGGTCGAAGTCGATCTCGCACTCGTCGGCCCAGGCCTTGAAGTAGTGCTCCATGAGGCCGCGATGGAAGCGGTCCATCCCAGCCGGGACCGGCGTGTGGGTGGTGAAGACGGTGCCGGCCCGGACGGTCTCGATGGCCTCGTCGAAGGTCAGCCCGTCGTCGACGATGGCCCGCCGGACCCGCTCGAGGCCGAGGAAGCCGGCGTGGCCCTCGTTGGTGTGGAAGACCTGCGGCTCGTGGCCGACCAGCTCCAGGGCGCGCACGCCGCCCACCCCGAGGAGGATCTCCTGGCGCAGCCGGTGCTCGCTGTCGCCGCCGTAGAGGCGGTCGGTGATGGCCCGGACGTCGTCGACGTTCTCCTCGATGTCGGTGTCGAGCAGGTAGAGCGGCACCCGGGAGACCAGGGCCTTCCAGATGCGGGCGGTCAGCGGGGTACCGGCCAGGTCGACCTGCACCCGGACGTCGTCGACCGGCTCCAGGGCCATGACGTGGGGATCGAGGTCGACGTAGCGCTCCCGCTGCCAGCCGTCGGGGTTCAGCTCCTGGCGGAAGTAGCCGTGCTGGTAGAAGAGGCCGACGCCGGTGAGGGGCACGCCGAGGCCGCTGGCCGCCTTCAGGTGGTCACCGGCCAGCACGCCCAGGCCGCCCGAGTACTGGGGCAGGGCCTCGGCGATGCCGAACTCGGGCGAGAAGTACGCCACCGACCGCAGGGGGCTCTCCCGGCCCTGGAACCACCGGTCGGTCTCCAGGTCGCGCCGGAGGTCGGCGTGGACCTCCTCCATGAACGAAAGGAAGGCCCGGTCGGCCACCAGCGACTGCAGGCGCCGGCGCTCGACCACGGCCAGCAGGTGGATCGGGTCGTGCCCGGTGGCCTCCCACGCGTCGGGGTCGACCCACCGGAAGAGATCCCGGGTCCGCTCGTCCCAGGACCAGCGGAGGTTCATGGCCAGGGCTTGGAGGGGCGCCAACCGCTCGGGAAGCCGGGGCTGGACGGTGAAGCTGCGCAATGCCCTCATTGGTCGAAACGGTAGCCGGGCGCCGGGGACCCCCCCTGCCGCCATGGTTCGACCACGGGCGGGTGGTGGTACACCTACAGGGTGATCGGTCGCATCGTCATCGATGACCCGCGCCCGCGCACGCCGGGGGGCCATCCGGCCAAGGCGGTCATCGGGGAGACGGTCCGGGTCTCCGCCGACGTGTTCCGCGACGGCCACGACATCCTGGCCGCCCGGGTGCAGTGGCGTCCCGCCGGCGAGGCCAAGTGGCGCGACGCGCCGATGGAGCACCTCGGCAACGACCGGTGGGAGGCGGTCATCGAGCCCGCCGCCCTCGGGCTCCACGAGTTGGTGATCGAGGCGTGGACCGACCGGCTGGCCACCCTGGCCCACGACATCGAGGTCAAGGAGGCCGCCGGCGAGCCGACCACCGTCGAGCTGCAGGAGGTCGAGCTCGAGAGGAAGCGGCAGGAGGCGGGGACGCCGCCGGCCGACCTGACCCGGAGCGAGCCCCTCCAGCTATGGGTCGACCGCGAGCGCGCCCTCTACGGCGCCTGGTACGAGATGTTCCCGCGGTCGGAGGGCGGACTGAAGCGGGCGGCCCGCACCCGGCTGCCCGACGTGGCCGCCATGGGGTTCGACGTCGTCTACCTGCCGCCCGTGCACCCCATCGGCCGCTCGCACCGCAAGGGCCCCAACAACACCCTCACCGCGGGCAGGAAGGACCCCGGCAGCCCGTGGGCTATCGGCAACGAGCTGGGCGGTCACACCGCGCTGGAGCCGAGCCTCGGCACGATGGCGGACTTCGACGCCTTCGTCGCCGCGGCCGAGAAGCTGGGCATGGAGGTGGCGCTCGACTACGCCCTGCAGTGCTCGCCCGACCACCCCTGGGTCACCGAGCACCCCGAGTGGTTCCACCACCGGCCGGACGGCACGATCAAGTACGCCGAGAACCCGCCCAAGAAGTACCAGGACATCTACCCCATCAACTTCTGGCCGGAATCGGACGCGGACCGCCAGGCCCTCTGGCAGGCGTGCAAGGACATCCTGGACTTCTGGATCGGCCACGGCGTGCGCATCTTCCGGGTCGACAACCCCCACACCAAGCCCCTGGCCTTCTGGGAGTGGGTGATCCCCGAGGTCCAGAAGGCCCATCCCGAGACGCTCTTCCTGGCCGAGGCGTTCACCCGGCCCAAGATGATGGCCAAGCTGGCCGAGGTCGGGTTCAGCCAGAGCTACACCTACTTCACCTGGCGCAACACCCGCGACGAGTTCGTCGAGTACCTCACTGAGCTGGCCCACGGTCCCAAGGCCGACTACATGCGGCCGAACTTCTGGCCGAACACGCCCGACATCCTCTCGGGACCGCTGCGCAACGGCCCGCCGGCGGCGTTCCGCCTGCGACTCCTGCTGGCCGCCACCATGGTGCCGAGCTACGGCATGTACAGCGGGTACGAGCTGTACGAGAACGAGCCGGCGTCGCCCGCCAACGAGGAGTACCTGCACTCCGAGAAGTACGAGATCAAGCACCGTGACTGGCAGCGCACGGATTCCCTCGCCCCCTTCGTCACCCAGCTCAACGACATCCGCCGCCGCCATCCCGCCTTCGCCGAGCTGCGCAACATCACCTTCCACCGGTCGAACTGGCACGACATCCTGGTGTGGTCGAAGGTCGTGCGGCTGAACGGCGGGGCGGACGACCGGATGCTGATGGTCGCCAACCTCGACCCGCACGCCGTGCACGAGGACACCATCACCCTCGACCTGGAGGCCCTCGACCTGACCGCCGACGCGCCGATCCAGGCCTACGACGAGCTGACCGGGGCCACGTGGATCTGGTTCGGCGCCAGCCAGTACGTCCGCCTCGACCCCGCCGTCCAGCCCGGCCACGTCCTGCACCTCACCCCGCTGCCATGAGCTTGCGGTTCACACCGAGGGTGCGTGGCCGCCGGCGGGGATGGGGCCCCGCCGGCAGCGAGGGGCGTGGTCCGAAGGACCCGGGTGCCCGGAGCGGAAGACGGTGAGCGGCGAAGCCGATCACAGGTGGTACCAGCGGGCCGTCTTCTACGAGGTCCTCGTCCGCGGGTTCTTCGACTCCAACCATGACGGGACGGGCGACCTGCGGGGCATCACCGAGCGGCTCGACCACATCCAGTGGCTCGGCGCCGACTGCCTCTGGCTGCTGCCCTTCTACCAGTCGCCCCTGCGCGACGGCGGGTACGACATCAGCGACTTCTTCTCGATCCTGCCCGAGTACGGCGACCTGGCCGACGTGGTGGAGCTGGTCGAGGAGTGCCACCGGCGGGGCCTTCGCATCATCGCCGACCTGGTCATGAACCACACCAGCGACCAGCACCCGTGGTTTCAGGAGTCGCGCCAGGACCGCACCAATCCCAAAGCGGACTGGTACGTGTGGAGCGACGACGACACCCGCTACCCCGACGCCCGGATCATCTTCGTCGACACGGAGCGGTCGAACTGGGCCTGGGACCCGGTGCGCCAGCAGTACTACTGGCACCGCTTCTTTAGCCACCAGCCCGACCTCAACTACGACAACCCCGAGGTCCAGCAGGCCATGCTCGACGTGGTCCGCTTCTGGCTCGACCTCGGCCTCGACGGCTTCCGGCTCGATGCCGTCCCCTACCTGTACGAGCGGGACGGCACCAACGGCGAGAACCTCACCGAGACCCACGACTTCCTCAAGCGGCTGCGCAAGGAGATCGACGCCACCCACCCCGGCACCGTCATGCTGGCCGAGGCCAACCAGTGGCCGGCCGACGTGGTCGACTACTACGGCGACGGCGACGAGTGCCACATGTGCTTCCACTTCCCGCTCATGCCCCGCATGTTCATGGCCGTGCGGCGCGAGCAGCGGTATCCCATCACCGAGATCCTGGCCCAGACGCCCGAGATACCCGACGGCTGCCAGTGGGGGATCTTCCTGCGCAACCACGACGAGCTGACCCTGGAGATGGTCACCGACGACGAGCGCGACTACATGTACAACGAGTACGCCAAGGACCCCCGCATGAAGCGCAACATCGGCATCGGCCGGCGGCTGGCACCCCTCGTCGACAACAACCGCGCCGTGGCCGAGCTGCTGCACGCCCTCCTCTTCAGCCTGCCGGGCAGCCCGGTGCTGTACTACGGCGACGAGATCGGCATGGGCGACAACATCTACCTCGGCGACCGCGACGGCGTGCGAACCCCTATGCAGTGGACGCCGGACCGCAACGCCGGCTTCAGCAAGGCCGACTTCGCCCAGCTCTACCTGCCGCCGCTCATGGACCCCGTGTACGGCTACCAGGCCGTCAACGTGGAGGCCGAGCAGCGGGATCCGGGTTCGTTCCTCCACTGGATGCAGCGGGTGCTCCACGTCCGCCGCCAGCACGGCGACCTCCTCGGCACGGGCACCCTCGAGGTGCTGTCGGCCGAGAACCCGTCGGTGTTCGCCTTCCTCCGACAGCTGGGAGACCGCATCATGCTCTGCGTCAACAACCTCAGCCGGTTCGCGCAGCCCGTCGAGCTCCAGCTGGCGCGCCTGGCTGGCAAGGTCCCCATGGAGCTGTTCGGGCGGGTGCCGTTCCCACCGATCGGCGAGCTGCCGTACCTGCTGACCCTGGGCGGCCACGGGTTCTACTGGTTCGAGCTGGTCGACCTTCAGGGGAACCCGTGATGGATATGGCCGGGTGGCTCCCGGCGCTGGCGGAGTGGCTGCCGAGGCAGCGGTGGTACCACGGCCAGGCGGCGCCGGCGTCGGTCGAGATCGTCGACCAGGAGATCAGGGGCGACCGGTTCCCCGTGCTCGCTCGCCTGCTGGTCGACGCCGACGGTGCGGTGTACCAGGTCGTGATCGGCGTGCGGGGGAGGGACGAGCACCCCGAGTTCCTGCGCGGCCACGATCAGGCCTTCGTCGCCGACGTGAGCACCCACCAGGGCGATGCCATCACCTACGACGCGGTGTACGACCCCGAGCTGGCCATGGTCATCCTCGACTGGGTGGCTCCCCACGAGCACGCCGAGCGGGCGCGGGTGATGGGCGCCGAGCAGTCGAACAGCTCGCTGGTCTACGACGAGCGGATCATCCTCAAGCTGTTCCGGCGGGTCCAGGCCGGGCACAACCCCGAGGTCGAGGTGACCCAGGCCCTGGCCGCCCAGGGGTTCACCGCGGTCGCCGCGCCCCTGGCCACCCGGCGGGTGCGCGACTACGACGTGGCCATCCTCCAGCCGTTCCTGGCCGGAGCGGCCGAGGGCTGGGCGCTGGCGCTCACCTCGCTGCGCGACCTGTTCGGCATGAACGACACGGCGTCGATCCCCATCATCAGCGCCGACGCCCCGCCGCCGCCTCCCGACCCGGCCCAGGCCGGCGGCGACTTCTCGGGTGAGGCCGCCCGCCTCGGCGCCATGACCGGGGGCATGCACGTGGCCCTGGCCGACGCGTTCGGCCGGCAGCCGGCGGACACCAAGTCGTGGGCCCAGGGGATCGCCGCCCAGCTCGACGTCCTTGAGACGAGCGATGTGGACCGTCCGGCCGCCCACGCCATCCTCGACGGGCTGGTCGACCTCAGCGAAGCGGGCTCGGCGATCCGCGTCCACGGCGACTACCACCTCGGTCAGGTCCTGCGCACGGACGCCGGCTGGTACGTGCTCGACTTCGAGGGCGAGCCGGCCCGGTCGCTCGAGGAGCGGCGCCGCCCCACATCGCCGCTCAAGGACGTGGCCGGCATGCTGCGGTCGTTCCACTACGCGGCGTCGGTGGCCCGTACCGAGCGTGACGAGTACCTCCTCGAGGACCTGGCCAACGCGTGGGAGACCCGGAACCGCGACGCCTTCCTCCGGGGCTACATCAAGGCCGCCGGCGCCGGCGGGATCCTGCCGCCGACCCCGGAGGGCTTCGAGCTGCTCCTTGCCGCCTTCGAGCTGGAGAAGGCGGTGTACGAGCTGGGCTACGAGCGGGCCTACCGCCCCGACTGGGAGCACATCCCGCTGGCCGCGCTCAGGCGGCTCACGTGACGGGCGCCGGCCGGCGGGGGCGGCCAGCCGCCGACATCTGGACTCCGAAGGGAGCATCGTGAGTGTTGCGACAAAGGTGGATCTGACCTATCTCGTCGACGGGACGGAGGTGGACCCGCACCGGGTGCTGGGTCCGCACGACGACGTCGTGCGGGCGTGGCGGCCCGACGCCTCGTCGGTCACGCTCGTCCTCGCCGACGGGCAGCGGGTGGCGATGGAGAAGGAGCACCCGGCGGGGGTCTTCGTGGCCAAGGGCCTGAAGCTGCCGGCCGGCGGGACGGTGGACTACCGGCTCGATGTCGCCTACCCCGGCGGCGACAGCTGGCTGGTCGACGACCCGTACCGCTTCTGGCCCACCCTGGGCGACGTCGACCTCTACCTGCTCGGCGAGGGTCGCCACGAGCGCCTGTGGAACCGGCTCGGCGCCCACCCGACGGTGCACCAGGGCACGCCGGGCACCGCCTTCGCGGTCTGGGCGCCGGCGGCCCGCAGCGTGCGGGTGGTGGGCGACTTCAACAGCTGGGACGGCCGACTCCACCCCATGCGGCGGATCGGCTCCTCCGGTGTCTGGGAGATCTTCCTCCCCGAGGTCGGCCACGGGGCCCGGTACAAGTACGAGATCGTCACCGCCGAGGGGCATCTCACGCTCAAGGCCGACCCGCTGGCCATGGCCACCGAGCCGCCCCCCGACACGGCCAGCGTCGTGTACGAGTCGTCGTACAGCTGGGGTGACGAGGAGTGGATCCGGCGCCGGCGCGGCGCCGACCCGTGGCGCAGCCCGATGTCGGTCTACGAGTGCCACATCGGCTCGTGGCGGCACGTGCCCGAGGAGGGCGACCGCCCGCTCACCTACCGCGAGCTGGCCGAGCAGCTGCCGGCCTACCTGCAGGAGATGGGTTTCACCCACGTGGAGTTCCTCCCGGTCGCCGAGCACCCCTTCGGCGGGTCGTGGGGCTACCAGGTGACCGCCTACTACGCGCCCTCGGCCCGGTTCGGGACGCCCGACGACTTCCGCTACCTCGTCGACGCCCTCCACGAGGCGGGCATCGGCGTCATCGTCGACTGGGTGCCGGCCCACTTCCCGAAGGACTCCTTCGCCCTGGCCCGCTTCGACGGGACCGCGCTTTACGAGCACGCCGACCCCCGCCAGGGGGAGCACCCCGACTGGGGCACGCTCGTGTTCAACTTCGGCCGGCACGAGGTGCGCAACTTCCTGCTGGCCAACGCCCTGTACTGGATCGAGGAGCTGCACGTCGACGGGCTGCGGGTCGACGCCGTCGCCTCCATGCTGTACCTCGACTACTCCCGCAAGGACGGGGAGTGGGTCCCCAACAAGTTCGGGGGCCGCGAGAACCTCGAGGCCGTCGAGTTCCTGCGCCAGATGAACACCGTGGTCCACGGCGAGCACCCGGGCGTGCTCACCATCGCCGAGGAGTCGACGGCCTGGCCCGCGGTCTCCCGGCCCGTGTACCTGGGCGGGCTGGGCTTCGGGTTCAAGTGGAACATGGGCTGGATGCACGACACCCTGACCTACTTCTCCAAGGAGCCCGTCCACCGCCGCCACCATCACTCCCAGCTCACGTTCGGCCTGCTCTACGCCTTCTCCGAGAACTTCGTCCTGCCGTTGAGCCACGACGAGGTCGTGCACGGCAAGGGCTCGCTGGTCAACAAGATGCCCGGCGACAAGGGGGCCAAGCTGGCCAACCTGCGGGCGCTGCTGGCGTGGATGTGGGCCCACCCCGGCAAGCAGCTCCTGTTCATGGGCGCCGAGATCGCCCAGTGGCGCGAGTGGTCGCACGACCGCAGCCTGGACTGGGATCTGCTGGCCGACCCGGAGCACCGGGGGGTGCAGGCCCTGGTCCGGGAGCTGAACCGGCTCTACCGGGACGAGCGGGCCCTGTGGGAGGCCGACTTCGAGGGCGCAGGGTTCGAGTGGATCGACGCCAACGACGCCGACCAGAACGTCCTCTCGTTCGTCCGCTACTCCCACGACCGGGAGCGGTCGCTGGCCTGTGTGGCCAACCTTTCGGGGGCCGACCGCCCTGGCTACCGCATCGGCCTGCCCAAGGCCGGCACGTGGGAGGTGGTGCTCGACACGACCATGGTCAACGGTGGGTTCCGCACCACCGAGCCCACGTGCTGGCACGGCTTCGACCAGTCCCTCCCCATCGACCTGCCCGCCCTCAGCGTGGTCTGGCTGGTCAACCGGTAGCACCCCTCGCTTTCTTGGCGCGCTGATCCGTGCAGAGCACGGATCAGCGCGCCAAGAACGGCGGTGGGGGCTCGTAGACCGACACGTGGCGGGGGCTGTCGGCGGTGAAGGGCTCGCCCGACCAGCCGCCGTGGCGGGCCCGCAGGCGGAGGCCGGCGACGCGCGCCATGAGGTCAATCTCGGGGACGGTGGCGTAGCGGATCGACCACGGCCACCGCTCTGTGCCGGTGTCGCCGACGGTGACCGTCTCGCCCGTCACCACCTGGGCCAGCGGGTCGTGGTGGGTGTCTTGGAGGCGGACGGCGCCGTCGTCGACGGCGACCACCGCGATCCCGTCGCCTGCGTTCGACAGGTCCGGGACGACGGCCTCCACGACGAACAGCCCGCCCGGCAGCAGCCGGTCGGCCACGCCGCAGAAGCACCGCACCTGCTCGTCCTGGGAGCCGAGCTCGAACAGGGTGTTGAAGGCCAGGAAGATCAGGGAGAAGCGGTCATCCACGAGGGTGGCCAGGGCGACGAAGTCCCCGACGGCGACGGGGATGCGGTCGCCGCCGGGCTTGCCCCGCAGGCGGGCGACCATGGCCGGGGAGGCGTCGACGCCCCGCACGTCCACCCCGCGGCCCAGCAGCGGCAGGGCCAGCCGGCCGGTGCCGATGCCCAGCTCGAGCACCGGCCCCGGCGGCCGGTCGAGGCCGGCCAGGAAGGCGGCGGCCTCCTCGGCCTCGTCGAACCGCTCCCGGAAGCGGTCGTCGTAGAGCTCCGCGTGACGGTCGTCGTAACGCACGGCGCCGCCTACCCTAAGACCCGTGCCTGCATATCTCGACTGGGCCGCCACCACCCCGATGCGCCCGGAAGCCGTCGACGCCATGCTCCCGTTCCTGTCCGACCGCTTCGGCAACCCGTCGGGCTCCCACGCGGTCTCCCGCGAGGCCCGCAAGGCCCTCGACGAGGCCCGGGCCGTCGTGGCCGAGTGCCTGGGCGCCCGGCCGGCCGAGGTCGTCTTCACCGCGGGCGGCACGGAGGCCGACAACCTGGCCATCCTCGGCGCGGCCGCCGTGCGGCCCGGGCCGACGGTGTGCTCGGCGGTCGAGCACCACGCCGTGCTCCACGCCTGCGACGCCCTCGGTGACACCCGGGTGGCGCCGGTCGACACCGACGGCGTCGTGGACCTCGACCGGCTGGCCGACCTGCTGGACCCCGCGGTGTCGGTGGTCTCGGTGATGCTGGCCAACAACGAGGTGGGCACCGTCGAGCCACTGGCGGAGGTCGCGGCGCTGGTTCGTGAGCGGGCGCCCCAGGCGGTCGTGCACACCGACGCGGTGCAGGCGTTCTCGTGGCTCGACGTGGCCCGCCTGGCCGCGCCGGCCGACCTGGTGGCGGTCAGCGCCCACAAGTTCGGCGGTCCCAAGGGCGTTGGCGCCCTCGTCGTGCGCCAGGGCGTCGACGTCCGGCCGATCATCCACGGCGGCGGCCAGGAGCGCGACCGGCGCAGCGGCACCCACAACGTGGCGGGCATCGTCGCCATGGCCGCGGCCATGCGAGTCACCGTGGAGGGGCGGGAGGCCACCGTCGACCGGGTCGGTCGGCTGCGGGACGGGCTGGCCGACGGGCTGCTGGCGGCGGTGCCCGGCTGCACGGAGACCGGCCGCCGCTCGACCAAGGTGGCCGGCAACTGCCACCTGTCCTTCGACGGCGTGGAGTCCGAGGCCCTGCTCGTGCTGCTCGACGCCGGCGGGGTGTACGCCTCGGCCGGCTCGGCCTGCGCGGCGGGCGCCGTCGACCCCTCCCACGTGCTGGCGGCCATGGGGCTGAGCCGTGACCGGGCGCTCGGCGCGCTGCGCCTGTCGCTCGGCCCCGGCAGCACCGACGCGGACGTCGACCTCGCCCTGGCCGTCATCCCCCCGGCCGTCGAGCGCCTCCGCGCCGGGTGACATGAAGATCCTCGCCGCCATGTCGGGCGGCGTCGACTCGTCGGTCGCGGCCGCCCTGCTGGTGCAGGAAGGCCACGACGTGACCGGCGTGACCCTGCGGCTCTGGGACAACCCCACCGACGCCGGATGCTGCTCGGTGGCCGAGATCGACGACGCCCGGGCGGTCGCCGGCGTGCTCGGCATCGACCACCTGGTGTGGACGTTCATGGACGACTTCGACGCCAAGGTGGTCGCCCCCTACGCCGAGGCCCACGGGCGGGGCCTGACGCCGAACCCCTGCATCGAGTGCAACCGCCACCTCAAGTTCGGGCGCCTGCTGCGGCGGGCCACCCAGCTCGGCTTCGACGCCGTCGCCACCGGCCACCACGCCCGGATGGTGACCGGCGCCGACGGGCGGCACCGGCTGCTGCGCGGCGCCGATGCACGGAAGGACCAGTCCTACGTGCTGTACGTGCTGGGCCAGGACGAGCTCGGTCGCTCCCGGTTCCCGGTGGGCACGATGACCAAGGCGCAGGTCCGGGCCAGGGCGGCCGCCCTCGGCCTGCCGACGGCGGCCAAGCCCGACAGCCAGGACGTGTGCTTCGTGACCACCAGTGGCGGCCGGGAGGCGCTGCTGGCCTCGCGCATCCCCCTGCACCCCGGCCGGGTGGTCGACGCGGCGGGCGCCGAGATCGGACGTGTCGACGCCGTCGAGCTGGTCACCGTCGGCCAGCGCCGCGGGTTGGGGACCGGCGGCGGCGCCCGTCGCTACGCGGTGCGGGTGGACCCGTCGACCCGCACGGTGGTGGCCGGGGAGGCGGCCGACCTGCTGGCCGGGACGGTGGGGCTGACCGCGCTGTGCTGGACCGGCGAGCCCGGGCGCGGCCCCGTCGCCGCCCAGACGAGCGCCCACGGCGCACCGGTGGAGGCCACCTTCGACGGGACCACGGTCCGCTTCGCCGAGCCCCAGCGCCGGGTCGCCCCGGGCCAGAGCGTGGTGCTCTACCGGGGTGACGAGGTGCTGGGCGGCGGCATCGCCTCGTAGGTCGACCGGATCACCTCGCAACTGTTTGCCAGTCGAAGAATGAGCTGTTCGGCCTATCAACTAGGACTCCTGCCTCAGTCGAACACTCTCCGTGACAGAGACGCAGCAGTAGAGCACTCGGAGCGCGAGGTCGCTTGCGAGGCTGGGGAGTCGACATGGAGGACCGAAGGCACCGGCGTGACGAGCGGGGCAACGGACTGGTCGAGATGGCCCTGGTCTTGCCGGTGGCGATGTGCGTCCTGCTCGGCATCCTCACCGGCGGCCAGGCCTACTTCCAGAAGATCAGCCTGGTGGACGCGGCGCGCGAGGGGGCACGGTACGGCGCCAGCCTGAAGATCCCCACGGCCAACACCAACGACTGGAAGGCGGCCGTGAGGAACCGGGTGGCGTCGCTCTCGGGCGGCCAGATCGCGGCGGCGGACGTGTGCGTCGACCTGGTCCGGCCCACGGGCTCCAACACCGCGTGCGGCGTCAGCGACCCGCAGGGCGCGTCCAGCGACCCCACCTCCGCGTTCCCCGCCAGCGTGGTCAAGATCTCGGTGTCGAAGCAGACCCGCATCGACTTCTTCTTCTTCACCACGAACCCGACGCTCACCTCGAAGGTGGCGGCCCGCTACGAACGGGACCTGCTGTGAGGCGGGACGAGCGGGGCGTCATCGTCCTGATCTACGCACTGGGGATGACGGCGATGGTCACCATCGCGGCAATGGTGATCGACCTGGCCCAGCTGCGCACCGACCGGCGGATCAACAAGACCGTCGCCGACACAGCCGTGCGGGCCGGCCTGGGCGTGCTGCAGGCCGGGCCGTGGTCGGGCGTGTGCCGGGCGCGCGAGTACCTGAAGACCAACGCCCCGGGGATGACGAACTTCGACCCCGGCAGCGAGAAGTGGTTCCAGGTGTCCGCCCCGCTCGACTCGCTGACCTCGAGCCCGTGCGTGAACGTCACCAACGCCCCGTTCATCAACCTGTGCCTGCCGGGCCAGCTCGGTATCCCCCGGACCGACACGTGGGGCCGGCTGACGGCAACCGCGGGGAACGGCCGCTACACCATCGAGATCCAGAGCGGCTACATGCTGCCCGACCCCAGGTTCCCCGAGGACCAGGTGGCGCTCACCGACACCGGCGACGTGCTCAAGGGCTACTGCGACAACCTCTCGGTGATCATCACCGAGAAGCGCTCACCGTTCTTCGGCCGCGTCGCCGGCGGCGGCGACCGGATCACCACCGTGCGCTCGGTCGGCCGGCTGAGCAGCATCAGCACCGGCGAGTACAACCCGGCACTGCTGCTCCTCGAGCGGGACAAGTGCGACGTGCTGGTCGCCGGCAGCAACAACACCCGGGTCATCGCCCAGCCCTACCTGGACCACCCGGGCGTCATCCAGATCGACAGCGCCGACACCGTCGGCTGCTCCAATGGCCAGGCCGTGCTCAACGGGGCGGCGACCAACAGCGGGCAGCCGTCGATCCTCGCCTGCGGCGCCAAGACGCTCCAGCTCACACCGGGGTGCAATGCCGGCGTCGGCGACAAGCCCTCCCGCATCGGCATCTACGCCCTCCACTTCCCCCACCCGCCGGGCGACCGGGTGACGACGGATTACCCGGCCACCTACGGGGACACGCAGGCAGTGCCGTCGGCCCAATCGGGCCGGGCGCCGATCGACTTCTTCTACCGCAACAACGTGAAGATCCTCGATGCCAGTGCCAAGACCCTGCTGAAGGGCAGCGGCGGGCTGCCGCCCGGCTGCACCGTGGTCAACAACGCCTGCACCGACAGCGGGGGCACGACGTGGTTGGTGCTGTCCCAGTCCGACTGCAACACCCTCAACACCAACAGCCTGTTCCACTTCTTCAACCCCCTGATCCCGGTCGTGCCGCTGCGGACCCTTGCCCCGAACATCTGGTTCAACTGCGACCTGAGCGTGAAGACGCCACTGCCGCTCAGCCTCGACGGGATCAACAGCACGATCGTGGTCACCGGCCAGCTCCAGGTCCTGGGTGTGTTCTCGATCAGCGACCCCCGCTCGATCTACATCGGCGGCCGCAGCACCGGGAACAAGATCGGCCTGGACATCGGCAACGGCGGGGTGTTCAGCGTCAACCGCGCCACCGCGGTGGACTGCGCGGGCCGGGCGCTCCTGGGCCGGGGCACCAAGATGGTCGTGGGCGACGGCTCCTTCATCGTGGCGTCGAGTGGCCAGGCCTACCTGTGCCAGACGTTCGTGTACATGGCCAGCGGGTTCGACAAGGTTCCGTCGACCGACAACACCGCGCCGTGCACCAACCCATGCGGCACGTACTCCGGCCACATCAGCATCGGCAGCGGGTCGTCGGTCGACTGGTCGGCGCCCAACCTCATCACCAACCGCCGGCCGGAGTTCGTCGACGTCGACCTCGGCGGCCTCCTGCCGCCGATCAGCCCCTACGAGGACATCGCCTTCTGGACCGAGGCCGGCGGCAACAGCCACAGCATCAGCGGGAACGGCTCCACCCACATGACCGGCGTGTTCTTCCTGGGCAACGCCGACTCGTTCAACCTGGCCGGCAACTCGGGCGCCAACGTGTACCTGAGCGCCCAGTTCATCAGCCGCACGATGAAGGTGACCGGCGGCGCGGTCGTGAACCTGGTCATCAACCCCCTCGACGCCATCCCCATCGTCGTCTACGAGCTGCTGCTCGTCCGGTAGCCGGCACCGACCGGGCCGGCCCGAGTGCGAAACGGCCGATGACGTGGCAACATCCGCGGTGGGGAAGCCGGCGCCCGTTGCGCCGGCGGGGAAGGGGGAAGTCAATGTCATACGCGCCGATCTGCCCGACGATTCGCGTGGAGCCGACCAAGGTCGCCGCCGACACCTGGGTGATCCACTCGGTACAGGAAGCGCTCGGCCAGCCGCTGTTCGTCTACCTGAACTCGATGGTCATCCGGGGCTCGGAGCCGATGATCGTCGACACCGGCACCATCGCCAACCGCCAGCAGTGGCTGGAGGACGTGTTCTCGCTGGTCGAGCCCCAGGACGTGCGCTGGATCTTCCTCTCGCACGACGACGTTGACCACACGGGCAACCTCGAGCAGACCATGGAGGCCTGCCCGAACGCCCGGCTGGTCTGCAACTGGGCCATGGTCGAGCGCCACACCAACTGCTTCGACTTCCCGATCGATCGCTGCCAGTGGGTGTCCGACGGTGAGGCGCTCGACATCGGCGACCGCACGCTGCAGGCGTTCCGGCCGCCGGTCTACGACTCGCCGACGACCAGGGGCATCTTCGACCCCAAGACCGGCCTGTACTGGTCGTCCGACTCCTTCGCCACCCCGCTGCCCGACCCGGGCGCGGGGATCGCCGACCTCGACCCCGAGTTCTGGGGGTTCGGCATGACCCTGTTCGCCCTGGGCGCCGTGAGCCCGTGGCTGTCGCTGGTGGATCCCGGCAAGTACAACAAGTACGTCGACCGCGTCCAGAACCTCGACATCAAGACGGTGGCGGGGTGCCATACCCCGGTCATCGAGGGACCGTTCATCGAGCAGGCGTTCTCCGTCGTCCGCCAGCTGCCGACGGTCGAGCCGCCGCCCCTGCCGGACCAGTCGGTGCTCGACCAGATCGTCGCCGCCACCGCCCAGCCGGCGAGCTGACCGCCGGGGCGGGAAGACCGCCCCGCACCGCGGTCACCGCACGCCGAGCCGGCGCCTCCGGGCCTCCTCCAGCACGGCGCCCGGCCGGGTCGGCGTGAAGCGGATGCGCTGGGCGTCGACGGTGTCGGCCTCCCGGCGGCCGGGGTGGAGGAGGGCCACGGTCACCGGCTCGGCCAGGTCGATCTCCAGGCCCAGGCCGGGCGCCCGCTGGGACAGGTCGAGGTAGGCCGGGTTCCGGGCCGGGCCGGCCCGGAGGGCGGCGACGTCCTGGCGCTTGAAGAGGGTGGGGTCGAAGAGGACGAGGGGGTCGTGCAGGACAACGCCGGCGGGCACGAAGACGGCCCAGCGCCGGGACAGGTTGTGGATCGACTTGAGGAGCAGGGCGGCCAGCGGCCACCCGGCGAGGAGGAGCACCCCGCCCGCCACCCACTGCCCGGCCGCGAGGAGCAGGGGGCCGGCGCCGATCCCGGCCACGCTCAGGGCCCAGGCCAGCGGCAGCGGGCCCCGGAGCAGCGGTCCGGGCGGCCGGAGCAGGAACCGGCGCTCGTTCGGGTAGGCCGGCCCGTTGACGCACGCGGCGCCGACCCCCGGCGCAAATGCCCATGCGCAGGCCACCGCGGCCCAGGCGACGGCCAGCGCCGAGGGGTGGCCGGCCACCGCCGCGGCCAGGGCGGCTGCCACCGCGGCCGGGGCGATCACCCGGAGAGCGGTGAGGGCGATGGGGTGGGGCACGAATGCGGCCACCATGCCGGCGGACCACCCCACCCACAGCCCCGCGGACGCCACGAGGCGCACCGGGCCGCTGGCGGGGTCGAGGGCGGCGGCCAGCGTGGGTCCGGTGGTGAACGGGAGCACGGCCCACAGGGCCCGGACCAGCCAGGGGACGAGTCGGGAGAGGTCGCGGGTCAGGGAGCGGGGACCTCGTTCATCTCAGCGGGTCACGCTACCGTCGCCCTCATGGATCCGGCGAAGCGCGCCGAGGAGCTGCGCGGCCTCATCGAGTACCACAGCGAGCGGTACTACCTCCTCGACGAGCCCGAGATCTCCGACGCCGAGTTCGACGCCCTGGCCCGGGAGCTGCGGGCGCTGGAGGAGGCCCACCCCGAGCTGCGCACGCCGGACTCGCCCACCCAGCGGGTCGGCGGCCGGGCCTCCTCGGCCTTCGCCCAGGTCCGGCACCGCCAGCCGATGATGTCGCTCGACAACGCCTTCAGCTTCGACGAGCTGGTGGCGTGGGGCAAGCGGATGGAGCGCTACGTCGCCGGCCAGGTCGACTACGTGTGCGAGCTGAAGATCGACGGGATCGCCTGCTCGCTGCTCTACGAGGGCGGCCGCTACGTGCGGGGGGCGACCCGGGGCGACGGCGTGGTGGGGGAGGACGTCACCGAGAACGTCCGCACCATCGCGGTGGTCCCCGAGCGGCTGGACGGCGACGGGGCGCCCGCCGTGCTCGAGGTCAGGGGCGAGGTGTACATGCCCCTCCAGGCCTTCGAGGAGCTGAACCAGCGCCAGGGCGAGGCCGGGCTGCGCCTGTTCGCCAACCCCCGCAACTCCGGGGCCGGCTCCCTGCGCCAGAAGGATCCCAAGGTCACGGCCAGCCGGGACCTGCGCTTCTGGTCCTACCAGGTGGGCGAGATCCAGGGCGGCCCGAGGTTCCGGCGCCACTCCGAGACCCTCGACTACCTGGAGGGCCTGGGCCTGCCGGTGAACCCGGAGGTGCGGACCCTCGGGAGCCTGGAGGACGTCTTCGCCTACTGCGAGGGCTGGCTGGCCCGCCGCCACGACCTCGACTACGAGATCGACGGCGTGGTCGTCAAGGTCGACGACCTGGCCCAGCGCGAGGAGCTGGGGTCGACCTCGAAGTCGCCCCGGTGGGCCATCGCCTACAAGTTCCCGCCCGAGGAGCGCACCACCCTGCTCAAGGCCATCATGGTGTCGATCGGCCGCACGGGGAAGGCCACGCCGTTCGCCGAGCTGGAGCCGGTGCGGGTCAGCGGGTCGACGGTGCAGCTGGCCACCCTGCACAACGAGGACCAGGTGCGGGTCAAGGACGTGCGCCCCGGCGACACGGTCACCGTCCGCAAGGCGGGCGACGTGATCCCGGAGGTGGTGGCGCCCGTGCTGTCCAAGCGGCCGGAGGGCCTGCCCGAGTGGCGTTTCCCCGAGCGCTGTCCCGTGTGCGACGGGCCGCTGGTGCGCATCGAGGGGGAGAGCGACACCTTCTGCGTCAACGTCGACTGCCCGGCCCAGCGCGACGGGCGGATCATCCACTTCGCCTCCCGGGGGGCCATGGACATCGAGGGGCTGGGCGAGAAGCGGGTGGCGCAGCTCACCGCAGCCGGCCTGCTGTCCGACCCCGGCGACATCTACCTGCTCACCTACGAGCAGCTCATGGGCCTCGAGGGGTTCGCCGACCTCTCGGCCCGCAACCTGCTCGACGCCATCGCCGCCTCGAAGACCCGGCCGCTGCCGAACCTGCTGGTGGGCCTGAGCATCCGCCACCTGGGCGGGCGGGGGGCCGAGGTGCTGGCCGAGGCCTTCGGCCACCTCGACCGCATCCTGGAGGCGAGCGAGGAGCAGATGGCGGTCACGCCGGGGGTCGGCCCGGTGATCGCCAAGAGCGTCCACGAGTTCTTCGCCCTCGGCCGGAACCGGGCCGTGGTCGACAAGCTGCGGGCCGCCGGGGTGAACTTCGAGGGCGTCGCCCGCTCCGAGCTGCCCCCGACCCTGGCCGGCAAGTCGGTGGTGGTGACCGGCACCCTCGAGTCCATGTCCCGGGACAAGGCGGTGGAGGCGGTCAAGGCCCGGGGCGGGACCTCCCCGGGGAGCGTGTCGAAGAAGACCGCCTACCTGGTCGTCGGAGCCGAGCCCGGCGCAGCCAAGGTGACCAAGGCCGAGGAGTGCGGGGTGCCGGTGATCGAGGAGGCCGCCTTCCTGCGCCTGCTGGAGACGGGCGAGGTGCCGTCATAGAGAAGATCGAGCTGGTCTCGGTGAACGTCGGAACGCCGCAGTACCTGGGGCAGCACCGCGGCCACGCCATCAGCAGCGGCATCGCCAAGCGGCCGGTGACCGCGGAGTTCCTGTGGCTCGACCGGCTGAACCTGGAGGGCGACGGCCAGGCCGACCTGCGGGTGCACGGGGGGCCCGACAAGGCGGTGTACGCCTACCCCTCCGAGCACCTCCCGGTGTGGAGCGCCGAGCTGGGCGAGGAGCTGGGGCCGGCGTCGTTCGGGGAGAACCTGACCACCGCCGGCGGCACCGAAGACGACGTCTGCATCGGCGACCGCTGGTACTGGGGCGACGCGGTGCTGGAGGTGTGCCAGCCCCGCACCCCCTGCTTCAAGCTGGCCATGCACCGGGGCCGGGGCGACATCGGGCGCCGGTTCCGGGAGACCGGCCGCTCGGGCTGGTACCTGCGGGTGCTGGAGCCGGGCCGGGTGCCGGTGGCCGGGCCGATCGCGGTCGAGCCGCATCCCGTGGGGGCGACGGTGTCGCTGGTGAACGAGGCGGGCCGCGGGCGGGCGCCCCTGGAGGTGGTCGAGGCCCTGCTCCACGTGGAGCCCCTGGCCGCCACTTGGAAGATGGCCCTGGTGGAGCGCCTGCCGGACTGAGCGCCCACCATCCGCGCCCGGGCGGCAGGACCGTATGGGCGGCATGACGCGATCCATCAAGCGCTCCGCTGCCGTCGGCGCCAACAACTCGACCCAGTCCGGCCAGACGAGGGTGCTGTTCTGCTACGACCCCCACCAGGACGGCGGTCTCGACGAGCGGGTGCTGAGCCAGGTCGCCATCGGGCGGGTGCCGGCCGCCGGTTAGCTCTCGACGGCGGCCCGGATGCGGGCCGCCACCTCGGCCATCTCCGCCTCGCCGGCGTAGCGCTGGCGGGGCCAGAAGAAGCCCCGCAGGCCGTCCTTGCGCCGGCGGGGCACGACGTGGACGTGCAGGTGGGGGACGCTCTGGCTGACCCGGTTGTTCATGGCCACGAACGTCCCGTGGGCGTCCATGGCGGTCTCCACCGCCCTGGCCACCCGCTGGGCCGCGCCGAACAGGGACGGCAGCAGCTCGGGCGGCAGGTCGCCCAGGGTCTCGTGGTGGGCCCGGGGGACGAGGAGGACGTGGCCGGGGAAGACCGGCCGGGTGTCGAGGAAGGCCACGGTGTGGTCGTCGGAGGCCACCACGTGGGCGGCGACGTCGCCGGCCACGATCCCGCAGAAGACGCAGCCTTCGGAGGTCAGTGCAGCCTGAAGCACCAGCGGTAGGCGCTGGAGTTGGCCCGGGGCTCGCCGATCTGGCGGTAGAAGACGGTGGCGCAGTGGCTGCCCTCGGAGAGCTGCTCGAAGTCGCTGCCCGGCTGGGGCCGGAGGGTGACGGTGTTGAGGGCGAGGACGAACTGGATGTCGTCCTCGGGCACCTCCACCCCGTCGATGGCCAGGTAACCGGTGTAGCCCGGCGCCAGGTCGGCGGAGATGCGGACCTGGCGCAGCTCCAGGTTGCCGGCCACGGGGAAGACGGACTCGATGGCGGGCGGTTTGGTGCCGCGCTCCTCCTGCGTCGGCCCCGAGAAGGCGAACACGATGCCGCCCACGGCGGCGCCCGCGATGAGGGTCATGATCAGGCGGCGGAGCACGGCATCCATTCTCTCCCAGGTGATTGACCGTGGTGGGCCAGCCGCGCACGGTACCCTTGCCGCCGTGGCTTCGACCCGGATCGCAGACCATCTTGGTCGCGTCCTCGGAGGCCGGTACCGCCTCCTAGCGCCGATCGGCACCGGCGCGTCCGCCCACGTGTTCCTGGCCGACGACGTGCGCCTCCGCCGGCGGGTGGCGGTCAAGATCCTTCACCCCGCCCTGGCCGACGACGAGGCGTTCCTGCGCCGCTTCCGGGCCGAGGCTCGTGCCGCCGCCGCCCTCAACCATCCCCACGTCATGGCCGTGTTCGACTGGGGCGAGGAGGCCGACGGCCCCTACCTGGTCTCGGAGTACCTCGGCGGCGGGAGCCTGCGGGCCATCCTCGACCGGGGGAAGGTGCTGAGCCCCTCCCAGGCCCTCGCCGTGGGCCTGGAGGCGGCCAAGGCGCTTGCCTACGCCCACGGGCGGGGCCTGGTGCACCGTGACATCAAGCCGGCCAACCTGCTCTTCGACGAGGAGGGCCGCCTGCGCATCGCCGACTTCGGGCTGGCCCGGGCCCTGGCCGAGGCGGCGTGGACCGAGCCGGTCGGCGCGGTGCTGGGCACGGCCCGCTACGCGTCGCCCGAGCAGGTGCAGGGCGTGCCGGTCGACGGCAAGGCCGACGTGTACTCGCTGGCCGTGGTCCTGGTCGAGGCTGTCACCGGCCGGGTGCCGTTCGCGGCCGAGACCACCGTCGCCACCCTCGTGGGCCGCCTCGAGCGCCCGCTCGAAGCCCCGCCGGAGATGGGCCCCCTGGGGCCGGTCGTCGCCCGGGCCGGGCGCCCCGACCCCAAGGAGCGGCTCGACGCCGTTTCCTTCGCCGCCGCCCTGCAGGCGGTGGCCCGGGAGCTGCCGGCGCCCGCGCCGCTGACCCTCGTGGGGCCGGCGGCCTTCGACGAGAACCACCTGGCCGCCCTGGAGGGCGACCCCACCGACCTCGGCACCGTGCCCACGCCCAAGCCCAACGACGCGCCGGCGCCGGTCCCCGTGCCGTTCGCCGGCACCGACGCCGACGCCACCCGGCTGACCACGCCGGTGGCCGACGCCCCGGTCGACCCGGCGCCCACCCACGTGATGGAGAAGCTGGAGGTGAAGCCCCGCCGCAAGGCGGAGCAGGCCGAGGTGACGGCGGTCCTCATGTCGAGGAAGGCGGGCCGCCGCCGGCGCTGGCCGTGGATCGTGCTGGTGGTCCTGGCCCTGCTGGGCGGCGGCGGCACCGGCACCTACCTGCTCATCGGCGAGCAGGTGCCGAGCCACCCGCTGCCCGACGTCGTGAGCCGCGAGCGGTCCGCCGCCGAGGGCGTGCTGCGGGCCGCCAAGTGGGTGGTGGTGGTCGAGGAGCAGTTCATCGACGGCACCCAGCCCGGCGTCGTCACCGACCAGACCCCCAAGGCCGGCACCGATGCCCAGGGCAAGCCGATCACCCTCAAGGAGGGCAAGCAGGTCCGCCTGGTCGTGTCGAAGGGGCCGCCGCCCACACCCGTCCCCGACCTGTCGAACATGACCGAGGCCAACGCCCGGGCCGAGATCGAGAAGGTCGGCCACGTCGTCGGCGAGGTCGAGAAGCCCTACGACGAGCGGGTGGAGGCCGGCATCGTCCTGAGCTGGAGCCACAAGGGCGAGTCGCCCCCCAAGGGCGCAACCGTCGACCTGGTGGTCTCCGCCGGGCCCGAGCCCCGCGTCATCCCCACCCTCTTCGGGCTGTCCTACGAGCAGGCGGTCGCCGCCCTGGAGGCCAAGGGGCTCAAGGCGGCGCGGGGGCCCGACAAGTTCGTGGAGGACGACGACCAGAAGGGCAAGGTCATCCTGGCCGCGCCCGGCCAGGGCAACTCGGTCGCCCGGGGCACCACGGTGACCCTCACCGTCTCCAAGGGCCGGCCCGAGGTGCCCAACCTCAACGGCTCCACCAGGGAGGAGGCGGTCACCAAGCTGGCCGCCCAGGGCCTCACCCTCGGCTCCGTGTTCGGGCCCAGCGGGGGCAAGGTCTTCCTCAGCACGCCCGGCTCCGGCACCAAGGTCAAGCCCGGCAGCTCGGTCGACGTCTTCATTTTGTGAGCCGCCGCCGCCGGCCGGCGCCCTGAGGTGATCCTCGAGGGCCGGGTCGCCATCGTCACCGGGGCGGCGCGTGGGATCGGGCGGGAGCACGCCCTGCTGCTCGCGGCCGAGGGGGCGCGGGTGGTGGTGAACGACGTCGACGCCGAGCCGGCGCAGGTGGTGGTCGAGGAGATCGTCGCCGCCGGCGGCGAGGCCGTGGCCGCGCCCGGCGACGTCAGCACCTGGGCCACGGGGGAGGCCCTGGTCGGCGTGGCGGTGGGCACCTACGGCGACCTCCACGTCCTGGTCAACAACGCCGGCAACGTCGCCGACCGGTTCCTGGCCACCATGGCCGAGGACGAGTGGGACGACGTCGTCCGCATCCACCTCAAGGGCCACTTCGTGCCCACCCGCTGGGCGGCGGCGTGGTGGCGGGACCGGGCCAAGGCCGGGCGCCGGGTCCAGGCGTCGGTGGTGTGCACCACCTCGACGTCGGGCTTGCTCGGCAACCCCGGCCAGTCGAACTACGGGGCGGCCAAGGCGGGCATCGCCGCCTTCACCCAGATCGCGGCGGCCGAGCTGGCCCGCTACGGCGTGCGGGTCAACGCGGTGGCCCCGCTGGCCCGCACCCGGCTCACGGAGTCCGTCCCCGGGCTGGCCGGGCTGGTGGCCCCGCCCGGCGACCCGGCGGGGTTCGACGCCTGGCACCCCGGCAACGTGTCGCCCCTCGTGGCCTGGCTGGCCTCGGCCGGCTGCGGGGTCACCGGCCGGGTGTTCCTCGCCCACGGCGGCAAGGTGCAGCTGTTCCGGCCCTGGACGCTGGAGGGCGCGGTCGAGAAGGACGGCAGGTGGACGCCCGCCGAGCTGGCCCAGGCCGTGCCGGGCCTCCTTACGCCGTGATCTCCCTGATCCGGGCCTGGGCCTGGTTCACGGCCGCCGGGTCGGGCGGCGCCACCTGCTGCAGCGCCGAGATCAGCTTGGCCATGTCGCCCTGGACGCGGACCTTGCCGTCCATGAACGCCTTCATCCCGGCCTCGAGCGTGCCGTCCACGAAGATGGCCTTGGCCGTCTCGTAGTCGAGGGTGACGGTGACGTCGGGGTCTTCCAGGTGGCCGGTCTCCATCTCGAGGGTCCCCGAGGAGGTGTCGAGGTGGGCGTCGAGCCGCCCCCCGCCGAAGGGGACGTCGGTGATGACCTGGTTCATCCGGACCGACGTCGGCGCGGCTGCGGCTTGGGGGTCGGCGACCTCGGCCCGGATCTTGCGGGCCTCGGCGATCCACTCGTCGGAGAGAAAGGGGTAGGAGGGCACCCTTGTGACGCTACCGGCTGCCCGGGCCGTAGAATGTCCGTATGACTGCACCTGCTGCGCAGTGCGACGTCTGTGGGCTCGACGTACCGGCGGACGACATGGTGAAGGCCGAGCTGGTCATCAACAACGCCATCTGCCCCACGGCCATGACCTTCCACACCGCCTGCTACGAGCAGGCCTCCGTCCTCTGGAAGCCCGACCCGGACTCCTACTGCACCGCCGACCCGCTGTTCCCGGAGACGAGCAAGTGGCTGCCCGAGCCTGAGGACGCAAGGGCCCAGGGCTGATCGTCCGCGACCGGGACGACCCGGTCTTCGGATGGCGGTACTGGCAGCTGTCGCCCCGGCGACTGCTGCGTTCGGTCACCCAGCGCGGCTTCGAGTGGCCGCCCGGGCGGGTCCTCAGGGCGGTCTGCCTCGAGATCGGCCACCCTGCACCGGCCGAGCGCTGCAACTGCGGCCTCTACGCCAACCCCGAGTTCGAGGGCCTGCGCCAGCACGGGCTGTGCCTGGCGCCCGAGGTGATCGTGGTGGGCCAGGTCGCCCTCTGGGGCAAGGTGATCGACGACGAGCCCAGCCTGCGGGGCGAGTTCGCCTACCCGGCCCGGCTGTCGCTCGTGGTGGACAGCCTGGTCGACGGCACCGGGCCGGAGGCGCTGGTGGAGGGCCTGGCCGCCTACCGCGTCCCCGTGCACACCACCACCCTCGACGAGGCGGTGGCGGGCATGTCGGCCGACATGCTGAAGTTCCAGGCCATGTCCCGCCGCACCAGCCAGGCTTGACCCACCGCCGGGGCGCGGTCGTCGTCCACGGCCTGACCGGCTCCACCGAGTCGGTGGCCGGCGTGGCCACGGCCCTCGCCGCCGCGGGGTTCGAGGTGGAGGCGCCCCTCCTGCCCGGCCACGGCACGTCGCCCGAGGAGCTGGCCGGGTGCGCGTGGGACGACTGGGCGGCCGCCGTGGAGGAGGCCTTCGCCGCCGTGGCCCGGCGGGCGGCCCGGGTGGTTGCCGTCGGGCTGTCGATGGGCGGGGCGCTATCGGCCGCGCTGGCCGCGTCGCACGACGGCGCGGTGGCCGGCCTGGCCACGGTCAACCCGATCATCGACCCGCCGGCCCCGTCGTTCCAGGACCTGCTCGGCCGGCTGCTCGACGCCGGCGAGCACTTCCTGCCCGGCATCGGCGGCGACCTCGCCGACCCCCACGCCGAGGAGCGGGCCTACGACCGCCTGCCCGTGGCCGCCCTCCGCTCGATGGGGGAGGGGCTGCACGGGCTCCGCCCCCGGCTGGGCGAGGTGCGCTGCCCCGTCCTCATCCTGACCAGCCGCCACGACCACGTGGTGCCCATCGTGTCGAGCGACGTGCTGGCCGGCGCCGTCGGCGGGCCGGTCGAGCGGGTGTGGCTGGAGCGCAGCCACCACGTGGCCACCCTCGACCTGGAGCGCGACGAGGTCGAGCGCCGGATCGTCGCCTTCGCCGAGCGGGTCACCGCAGGGTGACACCGAGGGGTGTGCGGCGCCGGGAATCCCTCGGGGCACCGGCGCAGCACGCCCTACGATGCGGGCCATGGCCGGCATCTCCCGTGACCAGGTGGTGCACGTCGCCCGGCTGGCCCGCCTCGACCTGAGCGAGGACGAGCTCGACCGCTTCACCGTCCAGCTGGGGGCGGTGCTGGAGCACGTCGCCGGCCTCGAGGCCCTCGACACGGCCGGCGTGCCGCCGACGGCCCACCCCCTGCCGCTGGTGAACGTGCTGCGCGACGACGTCCCCGCGCCCAGCCTCGACCGCGACGAGGTGCTGGCCCAGGCGCCGGCGGCCGAGGACGGTCGATTCCGCGTGCCCCGGATCCTGGGCGAGGCGCCGTGACGGGTGCCCTGGGGATCGCCGGCGACGTGCGGGCCGGGCGGCGGTCGGCGCGCGAGGTGGTGGAGGAGCACCTGGCCGCCATCGCAGCCCGGGAGGACGAGCTCCACGCCTTCAACCTGGTGCTGGCCGGCGAGGCGCGCGCCGCCGCGGCCGAGGTCGACCGGCGGGTGGCCGCGGGGGAGGACCCCGGGCCGCTGGCCGGCGTCCCCGTCGCCCTCAAGGACAACCTCTGCACGCGAGGCATCCCGACCACCTGCTCGTCGCGGATCCTGGCCGACTGGCGGCCGCCGTACGACGCCACCGTGGTCCGGCGGCTGCGGGACGCGGGCGCGGTGATCGTGGGCAAGACGAACATGGACGAGTTCGCCATGGGCTCCTCGACGGAGAACTCGGCGTTCGGGCCCACCCGCAACCCCCACGACCCGACCCGGGTGCCCGGGGGCTCGAGCGGGGGAAGCGCGGCGGCGGTGGCGGCCGGCTTCAGCGCGCTGGCCCTGGGGTCGGACACCGGCGGGTCGATCCGCCAGCCGGCGGCCCTGTGCGGCGTGGTCGGGGTCAAGCCCACCTACGGGCGGGTCTCCCGCTACGGGCTGGTGGCCTTCGCCTCGTCGCTCGACCAGGTCGGGCCGCTGGCGGGCTCGGTGGCCGACGCCGCCCTGGCCCTGGAGGTCATCGCCGGCCACGACCCGGCCGACTCAACGTCGGTGGCCCAGCCCGCCCCGTCGCTGCTCGGCGAGCTGGACCGGGGCGTCGACGGCCTGCGCATCGGGGTGCTGAGCGAGCTGGTCGAGGGGGTCGACCCCGACGTGGGGACCCGGCTGGCAGAGGCGGCCGCCGCCCTGGAGGCGGCGGGGGCCAAGGTCGACGACGCCCACATCCCGGCGGCCAGGCTCGGCCTCTCCGCCTACTACCTGATCGCCACCGCCGAGGCGTCGAGCAACCTGGCCCGCTACGACGGCGTGCGCTACGGGCTCCGGGTCGACGGCGACGACGTGACCGCCATGTACGGGGCCACCCGCGCCGCCGGGTTCGGCGCCGAGGTGAAGCGCCGGATCATGCTCGGGACCTACGCCCTGTCGGCCGGCTACTACGACGCCTACTACGGGCAGTCCCAGCGGGTGCGGACGCTGTTGATCCGGGACTTCGAGGCCGCCTACGAGTCCTACGACCTGCTGCTGGCCCCGACCACGCCCACCACCGCCTTCCCGCTCGGCGCCAAGACCGACGATCCCCTGGCCATGTACCTGTCCGACGTGTGCACGATCCCGTCGAACCTGGCCGGCCACCCGGCCATCGCCGTCCCCTACGGGCGGGGCGACGACGGCCTGCCCGTCGGCCTGCAGCTGCTGGCCCCGGCCCTCGGGGAGGCGACCATGTTCCGGGCCGCGGCGGCCCTGGAGGCGAGCCTCCGATCGGGTACGGGGGCGAGCGCGGCGTGACCGTCGCCGGCGTGACCACGGACTGGGAGATGGTCGTGGGCCTCGAGGTCCACTGCGAGCTGGCCACCTCGACCAAGCTGTTCTGCGCCTGCCGCAACGCCTTCGGCGACGAGCCCAACACCAACGTGTGCCCGGTCTGCCTGGGCCTGCCGGGGTCGCTGCCCGTCCTGAACCGCCACGCCGTCGAGCTGGCCATGCGGGTGGGGCTGGCCCTGCACTGCCGGGTGGAGCCGTCGATCTTCCACCGGAAGAACTACTTCTATCCGGACATGCCCAAGGACTACCAGGTCAGCCAGTACGACGAGCCCCTCAACGTCGGCGGCTGGCTGGAGCTGCCCGACGGCGGCCGGGTGGGGATCACCCGGGCCCACATGGAGGAGGACACCGGCAAGACCACCCACGTGGGCGGCGGCGGCGGTCGCATCCACGGCGCCGACCACTCCCTCGTCGACTACAACCGGGCGGGCGTCCCCCTGGTGGAGATCGTGAGCGAGCCCGACATCCGCACCGCCGAGCAGGCCAAGGCCTACGTGAACGAGCTGCGGGCCATCCTCGTCGCCATCGGCGCGTCCGACGCCCGGATGGAGGAGGGCTCGTTGCGCATCGACGCCAACGTGTCGGTGCGTCGGGGGGGCGAGGACGCCCTTGGCACCCGGGCCGAGATCAAGAACCTCAACTCGGTGCGCTCGCTGGGGCGGGCGCTGGAGTACGAGGCCCGCCGGCAGGTCGCACTGCTGGAGGCGGGTGAGGCCGTCGTCCAGGAGACGAGGCACTGGAACGAGGACGAGGGGCGCACGTCGTCCATGCGCTCCAAGGAGGAGGCCTACGACTACCGCTACTTCCCCGAGCCCGATCTCGTCCCCCTGGCCCCGTCGGACGAGTGGCTGGCCGGGGTCCGTGCCGGGCTGCCGGCCCTGCCCGCCGACCGCCGGGCCGCCCTGGCCGAGGTCGCCGGCGTCGGCGGGGCCGACCCGTCGGTGGCGGTCGTGGTCCAGCTGGGGCTCGACGGGCTGGTGAAGGACGCCATCGGGGCGGGCGTCGATGCCCGCCTGGCCCTGACCCGGGCCGCCAACGAGCTGGCCAACCGGGGCGCGCCCGAGCCGGCCGCCTTCGCCACGGTGCTGCGCATGGAGGCGGGCGGCCGGCTCACCGCCACCCAGGCCAAGGCCGTGCTGGCCGAGCTGGCGGAGTCGGGCGGCGATCCGGAGAAGATCGCCCGGGCCAGGGGGTTCGAGGCCCTGGGGGGCGACGTGGTGGCCGCCGCCGTCGACGCCGCCATCGCCGAGTCGCCGGAGGAGTGGGCCCGCTACGCCGCCGGCGAGGCCAAGCTGGCCGGCTTCTTCGTGGGCAAGGTCATGGCGGCCACGAGGGGCAAGGCCGACGGCAAGGCGGTGACCGCCCTGCTGCGGGAGCGGCTGACCTCGGCCTGACCGCCCGGAACGGGGAGCTAGGTTGCCCCGCATGAGCATCGTGAAGATCAACGCCATCAGCGTGCCCGCCGAGCGGGCCGACATGATGGCCCAGCGGTTCGCGGCCAGGGCGGGCGAGGTCGGGAAGGCCGACGGGTTCGAGGAGTTCCAGCTGCTGCGTCCCGACGACGACCGGACGACGTGGCTGGTCTACACCCGGTGGCGGGACGAGGAGGCCTTCGAGGCGTGGCGGACGTCGCAATCCTTCACCCAGGGCCACGCCCAGGCCGGGCAGCACGCACAGGGTGGCCCGGTGGCCACCGGCAGTGAGCTGTGGTCGTTCCGGGTCGAGCAGCGCGAGCACGCGCAGTAAGCGCGAGCACGCGCAGTAAGTGAGATCCGGGCCCGGAATTGTAGCTTCGGGTGACGGCGTCGGTTAGTCTGCCGCGGTCCGTCCCTTGTGGGACCGCTCCGCCCTTGGGGGCATCTGCGCTGGCGGGACATTGAAGGTTGGGATGTGCGACATGAATCGAGGAGACGCCTCATGAGGACTCGGATGCAAAAGCTACGAGTCACGCTGCTCGCCGCGGCCACGTTGGGAGCCGCGGTGCTGTTCTACAGCGCGAGCCCGGCCCACGCCGATGTGGACGCGGTGTCCGGGAGCGCCTTCGGCGCGTCCATCACCTCGACCCTGCTGGGCACCGTCCTGGCCCCGTCGCCGCCCAACATCGCGGGCAGCGCCACCGAGCCGCAGGACGGGTTCGGGCCGGTCTCGGCCAGCAACTGCCCCCTCCCGATCCCCGCCACCACGATCTGCGTGCAGATCCCCGGCGTGCTGTCGCTCGGGGTGATCAACGCCGCCACCCAGGGCGCCGGCGTGGCCGGCGAGAACCACCTGGGCTTCGCCACCAGCTCGGCCAGCGTGGCCGACGTCGCCGTCGGCACCGTTGGCCAGGGCCTGTTCGCCCAGGCCGTCTCCAGCACCTGCACGGCCGACGGGAACGGCGCCCGGGGCTCCACCCAGATCCTGGGCGGGGTGCTCGGCGGGTCGCCGCTGGTCCAGGCGCCTGCGGTCGGCACGTCGCTGTCGGTCCCCGGCATCCTCGAGGTCGTCCTCAACGAGCAGCTGCCGATTCCCCCGGCGACGCAGATCAACTCGCCCAATTTCGCCGGCATCATCGTCAACGGCGCCCGCATCACCCTGCTGCCCGGCCTGGTCGGCGGCGTGATCGAGATCATCCTGGCCCAGTCCGTGTGCGCGGCGGCCGGGCCCAACGTCAACGTGGTGCAGCCGCCGACGACGACGACGTCGTCCACCGTGGCTCCGACCACGACCACCACCGTGGGTCCGACCACCACGACGACGGTGCCGGCCACCACCACCACCACGACCGGTGGGGTGAGCCCCATCACCAGCACCACCGTCCCGGGGGGCGGCGCGGGCGGCGTGAACATCTGCAACGCCGGGAACGGCGGCGCCGGCGGGAGCGGCGTCGGCGTGGGCGGCAGTGCCACCGCAGGCGGCGGCACCGGCACCGGCTCCACGGGCGGCACCGCCACGGGCGGGGCCGGTTCGGGCGTCGGTGGGGCAGGCGGCGCCGGCGGTGACGCCTGCAACGGCACCAGCCTCATTCCCATCGGGAGCATCCCCACCATCCCCACCGGCGGGTTGGCCAACGTCAACATCTGCAACGCCGGCAACGGCGGCGCCGGCGGCTCCGGCCTCGGCCTCGGCGGGAACGCCACGGCCGACGGCGGCTCCGGCGGCACGGGCGGCACGGCCACGGGCGGCGCCGGTGCCGGTGCCGGTGGCGCAGGCGGGGCCGGCGGCGACGCCTGCAACGTGACGCTCAGCGCGGCCACCACCATACCCGGCGGTGGCGGTGGCGGTGGCGG
>Ga0247708_1000006_pt1 | contig 74407 bp, 72 predicted proteins | sample 42W_NmetaG_FD_189040 | JGI IMG/M metagenome (GOLD analysis project Ga0247708, IMG submission 189040) | Soil microbial communities from hillslope of Landscape Evolution Observatory, University of Arizona, Oracle, AZ, United States - 4-2-W_N | ecosystem: Engineered > Artificial ecosystem >...
CCCGCTGCTCAACGACATCGCCCAGCGCGACGTCGTCCCCATCCTCGCTCGCCAGGCCGCCCTCCTGCGGGACGAGGCCGACGCCCTCGACGACTCCGGCCTCGACCCCACCGACGCCCGGGCCCTCCGCCGCTGGCTGACCACCGACCACCCGCCCGACGCCGCCACCGTCGAGCGGGTCATGGCCGTGGCCCGCAACCAGGCCCTGGCCACCGATGTCGGCGCCGGCCGCAGCGTCCGCCGCACCAACAACGTCCTCCGCCTGGAGCGGTAACGTCACCGGCCGTGCCCCCCGCCGCCGACGACCCGAACCTGGGCGAGATCGTCGTCAGCGAGGAGCAGCTGCAGGAGCGCATCGCCGCCCTGGGCAAGCAGATCAGCGCCGACTACGCCGGGCGCGCCGTCCTACTCGTGGGCGTGCTCAAGGGGGCGTTCGTCTTCATGAGCGACCTCGCCCGGGCCATCGACCTGCCGGTGGAGTTCGACTTCATGGCCGTCTCGTCCTACGGCAGCGCCACCAAGACCAGCGGTGTGGTCCGCATCGTCAAGGACCTCGACATCGACCTCACCGACCGCCACGTCCTGCTGGTGGAGGACATCGTCGACAGCGGGCTGACCCTGTCCTACGTGCGCAAGAACCTCAAGGCCCGCAACCCGGCCAGCCTGGAGGTCTGCGCCCTGCTGGTGCGGGAAGGTCGCCAGAAGCGGGCGCCCAACCTCAAGTACGTCGGCTTCACCATCCCCCCGGCCTTCGTCATCGGCTACGGCCTCGACGTCGACGAGCGCTACCGCAACCTGCCGTTCGTCTGTACCTGGGCCGGGTCGGTACCCTGAGGCGAGTGAGCGCAGCGACCGACCCGGGCCCGAGCGGCCCCGCGAGCGGAGTGTCCGGGGCCCGAGCGGCCCTGGGAGCGGGGAGACTAGGGGGGTGAAGACCCGGCTTCCGAAGGTGTTCAAGAGCGCGCCCTTCTGGGTGGCGGTGGCCCTGGTCGCCGTGCTGGTGGCCGGCGGGGTGTTCCGGGGTGGGGGCGACCGCGAGAAGCTCCGGCTCGACGAGTTCGAGTCCAAGGTCGTCGCCGGCCAGGTGAAGGACGCCACCATCGCGGATCGCGACGCGGTCATCGAGGGCGAGCTGGCCAACGGCGACAAGTACCGCGTCACCTACGTCCGCGACGACGCCGAGAAGGTCGTCGACATCCTCCGCCAGGCGGGCGTGGAGACCAAGGTCGACCACCAGAAGGACCCCATCTGGTGGACGATCCTCCAGACCTTCCTGCCGTTCGTCCTGCTCATCGGCGCCTTCCTGTTCATCATGAACACCATGCAGGGCGGCGGCAGCCGGGTCATGCAGTTCGGCAAGGCCAAGGCCAAGCAGGTCAACAAGGACCAGCCCAAGGTCACCTTCGCCGACGTGGCGGGGGCCGACGAGGCGGTCGAGGAGCTGCAGGAGATCAAGGAGTTCCTGGAGGCGCCGGCCAAGTTCCTGGCCATGGGGGCCAAGATCCCCAAGGGCGTGCTGCTGTTCGGCCCGCCGGGCACCGGCAAGACCCTCCTCGCCCGGGCGGTGGCCGGGGAGGCCGGCGTGCCCTTCTTCTCCATCTCCGGCTCCGACTTCGTCGAGATGTTCGTGGGCGTGGGCGCCAGCCGGGTGCGCGACCTCTTCGAGCAGGCCAAGCAGTCGGCGCCGGCCATCGTCTTCGTCGACGAGATCGACGCCGTGGGCCGCCACCGCGGCGCGGGGCTAGGCGGCGGCCACGACGAGCGGGAGCAGACGCTCAACCAGCTCCTGGTGGAGATGGACGGCTTCGACACCAAATCGGGCGTCATCCTCATCGCCGCCACCAACCGGCCCGACATCCTCGACCCGGCCCTGCTCCGGCCCGGGCGGTTCGACCGCCAGATCGTCGTCGACCGCCCCGACCTGGAGGGCCGCAAGGCCATCCTCAACGTCCACGCCAAGAACAAGCCGCTGGCCAAGGGGGTCGACGTCGACATCCTGGCCCGCCGCACCCCGGGCTTCACCGGCGCCGACCTGGCCAACCTCATGAACGAGGCCGCCCTCCTCACCGCCCGCCGGGGCTTCGAGGAGATCGGGATGCCCCAGCTGGAGGAGGCCATCGACCGGGTCATCGCCGGACCAGAGCGCAAGTCCCGGATCATGTCGGAGAACGACAAGCGGGTCATCGCCTACCACGAGGGCGGCCACGCCCTGGTCGGCCACGCCCTGCCCGACGCCGACCCCATCCACAAGATCTCGATCATCGCCCGGGGCCGGGCCCTGGGCTGGACCCTGGCCCTGCCCACCGAGGACAAGTACCTCACCACCCGCTCGGCCCTGCGCGACCAGCTGGCCATGCTCCTGGGCGGGCGGACGGCCGAGGAGCTGATCTTCCAGGACCCCACCACCGGGGCGGCCAACGACATCGAGCGGGCCAGCCAGATCGCCCGGGCCATGGTCACCGAGTACGGCATGAGCGACGACATCGGCCCCCAGCTGCTCGGCCAGAAGAACGGCGAGGTGTTCCTCGGCCGAGAGCTCGGCCACCAGGCCAACTACTCCGACCAGGTGGCGGCCAACATCGACGCCGAGGTCCGCCGCCTGATCGACGAGGCCCATGCCGAGGCGGCCGAGATCCTGATCGAGCACCGGGCCGTCCTCGACCGGCTGGCCGACGCCCTGATCGAGAAGGAGACGCTCGACACCCCCGAGGTCATGGAGCTCCTGGCCCCGGTGAGCAAGCGCTCCCGCCGGCCGGCGGCGCCCGCCCCGGGCACCAACCTCTCGGCCCGCCGCCTCCGCCCCTTCGGGAACAGCTGAGTGGCGCAGGACTGGCGCACCTGGCCGCCCCCGCTGCGGGCGTCGGTGGCCTTCGGCATCGTCGGCTTCGTCCTGCTGGTCGCCGGCTTCGTCTCGGGCGCCACGCCCGTGCTGATCGCGGCCACCACCGCCGGCAGCCTGTCGCTGATCTCCGCCCTGGTCTGGCGGGCCCAGCTCATCGAGGCGTGGCGCAAGGAGCACGGCAGCCCGACCCGGGATTGGTAGCCCGGCGCACACCATGATCGACAGGGGGCGCATCGAGAAGGCGGTCCGGGAGATCCTGGAGGCCATCGGCGAGGACCCCGACCGCGAGGGGCTGCTGCGCACGCCCGAGCGGGTGGCCGAGATGTACGCCGAGGTCTTCGCCGGCATCGGTGAGGACCCGGCCGACCACCTCTCGGTCACCTTCGCCGCCGACCACGACGAGATGATCATGGTCAAGGACATCCCGCTGTACTCGGTGTGCGAGCACCACTTGGCCCCCTTCGTGGGGACGGCCCACGTCGCCTACATCCCCAACGCCAGCGGGCGGATCACCGGCCTGTCCAAGCTGGCCCGGCTGGTCGACGCCTACGCCCGCCGGCTCCAGGTCCAGGAGCGGCTGACCTCCCAGATCGCCGACACCATCGACGCCCAGCTGGCCCCCCGGGGCGTGCTGGTGGTGGTGGAGGCCGAGCACCTGTGCATGTCGATGCGCGGCGTGCAGAAGCCGGGCACGACCACGGTCACCTCGGCCGTCCGCGGCCTGTTCCGCGACAAGGCCGCCACCCGGGCCGAGGCCATGGCGTTTATCCACGGCGGCCGGTAGGCCGGCCGACCCCATCCACGGCGGCCGGTAGGCCGGCCGACCCCATCCACGGCGGCCGGTGGTTCCGGCCGACCCCATCCACGGCGGCCGGTAGTTCCGGCCGTCCGCGGCCGGTCCGCCGACCGGTACCATCTCCGCCGGTGAAGCCGTTGGTGATGGGTGTGCTCAACGTCACGCCCGACTCGTTCTCCGACGGGGGCCGGTGGCTCGATCCCGGCGCGGCCGTGGCCCACGGCCTGCAGATGGCGGCCGAGGGGGCCGACGTGGTCGACGTGGGCGGGGAGAGCACCCGCCCGGGCGCCGAGCCGGTGCCGGTCGACGAGGAGCTGCGCCGGGTCCTCCCGGTGATCGAGGCCCTGGCGCCGTCGGTGCGGGTCTCGATCGACACCCGCAAGGCCGAGGTGGCCGAGGCCGCCATCGCCGCCGGGGCCACCCTGGTCAACGACGTGTCCGCCTCGCTGGCCCCGGTGGCCGCCGCCGCCGGCCCCGGCGTGGGCTGGGTGGCCATGCACATGCAGGGCGACCCCCGCACCATGCAGGAGTCGCCCACCTACCGCGACGTGGTCGCCGAGGTGCGCGACTTCCTGGTCGAGCGGGCCGCGAGCGCCGGCGTGGCCGAGGTCTGGATCGACCCCGGGATCGGCTTCGGCAAGACGATGGCGCACAACCTGGCGCTGCTGGCCCACCTCGACGAGCTGGTGGCCACCGGCCTCCCCGTGGTGGTCGGCACCAGCCGCAAGTCGTTCCTCGGCCGGCTCACCGGCGGAGCGCCGGCGGACGACCGGGTAGAGGCGTCGGTGGCGACCGCCGCCTGGGCCCTGGCCCAGGGTGCGGCCATGGTGAGGGTCCACGACGTCGCGCCCACGGTGGCTGCGGCACGACTGCTGAGCAGGAGCGCATGAAGGGCAAATGGGCCGCGGGGATCGCCCCCCGCAACTTCGCCTGGATCATCAAGGACAAGCTGGCGGTCAGCGAGCGGCCCGGCGGGTACGCCCGCTCGCACCGCCCCGTCCGCCGCCAGGAGGAGATCATCTGGATCCGCGAGCAGGGCTTCGCCCGGGTGGTGTCCCTGCTGCCGTCGCCCCACAACCTCCACGCCTACGACGAGCTGGGCGTGGCCTGGGAGCACATCCCCCTGCCCGTCCACGACGACCCCCGGGCCGTGCTCTCCGAGCTGTACCCCAAGCTCCAGGGCTGGATCGCGTCCGGCGACAAGGTCCTCCTCCACCAGGAGGAGCTGAGCGACCGCCTCCAGGGCGTGGTGGCCGGCTACCTGGTCTACGCCGGGCTGGTGCCCTCCGACGCCCACGCCATCGCCATCGTCGAGCAGATCAACTCCCGCCAGATGGGCCCGCCCGGCCGGGAGCTGGTCGCCCTGGCCCGCACCATGAAAGCTCAGGGCCCGGCGAACTGAGCGACCGGATCGAGCTCCGGGGGATGCGGGTGCTCGGCGCCCACGGGGCGTTGCCCGAGGAGAAGGAGCGCGCCCAGCCCTTCGAGCTCGACGTCGACCTCACCGCCGACCTGGCCCTCGCCGGCCGCACCGACACCCTGGCCGATACCGTCGATTACGGGGTGGTGCTGGCCGCCGTGGAGCGGGTGGTGGCCGAGGAGCGCCACCGGCTGCTGGAGCGGCTGGCCACCCGCATCGCCGATGACGTGCTGGCCCTCGACCCCCGGATCACCGAGGTGACGGTCAGCGTCCGCAAGCTCCGCCCGCCGGTGCCGGTGGACCTGGGCTCGGCCGGCGTCACCATCCGGCGGCCGTGAGGGCCTACCTGGGCCTCGGCTCCAACCTGGGCGACCGGCGGGCCCACCTGCGGGCCGCGGTGGCCGCCCTGCCCGACGTGGTGGCCGTGTCGCCGGTCTATGAGACCGAGCCGGTGGGCGGCCCGCCCGGCCAGGCGCCGTACCTCAACCTGGTCGTCGCCCTCGACACCGACCTGGGTCCCCGGGACCTGCTCGACCTCGGACGCGGCCTGGAGGAGGCCGCCGGCCGGGTCCGTACCGAGCCCAACGGCCCCCGCACCCTCGACGTCGACGTCCTGCTCGTGGGCGACCTCACCGTCCGGGAGCCCGACCTGGTCGTCCCCCACCCCCGCATGTGGGAGCGCCGCTTCGTGCTCGCCCCCCTCGCCGACCTGGCCGGCGGCGACGTGCGCCGGCTCGGGCCGCTCTAGCCTCCGGCCCCGTGGACCAGCTCCGCGCTGCCGACCCCTTCCGCGACCTCAACGACGACCAGCTCGCGGCCCTGGTCGCCCGGGGCCGGACCCGCACGGTCGAGCCGGGCACGGTCTGCAACGTGGGCGACCCCTCCGACGGCCTCTACGTGCTGCTCGAGGGGCGCGTCACCATCAGCCGGGCCGCCCCCGACGGCCAGCTGTTCGACCTCGGCCACCGCGACCCGGGGGGCTCCTTCGGCGAGCCGTCGCTGCTCGACCCGGGCCCCCGGACGGCGATGGTCACCGCCACCGAGCCCTGCCGCTTCTTCGTCCTCGACCGCCCGGCCCTCCTGGCCTTCCTGGCCGAGCGCCCGGAGGCCATGCCCGGCGTGCTGGCCGGCATCGGCCGGCAGCTGCGCATGAGCCAGGAGCAGCTCTTCGCCGAGACGGTCAAGGAGCACGCCCTGCAGGTCCAGCTCCAGGCCAACCGCTACCGGTCGCTGGCCCAGCTGGTGGCCGGCGTGGCCCACGAGATCAACACGCCGCTGGGCATCATCACCACCGCGGCCAGCATCCTGGCCCAGGACCTGGCCTCCCTGGTGTGCGACGCCGGCCCGATCAGCGGCCCGGTCCAGGACGCCATGGACGCGGCCGAGCTGATCTCCTCCAACCTGGAGCGGGCCACCCGCCTGGTGGAGCGGTTCAAGAGCCTGTCCACCAGCCAGGCCCTGGAGGTGGTGGAGGAGGTCGACCTCCGCACCGTGGTCGACGACGTGGTCGCCCTCTACGGCCCCAAGGCCCGGGCCGCCGGCCTCACCATCGAGGTGCGCGACGACCGGGCCGACCCCAAGCTGCCCTGGGTGGGCGACGCCGGCCACCTGGCCGAGACGCTGCTCAACCTGCTGTCGAACGTGGAGCGCTACGCCTACCCCGGCCAGGGCGGGGGGCGGGCGGAGGTGGTCCTGGCCGGCGACGACGGCTCGGTGGAGCTCACCGTCCGGGACTTCGGCCGGGGCATCCCGCCCGAGAACCTGGAGCGGGTGTGGGAGCCGTTCTTCACCACCGGTCGCAGCCGGGGCGGCACCGGGCTCGGCCTCTCCGTCGTCAACTCCCTGGTCAGCGACGGCATGCACGGCTCGGTCGACATCCGGTCCGAGCGGGGGCAGGGCACGTCCGTCCGTATCCGCTTGCCCCGGACCCACCCGGCCCACACACTGGAGCAACCATGAACGGCGATGCCCCCACCCCCTACCGCGTCCTCGTGGCCGACGACGAGCCCGACGTGGCCAAGGTCACCCGGCTCAGCCTGCGGAACATGCGCCACAACGGGCGGCCGGTGGAGCTGGTGGTGGCCGCGACGGGCGCGGCCACGGTCCAGGCCATGCGCGACGACCCCGGCATCGCCGTCGTCCTCCTCGACGTGGTCATGGAGACCGACACCGCCGGCCTCGACGCCTGCCGGGCCATCCGCGACGAGCTGGGCAACCGCTTCGTCCGCATCCTCCTGCGCACCGGCCAGCCCGGCGTGGCCCCGGAGCGGGCCACCATCGACGACTACGACATCGACGGCTACCTGCCCAAGACCGAGCTGAGCACCAACCGCCTGTACGCCGCGGTGCGCACCGCCCTGAAGGCCTACGAGGAGCTGGTCGACCTCGAGCGCCACCGCAGGGTGCTGGCCCTCCTCAACGACACCGCCGTCGCCCTCCACCCCTACGAGCCCCTGGTCCTGATGCTCCAGCGCATCCTGGGGGCGGCGGTCACCCTGGCGCCCACGCCGCTGGCCGTCATCCGCCTCCACCTCCACCGGGAGGGGGGCGAGCCCCGCCGCTGGCTGCTCCACCTGGCCACCTCCTCCGACGGCGCCAAGGCATCGGCCGCGGCGGCGGCCGAGGAGGCGGCCGAGCGGGTGGAGTCCCACCTCGCCGCCCTGGACGAGCCCGCGCCGGGCGCGGCGGCCGGCGGGTACCTGGTGCCCTTCACCCTCCACGACGGGGTGGGCGACGGGTGGCTCTACGTCGACGGGGTCGTCCCCGACGCCCTGGCCCGCTCGGCGCTGCCCCTGCTGGCCGCCCACGCGGCCAACGCCGTCTACGCCGCCGCCCTCCGCCCCGACCCGCCCGTCCAGCGGGCGGTCATCCTGGAGGGCGAGCGCCAGCAGGCGTAGGGCCGGCCGGCAGGCAGCCCGCCTCCCGGCCCAGCAGCCGCAGGCCCTCCCGGTCGCCGGCCCGGAAGTCGGGCGTGCGCGCCGTCTGCTCGGCGGTGTCGGGGTACATCAGCTGGTCCCGGTCCTTGGTGTGGCCCAGCCCCATCACGTGGGCCAGCTCGTGGAGGATCACCCGGCCCCACGTGACCCCGTCGGCCCCGATGGCGCCGAAGCCGGGCGCCGGCGCGAACCCGCTGGCCAGCGGGGTGTTCCTGGCCCGGTCGGTGACGGCGTCCGCGTTGAGGTTGAGCGCCCCCGACACCAGCGCGTCCTGCACCCGGTAGGGGAACCCCGAGCCCACCACCTCCACGCCGGCCCGGTCGCCGGAGCGACGGCTCCAGGCCACCAGGATCGGCGCCCACCGCCCGGGGTAGCGCTCCTCCACGTACGGGCCCCGGCGGGCCACCTCGTCGGTGACCCCGTCGTTGACGAACTCGATGCCCGTCGCCCCGGCCAGCCGCCGGAAGGCCTCCTCCACGTCGGCCACCCCGCCCGGCGGGGCCTCGGCCGGGTTGACCACGTAGTGGACGGGCTGGCAGGGGTCCCAGCGGACCGGCGTGCAGTTGTCGGCCTTCACGAAGGTGAACGAGTAGCCGTTGGGCAGGGTGGGGATGCGGTCGGGCGTCAGGCCGCTGGCGTGGGTGTCCTTGTGGCCCTCGGCCGGGCAGGCCGGCGTGCCCGCCGCCGCGGGTGGCGAGTCGGTGGCGGCCTCGTCGACCCCACCGCCCGAGGAGCAGGCCGCCAGCACGAGCAGCGCCCCGGCGAGCAGCCGCCTCATCGGCGCCGGAGCAGCACGCTGATGCCGAAGCGGCTGCTGCCCGTGCCCCGGAAGTGGGCCTCGACCGGTTCCACGCCCTCGGGCAGCTCGTACACGAAGGCCAGTGGTAGCACGACGCCCGGGTTCACGGTGATCCCGGGGCCCGGTAGGCGGGCGAGCGAATTAAGCTCGGCCCCACGAACGGCACCCGTCCGGGGCCGGAACGCGAGGTGCAGATGCGAGTGCTCGACCGCGGCGACCAGCTGCGCAAGGAGATGGACGCGGCCCGGGCCGCCGGCCGCACGGTCGGCCTGGTGCCCACCATGGGCTTCCTCCACGAGGGCCACGCCTCGCTGATCCGCCGGTCGGCCGAGGAGTGCGACGTCACGGCGGTCACGGTGTTCGTCAACCCCCTCCAGTTCGGCCCGTCGGAGGACTACGACAGCTACCCGGCCGACCTCGACCACGACGTGGCCGTGGCCACCGCGGCCGGCGCCACCGTCCTGTTCGCCCCACCGGTCGACGACATGTACCCGGGAGGCACCCCGGGCGTGACCGTGCACGTCGCCGGGGTCGACACCATGGAGGGGGCGGCCCGCCCGGGCCACTTCGACGGGGTCGCCACCGTGGTGGCCAAGCTGTGCAACCTGGCCGGCCCGTGCCGGGCCTACTTCGGGGAGAAGGACTGGCAGCAGCTGGATGTCGTCCGCCGCCTGGCCGCCGACCTGTCGTTCCCCGTCGAGGTCGTCGGCTGCCCCACCGTCCGGGAGGCCGACGGGTTGGCCTGCTCCAGCCGCAACGTCCGCCTGTCGCCCGCCGACCGGGAGGCGGCCACCGTCCTCCACCGGGCGCTGGTGACCGCGGCCACCGCGGTGGCCGCCGGCGAGTGCAACACCGAGTACGTCCGCCGGATCATCGAGAACGTGGTGGCCAAGGAGCCGCTGGCCCGGCTCGACTACGCCGAGGTCCTGCCCGACCGACTGCTGGTCGCGGCCCGGGTGGGCGGCGTCCGCCTGATCGACAACGTGGGAGTCTGATGCGCCGCCGCATGATGAAGTCGAAGATCCACCGGGCCACCGTCACCGGGGCCGAGCTCGACTACGCCGGCTCCATCTCTCTCGACACCGACCTCATGAAGCGGGCCGACATCCTGGAGTTCGAGCAGGTCGCCGTCCTCGACATCGACAACGGCAACCGGTTCGAGACCTACGCCATCGCCGGCGAGCCGGGCCAGGTCCAGCTCAACGGGGCCGCCGCCCGCCTGGTCGAGGTCGGCCACAAGGTCATCCTCATCACCTACGCCGACTACGACGACGCCGAGCTGGAGGGCTTCCAGCCACTGGTCGTGAAGGTCGGCGCCGGCAACCGGCCGCATGGCTGACCTGGACCTGCTGGTCCTGGGCAGCGGGGTGGCCGGGCTGTCGGCCGCCGTCCAGGCCGCCACCGCCGAGGAGGGCCTGCGGGTGGGCGTGCTCTCCAAGGCCGACCTCCACCAGGCCACCACCCGCTGGGCCCAGGGCGGGGTGGCCGCGGTCCTGGGCGGCGACCCCGACTCCACCGACCTCCACCTGGCCGACACCCTTTCGGCCGGCGCCGGCCTGTGCGACGTGGACGCGGTGCGGGTCCTGGTCGACGAGGGCCCGGGGCGGGTGCAGGACCTCATCGCCCTCGGCGCCGTCTTCGACCTCGACCACGAGGGGGGGCTGGCCCTGGCCCGGGAGGGCGGCCACTCGGTGGCCCGGGTCGTCCACGCGGGGGGCGCGGCCACCGGCGCCGAGATCGAGCGGGCCCTGGTCGAGGCGGTCGGCATGACCGCGGCGTCGGTGATGGAGCGCTGGTTCGCCGTCGACCTGCTGGTCGAGGGCGGCCGCTGCCGCGGCGTGGTCGCCCTGGACCCGGCCGGACGCCGCCACCAGGTGCGGGCCCGCCACACCCTGCTGGCCACCGGGGGCGCGGGACAGCTCTACTCGGTGACCACCAACCCGGCCGAGGCCACCGGCGACGGCGTGGCCATGGCCCTGCGGGCCGGCGTGGCCGTGGCCGACCTGGAGTTCGTCCAGTTCCACCCCACCGCCCTGCACCACCCGCAGATGCCCCGGCCCCTGCTGTCGGAGGCGCTGCGCGGCCACGGGGCCCTGCTGCGCGACGCCGAGGGCAACCGCTTCGTCGACGAGCTGCTCCCCCGCGACGTCGTCTCCCGGGCCATGGCCGCCCGCATGCTGGCCCAGGGGGTCGAGCACCTGTGGCTCGACGCCACCGGCCTGGAGTCGTTCTCCTCCCGCTTCCCGACGATCGCCTCGGCCCTGGCCGCCGCCGGCCTCGACCCGGCCACCGACTGGCTGCCGATCGCCCCCGCCGCCCACTACTGCCTGGGCGGTATCGTCACCGACCTCGACGGGGCCACGACGCTCCCCGGGCTGTGGGCCGCCGGCGAGGTGGCGGCCACCGGCGTCCACGGCGCCAACCGCCTGGCCTCCAACTCCCTGCTGGAGGGGATGGTCTTCGCCGCCCGGGTCGTCGAGGCCGTCCTGGGCGGCAGGGATGGGTGCGGCGAGACCGGCGTCATGCGCCCCTCGGACTGGCTGCAGTTGACCGCGCCGGCGCTGCCCACTGCAGCAGGAACCGACCCGGCGAAGGAGCGGGAGCGGCTCCAGCACGCCATGACCGTGGGTGCGGGCGTGGTGCGCGACGCGGCCTCCCTGGCCGGCGTGCAGCCCGTGCTGCCACCCGAGGCCGACGGGGTGGAGGTCTGCGAGGTCCGCAACCTGGCCACGGTGGCCGGCGCCCTGGTGGGCGCGGCCACCGCCCGGGAGGAGAGCCGGGGCTGCCACACCCGCACCGACTTCCCCGAGACCTCGCCCGCCTTCCGCCGCCACATCGTGTTCCGGTGAACCTCCACGACCTGGTCGCCGCCGCCCTCGACGAGGACCTGGCCCCCCTCGGCGACCTCACCGCCTCCCTGCTCCCGCCGGGCGCCACCGTCGACGCCTTCGTCGTCCCCCGGGCCGAGGGGGTGCTGGGCGGCGTGGCCGCGGCCACCGAGACCTTCGCCCAGGTCGACCGGGGGGTGCGGGTGGAGTGGACGGCGGCCGACGGCCACCGGGTGACCGCCGGCCACTCGGTCGCCCGGGTCAGCGGTCCGCTGGCCTCGGTGCTCACCGCCGAGCGGACCGCCCTCAACTTCCTGTGCCACCTGTCGGGCGTGGCCACCCTGACCCGGCGCTACGTCGACGCGGTCGCCGGCACCGGGGCCCGCATCCGGGACACCCGCAAGACCACGCCCGGCCTCCGCGCCCTGGAGAAGGCCGCCGTCCGGGCCGGGGGAGGGGTCAACCACCGCGGCAACCTGTCCGACGCCATCCTGGTCAAGGACAACCACCTGGCCGGCATGTCGATCTCCGAGGCGGTGGCCGCCGCCCGCCGGCTGTGGCCCGGCCGCACCGTCCAGGTGGAGTGCGACTACGTGGACCAGGTCCGCGAGGCCCTGGCGGCCGGCGCCGACCTGGTGCTGCTCGACAACATGTCGCCCGACGAGGTGGCCGAGGCGGTCGGGCTCGTGACCGCCTCCGTGGCCGAACCGAACGGCAGGCGGTGCCTGGTCGAGGTGAGCGGCGGCGTCTCCATCCACTCCGCCGCCACCTACGCGGCGGCCGGCGCCGACCTCATCGCCATCGGCGCCCTCACCCACTCGGCCCCTGTCCTCGACATCGGCCTCGATCTGGCGGACTGAGTGCTCATCGCCGTCGACGCCGGCAACACCCAGACGGTCGTGGGCCTCTTCGAGGGGGAGGAGCTCACCGACCACTGGCGCATCGCCACCAACGCCGACCGCACATCGGACGAGCACGCCCTGCTGCTCTCCCAGTTCCTCGCCCAGCGGGAGCTGGGCTTCGACGACGTGACCGGCCTGGTCGTCTCCTCCACCGTCCCCCGGCTCACCGCCGTCCTGCGGGAACTGGCCGAGCGCTACCTGCGGATCACCCCGGTCGTGCTGGAGCCCGGCACCCGCAGCGGCATGCCGATCCTCTACGAGAACCCCCGCCAGGTCGGCCCCGACCGCATCGCCAACGCGGTCGCCGCCTGGGAGCGCTTCGGCGGGCCGACGATCATGGTCGACTTCGGCACCGCCACCACCGTCGACGCCATCTCGGCCAGGGGCGAGTACCTGGGCGGGGCCATCCTGCCCGGCATCGAGATCAGCCTCGACGCCCTGTTCCACCGGGCCGCCGCCCTGTCGTGGGTGGAGCTGGTCAAGCCCCGCCGGGTCATCGGCAAGACCACCACCGAGTCCGTCCAGTCCGGCGTGCTCTACGGGTTCGCGGCCGCGGTCGACGGCCTGGTCACCCGTTTCCAGGCCGAGCTGGGCCCCTGCACGGTGGTGGCCACCGGCGGCCTGGCCGAGCTGATCGCCCCCCTCAGCACGACGATCGGCCACCACGACCCGTGGCTCACCCTTCGCGGCCTGCGCCTGATCCACGCTATGAACACGGAGTGAACCCGCCCTACCGGTTCGACCGCACCGCCACCGCGGCCGAGCTCCACCAGCGCTACGCCGAGCTGCCGCCCGGCACGGAGACCGACGACGTGGTGTCGGTGGCGGGCCGGATGATGCTGCGGCGGGTCCAGGGCAAGCTGGCCTTCGGCACCCTGGCCGACCCGAGCGGGCGCATCCAGCTGTTCGCCAGGACCGACACGACTCCCGACTTCGAGGGCTTCTGCGCCCTCTCCCTCGGCGACTGGCTGGGCGTCACCGGCACGGTCATGACCACCCGCCGGGGCGAGCTGTCGGTCCGGGTCGACGAGTGGTGCGTGCTGGCCGAGGCCCGCCGCCAGTTCCCCGACAAGTGGCACGGCCTGGTCGACGTCGACACCCGCTACCGCCAGCGCTACGTCGACCTGTGGGTCAACGAGGAGGCCCGCGACACCTTCCTCCTGCGCAGCAAGGTCGTCTCCCTCACCCGCCGCTTCCTCGACGAGCGGGGCTTCCTGGAGGTGGAGACGCCGCTCCTGCACGCCGTCCAGGGCGGGGCCACGGCCAAGCCGTTCGTCACCCACCACAACGCCCTCGACCAGGACCTCTTCCTGCGCATCGCCCCTGAGCTGTATCTCAAGCGGCTGGTGGCCGGCGGGATCGAGCGGGTCTATGAGATCGGCCGGGTCTTCCGCAACGAGGGCATCTCGCCCCGCCACAACCCCGAGTTCACCATGCTCGAGCTGTACTGGGCCTACGCCGACTACACCGACGCCATGGCCCTCACCGAGGAGCTGGTGTCGAGCCTGGCCACCGAGCTGTGCGGGTCCACCAAGCTGACCTACGGGGGCCGCGACCTGGACCTCACACCCCCGTGGCGGCGGGCCACCATGGTCGAGCTGATCCTGGAGCACGCCGGGGTCGAGGTCGACGTGTCCATGTCCGCCGACGACCTGCGCGCTGTCTGCCGGCAGCACCGCATCAGCTACAAGCCGTCGTGGGGGCCGGGCAAGCTGGTCCTGGAGATCTACGAGAAGACCACCGAGTCGGAGATCTGGGGCCCGGTCTTCGTGTGCGACTACCCCCAGGAGGTGTCGCCCCTGGCCCGGCCCCACCGGTCCAAGCCCGGGTACGTCGAGCGGTTCGAGCCCATCGTCGCCGGCCGGGAGCTGGGCAACGCCTTCAGCGAGCTGATCGACCCCGACGACCAGCGGGCCCGCTTCGAGGCCCAGGCCGCCGAGAAGGAGGCGGGCGACGAGGAGGCCATGGCCGTCGACGAGGACTACCTGCGGGCCCTCGAGTACGGCCTGCCCCCTACCGCCGGCCTCGGCATCGGCATCGACCGCCTGGTCATGCTCCTGGCCGACGCGGCCAACATCCGCGACGTCATCCTCTTCCCGACCCTGCGCCCCGAGTCGTGATTGTGCAGCATTCCGTCTCTGGCACGGAATTCTGCACAATCAGTGGCGGCTGGGGATGTTCTCGATGAGGTGGTCGCCCAGAGTGGCCAGGGCCGCCATCACCCGCTGGCCCCCCTCGCCGCCCGCGGACACCCCGTCCAGCGCCTCGACCGACTGCGAGGCGTAGCGGCGGGCGACGTCGACCGCGGCGCCCACCGCCCCGTTCGACCGCACGATCGAGCGCACCGCCTCCACCTGGTCGGGCTCCAGCGGCGCCCCCAGCAGCTGGCGCAAGGTGGCCGACGACTCCGCGGAGGCCAGGGCCCGGATCACGGGCAGGGTGTACACGCCCTCCACCAGGTCGTTGCCGGCCGGCTTGCCCAGCTCCTCGTCGGTGGCGACCACGTCGAGGATGTCGTCGACGATCTGGAACACCATCCCCACCCGATCGCCATAGGCGGTGAGCGCCTCGACCCCGGGCCGGTCCAGCCCTGCGGTGATCGCCCCCACCCGGCACGCCGTCGCCATGAGGGCTGCGGTCTTGCCGTTGATGGAGATGAGGTAGGACTCCTCGGAGCGGGTGACGTCGAACGTCTGGGCCAGCTCCCGCACCTGACCCTCGCACAGCTTGCCGATGGTGGCGGCCAGCAGGCCGGCCACCTCGGTGCCCAGGGCGGCGGCGATCTCCGAGGCCCGGGCCAGCAGGAAGTCGCCGGCCAGGATGGCCACCAGGTTGCCCCAGCGGGCGTTGACCGACTCCACGTTGCGCCGGGTCCGGGCCTCGTCCATGACGTCGTCGTGGTAGAGCGAGCCCAGGTGGACCAGCTCCACCGCCACCGCCCCCATGATCACGTCGTCGTCGGCCGGGCCGCCCCCCAGCTCGCCCACGGCGACGGCCAGGGCGGGGCGCAGGCGCTTGCCCCCGGCGGTGATCAGGTGGGCGGCCACCTCGGCCAGGAACGGGTCGCCGGTGCGGACGTTGGCGAGCAGGGCCTTCTCGACCCTGGCAAGATCGTCCTCCAGGCAGGGGAGGGAGAGCAGCGGGGCGAGACTGACCACGCCGGAGACGCTACGTCAATCGACCTGGGGAAAGGAATCCGGGGCCCGAGCCGAGTGTTGGTTTCATTGCGGGCACCACTACACTGAGTCTTCGGAGAGTCCGCAGCTAAGAGCCCGCCGTCCCCGTTAGGGGGTTCACCTTGTTCGAACGATTTACAGACCGAGCCCGCCGGGTCGTCGTACTGGCCCAGGAAGAGGCTCGCCTCCTCAACCACAACTACATCGGCACCGAGCACATCCTGCTCGGGCTGATCCACGAGGGCGAGGGGGTGGCGGCCAAGGCCCTCGAGCAGCTGGGCATCTCCCTCGAGGCCGTCCGCACGCAGGTCGAGGAGATCATCGGGCAGGGTGGATCGTCGCCCAGCGGGCACATCCCCTTCACCCCCCGCGCCAAGAAGGTCCTCGAGCTGTCGCTCCGTGAGGCCCTCCAGCTCGGCCACAACTACATCGGCACCGAGCACATCCTCCTCGGCCTCATCCGCGAGGGCGAGGGCGTGGCCGCCCAGGTGCTGGTCAAGCTGGGCGCCGACCTGAGCCGCGTCCGCCAGCAGGTCATCCAGCTGCTCTCCGGGTACGCCGGCAAGGAGGGCGCCCCGGCGGGCGGCCCCTCCGGCGAGGCCACCCCCACCGGCTCCCTGGTCCTCGACCAGTTCGGCCGCAACCTCACCCAGCTGGCCCGGGAGAAGAAGCTCGACCCGGTCATCGGCCGGGAGCGTGAGATCGAGCGGGTCATGCAGGTCCTGTCCCGCCGCACCAAGAACAACCCGGTCCTCATCGGCGAGCCGGGCGTGGGCAAGACGGCCATCGTGGAGGGCCTGTCCCAGCAGATCGTGGCCAACACCGTGCCCGACACGCTGAAGGGCAAGCAGCTCTACACCCTCGACCTGGGCGCCCTGGTCGCCGGGTCCCGCTACAGGGGCGACTTCGAGGAGCGCCTCAAGAAGGTGCTCAAGGAGATCCGCACCCGGGGCGACATCATCCTCTTCATCGACGAGCTGCACACCCTCGTGGGCGCCGGCGCGGCCGAGGGCGCCATCGACGCCGCCTCCATCCTCAAGCCCATGCTGGCCCGGGGCGAGCTGCAGACCATCGGCGCCACCACGCTGGATGAGTACCGCAAGCACCTCGAGAAGGACGCCGCCCTCGAGCGCCGCTTCCAGCCCATCAAGGTGGAGGAGCCCACGGTGGCCCACACCATCGAGATCCTCAAGGGCATCCGCGACCGCTACGAAGCCCACCACCGGGTGACGATCACCGACCAGGCCATCGTCGCCGCCGCCAACCTCTCCGACCGCTACATCTCCGACCGCCACCTGCCCGACAAGGCCATCGACCTCATCGACGAGGCCGGCTCCCGCATGGTCATGCGCCGGATGAAGACGCCGCCGGACTACAAGGAGCTCGAGAACGACCTGTCCCGCGTCCGCAAGGAGAAGGAACAGGCCATCGAGAACCAGAAGTTCGAGCAGGCGGCCAAGCTCCGCGACCAGGAGAAGGCGCTCGAGGAGCGCAAGAAGGTCAAGGAAGCGGAATGGAAGGCCGAGGGCATCGACCTCTTCGACGAGGTCGACGAGGAAGGCATCGCCGAGGTCCTCGCCCTGTGGACGGGCATCCCCGTCTACAAGCTCACCGAGGAGGAGACGGCCAAGCTCCTGCGCATGGAGGAGGAGCTGCACAAGCGGGTCATCGCCCAGGAGGACGCCATCAAGGCCGTCTCCCAGGCCATCCGCCGCACCCGGGCCGGCCTCAAGGACCCCAAGCGGCCCTCGGGCTCGTTCATCTTCCTGGGCCCCTCGGGCGTGGGCAAGACCGAGCTGGCCAAGACGCTGGCCGAGTTCCTGTTCGGCGACGAGAGCCACCTCATCCAGCTCGACATGTCCGAGTACATGGAGAAGCACACGGTCAGCCGCCTGGTGGGCTCGCCCCCCGGCTACGTGGGCTACGAGGAGGGCGGCCAGCTCACCGAGGCCGTCCGCCGCAAGCCGTTCTCCGTGGTCCTCTTCGACGAGATCGAGAAGGCCCACCCGGACGTCTTCAACGCCCTGCTCCAGATCCTGGAGGACGGGCGCCTCACCGACGCCCAGGGCCGCACGGTGGACTTCAAGAACACCGTGATCATCATGACGTCCAACCTGGGCACGGCCGACCTCCGCAAGGCCAGCATCGGCTTCCAGAAGTCCAGCGAGGCCGTCACCTACGAGAAGATGAAGGAGAAGGTGCAGGAGGCGCTCAAGGCCCACTTCCGGCCCGAGTTCCTCAACCGCATCGACGACACCATCGTCTTCCACGAGCTGAGCCGCGAAGAGGTCACCCGCATCGTCGACCTCATGAGCAAGCGCCTCAAGGACCAGCTGACCTCCCAGGGCCTCACCCTGGAGCTCACCGACTCGGCCAAGCTGCTGCTGGCGGAGAAGGGCTACGACCCCACCTTGGGCGCCCGGCCGCTGCGCCGTGCCATCCAGCGCATGGTGGAGGACACCCTGTCCGAGCGCATCCTCTGGAAGCAGTTCCGGGCCGGCGAGACCATCATCGTCGACGCCGAGGACGGCGAGATCGTCTTCCGCTCCATCGAGGGCATCGAGCCTCCCCCGGTCGAACTGGCCGAGACCGGCCCCGCCGACTGACACCCAGCTGTTCACACCTTCGGACCGGCTGTCGCGCCCGTCGCGGCAGCCGGTTCGTCGCGTCTGTAGTCTCCGCGCATATGCTCCGGCCTCCAGCCAGCAGGCGGGACAGCGCTTAGACGGGGGAGGATGTTTCGTGAAGTACAGAAGGGCGAGGCGGTGGGCGGGGACGCTTGCGATGGGAGCGGCGGCTGTCACGATGTCGGCGTGCGGGCTCGGTGACGACGTGTCGACCAAAGTGGGGAACCCCTGCGACCTCCTCACCGCCGACGACATCCAGGCGGCCGTCGGCCAGCCGACCACCGGCGGGGACCGGATGGCCGACGTGTGCGCCTTCACCGTCGAGGGCGGTGGCAAGTTCACCGTGGGTGTCCTGCGGGGCGGGAACGAGCTGTTCGACAGCTCGATCCGGGCCTCGGGTGGCGATGGTGCCCAGGTCAGCGGGGTGGGCGACCGGGCCTTCTTCGCCGGCAACACCCAGTTCGCCTTCTTCCAGGCGGTCGAGGGCGACTCCAACGTGCGCCTCGACTACTCGGGGCCCAACGCACCCGACCAGGGCAGGATGACCGAGCTCGGCCGGAAGGCCGTCGAGAACCTGTAGCCGGCGCTCGAACTGGTGACACGGTGTGGGGGCTCCGGCCCCCACACGTGTCACCAGTTCGCCGCGCCCGGCGTCTGAACTACGAATGCGCCGCGCCCTTCTCGCCCTCGCCCTGGTGAGCCTCGTGGGGTGCGAGGCGAGCAACCTGGAGCGGGCCGCCTCGGTCGTCGTGTCCGGCCGGGTCCTGCGGGCCGACGGGAGCCCGGCGGGCGGGGTGCCGGTGGCCCTGGAGCGGGAGCCGTCGGTAGGGGAGACCCTGACCGGCCTGCTGGCCGTGCCCCTGACCCTGTTCACCGCCTGCCTGGCCGACCCGCCCCCCACGCTGTGCCGCGGCCGCTCCATCAAGCGGGCGACCACGGCCGCCGACGGCACCTACTCCTTCGACCTCACCGGCAGGGAGACCCAGACCCTCTTCGGCAACACGGTGTCGTTCTCCCTCACCACCGAGGTGACCCCCGTGGCCGGCGAGCTGTCGGGCGCGGCGGTGACGGCTGGCTTCCGGATCCAGACCGAGAACCTGCGCCTGCCCGATCTGCAGGTGTGGCAACCGGCGGTCTCCGTGACCGCCGGCGGGGTGGCGTGGCGGCCCGCCGCCCCGGGCGGCGGTGAGTCCCAGGTGGTGGTCGAGGACGCCGCCGGCCAGCCGGTGTGGTCCTTCGACGGCACCCGTTCCGAGGTCGCCTTCGACCCCCGGATCCTGGAGGACACGGCCGGCGGCGTGGCCGTGACCTCCCGCCTGCGGACCACGGCCGAGGGGACCACGGTCACCGTCCTCCGCCGCTCGGGGCGGGTGGCCTACCGCAGCGCGGCCGGCCCGCCGGCCTCCCGGGGCCGGCCCTGCACGCGGGGACCGGCGGCCACGCCGGTGGCCCCGTGCCCCCTCACCGACGGCGACTTGGCCAACCGGCTCCCGGGGGCCCCGGGCGCGACCAGCACGACGGCCCCGTCGACCGTCCAGGACGCGGTCACCGTCGACCTCGGCCGGGCCGCCGAGGTGTCGCTGGTGGTGGTCCGGGGGTGCGCCTGCCAGGTCGAGCGGTCCACCGACGGGCAGGCCTGGACGGCGATCGGCCGCGCCACCGGGTTCACCGCCGTCGTCCCCTCCCGCACCGGCCTGGCCCGTTACGTGCGGCTGACCGGACCGCTGAGCGACCTCCGTGAGGTCTCGGTCTGGGAGGGTGCGGCCCCGCCCGCCACCGCGCCGCCCGCCACCACGCCGGCGGCCCCGCCGGGCGGGAGCGGGCCGACCGCCGCGGGCGCCCAACCGGGCGGCGAGTCCCGGCAGGGCCCGGCGCTGGTGGCCCTCCTGGCCCTCGTCGGCGCCGCGGTCGCCACCGCGGCCGCGGCCGCGGCCGCGGCCCGGCCGGGAGGGCGGAGGTAGGGTCGGTGACCACGAGCGAGGAGGCGGCCAATGGAGGACTCGCAGGGCATCCGTGCGGCGATGCTGCGGTACTGGGAGGGCCTGAGCACGGCCCGGCCGGAGATCGCCGACCAGGTGATCGCCGGCACCGATCCGGCGGTGGTCATCGGCACCGGCCCGGGCGAGGGCCGGGAGGGCCCGGCCGCGTGGCGGCAGGGCGTCCGCGACACGATCGAGCAGATCCCCGGTGTGCGCATCGAGGCAGGGCCCGGCATGCGGGCGTGGGAGCACGGTGACGCCGGCTTCCTGGTCGACGAGCCGGCCTGGGTCATGCCCGATGGCAGCCGGATCCCCACCCGAGTGACCACGGTCTGGGCCCGCCAGGGCGGCGACTGGCGGATCGTCCACCTCCACCTGTCCGTCGGCGTGCCCGACGAGCTGCTGGCCCAGGTCATCGGCGGCTGACGGGCGCCGGCCCGATCCAGACCGCGGCCGAGGCGCCGTCGTAGCCGGTCAGCACCACCCGGTCGCCGGCGATCGCAACCCGCCCCGCGAACTGCGGGTCCACCCCGCCGAAGCCGGCGGCCCGGTGCCTCGTCCAGGTGGCGCCGCCGTCGGCCGACGTGCGCACGGTGACGTCGCCCTCCTCCAGACCGGTGACCGCCAGGCGGTCGCCCTCGGCGGCGATGGCGACGAGCCGGTCGTCGGTCGGCCCGGCGAAGGTGTCCGGGCCGCCGACGGTGCGCCACGTCTTTCCGTCGGAGGTGGCCCAGAGCACCCCGTCGAAGCCGCCCGCACCCGGTACGGCGCCGGCGACGAGGACCTGGCTCGAAGTGGTCGCGCAGGACCCCAGGAGCTGGGCGCCGGGGCCGCCCAGCACCGCCGCGCCCGGCCCGGTGGCCTGCTCCCACGTCATGCCGTCGCCGGACACCCAGGCCCACACGTCGTCGTCGCCCTGCAGGCCGACGGTGCCCAGGGCCACCACGCCCCCGCCCGGCAGCGGGCAGGCGTTGGTGAGCTGCTCGTCGCCCGGGCCGCTCCAGGCCGGCGGTTCGGTGGCCCGCCGCCACGTGCGCCCGTCGGCGGAGACCCAAGCCATCGCGTCGATGGTGTGATCGTCCCAGCCGAGGCCCACGGCCACCACGCCAGGCCCGCCCGCGGTCACGCCGACCATCTGGGTCGTGGGCCGGACGGAGAAGCCGGGATTGCCGGCGTCGGTCCGCTCCCAGGTGTCGCCGCCGTCGGCCGAGATCCAGACTGCGGCGACGTTGCGCGGCTCCACCGCCACCCCCACGGCCACGGCCAGGTCGCCGAACGTCGTCAATCCGAAGACCCGGCCGGGGTCGAAGTCCGAGGTCGACCCCTGCCGGTGGCGCCAGGTGACCCCGTCCTCCGAGCGCCAGATCGCCTGGTCATCGCCGCTCTGGACGGCCATGAACCCGGCTGGCGAGTGGATCATGGATCGCAGGCCGTAGGTACGGACCGGGCGGGGGAACACGTTGGGGTTGTCGCCGACCTCTACCCAACGGGCCCCGGGGGGGCGGAACCACAGGCCGGCGCCGCCCCCGTCGAGCAGGGTGGACCGCCCGTCGGTGGCGACCAGCCCGGCCGCCTCGAACGCACGGCGGGGCGCCGGGCTCTCCTCCCCGGTCCACCGCCGGCCGTCGGGTGAGCTCCACATGAGGAACTGACGGCCGTTGTGGCCCAGGGCCACCACGGGCCCGGCCCCGGCGACGGCCCGGACAGACGTGCCGTCGGTGGCGCCTTCCCCGATCGGTGGGGCCATGCCCCCGGCGGGCGGCAGGCGCTGCCAGGTGATCCCATCGGCGGAGGTCCACACGACGCCGGCCCGGCGGGGACCGTGCTCGTCGTGGCCCACGGCCACGAACCCGGCTCCCGTGGCGGTCACCGCCCGCACGGCTTGCTGGCCGGGTCCGGTGAAGCCCGCGCTGCCCAACGGCACCGTGCGCCATGCCGAGCCGTCGGCGCTGAACCAGGCCATGCCGTCGACGTTGCCCCCGGTGCGGATGGTGCCGACGGCGACCATCCCGGCCCGGCCCACGGCGACGCCGGTGATGGCGTGCTCGTCGAGGAACGGCCCCTGGACCCGGCTCCACGCCGTGCCGTCGCCCGACCACCAGACCACCGGCAGGCCCCGGTCGACGGCCGCGGCGAGGAACCCGAGGGGGCCGCCGGCCACCGCGGTCATGGACTGGTACCCGGGACCGGCCGCCCCCGGCGGATCCAGGGCGACCGCCGCCCATTCCCGGCCGTCGACCGACCGCCACAGGGCGGCGCCGTGGTCGCCGGACGGCCCGATCACCGCCCCGGCCGCCACGGCCACGCCCTGGCGCACGGCGACGGCCGCCGCCGTCCCGCCCCGCCCGCCCCCGGCATCGAGCTCCACCCGGTCCCAGCGCTGCCCGTCGGGCGACGACCAGGCCGCGGCGGACGGTTCGCCGTCGATGCGCACGCTCCCGACCGCCGTCCACCGCGGGTACCCCTCACCCGGCGCGGCCAGGGCGGCGATGCTCGACCAGGCGCCCGCGGTCAGCTCCGGGATCTCGACCTGGTGCCACGACCCCTGCCGGCCGTGGGCGATGTGGCCCGTGGGCGCGCACGCCGCCAGCACCGCCGCCGCCGCCACCGCCGCCATCGCCGCACCGCTCGCCCGCCGCATGACTGCATTGAAGCATATTTCAATGCTTCGCACACGGCCTCGCCCGCCCGGCGTACCGTCCTCGCCCATGTCCCGCGCCCGGCTGGCCCTCCTCGTCGCCGTGCTGGCGTGGGCGACGGCTGCCTGCCAGGTGACGCTGGCCACGGGGATCGAGGTGGCACGGGATGGCAGCGGGCGGGTGACGGCGGGCGTGGGCCTCGACGCCGACGCCCTGGCCGAGGTGGGCGACCCGGCCACCGCCATCGGCGTGGACGACCTGCGGAGGGCGGGCTGGGAGGTGGTCGGGCCCCGCAAGGAGGGCGACGGGCTGACCTGGGTCCGGGCCTCCAAGCCCTTCGCCGACCCCGGGCAGGCGGCGGCCGTGCTGGCCGAGCTGAGCGGCCCCGACGGCCCCTTCCGCGACTTCCGCCTCGCCCGCACCAAGTCGCTCACCCGCAGCACGACCACCTTCACCGGCACCGTCGACCTGTCCCGCGGCCTCACCGGCCTGTCCGACCCCGAGCTGGCTGCCGCCCTGGGCGACGTCGACCTGGCCCTGGACCTCGACGGCCTCCGCCGGCGCTTCGGCGACGACCTGGCGCGCACGGTGCGGGTGGAGGTCACGGCGGGGCTCCCGGGCAAGGTCACGACCAACGCCCCCGCCCGCGACGGCGACCAGGCCCGCTGGTCGCCCCAGCTGGGCCAGACCATCCAGCTCGAGGCGTCGGGCAGCGCCCTGCGCCTCGACCCTGGCCTCGTCACCGCCGCCGCCGGTGCGCTTACCGTCGTTGCCATCGCCCTGGCCGTCGCCCTCCGCCGCCGCAGGCGACGGCGGTAGAGCCCGGCCAGAGTGGACGATTCGGTGCGGGATGTCGCCGCGAATCGTCCACACTCACCCGGCGGCCGCGCTGTCTCACCCGCCTGTCACCATGGCGGGGTGGAGCTCACCAAGGCCGACTTCGCCGGGACCGCCCGCCGGTTGGCGGCTGCGGCCCGCGCTCGCGGCCTGGCCGCCCCCGGGTTCCGCACCCCACCCCGCCAGCCGGGCGCCGACCGCACCATCCGGCGCTATCCCGACGGCTCGGCCCTCGTCGCCGTGCGGGTCAAGGGCCGGCGGCCTGACGACGTGGTCGACGACCTGATCGACGGGATCCTGCGCCTGAACGACCTGCACGGGCTCGCGGCCGCCGAGGTCCGATTCGCCCTGTGGACCGAACTGAGCCCCAGCGTCGCCCGCGACAGCTCCGCCGCCCACAGCTCGGCGGCCCACAGCTCGGCGGCCCACAGCTCGGCGGCATAGCCTCGTCGCCATGACGTCCGAGCCCGGCGGCGACCCCCGGACCTGGACCATCGGCGACCTCAACCGCCGGGCCGGCCGGGCGGTCGTCATGGAGTTCCGCGGCCGCCTCTGGGTGGTGGGCGAGCTGGCCCGGCTCGACGAGCGGCGCGGCCACCGGTACCTGGAGCTGGTCGAGCGGGGCGGGGGCCGGGAGGGGCGCGACGCCCACCTCGCCGCCTTCTGCTCGGCCACCAGGTGGCCCCGGCTGGAGCGCAGGCTGGCCGAGGCCGGCGTCGCCCTGCGGGTCGGGCAGCGGCTGGTGCTGGCCGGCTGCCTCGACGTGGGCGACCGGGGCGCCCTCACCCTCACCGTGGAAGACGTCGACGTCGCCGCCCTGGTGGGCGACCGGCTGCGGGCCCGCCAGCAGCTGGTGCAGCGCCTCGTCGACGACGACCTCTTCGACGCCAACCGTCGGCTCACCCTGCCCCGCCTCCCGCTGCGGGTGGGCGTGGTGGCCAGCCAGGGCACCGACGGCCACCGCGACGTCGTCCGCCAGCTCGAGCGCAGCGGCTTCGCCTTCGCGGTCACCCTCCGCTCCATCCCGGTCGAGGGGCCGACCGCGCCCAAGGCCATCCAGGCCGCCCTGGCCACCTTGGGGCCGGCCGACGTGGACCTGGCCGTGCTCGTCAGGGGCGGCGGGGCCAAGGCCACGCTGGATGTCTTCGACCGGGGCGCGGTGGCCCACGCCATCGCCACGGCTCGGGTGCCGGTCTGGACCGGCATCGGCCACACCGGCGACCGCACGGTGGCCGACGAGGTCGCCCACCGCTCCTTCGCCACGCCCACCGCCCTGGCCCAGGCCCTGGTGGCCACCGTCGCCGGCGCCTGGGACGACCTGGCCCGCACCATGCGCACCATCGCCCGCCTGGTCGGCGCCCGCCTCGACGTCAACGCGGCCCAGCTCACGATGGCCGCCCACGGAATCCGCGCCTCCGGCACGGCCGAGCTGCGCGACGCCCACCGCCAGCTGGTCAACCTGGCCGCCGACGCCGCCCAGGCCGCCCGTCGCACCACGGCCGACGCCGCCGCCGACCTGGCCGGCCAGGCCACGGCCGTCTCCACCGCCGCCACTCGCACCCTCGACACCAACGCGGCCCGGTGCACGACCACTCGCGCCGTCCTCGAGGCCTACGACCCGCAGCGCCAGCTGGCCCGGGGCTGGACCCTCACCCGCACTGGGGGCGGCCGCCTCGTCCGCCGCGCCGGCGACCTCACGGCGGGCGACACCCTCGTCACCACCTTCGCCGCCGGCACCGCCACCTCCACCGTGGTCCGCACCGATGGCTGACGTGCCCCCCGCGCGGCTGACCTACGAGCAGGCGGTCGAGGAGCTCAAGGCCATCACCGACCAGCTCAACGACGGCCTGGTCGACGTCGACGCCCTCACCGAGCGCTTCCAGCGGGCCATCGACATCATGGAGGACCTCGACGGGCGGATCCGCCGGGCCCGGGCCAAGGTCGACGAGCTGGCGCCCCGCCTGGACGCCCTCAGCCGGCCGGCGCCCGCCGCGCCCACCCAGGACGAGCCCTACTGATTCGCTGCTAGGCGGCGCTGGGCCCCGCCATCAGCTCGCGGGCGCTGGGCGCGGCGACGTGCACGCCCGCCTCCCACTCGCCGTCGAGCGGCCCGAGCATCGGTCGCTGCACCTTGCCGCCGGTGAACCCCAAGCCGAGGATGACACCGCAGGCGGCCATGGCCGCGAGGAACGACGGCAGGGTGAACTGGTAGCCGGCCAGGCCGGCGCCGACCACGACGGCGGACGAGGCGCCGGCCAGCGCCACCGCGGGCCGGCTCACGCGCCGGAGGGGCGGCTCGGCGGCCCGAGCCTCGGGAGTCCCACCGTCAGTGCCGGTCCGCGTCATCGTCGTCGCCCCTCTCGCTCTCACCGGGGGAAGTATCGTCACCCCACCCGCCGTTCTGAACCGTGGTGACCTGCCTCTTCTGAGGTGGTGCTAGCCACCCCGGCCAGGATCGCGATGCTTCCGACCCGGTCGGTCCACGGTGGGTTACAGCGCCGGATCCCCGATCCTGTCCCACCCCCTCGGTAGCGTCGGCGGCCGATGGCGAAGACCCGATCCACCTACCGGTGCAGCGAGTGCGGCAGCGAGGGCCCGCAGTGGACCGGGCGCTGCGCCGGCTGCGGCGCCTGGAACACCATCGTCGAGGAGCGGCTGGTCCCGGCCGCGGCCGCCTCCCGGCCGAGCGGTCTGGCCGCGCCCAGCCGGGCCATGCCGATCGCCGAGGTGGAGAGCGAGGGGTGGGAGCCCCGGCCGGTCGGCATCGGCGAACTGGACCGGGTGCTGGGCGGCGGGCTGGTGGCCGGCTCCGTCACCCTGCTCGGCGGCGAGCCGGGCATCGGCAAGTCCACCCTCCTCCTGCAGGCCCTCGCCGCCCTGGCGGCCGGCGGGGCCCGCTGCCTGCTGGCCTGCGGCGAGGAGTCGGCCCAGCAGGTCCGGCTGCGGGCGTCGCGCCTGGGTGCGCTCGACCCCCGCCTCTGGCTGGTGGCCGAGACCGAGCTGCCGGCCATCCTGGCCCACGCCGAGGCCATCGCCCCCGACGTGCTCGTCGTCGACTCCATCCAGACCGTGTTCGACCCCGACCTGGCGTCCGCCCCCGGCTCGGTGGGCCAGGTGCGCGAGTGCGCCCACCGCCTGGTGCGGGCGGCCAAGGAAGCCAACCGGGCCACCGTCCTGGTCGGCCATGTCACCAAGGACGGCGCCCTGGCCGGCCCGAGGGTCCTGGAGCACGTGGTCGACACCGTCCTGTCGTTCGAGGGCGAGCGCCACCACGCCCTGCGCCTGCTGCGGGCGGTCAAGCACCGCTTCGGCTCCACCGGCGAGCTGGGCCTGTTCGAGATGACCGACCTGGGCCTGGCCGGCGTGCCCGACCCCGGCCGGCTGTTCCTTTCCGACCGGCAGCTCAACGCCCCCGGCTCGGCCGTGGTGGCCACCCTCGAGGGCCACCGGCCGCTCGTGGTGGAGCTCCAGTCCCTGGTGGCCAAGTCGGGCCTGGCCACCCCCCGCCGGTCGGCCCAGGGGCTCGACGCCGGCCGCCTGGCCATGGTCGCCGCGGTGATCGAGGAGCGGGCCAAGGTGCCGCTCACGGGGGGCGACGTGTACGCCCTGGCCGTGGGTGGGGTGCGGGTGGTGGAGCCGGGCGCCGACCTGGCCCTCGCCCTCGCCATCCTGTCGTCGGTCACCGGGATCGCCCTCCCGGCCGACCTGGTGGCCTGCGGCGAGGTCGGGCTGTGCGGCGAGCTGCGCCAGGTCAGCCAGACCGGCCGGCGGCTGGCCGAGGCGGCCCGGCTCGGCTTCCGGCGGGCCCTCGTCCCGATGTCGGCGCCCGACCCTCCGGCAGGCATCGAGGCGCTGCGGGCGGCAACCCTCTCCGACGCGGTCGGCATGGCCGGCCTGCTGAAAGCCGGCAAACCGGTAGGATTTCCCCGTGCCGCCCCGGCGTGACTTCGCGTTCACCGACGCCCTGGCGATGGTCGCGCCGGGTCAGCCGCTGCGGGAGGGGCTCGACCGCATCCTCCAGGCCAACATGGGCGGGCTCATCGTCGTGGGAGACGGGCCGGAAGTGCTGGCCATCTGTTCGGGCGGCTTCCTGCTCGACGCCGAGTTCAGCCCCCAGCGCCTGTCGGAGCTGGCCAAGATGGACGGGGCCATCATCCTGGCGGCCGACGCCAGCCGTATCGCCCGGGCCAACGTCCACCTCGTGCCCAACCCCAACGTCCCCACGTCGGAGACCGGCACCCGCCACCGCACCGCCGAGCGGGTGGCCCGCTCGATCGACGTCCCCGTCATCTCGGTGTCCGAGGACCTGTCGATCATCGCCGTCTACTACGGGTCCATCAAGCACCCCCTCGAGCTCACCGCCCGGCTGCTGAACCGGGCCAACCAGGCCCTCCAGACGCTGGAGCGCTACAAGAACCGGCTGGACGCGGTGGCCGGCACCCTCACCGCCCTGGAGGTCGAGAACCTCGTCACCGTGCGCGACGTGGTCACGGTGCTCCAGCGCACCGAGATGGTGCGCCGCATCGCCGAGGAGGTGCACGGCTACATCATCGAGGCCGGCACCGACGGCCGGCTCGTCCGCCTCCAGCTGGAGGAGCTCATGGGCGGCGTGGAGGACGACCGCCGCCTCGTGATCCAGGACTACTCCCACATGAGCGAGACGTGGAACCTGGCCGGCGCCATGGAGGCCCTGTCGCAGCTCACCACCGAGGAGATCCTCGACCTGCGGGCCGTCACCTCGGTCCTGCACCTGCCCAGCGGCGGGGCCGAGCTGGACTTCCCGCTCCAGCCCAAGGGCTACCGCCTGCTGCACCGCATCCCCCGCATGCCCGAGGCGGTGATCGAGGCCATCGTCGCCCGCTTCGGCACGCTCGACAAGATTCTCGACGCCGACGTGAAGGACCTCGACGAGGTCGAAGGCGTGGGTGCGTCCCGGGCCCGGGCCATCAAGGAGAACCTCTCCCGCATCGCCGAGGGCACCGGCTTCGACCGGTTCTGAACGGCCTCTGAACTGCACTTTTTGGCAGAGGGACCCAATTCCTGGCACTCTGGAGTTGTTCGTTCGTCGTCTCCTGGGAGTGGCATGGCCTTCGATGTAGGTGACAAGGTCGTCTACCCCCACCATGGTGCTGCTGTCATCGAACGACGTGAACGGCGCGACGCCTTCGGCGCGGATCGTGAATACCTGGTCCTGCGCCTGGCCTACGGCGACCTCACGCTCATGGTGCCGGCCGACAACACCGACGAGGTGGGGCTGCGCGAGGTCATCAACGACGAAGAGGTCGAGGAGGTGTTCGCCGTCCTTCGCAAGAAGGAGGCGCGCATGCCCACCAACTGGTCCCGCCGGTTCAAGAACCACGTCGAGAAGCTGAAGTCGGGCGACATCTACCAGGTGGCCGAGGTGGTCAGGAACCTCTCCATCCGTGAGAAGGACAAGGGCCTCTCCGCCGGCGAGAAGCGGATGCTCACCAAGGCCCGCCAGATCCTGGTGTCGGAGCTCACCTTCGCCCTGAGCGTCACCGAGGAAGAGGCCGAGAAGAAGCTGGACGAAGCCCTGCCGTAGCCTGCCCGGCCCCGACAAGGGCCGTTCGGCCCTGGGCGATGCCCCAGGCGCGGCGTACATCTGACACGGACGGCGGACGGCGCCCGGTGCCGTGCCCCTCTGTCCGGATTGGCGGTGGACAACATGTCAAGGGGCCTTCCATGAAGACCTGGGTCATGATCTCCTTCCCCTACGGCGGGTACGGCCGGGGGAGCGCCCGGGAGCGGAACTTCCGGGCCCTGGTGGACAGCTGCTGCTCCAACCTCCCGGGGTGCAAGCCGCTCGTCGTGCTGAACCGCGACACCGAGCAGAAGCCGCTCCCGTCCGACGGCTCCGGCAACGGGTCCGGGGGCCAGGCTCAGGCCTTCCTCGACGAGTTCGGCGAGGGCGGCAGGCAGGCCGGCATGGTCGACATCATGCGGGTCTGGTCGGTCGACACCTGCCAGATGTGGCTGGCCGGCTGGGGGCGGATCCTCGATCGGGACGACGTCGCCCCCGCCGACCACATCGCAACGCTGCCCGGCGACATCGACATCATCGCCGACACGATGGGGTTCCTCCACCAGGCGCTCCCGGCGTTCCTGAAGGGACGGGTCGACGACATCGTCATCGGCGACTTCACGGCGGGCGAGGCGCTGTCGGCCAAGGACCTCATCGACCGCTACGGCACGCTCCCCCTGCTCGCCAACTGGTTCCCGGACACGTCGAAGGCCCTCCTCGAGAAGCACATCTCCAAGCCGAGATCGGAGTTCCTCAACGTGCGTTGCGAGGTCCTCGAGGAACTGCTGCTCCGCCACCGGAAGTTCGCCTACGAGCAGACGCTCAACCTGCTGATCCGGGCGTGGGACGGCGCCGCCGCCACCTGGCGGTACTCGGTCGGCCGAACGGACCTGGGCGTCATCGAGGACTCCCGGGAGCAGCGGAAGTTCCGGGACTGCCTCGACCAGATCGAGCGGACCGAACGGATGCTTCGCCTCATCTGGCGGGAGACCCACGAGCCGGACAACCCGTCGAGCCCGGCGTACGCCGAGTTCGTCGACCGGTACACCCACCTCGACCGGTTCTCGACCGCGGTCCGGGAGACGGCGGTCATCACGCTGCGCAACCTGCTCGGCGACGAGGCGATGCGGGAGTCCGCCCTCACCTGAACGCCGCTCCGGGCGCCGACCGCCGCAGGCGAGGTGGATAGCCTCCCGTCCATGACGGTCTGGGCCATCGTGGTGGCCGCGGGGAGTGGGACCCGGTTCGGGGCCGCCAAGCAGTTCGAGGAGCTGGAGGGGCGCCGGGTGGTCGACTGGGCGCTGGCCGCCAGCCGCTCGGTGGCCGACGGCGTGGTGCTGGTGGTCCCGGCCGGCCACACCGAGGAGGGGGCGCCGGCCGACACGGTGGTCAGCGGGGGCGCCACCCGCTCCGCGTCGGTGCGGGCCGGGCTGGCCGCGGTGCCGGCCGGGGCCGAGGTAGTGATCGTCCACGACGCGGCCCGGCCCTTCGCCGCCCCTGCCCTGTTCGAGGCGGTGGTGGCCGCCGTGCGCGACGGGGCCGACGCCGCCGTCCCCGGCGTGCCCCTGGCCGACACGGTCAAGCGGGTGGCCGGCAGCCACGTGGTGGAGACCCTCGACCGTGACCGACTGGTGGCCGTGCAGACGCCCCAGGCGTTCAAGGTCGATGCCCTGCGCCGGGCCCACGCCGGGGCCGGCGAGGCCACCGACGACGCGGCCCTGGTCGAGGCCGCCGGCGGGCTGGTGGTCGTGGTCCCCGGCGACCCGGCCAACACCAAGATCACCCTGCGCACCGATCTTGGCTGAGATCCGGGTCGGGCAGGGGTTCGACGTCCACCCCTTTGCCGGCGACCCGTCCCGCCCGCTCGTGCTGGGCGGCGTGGTCCTGGAAGGGGAGCGGGGCCTGGCCGGCCACAGCGACGCCGACGTCATCGCCCACGCCGTGGCCGACGCCATTCTGGGGGCGGCCGGCATGGGCGACCTCGGCCAGCACTTCCCCGACACCGACCCGGACTGGGCCGGCGCCGACAGCCTGGCCATCCTGGCCCGGGTCTGCCAGCTGGTCGCGGCCGAGGGGTGGCGGGTCGGCAACGTCGACTGCACGGTGGTCTTGGAGGCGCCCACGCTGGCGCCTTACCGGGCCGAGATGGTGCGGCGCCTCAGCGAGGCCGCGAGCGCGCCGGTCAGCGTCAAGGCCACCCGGGCCGAGGGGCTCGGCGCCCTCGGGCGGGGAGAGGGGGTGGCCTGTTGGGCCGTCGCCCTGCTCGACCGGTAGCCAGGCGGGCCACCCAGCCCCGGGGCCTGGGGGGCGAGCAGGTGGAGGGCCGCCAGGCCGTCGCCGAGCTCCTCGCCGCCCGGCGCCGGCCCGCGGTGGACGTGTGGATGTCCCAGGACGTCGCCCCCGCGCCGATCCTCCGGCGCATCGAGGATCTGGCGACCGAGGCCCGCGTCCCCGTCCGGCGGGTCTCCCGGAGCCGGCTGGAGGCCGAGGCCACCACCGAAGCCCCCCAGGGCGTGCTGGCCCACGCCCGCCCGCTTCCCGAGGAGGACCTGGAGGTTCTGGCCCGGGCCCCGCAGGCGTTCCTGCTCGCGGTCGACGGGGTCACCGACCCGCACAACCTCGGCGCCCTGCTGCGCAGCGCGGAGGGGGCCGGCGCCACCGGCGCGGTGCTGGCCCGCCACCGGGCCGTCCACGTCACCCCCACGGTGGCCAAGGCCGCGGCGGGGGCGATCGAGCGGGTGCCGATGGCCGTCGTCGCCGGCCTGCCCGCCGCCCTGGCCAAGGCCAAGGAGCTGGGCTGCTGGGTGGTGGGGCTGGCCGAGGACGGCGACCAGTCGCTCTTTGACCTCTCGGTGGCCACCGAGCCGATCGTCCTCGTGGTGGGGTCCGAGGGCGCCGGCCTCTCCCGGCTGGTCAGGGCCCGCTGCGACGTGGTCGTGAGCATTCCCATGCGGGGCCGGCTGCCCTCGTTGAACGTCAGCGCAGCCGGTGCCCTCGCGCTCTTCGAGGTCAGCCGGCGACGGTGAGCGGCGGCAGATCTGGGGCCGTGCACCGGCCCAAGACCATTGACAGAGGCGATCGCCCTGGCTAGAAAGTGGCACCTCGCTCTAGTCACTTTTCACCTACTGACGTACCCACGCACTTTCGCCGCTGCCGCAGTAGCCAGGAGCCCGATGTCTCAGACCAGCGCCCTCGCCATGGACCTGTCGGACGAGGAGCTGGTCAGCCTCTTCCACGAGGGCGACCTCCAAGCGCTCGACCAGCTCCTCGAGCGCTACCGGCGTTTCGCCCGGGCCAAGGCCCGGGGCTACTTCCTGGCCGGGGGCGACGCCGACGACATCCGGCAGGAAGGGATGATCGGCCTGTACAAGGCCATCCGTGACTTCCGCCAGGGCCAGTCGTCGTTCCGGGCCTTCGCCGAGCTGTGCATCACCCGCCAGATCATGACGGCCATCAAGACCGCCTGCCGGCAGAAGCACCAGCCCCTCAACCGGTACGTGTCGCTGTGGGGCCTGCGCATGATCGATGACCCGTCCGAGCGCCTGGTCGATGAGCTGTTCGACCAGCGGTCGCCCGACCCGGCCGACGAGGTGGTCAGCCTCGAGGGCCAGGCGACGATGCGGGACGCGCTGGTGGGCCTGCTCTCCTCGCTCGAGGTCGACGTCCTGCGCCTCCACCTCGACGGGTGCTCCTACCAGGAGATCAGCGACCTGCTGGGTCGCCACGTGAAGGCCGTCGACAACGCCCTGCAGCGCATCAAGCGCAAGCTGGAGGCCCACCTGGGCCCGAGCGGCCCCTTGAGCGGGGCATTCGGCCCTCCGAGCGGGGTGTTCACCCCTGACCCCGCCCCCCAGCGGGTGTCCGCGGCCTAGGCAAAGAGCCGGTGGTCGGATTCGAACCGACGGCCTGACGATTACAAGTCGCCTGCGCTACCGGACTGCGCCACACCGGCGTTTGGCCCACCGTAGCCGGGGGTGCTTGACCTGGGTGCGCGTTGGGGGCAGCCTGGCGCCGATGCCTCTCACCGATCGCGACCGCGCGATCCTCGACTTCGAACGCACCTGGTGGTCGGAGCCGGGCCCGAAGGCAACCGCAATCCAGGTCCGGTTCGGCCTGTCCCCGACCCGGTACTACCAGTTGCTGAACGAGCTGCTCGCCTCGCCGGACGCCGCGGCCTACGACCCGCTGGTCGTCCGCCGCCTGCGCCGGCTCCGGAGCAACCGGCGCCGGGCACGCATCGAGGGCGGGTGGGCCGCGCAGCCCCGTAGCCGGTGAGCCAGCGGCGGGGTGCAGGAGGCCGGCCGGGCGGCGGTGGTGGCGGTGCCGGGGGCTCGGGCGGCAACGCCGGCGCCCGGGGCGCCCTCCTCCTGGCCGTCGCCGTCATCCTCGGCATCGTCCTGCTCCAGCAGTTCGACACCGACGTGGACAGCGGGGCCCAGGTCTCCACCGACACGTCCGCGGTGTCGGGGGACGAGACCACCACCACCCGCCGCGTCGGCCTCACCACCGCCCCGCCCGTCGTCCCCACCACCGCGGCGGCCCGGCCCAAGGGCGAGGTCAAGGTGCTGGTTGCCAACGGCTCCGGCCTGCGGGGCCTCGCCGCCGCCACCAGCAACTCCCTCAAGGGGCTGGGCTACGCCACCCTGAGCCCGGTCGACGCCACCGCCACGGTGGAGAAGACCAGCGTGCAGTTCGCCGACGGCTGGGAGGCCGAGGCCCGGGAGGTGGCGGCCTCGCTCAGCCTGCCGGCCACGGTGGTCACCCGGGCCACCTCCCCGCCGGTGGCCCCGGTCGACCTGGGCGACGCCAAGGTCGTCGTGGTCCTCGGCACCGACGTCCCCGGCAGCAGCACCACCGCCCCCGCCGGCGGCACCACCACCACGACCCGCCGCCCCTGAGCCAGGACGGGCGGGCTAGCCCTTCTTGCCCTGGGCCTGGCCCTCGTCGGGGAGGCGCTTGGTCTGGGAGCGGATCTCGACCTGCATCGTCCCGTTGAGGGGCACGGCGGCGGAGGAGGCCTGGGGGGCCAGGGAGAGCGTGTAGGTGCCCTTGGTGACCGAGCTGGCCTCGTGCACCGAACCGTCGGCCAGGGCCCGGATGGCGGTGCTCTGGGTGGTCTCGGTGCCGGTGAGGGTCACCATGGCGTCGCCCACCTTGCTGGTGCCCGAGAGCGGCCGGGTGGTCTCGGCCTTGATCGACGCCACCTTGCGCCCGCCCGAGGTCGAGACCTTGACCAGCTGGCCGGTCCCCTCCAGCCGCAGGGGCGCGGCCCCCGGCAGGGTGGGTGTGGCCTCGATCTTCCACTTCTCGCCCGGGCTCAGCGCCCGGTCGGGCGGAGCGGTGGCCGCCGCGGGCAGGAACTCGGGCAGGGCGGCCGGCCCAAGCACCTCCGGCGGCAGCCCGTCGATCTCGTCGACGCCGGCCAGCTGGGCCGCCCGGTCGAAGCGCACCCGGAACGTGCGGTCGGGCGAGCCCGCCCGGCGGAGGACGACCTCCACCCGCACCTCCTCCGGCCCGGCCGACAGCACGGTGTCGCGTGACTCGAGGGTGATCTCCTCCACCGTGCGCTGGGGCGGCTCCTTGCCCAGCACGGTGGTCGTCACCGACTGCACCCTGATCTCGTAGCGGTAGCTGGCCCCCGCCTCGGGGCGGAACCCCACGTGCACGGACTCCTTGTCGCACGCGGTCAGGGCGCCGAACGCCAGGGGCGGGAGCAGGAGCAGGCGCAGGCAACGCACGTCGCAGGGAAGCGTACAGGTGGACCTGGCGTGGCGATAGGGTCTCTCGCTGAGTTGGCGTCGTCACTGTCGGTCACCGAGCTGCTGGCGCCCTTCCGCGCCGACCCCCCCGGCGCGGCCGTGTTCTCGGACTTCGACGGCACCCTCGCCCCCATCGTCGACGACCCCGCCGCGGCCCGCCCCCTCGACGGCGTGGTCGACGTCCTCTCCGAGCTGGCCCGGCGCTACGGCCTGGTCGGCGTCGTCTCCGGCCGCCCGGCCGCCTTCCTCCGCGAGCACCTCGGTGGCCGGGGCCTGCTCCTCAGCGGCCTCTACGGCCTGGAGCTGGTCACCGAGGACGGTGACGTGGAGGCCGTGCCCGAGGCGGCCGAGTGGGAGCCCGTGGTCCGCAGCCTGGCCGCCGCCGGGCTGCCCCCGGGCCTGTCGCTCGAGCGCAAGGGCCTGACCGCGGTCGTCCACTTCCGCACCGACCCCTCCCAGGCCCGGGCGGCCGAGGCGTGGGCGGCCGAGGCGGCCCGGGCCACCGGGCTGGTGGTCCACCCCGGCCGCATGTCCTACGAGCTGCGCCCGCCCCTGGCCTTCGACAAGGGGACGGTGCTGGCCGGCGCGGTCGAGGGCCGGCGCCACGTGTGCTTCTTCGGCGACGACGCGGGCGACCTCTCCGCCTTCGACGCCCTCGACCGGATGGCGACCGAGGGCGCCACCGTGGTGAAGGTCGGCGTCCAGAGCGAGGAGGCGCCCGCCGCCCTGCTCGAGTCGGCCGACCTGGTGGTCGAGGGCCCGGCCGGCACGCTCAGTGTTCTACGCGACCTCCTGGGCCCGAGCGGCCCTCTGAGTGGGATGACGGGCCCGAGCGGCCCTCTGAGCGGCCCTCTGAGCGGGGGAGCGGGGGGTCGGGAAGGCCTCTAGCCGACGCCGCCACCTCCAGCATGTCGTCGAGCCAGTGGCGGGGCACCCGGGCCGAGGCCGCCTTGGCCAGGGCCTCGGCGTGGGCGGCCCGCTCGCCTTGGGACATGGTGAGCGCGGTGGCCAGCACCTCGGCCGTGCCCGAGACGTCGAAGGGATTGACCTCCAGGGCGGTGCCGCCCAGCTCCTCCCACGCCCCCGCCTCCCGGCTCAGGGCCAGCACGCCGTTGTTCTCGTTGAGGACCGCCCCCTCCTTGGCCACCAGGTTCAGCCCGTCGCGCACCGGGTTCACCAGCAGCACGTCGTAGCGGGTCAGGGCGGCGATCGACCGGGCGAAGTTGTCCGAGGTGTCCAGGACGACCGGCGTCCACCCCGGCCGGGCCCAGCGGTCGTTGATCACCCGGGCCACCGACTCGCACTCCTGGCGGTAGGCGAGGTACTCGGGCAGGCCCTCTCGCGACGGGTACACGCAGGCCAGGAACACCACCCGCCCGCGCCACTCGGTGCGGGTCCGGAGCAGGTCGTCGAACGCCCAGAACCCCCGGAGGATGTTCTTCGACGGCTCGATCCGGTCCACCCGGACGATCAGCTGGCGGTCGCCCTTGACCTCGGCCACCCAGTCCTGCTGCGCCTTGCAGTCGTCCTCGGCGGCCAGGGCGGCGATGTCGTCGAAGTGGGGGCTCAGGGGCGACACGAAGGTGGCCGGCGTGAAGCCCAGCACTGCGTCGCAGCAGGCCTCGAAGTTGGCCGCCCACCGCCGGGCGTGGAACCCGCAGGATGCGTGGCTGCCCAGGCCGACCAGCAGCTCCTCGGCCACGTCGGAGGGGAGCACCCGCAGGGCGCCCGGCTCGCAGAACGGGATATGGCTGAAGTGCACGGCCCGCAGGTCGCGGCGCTCCTGGGCCAGCCACGTGCCCACCAGACCCAGGTGGTAGTCCTGCACGAGCACGATCGCCCCCTCGGGCGCCTCGTCGATGATGGCCCGGGCGAAGGTGAGGTTGACCTCCCGGTAGGCGTCCCAGGCCTCCCGCCAGCGCCGGTCGAGCCGCGGCCGCCGGGAGAGGTCCCACAGGCCGTGGTGCAGGAACCACAGCGTGGAGTTGGAAACCACGTCGTAGGCCATCTGGTGTTTCGCCCGGTCGACGGCCAGCGACCGGAACCGGAACCCCTCGGCCTCGATGACCCCCTCGGCCGCGGCCTCCACGTCGGCGTCGGTGGCCGCCGCCGCCATCCACGTCGCCCCGATGTCCCTCACCAGCGGGCCGAGGCTCGACACCAGGCCGCCCCCGCCGCGCTTGGCCACCAACCCACCGTCTTCGCCGAAGGAGAACGAGATCGGGCCGCGGTTGGAAACGATGAGAACCGGCGGTTCTGCCACTGTCGGCCAACATAACCCGCATGCTTCTGGTCGCCGCGCCCGACAAGTTCCGGGCCACCGCGGGCGCGGCCGAGATCGCCGCGGCGATCGGCCGGGCCGCCGCCGCGGCGGGCGCCGCCTGCGACGCGGCCCCGATCGCCGACGGGGGGGAGGGCACCCTGGAGGCCCTAGGCGGCAGCGTGCGCCGGACCACCGTCCGCGGCCCCCTGGGCGACCCCGTCCTGGCCGAGTGGCGGATACAGGCCGACGGCACCGCGGTCGTCGAGATGGCCCGGGCCTCGGGGCTCGGCCTCGCCGGCGGCCCCGAGGGGAACGACCCGTTGCGGGCGTCCACGGCCGGAACGGGCGAGCTGATCGCCGCCGCCCTCGACGCCGGCGCCACCCGGGTGATCGTCGGGGTCGGGGGCTCGGCGTCGACCGACGGGGGTCTGGCCGCCCTGACCGCCCTCAACCCCCGCCGCCGGCTCCACGCCGGCGTCGAGCTGGTTGTCGCCTGCGACGTGGAGACGCTCTTCGTCGACGCGGCCGAGGTCTTCGCGCCCCAGAAGGGGGCGACCCCGGCCCAGGTCGCCCTGCTCCGCCGGCGCCTCGAGCGCCTGGCCCAGGTCTACCTGCGCGACTACGGCGTGGACGTGCGCGACGTTCCGGGCTCGGGGGCGGCCGGCGGCCTGGCCGGGGGGCTGGCCGCGGCCGGGGCCCAGCTCGTCCCCGGCTTCGAGGTGGTGGCCGACGCCCTGTTGCTGGCCGAGCGGATCCAGCGGGCCGACCTGGTGGTCACCGGCGAGGGCACCCTCGACGCCGAGTCCTTCGAGGGCAAAGCGGTGGGCGGCGTGGTCGACCTGGCCACCGCGGCCGGCGTCCCCGTGCTCATCGTGGCCGGGGAGGTCCTGGCCGGGGAGCTGCCCGAGCTGGGCCCCTCGATCGAGGTCGTGTCCCTCGTCGACCGGTTCGGGCGGGACCGGGCCCTGGCCGACGCCACCGGCTGCGTGGAGGAGGCGGTGGGAACCCACCTCCTCGACCGCCGGCGCTGATCTATCATGTGAAGGTCATCCAGAGCGGTCGAGGGACCGGGCCCGAAGAAACCGCGACAACCAGCCGTCACCGAAGTCCGGAGGCGACCAGGTGCCAATGCCCGGAGCGATGAGGAGGAAGCGTGTCGTTCGTGCAAGGCCTTCGGTGTCGGGAATGCGGTCACGCCTTCCCGGCGGAAGCGCTCCACGTCTGCGAGTGGTGCTTCGGCCCCCTGGAAGTCGTCTACGACTACGAGAAGATCGCCGAGGCCACGTCGCGGGAGTCCATCGCCGCCGGCCCGGCGTCGATCTGGCGCTACGCCAACCTGCTGCCCGCGGTCAACGACGGCGCGGTGGACCTGGGCGCCGGCTTCACCCCGCTGGTCCGGGCCGACCGCCTGGCCGCCGAGCTCGGCCTCGGCGAGCTGTGGCTGAAGAACGACACCCTGAACCCCACGGGCTCGTTCAAGGACCGGGTGGTGTCGGTGGCCCTGGCCCGGGCCCGGGCCATGGGCTTCAAGGTGGCCGCCTGCGCCTCCACCGGCAACCTGGCCAACTCGGTGGCCGCCCACGCGGCCCGGGCGGGGATGCGCCACGTGGTCTTCATCCCGTCCAACCTGGAGGCGGGGAAGGTGGTGACGACCGCGGTCTACGGGCCGAACCTGGTGGCGGTCGACGGCAGCTACGACGACGTGAACCGCCTGTGCGCCGAGCTGGCGTCCGAGCACCCCACGTGGGCCTTCGTCAACGTCAACCTGCGCACCTACTACGCCGAGGGCTCCAAGACCCTGGCCTTCGAGACGGCCGAGCAGCTGGGCTGGCAGGCGCCCGACCACGTCGTCGTCCCCGTCGCCTCCGGCTCCCAGCTCACCAAGATCGCCAAGGGCTTCCGGGAGCTGCACAAGGTCGGCCTGCTCACCGAGGAGCCCCACGTGCGGGTCTCCGGCGCCCAGGCCGAGGGCTGCTCGCCGGTCGCCACCGCCTTCACCGAGGGCCACGAGTACATCCGTCCGGTCAAGCCCCACACCATCGCCAAGTCGCTGGCCATCGGGAACCCGGCCGACGGCCCCTACGCGCTGGAGGAGGTCAGGCGCAGCGGGGGGGCGCTGGAGGCCGTGTCCGACCAGGAGATCGTCGACGCCATGCTCCTCCTGGCCCGCACCGAGGGCATCTTCGCCGAGACGGCCGGCGGGGTGACGGTCGCCACCCTCTCCCGGCTGGCGGCCAAGGGCGTCGTCCGTTCCGACGAGCGGGTCGTCGCCTACATCACCGGCGCCGGCCTCAAGACCATCGAGGCGGTGGCGCCGGTGTGCGGGCCCACGGCCACCATCGCCCCCACCATGGACGCGTTTGCCGCTGCCTTCGAAGGCGAGGACCTGAGCTGATGGCCACCGTTCGCATTCCCACCCAGCTGCGTACCCTCTCGGGCGGCGCGGCCGAGGTCGACGTGGAGGGCTCCACCGTCGGCGAGGTCCTCAAGGCGCTCGAAGCCGCCCATCCCGGCTTCGAGGCCCGGCTGTTCGACGATTCCGGCGGCCTCCGCCGCTTCGTGAACGTCTTCGTGGCCGACGAGGACGTCCGCTTCTCCGACGGCCTGGAGACGGCCGTGACCCCCGGCCAGACGGTATCCATCATCCCGGCGGTCGCCGGGGGGTAGCGTGCAAGCTCCACCGCCGGCCAGCTGGCGAGGAGCTTCCCCATGACCCCAAGGCGACGCAACACCCTCGCAGCGCTCATCGTGCTGCTCCTCGGCGCGGGTGTGGTCGCGGCCCTCACCGTGGAGGACGACGAGGGCACGGAGACGGCCGCGCAGGGCACGACCACCGTCCCCACCTCCACCACCTCGAGCACCACCCCGAGCACGGTGCCGCCGCCCACGACCGTCGCCCCGGTTCCCAGCACGGCGGCCCAGGCCGCCACCACCACGACCGCGGCCCAGGCCGCCACCACCACGACCGCGGCCACGAGCGCCACCACCACGACGTCCACGACGAGCATCACGTCCACGACCAGCACCACGGTGCCGACCCACCCGAACACCGGCGGGCCGTCCACGCTCGTCCCCGGCCTGGCCCTCATGGCTGCCGGTCTCCTCGGGCTGCGAAGGCGCGGCCTCCAGCCCACGGAATAGGGCCGTTCGGCCCTGGGGGCCGGCGGGGGCCACCGCGAACGATGGGACAACGGTGGACACGCCGTGGGGAGGTCCGTCATGAGACGACGTTCGTACGCCACGCGGGTGCGTGGGTTCGCAGTCGCAGCGCTGGTGTTCGCGCCCGTGGCCTTCGCCCAGACGCCGGGCGCCTCGGGGCAAGGAATCGGTATCGGGGTCGCCGTTACACCGGCGTTCCAGAGCCCGGTCATGGTCGGCCAGCAGGCCCAGCCGGCCCTGATCCAGGTCGTGAACGACTCCCTCGGCGCGACGGCCGCCATCGAGTCGGTGACGCTGACGAACATCCGCCTCAATCCCGCGTGTGCCACCTCTGCCGTCGTGGGCGGGGCCGGCGTCGCCTCGCCGTGCTCCGCTCCGGAGCCGCGGCCGGCCCCCGCCCAGCCCGTCCTCGCACTGGGACCCTCGAGTACGGCCGGCACGACGTGCCCGGGCGCCCCCTTCGCCATCAGCGGCCCCGACGCCGAGGGCGACTACGCCTTCACGCCCACCGGCGGGCCGGTCACGCTGGCCCCTGTCGGCCAGCCCGGGGCGTCCTGCCTGATCCACTTCACCTTCGACGTGATCCAAGGGGTTCCCGACGGCGCGACCTTCCAGGCGGCCTCGCTGGTGGCCAGCTCACCGACCTTTCCCGGCAACGTGCCGCAGACGGGCGTGTCCGGCGTGACCATCAACGTGCCGCCGACCACCACCACGCCGCCGACCACCACGGCGCCGGCGACCACCACCACGACGGCCGTCCCGGTGTCCGTCCTGCCCCAGGTGGTGACGACCTCCCCGCCCAGGGGCGGCCTGGCGGCGACGGGCGGCGAGGACCTCCTCGTACCCGGCATGGGCCTGCTCCTCCTCGGCGTCCTCGGCCTGGCCGGGGTCCGTCGGTCCCGAAACGGCTGAGCCACCGCCACCCCGGTTGCGCACCGGCGTCGCGCGTGGTTTGCTGGTTAGCACTCGACAGTAGAGAGTGCTAACGGTCCGGTACGTCCGGGCCAAGAGGAGGAAGCACACATATGCCGAAGATGATCGCCTTCGATGAGAGCGCCCGTCGGGCCCTGGAGTCCGGGATGAACCAGCTGGCCGACGCCGTGCGCGTCACCCTGGGCCCCAAGGGTCGCAACGTCGTCCTCGACAAGAAGTGGGGCGCGCCGACCATCACCAACGACGGTGTCTCCATCGCCAAGGAGATCGATCTCGAAGACCCCTACGAGCGCATCGGCGCCGAGCTGGTGAAGGAAGTAGCCAAGAAGACCGACGACGTGGCCGGTGACGGCACCACCACCGCCACCGTGCTGGCCTGGGCCATGGTGAAGGAGGGCCTGCGCAACGTGGCCGCCGGCGCCAACCCCATGTCGCTCAAGCGGGGCATCGAGCAGGCCGTCGTCCGGGCCCTCGAGGGCATCAAGGAGATCTCGGTCGAGATCGAGTCCAAGGAGCAGGTCGCCCAGGTGGCGTCCATCTCCGCCGCCGACCGCGAGATCGGCGACACCATCTCCGAGGCCATCGACAAGGTGGGCAAGGACGGCGTCATCACCGTCGAGGAGTCCCAGACCTTCGGCATGGAGATGGAGCTGGTCGAGGGCATGCGCCTGGACAAGGGGTACATCTCGCCCTACTTCGTCACCGACCCCGAGCGCATGGAGGCCGACCTGGAGGACCCCTACATCCTCCTCGCCGGCTCCAAGATCTCCGCCGTCCGCGACCTGCTGCCCGTGCTCGAGAAGGTCATGCAGTCGGGCAAGCCCCTCCTGATCGTGACCGAAGACGTCGAGGGCGAGGCCCTGGCCACCCTGGTCGTCAACAAGATCCGGGGCACGTTCAAGTCGGTGGCCATCAAGGCCCCCGGCTTCGGTGAGCGCCGCAAGGCCCAGCTGCAGGACCTCGCCATCCTCACCGGCGGCCAGGTCATCACCGAGGACGTCGGCCTCAAGCTCGAGAACGTGACGCTGGACATGCTGGGCCGGGCCCGCAAGGTCACCGTCACCAAGGACGAGACCACCATCGTCGAGGGCGCCGGCTCGGCCGAGGAGATCAAGGGCCGGGTCAACCAGCTCAAGGCCGAGATGGAGAACACCGACTCCGACTACGACCGGGAGAAGATCCAGGAGCGCCTGGCCAAGCTCTCCGGCGGCGTGGCCATCATCAAAGTCGGCGCGGCCACCGAGGTCGAGCTGCGGGAGAAGAAGCACCGCATCGAGGACGCGGTCAGCACCACCAAGGCGGCGGTCGAGGAGGGCGTCGTGCCCGGTGGTGGCGTGGCCCTGCTCCGGGCCCAGGCCAAGGTGAACGAGCTGGTCGGCTCCCTCGTCGGCGACGAGGCCACCGGGGCCAAGATCGTCGCCCGCTCGCTCGAGGAGCCCCTCAAGCAGATCGCGGTCAACGCCGGCATGGAGGGCGGTGTCGTGGTCGAGCGGGTCCGCAACCTCGACGGGGCCACCGGCCTCAACGCGGCCACCGGCGACTACGAGGACCTGTTCAAGGCCGGCGTGATCGACGCGGCCAAGGTCACCCGCTCCGCGCTGCAGAACGCGGCGTCCATCGCCGCCCTGTTCCTCACCACCGAGTGCGTCATCGTCGACAAGCCCGAGGAGAAGGGCGCCGGCGGCGGTGGCGGCGGCATGGGTGGCATGGAGGGCATGGGCGACTTCTAGGACTCCGCCGCCAAGGCGGTCCACCTCCGAGCACTTTGTCGCAGCCCCGGTTCCCCCTAGGACCGGGGCTGCGTCGCGGCTACCATCCCCGGCGTGACCTCTCTTGCTCGGATCTGCGTGGTCGCACTCTTCGTCGCCCCAGTGGTAGGTGCCTGCGGTAGTGACAACGGCCTCAGCGGGGCCAAGGCGGCCTACGTCGCCCAGGTCGACCCCATATGCGCCGAGTTGCAGGGCGACATCGGGGAGCTCGGCCAGGAGCCGGCCAAGCAGGCCGAGGAGGTCGAGAAGGCGGTCCAGCGGATCCGCGACGTGTCCAAGCCCCGGGACGACAGCGTGCTGGCCGACCGCTTCATCGCCGCCATGCAGAACCTGTTCCTGTCGCTCCAGGACGTCGACGAGTCCCGCAAGGTGAACGACCAGCCCCGAGCCCAGAGGGCGCTCGACGGGGTGAAGGCCAACGCCGAGGACGCGGCCAGTGCGGCCAAGGATTACGGCATGGTGGTCTGCGCCCGGAAGCTGTGATGCCCCGGCCGCCCAGATGACAGCGCCGGTCACGTCCGCGGCGGGATGGGGTGTGCTGCACCTCTTCTGCGCGGTCGGGGCCTCGCCCGACCACGAGGCGGTCGTCGCCGCGGTGAAGGCGGCGCACGACGGCGACCACCAAGTCGTCACCTTCGCGGTGCTGGGCCACAAGGCCGAGATCGGCTTCATGGCCCTGGGCCCCGACCTGTGGCGGCTGCGCCGGCTCCAGGCCGCGCTGACGGCGGCCGGGCTGGTCGTGGTCGACTCCTACCTGTCGATGACCGAGGTCTCGGAGTACGCCCAGGGCGTGCCTCCCGAGCGCCTCGAGCCCCGGCTGCACCCCCGGCTGCCGCCGGAGGGCAAGCGGGTGATCTGCTTCTACCCGATGTCCAAGCGGCGCAGCGTGGAGGGCAACTGGTACATGCTCCCGTACGGGGAGCGGCGCGACCTCATGGAGAGCCACGGTCGCAAGGGCCGCGAGTTCGCCGGGCGCGTCGTCCAGCTCGTCACCGGCTCCACCGGCCTCGACGACTGGGAGTGGGGCGTCACCCTCTTCGCCGCCGACCCCGCCGACCTCAAGCAGTGTGTGTACGAGATGCGGTTCGACCCGGCTTCGGCGATCTACGCCGAGTTCGGGCCGTTCATCACCGGGCTCGTCGGCCCGGCCGAAGAAGTGTTAGCGGAAGTGGTTCCCGGGTAAATCCGGCCCACCAAAAGGAGGTAGGTAGTGAAACGCGCACGCGCATTTCGATCCCTCGCCATCCTGGCTGTCGCAGCTCTTACGCTCTCCGCCTGCGGCGACGGTGACGACGACACGACGACCGGAGCCGGCCAGACCGGCTCGCGGACCTACACGATCGGCTTCGTCGGCGCCCTGACCGGCGACAACGCCAACCTGGGCATCAACATCCGCGACGCCGTCAAGGTCGCCATCGAGCAGGAGAACCGGGGCGACGGGCCGAAGATCGAGCTGCGGGAGTTCGACACGGCCGGCGACCCGGCCCAGGCCACCACGATCAAGGACCGGTTCCTCGGCGACCAGAACGTGCTCGGCATCGTCGGGCCGGCGTTCTCCGGCGAGACCAAGGCCCTCATCCCGTCGATCCAGGACGCCGGCCTGGTGATGGTCAGCGCCTCGGCCACCAACAAGGATCTGCCGACGGTGGTTCCCAACGCCAGCACGTTCCACCGGGTGATCGCCGACGACGCCCTCCAGGCCGGCGGCATCGTCGCCTACCTGGCCAAAGACAACCCCCGCAGCGTGATGGTCGTCCACGACAACACGGAGTACGGCAAGGGCCTGGCCGACGACGTGGTCAAGCAGGCCACGGACAGGAGGATCACCGTGGCGGGCACGGAGATCGTCGACCCGAAGGCCCAGGACTTCTCGGCCACGGTGAACAAGGTCCGCTCGGCCAACCCGTCGCACGTCTTCTACGCCGGCTACTACGCCGAGGCCGGCCGCTTCAAGAAGCAGCTGACCGACGCCAACGTGCGGGCCACGTTCGTGAGCGGCGACGGCTCGCTCGACCCCGGCTTCACCACCGCCGCCGGCGTCGCGGCCGCCGAGGGGGCACGGCTCACCTGCCCGTGCAACCTCTCCCTGGAGACCTCCACCGGGAAGCTGAAGACCTTCTACGACGACTTCAAGCGGATCATCGGCAAGGAGCCCGGGCTCTACTCGCCCGAGGCCTACGACTCGGCCAAGATCCTCATCGCCGGCATCAAGGCCGGGAACACCGACCGGCCCAAGCTGCTGCAGTACGTCGAGGGGCTCGGCAAGTACGAGGGCATCTCCAAGGACATCGAGTTCGAGCCGAACGGCAACCTGAAGTCGAAGACCTTCTTCGTGTTCCAGGTGAAGGGCGGCAAGATCGCCCCGCTCGAGCAGATCAACGTCGCCTGACGTAGCGCGCGACCCGCGGGCGTAAGGAGGAGCCATCCGCGCCTGCTTCAGCTGCCTGGTCGACCAGTTCTGGCCACAGACGGTCGACGGGTTGACCCTGGGGGCGATCTATGCCCTGATCGCCCTCGGGTACACCCTCGTCTACGGCGTCCTGCGGCTCATCAACTTCGCCCACTCCGAGGTCTTCATGATCGGGGTGTTCGGCAGCCTCTTCGCCATGCACGCCATCGGCATCGACGCCGCCGACCCCGCCAAGACCGATATCGCCCTCTTCGGCACCATCATCCTCGTCATGCTCGTGGCCATGGCCGCATCGGGGCTGACCGCGGTGGCCATGGAGCGCGTCGCCTACCGCCCGCTTCGGCGCCGGGGCGCGCCCCGCCTGGCGGCCCTCATCACCGCGGTGGGCATCTCGCTCTTCCTCCAGGAGCTGTTCGCCCTTCGTTACGGGCGCAACCAGCTCGGCTTCCCCCGGGTGCTGGAGAAGCGCGAGCTCTTCTCACTCTTCGGCGCCAACATCCGCACCGACAAGGTGCTCGTGGTGGTGGCTGCGGTCCTGCTCATGGTTGGCCTCGACCGCTTCATGGCCCGCTCGCGGCTCGGCCGCGGCATCCGGGCCACCGCCCAGGACCCGTCCACCGCCGCCCTCATGGGGGTGGACATCGACCGCGTGGTGATGGTCACCTTCCTGCTGGGCGGCGTCCTGGCCGGCGCCGCGGGCACGCTCTTCGGCATCTTCTTCGAGTCGGCCCGGTACAGCATCGGCTTCCTTCCCGGCATCAAGGCCTTCACCGCGGCGGTGCTCGGGGGCATCGGCAACATCCGGGGGGCCCTGCTGGGTGGCTTCCTGCTCGGTCTGCTCGAGAACTGGGGCGCCACCGTGCTCGGCGGCCAGTGGAAGGACGTGTTCGCCTTCTCGGTGCTGGTCCTGGTCCTGATGTTCCGGCCCACGGGCCTGCTGGGCGAGAGCCTGGCCCGGGCGCGAGCATGACGGCCGTGTCGGCTCGGCTGACCCAAGCTCGCACCGCCGCCCTGCACGCGCCCAGGCCGGTGCGGATGGCCGCCGGCCTGGGGCTGCTGGCGGTGTTCGTCGTGCTGCCGCTCGGCCTCGATCCGTACTGGCAGGGTGTGCTGTTCTTCCCCGTCGGCGTGTACATCCTCCTGGCGCTGGGCCTCAACATCGTCGTGGGTCAGGCCGGCCTGCTCGACCTGGGCTACGTGGCGTTCTACGCGGTCGGGGCCTACACGACGGCCAAGCTGACCACCGCCGCCGGCTGGGGGGCCTGGGAGGCGCTGCCGCTCGCCGTGGTCGTGGCCTGCGTGGCCGGGGTGATCCTCGGGGCGCCCACCCTGCGCCTCCGGGGCGACTACCTGGCCATCGTCACCCTGGGCTTCGGGGAGATCGCCCGCATCGTGGCCCAGAACTCCGAGTCGCTCGGGGAGGCCCGGGGCATCACGGGCATCCCGCACCCCGAGGGTGGGTTCGGCCTCGACTCGCTGCCCTACTACTACCTCACGCTCGCCGCCATCGTCCTGGCCGTGGTCATGATCGTGCGGCTGAACGGGTCCAGGGTGGGCCGGGCGTGGGCCGCCATCCGCGAGGACGAGGACGCGGCCGAGGCCATGGGCGTGCCGGCCTTCCGGATGAAGCTGTGGGCCTTCGTCATGGGCGCGTCGACGGGCGGCCTGGGCGGCTGGATCTACGCCAGCAAGGTGAGCTTCATCAGCCCCGACAACTTTCCCTTCTTCTTCTCGGTCCTCATACTCTCGGGGGTGGTCCTGGGCGGCATGGGATCGATCCCGGGCGTGATGCTGGGCGCCTTCGTCATCGCCTTCCTGCCGGAGTACCTGCGCGAGGTCGCCGCCGGCGAGACCCTCACCCGCTGGCTCAACACCGCCATCGGCGGCAACGCCGGCACCATCACCGAGTACCGGGTGCTGCTCTTCGGCGCCGCCCTGGTCGTCTGCATGGTGTTCCGGCCCCAGGGCCTGTGGCCCAGCCGCCGCCGGGCCGCCGAGCTGGGGGCCGACGTCGAGATCGACGGCGAGCAGTCGCTGGTGCCGCTGGCCGCGGCCGCCGAGGCGTCTGCCCAGGACGGAAGCGGGGAGACCCGGCTCGGCCTCCAGTCCGGCCTCCGGGAGGGCGAGCCGGTGTTGCAGCTCGACGGGGTGCGGGTGGCCTTCGGCGGGGTGGTGGCCCTCGACGGCCTCGACGTCACCGTCGGCCAAGGGGAGATCCTCGGCGTCATCGGGCCCAACGGCGCCGGCAAGACCACGTTCTTCAACGCGGTGACCGGCGTGTTCCGCCCGGCCGCCGGCGCGGTGAAGCTGGCCGGCACCGACCTGGTCGGCCGCCACCCCCACCAGGTCACCTCGGCCGGGGTGGCCCGGACCTTCCAGAACATCCGCCTGTTCCCGGAGATGACCGCCCTGGAGAACGTGATGGTTGGCGTCGACGCCCACCACCGCACGAGCGTGCCCGGCGCCCTGCTGGGCCTACCCCGGCACCGGCGCGAGGAGCGCGAGGCCCGGGCCGGGGCCCAGCGCCTCCTGGAGCTGGTCGGCATCGAGAAGCGGGCCGGCGACGTGGCCCGCAACCTGCCCTACGGCGACCAGCGCCGGTTGGAGATCGCCCGGGCCGTGGCCACCCGCCCGCGCGTCCTGCTCCTCGACGAGCCCGGAGCGGGCATGAACCAGACCGAGAAGCGGGGACTCATCGACCTCATCCGCACCCTGCGCGACACCGGGCTCACGATCGTCCTCATCGAGCACGACATGGGCCTGGTCATGGGCATCTGCGACCGGATCGTCGTGCTCGACTTCGGCCAGAAGATCGCCGAGGGCGCTCCCGCCCAGATCCAGTCCGACCCCCGGGTGATCGAGGCCTACCTCGGCGCGCCGACCTGAGCCGTGGCCGCCCTCCTCGAGCTCGACGACGTCGGTGTCCACTACGGCAAGGTCCGGGCCCTCAAGGGCGTCTCTCTCACGGTGGAGGAGGGGGAGGTCGTCACCCTGATCGGCGCCAACGGGGCGGGCAAGACCACCACCCTGGGCGCGGTCTCCGGGCTGCTGCCGCTGGCGTCGGGCACCGTCCGGCTGGCCGGGAAGGACCTGGCCGGGATCCCGGCCCACGAGCGGGTGAAGCTGGGCATCTGCCAGGCCCCCGAGGGCCGGCGCATCTTCCCCGGCATGACGGTGATGGAGAACCTGGAGATGGGCGCCTACACCCGCAAGGCCAGACCGGGCCAGCTCGAGCCCGACCTGGCCCGGGTCTTCGACCTCTTCCCCCGCCTGGCCGAGCGCCGCAGGCAGCCGGGAGGCACCCTCTCGGGCGGCGAGCAGCAGATGCTGGCCATCGGCCGGGCCCTGATGGCCCGCCCGGGCCTGCTGCTGCTCGACGAACCGTCGATGGGGCTGGCGCCCAAGCTGGTCACCCAGATCTTCGAGATCGTCGGCGAGATCAACGACCAGGGCACCACCGTCCTCCTCGTCGAGCAGAACGCGGCCCAGGCCCTCCAGCGCGCCGACCGGGCCTACGTGCTGGAGGCGGGCAAAATCGTCCGCAGCGCGGCCGCCGCCACCCTGCTCGACGACGAGTCGGTCAAGGCCGCCTACCTCGGCGGTTCGGTGACCTGAGTACCGTGGGGCGGTGCCCACCGCCTCGCTCGACGCCCTGCGGGACCGCCTCCGCCAGCTGCAGCGGGTGGCGGTGGCGTTCAGCGGCGGGGCCGACTCGGCCTTCCTGGCCTGGGTGGCCAACGACACCCTGGGGCCGGGCAACACGCTGGTCGTGACCGCGGTGTCGCCCTCGCTCGCCCCCTACGAGTACGCCGACTGCGAGTCGCTCGCCGAGCAGTGGGGCCTGCGCTGGTCGGCGGTGCGCACGTCCGAGCTCGACCGCCCCGAGTACGTGGCCAACGGCACCGACCGCTGCTTCCACTGCAAGGCCGAGCTGATGGACGCCATCGGCCCCCTGGCCGCGGCCGAGGACGCCACCGTCGTGCTCGGCGTGAACGTCGACGACCTCGGCGACCACCGTCCCGGCCAGCGGGCGGCCGGCGAGCGGGGCGCGGCCTTCCCCCTGGTCGACGCCGGCTTCACCAAGGCCGCCGTCCGCGAGACCTCCCGGGAGCTGGGGCTGGCCACCTGGGACAAGCCGGCCGCCGCCTGCCTGGCCTCCCGCATCCCCTACGGTACGCCGGTGACCCTCACCACCCTCGACGGCGTCGGCCGGGCCGAGGCCGCCCTCCACCGCCTGGGGTTCCGCCAGGTGCGGGTCCGCCACCACGACGAGGTGGCCCGCCTCGAGTTCGAGGTCGACGACCTGGCGGCGGCCGTCGCCCGGCGCGAGGAGGTGGTCGCCGCGGTGAAGGCGGCCGGGTACCGCTGGGTCACCGTCGACCTCGAGGGCTTCCGGTCGGGCAACCTCAACCCGCCCACACCGTGACCGCCCGGCCGGGCGACCGCTGGCGGGAGATGATCGCGGCCCGGGCCGTTCCCGAGGAGATCAGCGGCCGGGCGCCGGGGCCGCCCCGCCGCGGGCTGGAGCCGGAGCGGTTCCGGTGGCGGCCCGAGGTCGATGCCGCCCAACCGGAGCGGCCGTCCCGCCGGCGGGCCCTGGAGGCCCTGCCCGAGGGTGGATCAGCGCTCGACGTCGGCTGCGGCGGCGGCGCGTCCAGCCTGGGCCTGGGCCAGAAGGCGGGGCTGATCGTCGGCGTCGACCGCAGCGAGGCCATGCTGGCCTCCTTCGAAGAGAGCGCCCGCAAGGCGGGGATCAACGTCCGCAGTGTCCAGGGCGACTGGCCCGCCGTGGGCGACGAGGTGGAACCCGTCGACGTGGCCGTGTCCCACCACGCGGTCTACGGGGTGGCGGAGATCGAGGCCTTCCTCGAGGCCCTCACCGCCCATGCCCGGCACCGGGCGGTGCTGGAGGTCTCGGTCAACGGGCCTCAGGCCGTCCTGGCCCCGCTCTGGAAGGCCTTCCACGGCGTGGAGCGCCCGCTCCAGCCCGTCGCCGACCTGGCCGAGGAGCTCCTCCGGGCCATGGGCTACGACGTCGAGCGGGAGGACACGGTCGCCCCGCCCCGCGCCGACGGGGTCACGCCCGAAGCGGTGGCCTTCGCCCGCCGACGGCTGTTCGTGGGGCCCGAGCGCGACCCGGAGATCGAGGCGTTCCTCCGCCGCGCCCCCCAGGAGCACCGGGTCGTCGCCCTGTGGTGGTCGGGGAGGGCCTAGGCCCCGTACTTGGCCAGGCGGCCGGCGGTGTTGAGCATGATCGGCATGAGCTCGCGGGCCGGGCGTCGCCCGAGGGAGCCCTGGAGGCACCAGCGCTCGCCGAACCGGGTGACCTGGTCGCGGCCGACCCGGTCGCCGTGGAGCAGCACGGGCACCGGGTGCCAGGAGTGGGCGGCCAGCTGGCTGGGCGTGGCGTGGTCGCCGGTCACGGCCACCACGTCCGGGCCCATCGACATCAGGTCGGGCACCACGGCGTCGAGCGCCTCGATGGCCACCACCTTGGCGTCGAAGTCGCCGTCCTCGCCCGCGGAGTCCGAGGCCTTGTGGTGGAAGAAGAACAGGTCGTAGTCGTCCCAGTGCTCCTTGAGGAGCACGAGCTGCTCGTGGGTGGTCGCCGGCGGCCCGACCGGGTCCATGCCCACGAGCCGGCCGATGCCTCGGTACATCGGGTACACGGCGATGGCCGCGGCCCGGAGGCCGTAGCGCTCCTGGACGCTCGGCAGCTGGCGGTGGGAGTCGAACCCCCGCAGCAGCAGGGCGTTGGCCTTGGGCTGGTCGGCCAGGATGGCCCGGGCCTGGCGGTCGAGCTCGGCGACGACCTCGGCGGTGTGGCCGGCCGCCCGCACCCGGGCCATCGGCGCCAGGGGCGGGACCCCGGCGATCTGGGGGTCCGTGTCGTCGACGTTCGGGTCGAGGTCGGGGCCTCGCAGCACCACCAGCACCCGGTGCTGGGCCTCGTGCACGAACAGCACCTCGACGTCGGGGATGGAGATGCCCTCGTTCAGCTGGCGGACCACCTCCACCGCTTCCAGGTCGGGAATGCGGCCGGCCCGGCGGTCGGTGATGTTCCCCTCGGCGTCGATGGTGGCGAGGTTGCCGCGGGCGGCCACGTCGCCCGGGTTGAGGTGCACGTCGAGGCCGGCGGCTGACAGGGCGCCGCGGCCGAGGTGGTAGTCGAAGGGGTCGTAGCCGAACAGCGACAGGTGGGCGGGCCCGGAGCCGGGTGTGATGCCCGGCCCGACCGGGTCGAGCAGGCCGGTGCTGCCCGCCGCAGCCAGGGCGTCGAGGTTGGGCGTGTCCGCCTCTTCGAGCTCCGTGCCCCGATCGGCGGTGGCGAAGCCGGCGAGGCCGTCGAGGACGACCAGCAGGATCTTCGAGGTGGCGGGCTGTACGAGGGTGGCCAGGTCGAACGTCATGATGCCTCCAGCGTACGGCTTCCCCCGGGGTGGTCCTGCCGGGTCAGGTGGCAGCGGGCTCCATCAGGTAGCCGCGCGACCGGACGGTGCGGATCACGAGGCCCACGGGCTGCAGCCGCCGGCGCAGGCGAAGGACGTGCACGTCGAGGGCGTTGCGACCGGGGGCGCCGGCCGGCCACCCGGCCCGGACGAGCGTCTCCCGGCTGGTGACCGCGCCCAGCCGTTCCAGCAGGGCGGTGGCGAGCCGGGCTTCGAGCGGGGGCAGGGCCACCCACGCCCCGTTCAGCCGGAGCACACCGAAGTCGTCGATCCCGGGGGTCGCGGCGATCGCGGGCTGCTCGTGCCGAGCGCCATTGCCGCCGCCCAGGTGGGCCTGGCCCCGCGCCGCGAGGGCGTCGACCCTGGCCCGCACCTCGCTCTCGGCCGCGGGGACCCTGATCCAGTCCTCCAGGCAGTCGGCCACGGGGGGCGGGTCCTCACCGTCGGCCACCAGGAGGAGCCGGGGCACGCCGCTCTCGCTGATGCTGCTCCGCCGGCCCGCTTCTTCGGGCCATCTCAGCATGGTCACATCCATTGCTGACGACCTTAGAGACGAAAGGTTGCGGCGGTGTTTCGCCGGAATGAACTACCGGTCGCGGGCTGTGGAAGCCGTTCGGCGGTAAGGTGGTCTGCCTCGCGGGCGTAGTTCAGAGGCAGAACATCAGCTTCCCAAGCTGAGAACGCGGGTTCGATTCCCGTCGCCCGCTCCACACGAAGCCCAGGCGAGGGAATCGAGTACACGGGCCCGACGACGTTCCGTACGAAGAGCGAGGCCAACGCCTGGCTGGCAGGAGTGCGTGTCGATCTCGACCGGGGCGCCTGGATCGACCCCGATGCGGGGTCGATCAGCCTTGCCGACTTTGCCACCGCGTGGCTGGCCGAGCGGCCCGGCCTGCGGGCTCGGACCCGTGAGCTGTATGAGAGCGAGCTGCGCCTCCACATCCTGCCGGTCCTCGGCGACGTCCCGCTGCGGCAGATGAGCAGCGCCCGAGTCCGCAGCTGGCACGCCGAGATGAGCAAGCGTGGGAAGCCGGGCCCGCCGACGGTGGCGAAGTGCTACCGGCTGCTGCGGGCGATCCTGACCACAGCCGTGGAGGACGAGCTCTCGTCAAGAACCCCTGCGTCCTAAAGCGCGCTGGCGTCGAGAACGCGCCCGAGAGGCCGATCGCGACGATCGACCAGGTGTACGCGCTCGCTGATGCAATCACGACGGACGGGGTCGGCGGCAGGTAGCGGCCGCCGAGCTGGACCGTCCCACTGGAACGCCGGCAACCTGGTACAGGCCGAGCGGCGGCTGGCCCTCGGACTCGCTGCCATGGGAGTACGGACGTGCGCCTGAACGCCTTCAACCGCACGGGCCGCGCTCGGCGGCACCCAGCGCCAGCCCGGAGCGATGGCCACCGATACCTCGGGGGTGAACTCATCGATGAACCCGAACCCCACCCGGTCTTGACTGAACCGTCGGAACCAGGCAGCGCCCACGACACGGTCAGCCTCTTCTGCGATGACACCGGCATCGTCATCCCGTGGCCAGTCGTCGACGTATCGGACGAGCGTGTCGTTCGCTCGTAGGTCGTCCAGCGCCACCAGGGTCCCCTCTGAACTCCAGTTGACGGCCTCCCGCAGCATTTCCTCGAGCGCGGCGAGAACCGACTCGTCCGCCAGCCTCAGGTTCATCCAGGAATCGTCCCCGTGTCACACGGCGGAGGCAAGGGCCAGTTCCCTGCGGGCGGTGCGGACCCCTCCCGTAACCGCCGGGTCGAGGGGCGCTTCGCTGGAGCCATGAGGACCTGTTCCGTCGGGCAGCTGGGTGTCTATCGGTTCGCGACAGCCTCATGGGAGCGCTCCGGCTGGCCTCGAATCAGCGACCAGTACTCCTCGCGCACATCGACGTCGATCTCCACGGGCAGGTGCTCGCCGTACAGGCGGTCCGAGCCGTCCTTCTTCGGACCGGAGATCCAGAACTGCTCACCGGTCAACACGTCGACGTAGTTGGCCTTCAACCCACTTCCCTTGAGGCTCCGGAACTCCCGGTCGCGGTACCGGATCGTCCGACCGGTCTTCGAGAACGAGACGCGACCGATCGTCGCCGGCCCGCCCCTGAGGCCGGCGGCCTTGGACTCGACGTACATGATCCGGGTTCGCATCTCCTCACAAGGCTGCCACCGAGCACGAGCCCACCACGGCGCTGTCGCCGGTGACAGGAAGTTCCTTTACTTGCGCTCGACCAGTCCGGTGGTGCTGACCGAGCAGCGAGGAGCGCTGACCCCTCGGGTGAGGACGCGTACCCCCCAGGGTCGGCTGATGCGCTCGGCGTGAGGGACGGACCACTGAACAGCATCTGATCTCCTCGTCCTTCGGGAGTACAGGCTGACCGTCGCTTTGGGAGCTCCCCATAAGAACGGGAGGATCCCTGCCGTCGACCTGCCCCCGTACGCCGGTCGGGTGGTATGTGAAGCGTCAAGCTCTTCGACCGGAGTTCCTCGGCGCGCCAGGCGGGTGGACACCTGTCGCCGGGATTACGTCGACGGAGCGCACGTCGATCCAGACCAGAAGGGGGCGGTGCGGCCAGAGGCCAGGGCGGACGCGGCGACGAGTCGCCACTGCGAAGCACCCGAACCGCCGGTACTCATCAACCTCCTGCGAGGCGCGGGCCAGGCGACCGAAGTCGAGAGCGGTGTAGTCATGGCGGCGAACGAGTCCGTCGTCGTCGATGTGGAGAACCTGGGTGGGAGAGTGGGTCCGCAACTCTGGCGGAAAGCGCACAACCAGCTGGTTGCCACGTTCCTCGACGTCAAGCTCTGGCAGGACGAAGGGCAGCGAGACGTAGGTCCAGAGGGCGCAGGCGGCAAACGCGGCAACGTCTTGGATCGACCACCGCAGACCTCGCGGTTTGGGGATCTGCGAGTCGAACCGGAAGGACCACGTTGGCGTCTCAAGCGTGACGGCTTGGCCGCGCGTGGACACCGTCGCCGTGAGGTCGTGAAGCGCGGCGCGTTGTCCCTTGGTGGCGAAGGCGAGGCCACCCGAGGACACCCGGAGGCGGACTGCGGAAGTCTGGCGCCACGCATCGAGCCCCCCGTGGGCCTCGATGACCTCGTCCACCAGGCTCATCGCATCGCCACGAGCGCGGCCAAGGCGAGCACGTCGGCGGAGAGCTCATTGGGGCGCTCGTCGGGGAGGAAGTGGCCAGCGCCCTCGTAGAGGCGGAACCGTGCGTCGGGCAACAGTTCAGCCGTGCGCCGGCCGGTGGCGACGGGGAAGAAGGGATCTCGGTCGCCCCAGCCGACGAGGGCCGGCATGCCAGCCGTGGCGAAGGCGTGCTCGACGGGCACGTAGAGCTCTCCCAGACGACGCAAGCTCGTTTCGAAGATGGAGGCGATCGCCGTCCGCTGGTGTTCGCCGCCGAGGTACCGATTGAGGTCAAGGCTGGTCGCGGGCTTCCCGACGCCGCGCCGAACCATCATCGCCAGCGATCCACGAGAGAACAGCAGCCGAGCTGCCAGCGGTCCCAGCAGCGGCGCTTTGACGAGGGAGAGAGGGAAGGGGATCGGCGTGTCGGGGAACGCGTTGGTGGCGAACAGCGCCAGCGCCGAGACCCGAGAGGGGGCGATGTCGAGCAGGTGCGCCGCCACCGGTCCGCCGAAGTCGTGCGCGACCACGATCACCTCGTTGATCCCCTCCCAGTCGAGAAGTTCGAGCAGGTGTCGGGCCTGGCCCGGAGCCAGCAGTGCATCCCGACTCGGGGGCAGAGGCTGGTCGCCGAAGCCGAGCAGATCGGGCGCCAGCACACGGTGCTTCGGCTCCAGCTTCGCCTTGACGCCGTCCCATGTTGCGCCACAACCCGGAATCCCGTGGACGAGGAGGAATGTCGCCATTGGTGACAGCCAACCCCACTTGCTTGAGAAAGTCAAGTAGACTCCCGCCGTGAAGCGCTACGGACAGTTCTGCGGGTTGGCTCGCGCTCTCGAGCACGTCGGGGACCGCTGGACCCTGCTGATGCTCAGAGAGCTGCTGCTGGGACCGTCCAGCTATGGCGATCTCCTGACCGCGCTCGACGGCATTCCCACGAACCTGCTCGCAGACCGGCTCCGCCAACTCGAAGCGGATGGGTTGGTGGCGAGAGAGACCGATCCGCAGGATCGGCGGCGAGCGGTCTACCGCCTCACGACACTGGGTCAGGGTTTGGAACCGGCGCTGCTCGCCCTGATCAAGTGGGGGGCTCACTGGATGCGTACGGGACAGGGAGACGATCGTTTCGACCCCAGGTGGTCGGTGCTGGCGATCCGAGCTCTCCTCCAGGACCGCAGGACAACGCACAGCGGCACTGTGGAACTTCGCATCGGCGGCGATGCCATCACTGTCGCCACCACGAGCGAAGGCTCCATATGTGTCCAAGGTGGAGGCGCCGCGGCGGCGGGTGCCACCGTTGAGGGAGACCCAGGACTGATGCTCGGCCTCGTTAGCGGGGAGCTGACGCCGAAGGAGGCGGCTAGACGAGGTCTTCGTATCCGCGGCGACAGCACGCTGGCCCTTGCCCTACTCGTACCCTCATCACCGCCCCCTATGCCCGAGTTCCGGAGCACGTCCGGGGCGCCCCTACCGCCGTCGTCGTGACCACGGTCGAGCGGTGCGGGATCGCCGCCGAGATCGACACCGACCATGCGGCGGGCATCGACTCGCGGGACCTAGCGGTTCCCGCTCGGCGGTCCGTCCTTTCTTCAGCGCAGTACTCAGAGCCGAGCAATGATCGACGGCTCAGCACGGGGCCGTCTACCGTGACCGTCGATGTCGATGGCGATGAGGACGCTCGCTGCCGTTCTCCTTATTGCCGCAGGCGCGGGGCTTCACCTCGCGTCGCGCAACATCGCACCCGACCGCCGACTCGAGCGCCGTCTCGCGACGGCGACCTTGCTCGTAGTCGTGCTGTCGCTCCCCCTGCTCCACGCGGCTTGGATCTACATGACCGTGCGGTGCGGACGTCAACCCGTGGCAATCACCGACTTCGCAGCGTCGTACACCTATTGGCTGCCGAACGACCCGGGGTACGAACGCTCGGACATATTTCCGGAGTCACGTATGTACGGAAGCCGAAGCGATTGCCAGCGGATACGGGAGAGGCGGCAGCTGACTGGCGGGCGGGCGTCGGGGCGCCCGTTGCGACACGGCTCGTGTCCGGCCACTGCGCGCGCGGGACACGGCTACACGTGGGCCAACTGCAGCGAGGTGTGCCTTGCCAGTACGTCGAAGTCGCTGTCGGCCTGCAGCAGCGGCACGTCGGCTCGGATGGCGACGGCACCGATGAGGCAGTCAATCAGCTTGCGGACGGTCTCGCCGCGTCGGCGACAAGTGCGGTAGATGACTGCGGCATCGTCGTAGTCGCCGGACATCAGGTCGATGACGGACGCTCTTGCCAGCAACCTGCGGAGGCTATTGAGGTGGCTCTCGTCTCGCGCGCCGGCGAGGACCTCCATCCGGATCGGATCGCACGTGGCCATCTCGCCCTCAAGGAGCTCGTCCACCCGTGTGCACACCGGGCTTCCCGTGTCGCGGAGGAACTCGACCCAGGCCGAGGTGTCGACGAGGATCAACCGGTGCGGCTCGTCCGCATGTCGTCAAGGTCGCCGTCCCACCCCGATCCACGTAGCCGGCGCGCCGAATCAAGATCAAGGGGCTCGGCGGCCAACGTCCGTAGGGCGAAGTTCACAGCCGCACGCTTGGTCGACAGGTGGTAACGCTCCATAACGGCTTGGCATGCCGCTTCATCGATGTCGATGTTGGTACGGGACATACACCAACGATACACCCACGGCCGCCCGGAACGACGGGTGTCCCACTCCAACGGCGCAGCGGCCTGGGGCGGGGTGCGCCTACCGTCGTCTGAGTGACCGCAGGCGGGCGGGCGGAACTGACGCCGGTGCGCGATCGGCCAGGCCATCGGCGCCGACTAACGGAGACGCAGCAGGCGCTACCTATCGGGTCGATTCTGCTCAACTCGCCACCGACAGAGCTCCGGCGAGATCCAGGCAGAAGCGGCCTTCACATGCACTCTTCCGTCACGGTGAGCGCCGAGGCCGGGGGCGACGTGCCGACGCTCGACGTCGAGTCCTTCTCGGACCGGCTTCGCTTCATGGGGCTTGACACGGACTTGGTTGACGAGGCTGATCGGCGTCTTTGGTCGGACCCAAGCGAGGGCATGCACTGGCTCGAACAGCGGCTGAAGGAGCGACAGCCGCCCCGGAAGCCACCGACGTGCAGCTGCGGCGACGTCCTGATCGACGTCTCCTGGCGGGGGCGTGCGACCGTCCGCTGCGGCGCCTGCGGCTCTCGTTGGGGTGTCGAGGTCGTCGATGAGGAGACCGAGTCGCTCTGGGCCATCAGTGGCCCAACCCCGGCGTGGATCGAAGCGCATCCGATCGAGGAGCGCTTTCGGTACGACGAGTCTCAGCCGGCAGACGTGCTTCGCGACGGCATGCCTCCGATCCCGGCTGATGGCATTGAGCCCGGGACGTTCTTTCCGGTCGCAACATGGCAAGGCACCCGGGACGCCGCCGTTCTGCATGTCCACCGCCTGGAGCCGGACGAGTTCGACTTGCCAGGAGACGAGTACGAGGACGAGACCGACGCCCGCTCCACACGCAAGCCCAGGTCAGAGGCGGTTCCCGCGAACGGCTCCCTGTGTCCTCTTTACGGTTCATTACAAGGCGTGCTCTCCGAATGCCGCATTGGCAAGGTCCGGCGGCAGCTGGGTCAGGCGACGGGCAGGGCGGTGGCGGCGATGATCTGGTCGAGCACCGACTGGTCGGGGAGGGACGGGGGGACGACCGAGGGGAACGCACGCGTGATGTCGAGCGCCTGGGTGATGAGCGAGCCCTCGAGCACCGGCGTGTGGCAGCCGGCGATGGTCTTGATGCCGAGGCTCTGCACGGCGTCGACGGACGTGCCGAACTTGGCCTGGTCGACCATCGTCAGCCACGGGCTGACCGCCCCGAACGAGAACAGCGTCATCCCGAAACGCCAGAACTCTGGGTCGAGGTCGGCGACGGCCATGTCCGGGTCGGGGAGTGGAGTGGCGAAGGAGTCGACGCACCAGTAGACGCCGGTCGACGGGTCGAACAGTCCCCGGGTCGTGGGTGAGTCGAACACCGGCGGCCGGACGGCCTGGAGGGTGCGGTCCCCGATGCTGAACGACTCCTCGTGCATGACCCAGCGGCACCGGTCGATCGGGAAGTTGAAGCAGTTGGTGTGACGTTCGACCATGGCCCAGTTGCACACCAGCTTGGCGTTGGGGCAGGCGTCCATGACCTGCTCGAGGTTGCCGGTGTGGTCGACGTCGTCGTGCGACAGGAACACCCATCGGACATCCTCGGGCGCGACCAGCGAGAACACGTCACTGAGCCACTGTTGGCGGTTGGCCGGCGTGCCGGTGTCGACGATCATGGGCTCGGCTCCCAGGATGACCATTGAGTTGATGTAGACGAACAACGGTTGCCCGAGTGCTTCCTGGACCTGGTGGATCACGAAGGTGTCCTTCGCAACCTCGAGCGGCGGTACGGCGATCGTCGGTGCGATGGGCGCGAATGTCGTCATGTCGGGCTCCCCTTCTACTGGCTGCGCGCAGCGGAGCTGTATCGTCGTGCATCACAACCTCCACTGTCGTCCGTGCCAGCACGGATGCCAGTGGGAAACTTCACGAGCGCAGGGGTCGGCGTGCCCGAGAACGTGGTGGCGGCCGCGATAGCGGGCTCGATACGGCATCATTCGCCGGTGGATCCGTTGCGCGTCATGCTCGTCGACGATGCGCGCCTCGTGCGTGCCGGCATCGCCCGACTGCTGGCCGATGAGGGCGTCCACGTCGTCGCTGAGCTCTCGGACGCCACCGGTCTGTTGCCCGCAGTGCGAGCCGACCAGCCCCACGCCGTCATCATCGACGTCCGCATGCCGCCGACGAACACCACCGAAGGGTTGCAGGCCGCCGTCGAGCTGAAAGGCGAGCATCCCGACATTGGCGTCCTCGTCCTCTCCCAGCACATCGAGACCCGCCATGCGGTCGAGCTGCTCACCGGTGGGCGGGCTGGGGTGGGCTACATGTTGAAGGAGCGCATCGCCCGCCCGGCGGAGCTCGTTGATGCCATCCGGCGAGTCGTCGCCGGGGGGACGGCCATCGATCCCGAGGTGGTTCGCACCGTCTTCCAGACACCCCGCCGTGCCGACCCCATGGCCGCGCTGACCGCCAAGGAGCGCGACGTGCTCGGGCTCGTGGCCGAGGGGTACTCCAACGACCGGATCGCCGAGCAGCTCATGGTGACGACCCGTACCGTGGAGACCCACACCAGCCGCATCTTCGCCAAGCTCGGCCTCGATGCCGACCCGGCGACCCACCGTCGGGTCCTCGCCGTGCTCGCCCACCTTCGCGTGAGGACGTCGCCGTCGAGCGAAAGAGCGTGAGAACCGGGACGGTGCGTCATGACGGGCCGGCGAGCTCAACGATGGCGGTAAGCGAGAGCTCTTCTTTGCGCAGGTAGCCAGCGGCCAGCCCTTCGGCCACCCGGCGCCCGTAGGCCGCGTCACGGGACGACATGAGGATCACGACGGGACCACCGCCTTTCGCCCGCAGTTGCCGTGCCACTTCGAGGCCGTCGATGCCCGGCAGCCCGATGTCGAGCAGTAGGACGTCCGGCTGCCATGTGGCCACCGCGTCCTGAACCTCTTCGCCGCATTCCACGTCGGCCACGACGTCGATGCCCTCGGCTACCAGCGCCCGCCGGGCCACAGCGCGAAACCGTTCGTCGTCATCCACCAGGACGACACGCAGTGGCATGGGCCCATCGTCGTCCTTTCCGACGGGTACTGCATCCGTGCTGGCACTGACACGTTCTGCGGACGGCCCAGCCTCGGCGCAGCGCGCACGACGGCTCACACGGTGGTCCCCGTCTTGTGTCGCTGGCTCCATGCGGTTCTCCGCCCGAGCGGCCAGAATGGGTCCATGCCGCTCGGGACGGTCGCAAACTGGATCACGGCGAGCGCCTACCGCGGCCCGCGCCGTTCGTCGTGAGCCTCGGGACACGTAGCGCCGGCGAAACGGTGCGTGACACGCTCAGGCGGGCGCTTGGCGACCCGGAGCTCGATATCGTCTACTCCCGAGTCGGGACCGGTGGCTGGATCGACGAGCTCGGCGAGGCTGCGGCGACCACCGCAATCGACGGCCGAGCGTTCACCCCCATCGCCCGTGGCGGGAAGCCGGTCGCCGGCCTGATCCACGATCGCGCCCTGCTGGATGACCCCGAGCGGCTCAAGGCTGTCACCGAGGCGGCGTCGCTGGCGATCGACAATGAGCGACTCAAGGCCCAGCTCCACGCGCAGCTCGCCGAGGTCCACGCATCGCGGGCCCGAATCGTCGACGCAGGTGACCGGGAGCTTCGGCGGGTGGAGCGCAACCTCCACGACGGCGCCCAACAGCGCCTGGTCGGACTGGCCCTGATGCTCCGCCTGGCCAGCCGCCAGGTCGCAGGGGACGCGGTCATGACCGAGCTCATCGCCGACGCGACGAGAGAGCTCGACGATGCGCTGACCGAGCTCCGTGAACTGGCCCGGGGCATCCACCCTGCGATCGTCGACGAGGCCGGCCTCGCGGGTGCGCTGGAAACCCTTGCCGAGCGGCCGGGCGTCCCGGTCGAGCTTCACCTCGAGGTTCGGCAGCGACTGCCGCAACCGGTCGAGGTCGCCGCCTACTACCTCGTCGCCGAGGCCCTCACCAACGTCAACAAGCACGCTGGCGCCCGCCAAGCCACGGTACGGGCGACCGTCGCCGACGGAGCCCTGCATGTGGCCGTGTCCGACGACGGCTCGGGCGGCGCCGGTGCATCGCCCGGGTCGGGACTTGAAGGTCTCGCCGACCGTGTCACCGCACTCGGGGGTGAGCTGGTGATCGACAGTCAACCGGGACGGGGGACGACCGTGTCCGCCGACATCCCCCTCGCCGTGCCGGCGGACGTCGACATCGAACGACGGCGGCTGACCGCCCTGAAGTGGATCGGTTGGGAGAACTGGGAAGCGCCCGGTGAGCTGTACGAGCAGATCACGGAGGACGACAACGCTTTGGATGCAAAAGCGATCCTCCTCTGCGCCGGTGGGAACGCCCACCTCACGCCGCGACAGCGGGACTGGCTCGTCGGCTATCACACCGCGGCCGGTAGTTCAGAGCGCGTCATCGAGATGATCAAGACCTACGACGACGCTGACACGCTCGAAGGCCTTATGGAGCTTCCCGGCATGTCGATGATCTGCCGAGGGACGGTGTACGAGACGCTTCGGGCCTGCTCGTCCGATGGTCCTCTGACGCCCGAGGAGCTCGATCGGGTGCAGCGGGGAGCCGAAGCGATGGGCGTTCCCTACGGGACGTTCGCCGAGCTGCGCGACATCGTCATTGCCGAGCACGCCCTTCGGAATCGCAGGTATCAGCTCATCGTCGCCCCCGTGCTGGCCGGCAACATCGACGCCACGTCGCAGCCGTAAGCGCGTGGGCCAGGGCCCGCCGGGGCGAGGGCGGGATCGTCCCCGCCGGACCCCTCGAGCTCAGACGCTCGCCGGTGGGGCCGGGTAGCCGGATCGTCGTCGGCCACCTCGCCTCATGGACGCGCTTCGCCAAGGGCGTGAACGGCCATGGTGTAGGTGTTCCCATCTCGCCCTGCTCGGTTCATCCGCGGCAGCAGGTGTGTCACGTCAGCCTGACAGACAGGGGTACTGGCATCCGTGCTGGCACGGACGACAGTGGCGCGGTGATGCACGACGATGCAGATCCGCTGCGAGCAGCTGGCAGGAGGGCAAGCCGGATGACGATATTCGCACCCATCGCACCGACGATCGCGGTACCGCCGCGGTGATTGTGCAGGACACCTTCGTGATCCACCAGGTGGTCATCCTGGGAGCCGAGCCCATGATCGTCGACACCGGCACGCCGGCCAACCGCCAACAGCCGTCGACCGGCGCACCGACGCTGTATCGCACCGGAGCTGGGGCCGAGGGACGATGAGCGTGGCTGTGTTGGGTCAGGTCCCGATGGCACCAGTGCTGGGGCGCGGGCGATGGGGTCGAGCGGCCGTGCTGGTGGTGGTCGCCCTCGCGGCCGTGGCCAGCCAGGCGCTGGTGACGCCGTTGGTGTCGGCCGATCGCGGCCCCGCTTCGGCGGCGCCCACTGCCACCCAGGGCACATGGCCGGCGGGGCTGCGCGACGCCGCCGATGCCGCCATCGCAGCCGACGCCTACCGCTTCGCGCCCGGTGCCGACGGCACCTGGGCTACGACCACTCCGGCCCAGGGCCTGCACACCACCTTCGGGCCCACCGGGCCCACCGTCGCCGACACGATACGGGGCGGAGCCCTGAGCCTGGACCTGGCCCGCCTCGGGCGCCCCGGCGCCCTGGCCCCGGTGGAGGCGGCGGAGGTGGTCGGCACGGCCGACAGCGTCGAGTACCGGAGGAGTCCGTCCCTCGTCGAGTGGTACCGCAACGAGGCTCGGGGACTGGAGCAGGGCTTCACCCTGGTCAGCGCACCGTCGAGCGGTCCCGGTCCCCTCATCCTGGAGATGGACGCCACCGGGCTGGCCGTCGCCCTCAGCGCCGACGGCAGCGAGGTCGTGGCCAGCGCGCCCGACACCGGCGCCGTGCTGCGCTACAGCGGCCTGGAGGTCCTCGACGCCACCGGTCGGCGCCTGCCGGCGAGGCTGGCCGTCGAGGGCCAAGCCGTGCAGCTCCGTATCGACGACGACGGCGCCGCCTACCCCCTCGCCATCGACCCCTGGTTCCAGCAGGCCAAGCTCACCGCCGCCGACGCCGCCGGCGGTGACCGGTTCGGGGTCGCGGTTGCGGTCTCGGGCGACACCGCAGTGGTGGGGGCGAACGCCGCCGACACCCCCGCCGGCAGCAACGTTGGCTCGGCCTATGTGTTCGTGCGCTCGGCCGGCACATGGGCCCTGCAGGCCAAGCTCACCGCAGCCGACGCCGCCGCCGTGGACAACTTCGGGATTTCGGTGGCGATCTCGGGCGACACCGCGGTGGTGGGGGCGTACCTCGACAGCACCCCCGCCGGCAGCAACGCGGGCTCGGCCTATGTGTTCGTGCGCTCGGCCGGCACCTGGGCCCAGCAGCAGAAGCTCACCGCCGCCGACGCCGCCGCCGGCGACCGCTTCGGGATCTCGGTGGCGGTCTCGGGCGACACCGCGGTGGTCGGGGCGTACCTCGACGACGCCCCCGCTGGCATGGACTCGGGCTCGGCCTACGTGTTCGTGCGCTCGGCCGGCACCTGGGCCCAGCAGCAGAAGCTCACCGCGGCCGACGCCGCCGACGGCGACAGTTTCGGGGTCTCGGTGGCGGTCTCGGGCGACACCGCGGTGGTGGGGGCGTACCTCGACGACGCCCCCGCCGGTACCAACGCCGGCTCGGCCTACGTGTTCGTGCGCTCGGCGGGAACCTGGGCCCACCAGCAGAAGCTCGCCGCCGACGACGCCGCCGCCGTGGACAACTTCGGGATGTCGGTGGCGGTCTCGGTCGACACCGCGGTGGTGGGGGCGCACCTCGAGGGGGGTACCAACGCCGGCTCGGCCTATGTGTTCGTGCGCTCGGCCGGCACCTGGGCCCAGCAGCAGAAGCTCGCCGCCTCCGACGCCGCCGCCAACGACAACTTCGGGGCCTCGGTGGCGGTCTCGGGTGACACCGCGGTGGTGGGGGCGCCCTTCGACGACATCGCCGCCGGCACCGATGCCGGCTCGGCCTATGTGTTCGTGCGCTCGGCCGGCACCTGGGCCCAGCAGCAGAAGCTCGCCGCCTCCGACGCCGACGCCGGCGACCGCTTCGGGATCGCGGTGGCGGTCTCCGGTGACACCGCGGTGGTGGGGGCGTACTTCGACGACGCCCCCGTCGGCCCCGACGCGGGCTCGGCCTACGTGTTCCTCCTGATCAAGGACAGCCCCACGATCTCCACCCAGGCCTCGGCCGGGGGGCCGGTGGGCACCTCGGTCGCCGCCACCGCCACCGTCTCGGGCGGTTGGGGCCCGACCGGCGAGGTGCGCTTCGGGCTGTTCAGCGACGCGACCTGCGCCACCCAGGTCTTCACCTCCACCACCGACCTGGTGGGGGCCACGGCGACCTCGGAGGCCTTCAGCCCCACCGCGCCGGGCACCTACTACTGGTCCGCTCGCTACCTGGGCGACGCCGGCAACGAGGAGGCCCTCTCGGACTGCCGGACCTCGGTGACCATCACCGAGGCCAGCCTCACTACTATCTCCACCCAGGCCTCGGCCGGCGGGCTGCTGGGCACAGCGGTGACGGATACGGCCACGGTGTCGGGCGGCGCCAACCCCACCGGCGACGTGACCTTCCGCCTGTTCAGCGACGCCGACTGCACCGCCCAGGTGTTCACCTCCACCAATCCGCTAAGCGGCGGCACCGCCACCTCGGGCAGCTTCACCCCCGCTTCGCCCGGCACCTACCGGTGGACCGCGGTCTACAACGGCGACGCCAACAACAGCACCGTCACCTCGCCCTGCAATGCCCCCAACGAGTCGGTGGTGATCACCCCCTTCCAGGCGCCGGCGTTCACCCGCACGTTGACCGGAGACGACGTCGGCCCCGTCACCGTGAACTCAGGCGAGAGCGTGTTGATCACCGGCGCCCGGGCGGCGGGCGTCACCGTCAACCCCGGCGGTGCCCTGACCGTGGTCAACTCCAAGATCAGCCGGACCGTCACCGCCACAGCGCCCAGCTTCTTCAGCATGTGCGGTACCGAGGTGTCCGGCCCTCCGCCGGCCACCGCCTTGAGCGTGACCGGCGCCCAGGTGCCCATCCAGGTGGGCGACCCGGCCACCGACTGCGCCGGCAACCGCTTCGCCGGCCCGGTCGTGCTGTCGAACAACCTGGCGGTGACGTTCGGAGCCAATGCCGTCTCCCACAACGCCATCCTCGACAACAACGGTCCGGGCAACACCGTCGTGAAGGCCAACACCGTCTTCGGCACCCTGGGCTGCACCGGCAGCAACCCGCCGCCCACCAACGCCGGGCAGGTGAACACGGCCGGGGCCAAGACCGGGCAGTGCGCCGGGCTGTAGTCCGCATGCCTCGCCACAGGCTCTTGCGATGGCATGGATCGCCTTCTCGCTCGGCCGAGACACAATTACCGTGGAGTCGAGAGCGAACCGACCATGACATCGAATATTGGATCGCTGGTCGTCAGCGCGCTGTGCTTAGTCGTTGCCGTCGGCGCACTTTCCCATTGGGGGAAGAAGCTGGCGGGGAGGCCGGCAGCCTTTGGGGCGGCGTATGGGATCGTGCAGTTGATCTCCACGGTGATCGCTGGCGCTGTTGCTGCTGGGCTGGGTGCCAGTCAGTGGGCCATCGTCAGCGCCTTGGCGATAACGTGCGGAGGCCTGGCTCTATGGACCCTGATCCCTGGGCTCTTGGTTCAAGTCCAACTGCGCAGAGACCGAGACGCCTGCTGATCATCAGGACGCAGGTGCGGCACCTCGGGCCAGGCCGGCATGTGGCGGGTGATGCTGATCACGTACCGTTGTCGGCCGAACAGTACGTGCCGTGAGGTGTCGGTGGGGGCGGGCTCGTGCCGGGCGGGAGACGTGCCCTCTATTCAGGGTTGCGTCCGGGCGAGCACCGCCGGCACCACCGGGCGCCCAGAACGCCCGGTAGGCGGGACAGCCGTTACGGCAATCTGCAAGAAGGGGGTGACTTCGATTCTCTCTCGTTTTCGCGCTGCCGGGCACCGACACGCCGGGGGAAGATGGAAGACTCTGCTGGACGCCCTTCCGCTCGCTTGGCGGCGCCGTTATCAAGGTTCAGGCCGATGGCGGTCAGGGCTGATGCAACGCCGTCATGGCTTCTTTGCCGTAGGCGCCACCGCTCCTCCTCTCGACCGGATTCGTCAGCTCGCGGGCGCGGAGCCTCGCGTTTCGGGTCGTCCCAGGACCGGCGAGCTGGGCTAGAGCCCGGCGCACTGACCCGTCTTGGCAGCCGCTGTGTTGGCCTGGCCGGCATTTGTCGGCGCCGGGTTGTTCCCTGTGCAGGTGAGTGTGCCGAAGACGTTGTTGGCCTTGATCACCGTTGCGGCCGGGCCGCCGTTGTTGATCGTGGCGTTGTGTGAGACCTGGTTGGAACCGAAGGTGACGCCCAGGTTGGCAGTCAGGATCACCTGGCCAGTGAAGCGGTTCCCGGCACAACCGGTGGCGGGGTCGCCGATGCGGATCGGCACCGTGGCGTTGGATACGCCGAGGGCCTGGGCCGGGGGCGGCCCGCTGATCTCGGAGCCGCAGACGCTGAGGAAGCTGGGGTTGTCGACGACGACGCCGCGGCTGATCCTGGCGTTGACCACGGTGAGCGCCCCGCCGGGGTTGACGGTGACCGGGCCGAGCACTCGCGCGCCGGCGTTGATGAGCACGCTCTGGCCCGATGTCACCGTGAGCGGACCGGCAACGTCGCCGTTCACCGTCTGGGTATAGGCGGGGGCCTGAAAGGCAGTCAGGGTCACCGACTCGTTGGGTGCGTTGCACGGCGAGGTGGCGCTGTTGTTGTTGGCGTCGCCGTTGTAGACGGCCGTCCAGCGGTAGGTGCCGGCGCTGGCGGGGATGAACCAATCGGAGGTGGCGGACAGTCCCGACAGGTTGTTGGTGGACGTGAACACCTCGGTGGCGCAGGAGGCGTCGCTGAACAGGCGGAACGTCACGTTGCCGGTGGGGCTGTTCCCCCCGGCGAGGGTGGCGGTGTCACGCACCGGGGCGCCCACCAGGTTCCCGGGCGAGGCGTCGGTGGTGATCGTCGGGCTGGCCTTGGGTGGTTCGATGGCGATCTGACCGACAAGGAAGACGTCGTCCACCGAGTTGACGTCGTTCTGGCCCGTCACCAAGTTGGTGGCCACCGACTGGAAGGCCACATAGTTCCCGTCGGCGCTGATGGCGGAGCCATTGCTGCCGCCGGCCGAGGTGGTGGCGTTGCCGGCGACGTGAGAGACGAGGGTCAGGGCCGACGCAGTGGGGGCCAGCCGGTCGAACAGGTAGACGTTCGTGCCGGCGATGGTCCCTGTCACGAGGTCGCTGGCGCCCGAGTCGAAGGCCACGTAGCGCCCATCGTCGCTGATCACAGGGTCGAGACCGCCGACGTCGCCCGTGCTGATGGCGCTCGAGGGCACGTGGGTCACCAGGGTCAGCGCCGTGCCGGCGGGGGCGTCCCGATCGAAGAGGAAGATCTCGAAGTTGGCGGCGTTGTTGTCGGTCTGGCCCAGGTCGGTGGCGGCGGACTCGAAGACCACCCAGCGCCCGTCGGCGCTGATGGCGGGATCGCCGCTCCGATCGTTGCCTGTCGTGGTCGTACTGCCCGGGACGTGGGACACCAGGGTCACCGCCCCGTCCATCCGGTCGAACAGGAACACGCTGTTGTTGCCGGTGGTCGTTTGGCCGGCCACCAGATCGATGGCGGCGGACCTGAAGGCCACGTAGCGCCCGTCGGCGCTGATCACTGGTTGCTCGCTGGAGTCCTCACCGGTGGTCGTGAGGGCGGTGTGGGCATGGGACACCAGGGTCACGGCCCCGCCGGCCCGGGTGAACAGGAAGATGTCTCCAGTGCCGCTTCCGTCGGTCTGGCCCGTGACCAGATTGCTGCCCGACGACCGGAACGCCACGTAGTTGCCGTCGCCGCTGATGACCTGCTCGGCGCTGCTGCCGTTCGCCGAGGTGGTGGCGTTGCCGGGGACGTGGGAGACCAACGTAAGAGCGGAGGCGGCGGGCGCGTCCCGGTCGAACAGGTAGATGTTCGAGTTGGTGATGGTCCCCGGCACCAGATTGGTGGCGGCCGAACCGAACGTCACGTAGCGCCCATCGTCGCTGATCCCGGGGTCGAGGCCGCCGGCGTTGCCCGAGGTGGTGGCGCTGCTGGGGATGTGGCTCACGAGAGTCAGGGCCGTGGCGGCAGGAGCGTCCCGGTCGAAGAGGACGATTTCAGACCCCTCGTTGGTGTCAGTCTGGCCGGGCACCAGGTCGGTGGCAGAGGTCTCGAAGGCGGTGTAGCGCCCGTCGGCGCTGATGACCGGGTCGCCACTGTCGCTGTTGCCCGTTATGGACGTGCTGCCCGGCGTGTGGGACACCAGCCGCACCACGCCCGTTTCCCGATCGAACAGGAAGACGTTGGTCGCGGGGCTTGCGGTCTGCCCTGCCACTACGTCGTCGCCGGCCGATGTGAAGGCCACCCAGCGCCCGTCGGCGCTGACGGCGGGCTGCCGGCTGACGGCATCCGCCGTGGTGGTGAGCCCCGGGACGTGCGACACGGCAACGTTGGCACCGCTGGCCCGGTCGAACAAGAAGATGTCGCCGCCGCCGTTGGCGTCGGCCTGGCCCGTCACCAGGTTGGTGGCACGCGATGGGTAGGCCACGAAGCTGCCGTCGGCGCTGAGTTCGGGCGTGAAGCTGTGATTGTTGGCTGAGGTGGTGGCAATGCCAGGGGTGTGGGACACCAGGCTCAGGGCCGTGGCTGCCGGCGCCAGGCGGTCGAACAGGTAGACGTTCGTGTTCGTGATCGTTCCCACCACCAGGTCGGTGGCGCTCGAGGCGAAGGCAACGTAGCGCCCATCGGCGCTGATGGCCGGGTCCTGGCCGGCGTTGCCGCCCGTGCTGGTGGCGCTGGCGGGGACGTGGGTCACGAGGGTCAGCGCCGTGCCCGGTGCGGCATCGCGGTCGAACAGGAAGATGTCGTCGGTCCCGTTGGTGTCGGTCGTCTGGCCCAGGTTGGTGGCTCGCGACTCGAAGACCACGAAGCGCCCGTCGGCACTGATGGCCGGGTCGATGCTGGTGTTGTTGCCCGTGGTGGTCGCGCTGCCCTGGACGTGGGACACCAGGGTCACTGCGCCGCCCGCCCAGTCGAACAGGAAGATGTTGTTATGGCCGGTGACGTTCTGTCCCGCCACCAGGTTGGTGGCGGAGGACCGCCACGCCACGTAGCGCCCGTTGGCGCTGATGACAGGTGCCTCGTTGGCGTTGTTGGCCGCAATGGTGAGGGAGGCGGAGGAGTGGGACACCAGGGTCACCTCCCCGCTCGCCCGCTCGAACAGGAAGATGTCGTCCGCGGTGTTCGTGTCCGAGCCCGTGACCAGATTGGTGGCCGATGACGCGAAGGCCACGTAGTTCCCATCGCCGCTGATGACCTGCCCGTCGCTCCCGCCCGCAGAGGTGGTGGCACTGCCGGCCACGTGGGAAACCAGTGTGAGCGCGGAGGCGGGGGCGGCGTCCCGGTCGAACAGATAGACGTTCTGGCCGCCGATGGCGCCCGTGACCAGGTTGCTGGCGCTCGATCCGAAGGCCACGTAGCGCCCGTCGCCGCTGATCACGGGATCGATGCCACCGAGGTCGGGCGAGGTCGTGGCGCTGGACGGGATGTGGGTGACCAGGGTCACGGCCGAGGCGGCAGGGGCGTCCCGGTCGAAAAGCATGATCTCGAATCCGCCGTTGGTGTCGGTGTGGCCTGACACCAGGTTGGTGGCGTTCGTCTCGAAGGTGATGTAGCGCCCGTCGGCGCTGATGGCAGGGTCGCCGCTGGCCCCGTTCCCCGAAGTGGTTGCGTTGCCCGGGACGTGGGAGACCAGCCGCACGGCGCCGGTCACCCGGTCGAACAGGAAGACGTTGGAACTGGCGTTCGTGCTCTGGCCGGCCACCAGGTCGGCGGCGGCGGACCTGAAGGCCACGTAGCGGCCGTCGGCGCTGACCACGGGTTGCTCACTGGAGTCCTCACCCATGGTGGCGGGGCCCAGCGGGAGGTGGGACACCAGGATGGCGTCGCCTACGGTCGCCGCCTCCGCCGGCGTGGCCGTCACGCCGATCCCGGCCAGCGCCCCAAGCAGCACCACAGCCGCCAGCGCAGCCCTGCCGCGCCGAGATGTCGGACCGGGGCCCACCCGAGCCAGGGAGGTGTTCCTCCACGGGACATGACGAACTGGTCGCGCGCCAGCCACAGTGGTAGTGATCGCAGCCATCCCGTCCCTTCCCCCGAACGCGCGGCGGCGTTCCGTTCGTACCACTCCAGCCTGACGGGCGTCCGGCTACTTGTCGTCCGTGGTGGCACGGATACGCGTGATGCCGCTCCCGCGCCGCCAGCGCCAGTACGGAACGGCGGTCATGCTGCAGGGCCCGTCCTGCGACGCGACCTTCTCGCCCTACGGCCCATCACGTTCATGCGATGGCCACCTGGCGGCCGAGAGCGAGCAAGGCTGTGAGCATGGAGGCGACTGCGACAGGCGGCCAGGCGCCGGAAGCGGAATCGCCGCCGCTGACCCGGTTCCGCCGGCGCGCCGGCGACGCCGCAGGTTCGGCGTGACCTGGCGCATCTTCCTGACCGATGGTCGGGCAGACTTCTCACGATGAAGCGGTACATCTACCACCTCGCCCTCCGATCCGCGTGGGAGGCGGCGAAGCGGGAAGGAGAGCCGTACCGCCGCTCCACGATCGAGCGGTCGCTCGACGACGAGGGCTTCATCCACTGCTCCTACCGGGAGCAGGTGCAGGGAGTGGCCGACCGCTTCTATCACGGGCGGACCGACGTGCTCCTGTTGACAATCGACACCTCCAAGTTGGACGCCGAAGTCCGGACGGAGAATCGGTTCCCGCACATCTACGGGCCGCTACCGAGCGAGGCCGTCGTCCGAGTGGAGCCGGTGGCCTGCCGTGACGACGGGCGCCTGCTCCTCAGCGCGCTGCTGGACTGAAGGCTCGGGCGAACGCGTTCGTCGAGTACCTAATGGTCGCCGAACTTCTGGGACAACGTTCAGGCGTCGGCGTGGCCCCGGGATCTCCGCGATTGGTGGCGACGTGGCTCACGGGCACCTTCTCGAAGCAAATGGCTTAGCCGACTGACCGGCGCGACCTCGCCGGCGCACCGGCCCGCCGTCCCGTGACCAACCACGCCACGGCGAAGCCGGCCAAGGCGGCGCCGTTGAGCGCGGCCGGCAGCGGCCGTCCCTGCAGCAGCCAGCCGGCCGTGATGCTCGCCGTGGCCGCTTCGAGAGTGACGAACCACCCGACCCGGCGCTGGGTGAGCACGGGCCGTAGCCGGGCGAGCACGCCGACCGCGACGGGGTAGCCGACCACGAGGAGCACGGACGCGGGCACGTTGCCAACTGGGACCATGCGCCCCATCGTCTCGCGCCAGCAGGCCAGTCGCCACGGACCGTCGGCGGATGCCCGGCCGACGCCACCGTCTGGCGGGTGAGCAAGCTCGAGTCGCTGTGCGGCACCCTTCGCGGGCAGGCGCTCACGTTTCGTGGGCGGTCGAGCGGGGGATCAGCAGGGCATGACGGTTGAATCGCTCTTCTGGTTCCTGGTCGTCCTCGCCTTCATCGGCCTCATCGTCGGGGCGGTCGCCCGGGTGCTCGTCCCCGGCCCCTCGCCGATGGGCATCCTCGGGACCATCGGCGTCGGCATCGCCGGCGCGTTCGTCGGAGGGTTCCTCGGCCGGTTGCTGTTCGGGCCGAACCTGAGCAGCGGGTGGTCGTTCGTGCTGTCCGTCCTCGTGGCCGCAGGGCTGGTGTGGTTCGTGAGCGGGCGCAGCCGGACGTACCGCTACGGCCGCGAGCCCGACACCCTGGTCTACGACCGGGGGTACGACGACCGGGTGGTCGTCGACGACGACCGCTCCTACCGGCCCCTCGCCCGACGACGCCGGTTCTTCTGAGCAGCGAACGACCGAAGTCCGCCTCGCCCTGCTAGGCACCTCGACGACCTGGTAGGTCTTGAGGGGTGGTGGCGGCCGGGCTTCCCCTGCTCGAGAGCAAGCTGCACGTCCCCCGGCGGCGACGGGGTGTCGTCGGCCGGGCCCGGCTGGCCCAGCGCCTCGACCGCGACGCCCTGCCCGCCGTCGTGCTGGTGTCCGCGCCGGCCGGCTTCGGCAAGACCACACTGCTGGCCGAGTGGCTCGCCGGCGGCGACGAGACGGCGAAGCGGGCGGCATGGTTGTCGCTCGACCGCCGCGACAGCGACCCGGCGGTGTTCTGGTCCTATGTGGTCGCCGCCGTCCGCAAGGTCGAGGGCGACGTCGGAGCCGGCGCCCTGGGCGTGCTGCAGACCACCCCGACCGCGCTGGAAGCGGTCGTCACCAGCCTGCTCAACGACCTGGCGGCGCTGGCCGGCGATGTCGTCCTGGTGCTGGACGACTATCACCTCGTCGAGTCCCTCGACGTCCAGGAGTCGATGCGCTTCCTCGTCGATCACCTCCCGCAACAGCTGCACCTTGTCGTCGCCAGCCGGGCCGATCCGCCGTGGCCGCTCGCCGGCCTCCGGGCTCGAGGCCGGCTCCTCGAGATCCGGGCGTCGGACCTCCGCTTCACCTCCGAGGAGGCGGCGGCGTACCTGCACGAGGCGATGGGTCTCGACCTCACCCCGGCGGACGTGGACACCCTCGAAGCCCGGACCGAAGGGTGGATCGCCGCGCTGCAGCTCGCCGCCCTGTCGCTCCAGGGCCGGGACGACCCGGCGGCGTTCGTCGCCGAGTTCGCGGGCGACGACCGTTTCGTCGTCGACTACCTCGTCGACGAGGTCCTCGACCGCCAACCCGGCGAGGTCAGGACGTTCCTCCTCGAGACCTCGATCCTGAACCGGCTGACCGCCCCGCTGTGCGTCGCGGTGACGGGCCGCAGCGACGCCAGGACGACCCTCCAAGGCCTCGAACGGTCGAACCTGTTCCTCGTCCCCCTCGACGACCGCCGGCAGTGGTACCGGTACCACCACCTCTTTGGCGACGTGCTCCGCGCCCGCCTCGCCGGCGAGGAGCCCGAGCGGGTCGTCGACCTGCACGGCCGGGCCCGCGCCTGGTTCGAGGCCGCGGGCGACCGCGCCGAGGCGCTCCGCCACGCCATGGCCGCCGGGGACTTCGCCAAGGCCGCCGAGCTCGTGGAGCTCGCCCTTCCCGAGCTGGGCAAGGCCCGCCAGGACGCCACCATCCGGGCCTGGCTCGACGCGCTCCCGCGCCACATGTTCGCCAACCGCCCCGTCCTCACCCTCGGCCTGGTCGGCGCCCACATGGTGACCGGCGACACTGCCGGCGTCGAGGAGCTGCTCGACGGCGTCGAACGCTGGATCGACCCCGACCGTCCCACTGGCGACATGGTCGTGCACGACCACGCCGCCCTCGGCCGCCTGCCCGTGCAGGCCGCCATGTACCGCGCCGGCCTGGCCCTGCTCCGCGGTGATCTCGCCGGAACGGTCGCCCACGGCGAGCGCGCCGCCGCGCTGAGCGCCGCCGGCGACCACTTCGGCCAGGGGGCGGCGGCCGCCCTGATCGGCCTGGCCCACTGGGCCGGCGGCCAGGGTC
>Ga0247708_1000007_pt1 | contig 64615 bp, 61 predicted proteins | sample 42W_NmetaG_FD_189040 | JGI IMG/M metagenome (GOLD analysis project Ga0247708, IMG submission 189040) | Soil microbial communities from hillslope of Landscape Evolution Observatory, University of Arizona, Oracle, AZ, United States - 4-2-W_N | ecosystem: Engineered > Artificial ecosystem >...
GGTGGCGGGAACCATGTTGGTCCCCGATCGTACGGCGAGAGACCGGGCGCCCTCGACGAGGCGGGCGGGCCGGGGCTGGGGGCCGGCCGCGGCCACCTGGCGGTACATCGCCTCGAGGCGGGCGGCGGCGGGGGTGAGGGCATACCGCTCGTCGACGGTGCGCCGACCGAACTCGCCGAGCGCGTCGCGCCGGGCCGGGTCGGCGAAGAGGGCACCGAGCTGGGCGGCCAGCCGGTGCTCGCGCCGGTCGCCGTCGCCCAGCCCGTAGAACCCCCGCCAGAGGAACTGCTCGGCCGTCTCGGGCGAGAAGACCTCGGAGAAGCCCTGCTCGCCGAGGACGACGACCGGCTTGGCGAACGCCATCGCCCGCAGGGCCGAGCCGCCCATGGCCAGGACGACGTCGGCCGCCGCGTACGCAGGACGGGGGTCGGCCAGCGCCCCGGTCAGCACCGCCGTGCCGCCGCCCGCGACCGCAGCCTCGGCGGCCACGTCGGCGAACGCGTCGCCGTCCCCCACGATGACCAGCGTGGCGGCCAGCGACCGCACGGCGCGGATGGCCCGGAGGACTCCCTCCAGCTTCAGCGTGCGCGACAGCCGGGACACGATGACGGCCGTCGGCCCGTCGCCGAACGCCGCCGGCGCGACCGCGCCCGGCCGGTTGGCCTCGGTGTCGACCGGCGGTTCGAGCAGGGCCACCGGGCTGCGCCACACCTCGGCGGCGCGCGCCTGCAGCTCGGCCGTGCCGAACGTCATCGGCACCGTGCGGGGCAGGAAGCGCTCGAGCGTCATGGACATCGACGTGCCGAGCACCGGCACCCGCAGACCGAGGGACGCGTCGAGGACCTGCGGCCAGTCCCAGGCGTGGACGAGGTCCGGCGACTCCGCCGCCACCGCCCGCCGCAAGGCAGCCATCATCGCCGGCGACGGCCGCCTCCGGGCCGCCGGCGCCGGGATCAGCCGCACCCCCTTGGCCGCGGCCAGCTCGGCCGCCGGCCCGGGGGTGGCGAAGAGGGCGACCTCGTGCCCGAAGTGGTCGCGGACGGCTGCGGCCAGCTCGATGGCGTTGGTCTGGGTGCCGCCCAGCTCGAGCTGGTGGGCGAACACCAGGATCTTCACGGGACGGCGACCTTGCGGAGGAAGCGGGCGGGGACGCCGGCCCAGACCTCGTAGGGCGGCACGTCGGCGGTCACCACCGCGCCCATGCCGATCAGGGCCCACTCGCCGATGGTCAGGCTCTCGCGGATCATGGCGCCGGATCCGATGTAGGCACCCTCGCCGATGGCGACCCGCCCTGCCACCTTGGCCCCGGCGCCGAAGGTGGCGTAGTCGCCGACCACGTCGTCGTGGGTGAGCACGGCGGCGGGCATGACGGCCACGTGGGCCCCCACGGCCAGCCCGGTGGTGACGACCACGTTGGCCAGCAGCACCGTGCCCGGCCCGAGGCACGCCGACCGGGGAACCACCGCCGCAGGGTGCACCAGCGTGGCGAAACGCTCCACCGGCAGGGCCAGGCGCTCGACGATCCTCTTCCGGGAGAAGTAGTTGCCCGGGTGGCCGGTGCAGACCACGACCGACGCCTCGGCCAGGTCGTGGCGGACGAGATCGATCGGCCCTAGCACCGGGAGGCCGTCCACCGTCGCACCGGCCAGCTCGGGGTGGTCGTCGACGAAGCCGAGCAGGTCCCAGGCCGGGCGGACCGCGTTGAGGGCGTGGACGACCTCGGCCGTCTCCCGGGCGAAGCCGCCCGCCCCCACCAGCACGAGCGGCCTCAACTCACACTCCGGCGCTGTCCCGGAACACGGCGATCACCCGGTCCTGGTCGGCCGTGGTCATGGCGTGGAACAGGGGCAGGAGGACCGACCGGCTCGTCAGCCGCTCGGTGACCGGAAGCGGGGCGTGCGGGTGGCCGGCGTAGGCCGGCTCGAGGTGCGACGCCATGATGCCCCGCCGGGGGGAGATCTGGTTGGCCATGAAGCGGTCCAGCAGGTCGTTGCGGCTCACCGGGAAGTCGTCGGGGAGCACGACCCAGAACGACTGGTAGTTGGTCTGGCCGTCGGGAGGGTCGCCGATCATGCTCAGGCCGGGGATATCGTGCAGCGCCTGGCGGTAGTACCGGGCCAGCTCCCGCCGCCGGGCCACGATGGCGTCGAGCTTGCCGAGCTGCACCAGCCCGACCGCGGCCTGGATGTCGGTCATGCGGTAGTTGAAGCCGGTCTCCAGGTACTGCTCGATCACCAGCCCGCGGGCCTGGTGGCGCTCGGCCGCGCTCACGCTCATCCCGTGCTCGCGCAGGCGGCGGAGGCGGGCGGCCCACTCGGCGTTCGACGTCATCAGCATGCCGCCCTCGCCGGTGGTGATGACTTTGCGGGGGTGGAACGAGAAGGCGACGAGGTCCGAGTGGCCGCCGATCGGCCGGTCGCGGTAGGTCGCCCCGATGGCGCAGGCGGCATCCTCCACCACGGCGATCCCGCGGGGGTCGCACACCCGGTGGATGGCGTCGAGATCGGCGGGCACGCCGGTCTGGTGGACCACGATCACGGCCCGGGTGGCGGGGGTGAGCACCTCCTCGATCGTCTTGTCGGTCAGGTTCTGGGTGTTCTCGTCGACGTCGGCGAACACGGGGACGGCGCCCACGTAGCGGGCCGCGTTGGCGGTGGCGATGAACGACAGGGAGGGGACGACGACCTCGTCGCCGGGCCCGACGCCCAGGACGACCAGCGAAAGGTGCAGCGACGTGGTGCAGCTGGTCAGGGCCACCCCGTGGGCCGCGCCCACCCGGGCGGCCACGGCCTCCTCGAACCGGGCGACCCGCGGCCCCTGGGCCACCCAGCCCGAGGCCACCGCCTCCGCGGCGGCGGCCGCCTCCTCCTCGCCGATCGCCGGCTTCATGATCGGGATCATGTCCATGACGGTGTTACCTCTCGACTCGACGTGTAGATGCCCAGCGCGGCCGCGAACTCGGCGGTCCGGGCCGTCCAGCTGTGGCGCCCGGCGAACGCCCTGCGCTCGGCGGCCAGGGCGGGGGGCGCGGGCTCGTCCAGCGCCCCTACGACGGCGGCGGCAAAGGGGCCGGCGCCGGACGCGGTGGTGATCAGGGGCGAGTCCAGCCAGCGCACGGCGGGCAGGTCGGTGGCGACCACGCCCCGGCCGCCGGCCAGGTATTCCAGGGTCTTCAGCGGGAAGCTGGCCCGGTTGAACGGGGAGTCGGCGTAGGGCGTGAGGCCGACGTGCATCGTCCGCAGGTACGACGGCAGGGACTCGAAGGGCTTGGAGCCGACCCACCGCACGTTGGGGCGGCGGAGCAGGCCGTCCATGCGGGCGAGCTCGAACGTCGGTTGGCGGGGGCCGACCAGCAGCAGGCTGCGCCCGGTGGCGGCGACCGCCTCCAGCAGGTCGACGTCGATGCGGTCGGACAGGTGGCCGATGAACCCCGCGATCGGCGCCGGGAGGTCCACGTCGTCCGGCCACGGCGCCTCGTCGGTGGCCGCGTACAGGTAGTGGTCGCAGCCGTTGGGGATCAGGGCGGTCTCGGTCCCGAGGCTCCGCCAGTGGTCGGCGAGGGCGGAGGAGGCGGCTATGACGAGGTCCGCCTCCTCCGCCAGCCGCCGCTCGTTGCGGCGGATCTGTGCCTCCCCGACGCCCATGAGGGCCGCGCCGGCGACGAAGTCGTCGGTGGCGTACACGACCCGGGCTCGCTCGCCGCACTCCCCGAATGGCACGTCCGGCGACGCGGTCACGACCGCCCGGACGTCGGCGTCGAGGTAGGAGACCGCGGCGCGCAGCGCCCGCCGCACGAGCGCCTCCGTCACCCGCTGCATGCCGGGCCGGCGCATCCCCGGGAGCACGACCGGCGTGAGCCGGGCCAGGCCGGGCCGGAGCAGGCGTAGCCGCGGGCCCTCGAGGGAGGGGGCCAGCTCGGGGAGCCGGCGGGGCGAGAGCGGCGACACCGGGGGGTCGACGTACAGGACCGGGGCGTAGGAGGCCAGCCGGTCGGCGATGTGCTTCTCCGGGAACCAGATGCCGTCCCACGACGTGCCCGCGCAGATCACGACCATGCCGTCCCACGCGCCAGGAAGGCCGGCCATCAGGACGCCTTGCCGAGCGCCTGCTGGGCCCACCACCACTTCACGAGCCGGCGCAGGCCCTCCTCCAGGCCCACTTCGGCCCGGAAGCCGAGCAGTCGCTCGGCCTTGCGGGTGTCCCCGAGCCGGCGGGGGACGGCGTTCACCGACCGGGCCGGCCCGTACTCGGGCTGGAGGTCGGAGCCCATGACGTCGAGCAGCGCCGTGGCCAGCTCGCCGAGGCTCGTCTCCACGCCCGAGGCCACGTTGCACACCTCGTCGGTCACCGGAGACCAGGCGGCCAGCACGTTGGCCCGAGCCACGTCGTCGATGTAGACGAAGTCCATGGTCGTGCCGTCGCCCAGGATCAGCGGCGGCTTGCCCGCCGCGATCCGCTCCATCCACTTGACCATCACCTCGGTGTGGCGGCTGCGGATGTCCATACGCGGGCCGTACACGTTGAAGTAGCGCAGGGCGACGTAATCGAGCCCGTACATCTCGTGGAAGCTGCGCAGCATCCCCTCGCCGAACGACTTGGCCGCCCCGTAGAACGTGCGGTTGTCGTAGACGTGGTGGTCCTCGGGCGTGGGGAACTGCTCGGCCATGCCGTACACCGAGGCCGACGAGGCGAAGACGACCTTGCCCACCCGGGCGGCGACCGCCGCCTCCAGGAGGTTGAACGTCCCGTCCACCATGACCTCGAGGGCGGCACGGGGGTCCTCTGCGCACTTGGTCAGCCGGAGGGCGGCCTGGTGGAAGACGACGTCGACACCGTCCATGACGCGGGCCACCGTCGCCCGGTCGCGCACGTCGCCGTCGACGATGCTGACCCGCCCGCTGCCGGCGGCGCCCATGAGGTTGTCCGCCGAGCCCCGGCCGAAGGAGTCGAGGACGACGATGTGGCCCACACCCTCCTCCAGCAGGCGGTCGGCGATGCTGGAGCCGACCAGGCCGGCCCCGCCGGTGATGAGGACCCTGTGGTCGGTGCGGTCGGTCATCGCGCCGCTCCTGTCAGATCGGCGTCGATCGTCCTGGCCACGCCGCCGTCGGCCAGGCTGGCCGACGCCGCTTCGAGGATGCGCAGCACCCGCAGTCCGGCGGCCCCGTCGGTCGCCGGCGGGCGCCGCTCGCGAATGGCCGCGGCCAGCTCGGCCACCATGGTGCCGAGGGCCTCGGTCTCGACCAGTGCGGGGGCCACCATGTCGCCGACCCGGTAACGGATGAGGGTGTCGCGGAGGGCGTCGCCATCCATGCCGGCGATGCCGGTCGTGCCGGCCGTGCCGGCCGCTCCGGCGAGGCCGGCCATGCCGAGGTCGACGCCCCTGTCGTACATGCTCAGCCGCTGCGACGGGTTGAGGTCGTCCCAGACCAGCATCCGCTTCGACCCGCCCAAGATGGTGCTGCGGATCTTGGTGGGGCTCAGCCAGTTGACGTGGGCGTGGGCGATGCCACCCCCGGCCAGGGGCATGCTGAGGTAGCCGATGCAGGCCCGGCCCACGCCCAGCGGGTCGGCGCCCGTCGCCGCCACCGAGGTCGGGCGGCTCCACTCGGGGAGCACGTAGTCCAGGATCGACAGGTCGTGGGGCGCCAGGTCCCAGAGCACGTCGATGTCGCGCTGGACGAGCCCGAGGTTGATGCGCACGGAGTCGACGTACTGGATCTCGCCCAGCTCGCCGGCCGCCACCAGCTGCCTGATGCGGCGGACGGCCGGGGTGTAACAGTACGTGTGGTCGCACATCAGGACGACGCCGTTGTCGGCGGCGGCCTGGAGGAGCTTCTCGCCCTCGACCACAGTGGTGGCCAGCGGCTTCTCCAGCAGGACGTGGCGGCCGGACTCCAGGGCGGCCAGGCCCAGCTCGCAGTGCGTCGAGGCCGGCGTGGCGATGGCGACGGCCGCCACCCTCGGGTCGTCGAGCACGTCGTCGAGCGAGGACGTGGCCCGGACGCCACGGACCCCTCTCGTCACTCGCCGGGCGCGCCCCTCGTCGACGTCGCACACCCACCGCAGGCGCCAGTCGGGGGAGGCGGAGAAGTTGCGCACGAGGTTCGGGCCCCAGTAGCCGGCGCCGACGACGGCGACGCCCAGTGGGCCCCGGTGGGAGGTGGTCATGTCAGGTTCTCCATCGCAGGGTGATGTCGGCCAGCGCCGGGCTGAAGCGGTTCGACGAGGTCGAGAAGGTCACCCGGTACTGGATGTAGCGGGAGGTGGCGGCGATCGACGCCCCCGAGCCCGAGAGCGTCCGCCACGAGGACCAGCCCGTGCCCGGGGTGGCCGTGTTGCCGGTGCGCACGCTCACGGTCACCGCCGTCCCCGCCGGCAGGCTGGCGGTCCAGGAGGCGGTGCCCCACGGGCCCGAGGCGCCGGCGTCGAACACCTTCGAGGTGTAGGTGCCGCTCGTCGAGTACGGCGTCATGCGCATCCAGTCGACGACCACGGCGCCGCCGGTCGCCGCCCCGTCGGCCACCAGCGGCCGCAGCGACGAGCCGCTGGAGACGGTGTGGGTGGCGCGGACCACGCCGTCCACCGAGTAGACGACGCTCGAGCTGTTCCAGTCGATCCGGAAGAGGTGCGGCACGCCGAGGGCGACGCCGGTCAGGGTGGTGTTGGTGGCGCTGGAGCCGGCTCGGGAGCGGGCGTAGAGGGCGTTGCCGGTCGACGTCCCGAACATGGCCCACTGGTTGGTCACGAAGTCAACGCCGAAGCCGGCGCTCTGGTTGGCCGCCCCGCTGAAGGTGGCGACGAACTCGAGGGAACGGCCCCGCCCGTAGGTCGACGACGTGCCGGCCCGGGCGCCGTTGACGGTCAGCGCCCCGCCCGAGACGGTCGAGGATCCGCCGGTCGCAAGTGTCGTGCTGGCCCACCCGGAGGGCAGGGAGCTGCCGGTGAACTCCGAGCCGGCCGTCGGCCTGAGCGACACCTCGCCGTCGCCCGTCGCCACCGATGTCACCCCGCTGCTGAACGTGCCCCCGGCGAAGTCGGCCGTGCTGGTGTCGGTGAACGTCCGCGGCGCGGGAAGGGTGGTCGTGGTGGTGGTCGTGGTGGGGGCGACCGTGGTCGTCGTCGTCGGCGGCACGGTCGTGGTCGTCGTGGCCGTCGTGGTCGTCGTGGTCGTCGTCGGAGGGGCCAGGCTGGTCACGAAGACGACGTCGACCCAGTAGTTGGTGTTGTTGTAGCTCTGCGACGGGAAGCCGCCCGGGCCGTAGGCGTACACGCCGTTGGAGCCGTCGACCCCGCTGGCCAGGGCGTGCAGCGGCGGGCTGTCGGCGCCGCCGCCGGCGAAGTACCCGCCGTCGGCCGCGTAGTGGCCGAGGGGTGCATGGTAGGACGCCACGTAGGTCGTGTTGGCGGCCACGGCCACTGGCGTCGGGAAGGTGACCTGCTGCCACCCGGTCTCGCTCTCATTGGTGAAGGTCGCCGTGGCCAGGCGGGTACCGCTCGTGGTCCACAGGTTGCCGACGTGGGTGCCGTTGTTGCCGGCGCCCTTGTAGAAGCGGACCCCGGTGATGTAGCCGTCGAGGTCGGCTCGGAACTTGACCCCGAGCTCCACGGCACCAGGGTCGGCCTCGGCCGCGGTGGCCGGCACGGTGGAACCGGTCCAGATGCTGCACGGGCAGGTGCCCGGGGGGGCCGCGGTGGTGAACGACCAGGTGTGGGGGGCCATGGTGTTGCCCGCCGCGTCCTGGGCCCCGGCCACCGTCGCGGTGAACGTCGTGGAACCGGGGAGCGGGCTGGCCGGGGTGAAGGTAGCGGTGCGGGACGGGGCGTCGTAGGCGACCGATCCGGAGGTCGCTGCGTTCGCGGCGTCCCGCACCACGAATGAGATCGAAGACGGCTGGACCGCCTCGCTGAACGTGGCCCGCACCGGGGTGGTGGTGGGGTTGCCGTTCGTGCCGGCCGCCGGGGCGGTGGCGGTGATGGCCGGCGGCGTGGTGTCGGGGCCGGTGTTGGTCGTGACCACCACGTCGACCCAGTAGTTCTCGGCGCGGTAGCTGTTGGTCGGGAAGCCCCCTCCGGCGCCGTAGCGGTAGACGCCGTTCTCGCCGTCGACCCCGGCTCTGAGGGCGTGCAGCGGCGGGCTGTCCACGCCGGCCGCGGCGAAGTAGCTCGTGTCGGCCGCGTACCGCCCGTTCGGCGCGTAGTAGGACGCCACGTAGGTCGTGTTGGCTGCGATGAGGATCGGCGTGGCGAAGCTCACCTGCTGCCAGCCGGTGGCCGTCTCGAGGGTGAAGGTGGCGGAGGCCAGGCGGGTGCCCGTCGAGGTCCACAGGCTGCCCGTGTGGGTGCCGGTGTTGCCGGTGCCCTTGTAGAAGCGGATGCCGGTGACGTAGGCGTCGACGTCGGAGCGGAACTTCACGCCCAACTCCACGGCCGAGGGGTCGTTCGCCGATGGCGTCACCGGCACCGAGCTGTTGGAGAACATCTGGCACGGGCACTCGACCGTCACCGCGACAGTGGCCGGCGTGGTCTGGATGTTGCCGCTGTCGTCGACGGCCCGAGCCTTGATGGAGACCGGCCCGGCGCCCACGGACGACAGTGGGTAGCTCCAGCTGGCACGACCGGTTGCCGGGTGCCACGTCGTGCCGCCGTCCGTGGAGACCTCGACGGCGGCAACCCGGCCGCCGGTATCGGACGCGGTGCCGGTGACGGTGACCGTGCTGGCGTTGTTCAGGACCGCGCCGGCGGCCGGCGAAGAGATGACGGCGGCCGGGGCGGTGGTGTCCGACGACTTGGCCGCCAGCGCCAACCCGGGCCGCAGCGTGGCCGGCTGCACCCCCATGTCGGCGAACAGGTTCACCGTCGCCTGCTGCATGCGGGCGTCGGGCGGGACGGGGGTCCCGTCGTGGTTGCTGTCGAGGCCCCACGCCCACTGGATGGTGCCGGCGCCGAAGACCAGGGCGCCCGAAGGGGCCCGGTACATGGTCAGGTGGTGGGTGGCGGTGGCCGGGCCGACGGTGCTCCCGTAGTCGAGCAGGTACTCCGGCACGCTCTCCGTCGTTGAGGACAGGCGGAACAGGCCCTCGGGACGGAACCCGTTGTCACGGTCCTCGTCCCACTCGTAGCCGAGGGTTTCGGCCGCCAGGGTGGCGGTCGTCCCAGCGGCGAGCGATGCGACGCTCGTGTTGCGCCACAGCCGCATCTTGCCGTCGGCCTCGGGCACCTTGATGGCCGCGGTGCCGGAGTTGACCTGGAACAGCGTGCCCATGAGCTCGTTCTCCGGACGGCCACCGTCGCCCGGCGGGCTGAACCGCGGATCGCGCCACGTCCCGGTCCACATCGACGGGCCGAGCGGGTCGATCTGGGCGTTGGCCTTGGTCTCCTTGTACGACACGAGCGTGCGGTACGGCGTGCCGGAGCCGTCGACGCTGTTCTCCCAGCGGGTCTTCCAGTAAACGGCGTTGCCGGCGAAGAAGGCCAGGTGCACGCCGGCGTCCCGGGCGGCCTCTACGTGGGCCCGCTGCGGGCCCGACCAGTACTCGTCGTGACCCACCGACAGGAACACCTTGTGGTTCTTGATCAGCTGGCCCCGGCGGTCGCTGTCGACGCCGGTGGTGTACGTGACGTCGTACCCGTTGGCCTCCATCCAGCGGACCATCGGGTACTCGTTGGCCCACACGAAGTCGCGGCCCCAGGGCGTCGTCCCCCGGGTGTTGAACGGGCGGTTGTAGCTGACCTTGTAGGCCCGGCCGGCAGGGGCGCCCAGGTAGAGGCTGTTGCCGCCGTAGCTGTTGTAGGCCTGCCAGGTGGTGTCCGCCGTCTGGAAGAGGGCGGCCGACGTGCTGGCGTCGTCCCGCACCACGAAGACGATGTGGCTGGCCCCGCCGTTGTCGGTGCGCACCAGGCGGGCGACGTAGATCCCGGAGACGGCCGTGGCCGGCACGGCCCACGACGCCGACTCGGCCCAGTTCCCGCAGTCCACCAGGCCCGTGGTCGAGGACTGGTCGATGCACGCGGGCTGGCTCTGCGGCAGGGCGGCAGACGGGTTGACGGTGGCCACCTTCCGGGCGCCGTCGCCGCCGTAGTAGCCGATGCGGTAGATGTCGAGCCGGTAGGCCCTGGCGGTGGTCTTGACCTTGAACCGCACCGTCTGGCCCTTGTTGACGCTCATGTCGGTGGCGAAGCCCTGGATCGTGTCGTCGCCGTTCCCGTCGATGTCCCACTCGCTGCTCGGGCTCCCCGGCAGCGAGTTCTCGCACGCGATCGGGCTGACGACCGGTGGGTCGCATGGGCCCGCGGCACGCGCGGCCGGCGTCACCACGGGAAGGCCGGCCAGCAGGGCGACGGCCGCGGCGGCGGCGACGGCGGGCAGGCGGCGGGGGACGGAGGTCACGCGGCCCTTGCTCCTCTCTCCGCCACCACGCTGGGAACCAGCTGCAGCCGTGCACCGTCGAGCAGCTCGCGGTACACGGCGACGTACTTGGGCGCCTGGTGCTCCCAGGCCAGCGAGTCCACGACCCGCTCCCGCCCGGCGGCGCCCATGGCCTCCCGCCGCGCCGGGTCGTCGAGCAGGGAGACGATGGCCTTGGCGTAGGCAGCGACGTCGCCGTCGGGCGCGTAGGCGGCGGCGTCGCCGGCCGACACGCGGGTCTCCTTCAGGTCGAAGGCCACCACCGGCAGGCCGAACGCCATGTACTCGACGGTCTTGTTCATGGTCGACACGTCGTTGAACGCGTTCTTCGGGTCGGGCGACAGGCCGATGTCGGCGGTCGACAGGTACCGGGTGAGGGTCTCGTCGTCGGCCCGCCCGGTGAAGGTGACCCAGCCGTCGAGCCCGTCGCGACGGGCCTGGGCCCTGAGCTCCTCGAAGCAGTCGCCGAAGCCCATCATCACGAAGTGGCAGTCCCGGCGGCCCATCTCGTGCACGATGACGAAGGCCGCTTCCAGCACCGTGTCCACGCCGTCCTGCGGCCCCATCACCCCGAGGTAGGCGCAGAGGAACGGCTTGCCGGCCTTCAGCACCGGCTCCGGCGCCCGGCGGCGGAGGCGCTCGAGGTCCGGGCCGGACCGGACGACCGTCACCTCCTCAGGGGTCCGCCGCCCGCGCCCGATGGCAACCTCGCGGTAGGAGTCGTTCGTCGAGATGACGCGGTCGGCCAGGCGGAAGGTCAGCCGCTCCAGTAACAGGAGGCCCCGGTGGAGGAGGCCGCCGGCCCGGCCGAAGCGAGCGGTATAGACCTCCGGGCAGAGGTCGTGGTGGTCGAACACGAAGCGAACGCCCAGGGGGCGAAAGAGGGCGGCGAGGGCGAAGTAGGTGTCCGGCGGGTTGCAGGCCTGGATCACGCCGAAGCCCGCCTGGCGGTACTCCCGGAACGCCAGGCGGGCGGTCTGGAACCAGCAGTAGGCGAACTCTCGCACGTAGCCGGAGGCGTCCTCGGCCTGGGGTGGCGGCGGGTACCGGTGGATCCGCACGCCGTCGAGGTCCTCGAAGGCGGCGTCGCCGGGCCCCATGGGGCAGATGACCGAGACGCCGTACCCTGCGGCGGTGAGGGCCTGGCACTCGAGCCAGACCCGCCGGTCGAGGGGCACCGGCAGGTTCTGCACGATGATGAGGACCCGGCGGGACGAGCGGCCGCTACGGCGGAGCTCAGTCATGGCCGTCCGTGCGGGCCTGGAGCAGCGACGGCTGCGTTTGCCGCAGCCTGCGGCCGTACCAAGGGGTCGACTGCCACGGGGCTCCGGCCACGGCGACGTCGGGTCGCGGAGCCGCTGCCGGCCGGCCGCCCATGCGCCGGACCGCGCTGCGGAGAACCGCGGGCAGGGTGAGGGCGAGGATGGCGAGGTCGAGCCGGAGCGTGCGGGCCTCGACGTAGAGGATGTCGAGGCGCTCGTACTCGTCGAAGGCGGGGTCGTCGCGAGCCTTGATCTGCCAGAGGCCGGTGATGCCCGGGCGCACCTGCTGGCGGGCCTCCCGCAGGGCGGCGTTGAACTGGGCGGTCTCGCTGGCCAGGGCCGGGCGAGGCCCCACCAGGCTCATGTCGCCGCGCAGCACGTTGAGCAGCTGCGGGAGCTCGTCCAGGCTGGAGTTGCGCAGGAACCGCCCCAGCCTGGTCACCCGGGGGTCGTCGGCGAGCTTGAACAGGGGCCCGTGCCGCTCGTTCCGGGTCTGCAGCGCCCCGAGCATTCGCTCGGCGCCGCCGACCATGGTGCGGAACTTGAGCATGGTGAACGGCCGGCCCCCCCGGCCGACTCGCTCCTGGCGGAACAGGACCGGGCGGCCGTCGAGGACCAGCACGAGCAGGGCGACCATGGCCAGCAGGGGGAGGGCGAGCAGGAGGGTCACCGTGCTGCCGACGACGTCGATCAGCCGCTTGCACGCCGACGTGGCTCGCTCTGCACGGGGGGCGGGCCGGGTGACGGCGTTGCTCACGTCGCGGGGCATCGTTCTCCTTGCGAGGGTCTTCGAGGGTGCACTCGCCTTGCGACACACAGCTTGCGAGAGCGACGCCAACCTCGGCCCCACCGGCCCCCAACGGTTGCCCAAACATGGAGAGGCGGCAGAATGGGTCCGTCGTGGTTCCCAGCCCCCCCTCCATCCATGTCACCGCCGACGTCTCGCCCGACAGCCGTGTCGGCCCCGGCACGCGGATCTGGCAGCACGCACAGGTCCGCGAGGGGGCGACGATCGGCAGCGACTGCATCCTCGGCAAAGGCGTCTACGTCGACCCTGACGTCGTCATCGGCGACAACTGCAAGCTGGAGAACGGCGTGAATGTGTTCCGGCCGGCCGTGGTCGAGGACGGCGTGTTCCTCGGGCCCGGCGTGCTGTTGACCAACGACCGCGTCCCCAGAGCGGTGAACCCCGACGGCTCGCCCAAGGGGATCGAGGACTGGGAGGCGCAGGCGGTCGTCGTTCGCCGCGGAGCCGCCATCGGCGCCGGCAGCGTCGTGCTGCCCGGGGTCACGGTGGGGGAGTGGGCGCTGGTGGGCGCGGGCGCCGTCGTCCACCGCGACGTGCCCCCCCACGCGCTGGTCGTCGGCAACCCGGCCCGCCTGATCGGCTACGTCTGCGCGTGCGGTGCCCGCCTCGACGTCGACGATCCCGCGGGCCAGGACCTGGTGTGTCCCGCCTGCGCAGGCGGGAGTCGCCCGGGGGCGTGACCGCGTTCGGCGGGGCGCGCTGGCATCATGGGATTGCGGGCACATTTCGCAGAGCCGCCGCCGGCAGTGCAGGAGGGTCGTGGACTTCTGGAGTTCCGTCAAGGTGCTGGCCAAGCGCTGGTACATCGTCGCCGCGGGGCTGGCCCTCACCCTCGCGGCTGCGCTCGGCGTCAACTTCCTGATCTCGCCCAGCTACACCGCGACCGGCTCGGTCGTCCTTTCCGTCCCGCCCAACCTCCCCGAGCGCGCCGAAAGCCTCAACCCGTACCTGGCCTACGGCAACCTGGAGGTGGCGGCCAAGGTCGTGGCCAGCGCCATGAACCAGCCGAGCGTGGTGCGGGAGCAGAGGCGCCAGGGCGCCAGTGGCAGCTTCGTCGTCGACCTCGACCCCGAGCGCTCGTCGCCGATCATCACCGTGGACAGCCGGGCCGCCACTGCGCCGGCAGCTATCCGCACGGTGGAGGTGGTCACCGCCGGCGTCCAGCAGCAGCTTGCCGACCGCCAGAAGGCCCTCGGGGCGCCCCAGAACACCTGGATCACGGCCACCACCGTGGTCGTCCCCGAGGAGGCCAACCGGGCCATCGGGAGCCGGCTGCGCGCCATCTCGGCGGTGGTGGTCCTCGGCTCGATCGCCACGCTGAGCCTGGCCTTCGCAGTCGAAGGGTGGTCGCAGGGCAAGGAGCGGGACGCGGCGGCGTCCAGCGCCCGCTACCGGGCGGCCATGCCGCCTCCTCCGCCTCAGCCTCCGCCCGCTCCACCTCCGGCACCGACTCCGCCGCCGCCGGCGGCGCCCGACCCGACCCCGCAGCCACCTGTGGGCGCGTGCCCACTGTGCCGGACGCGGTTCGCCTCGGCTCGGGCCATGGCGAGGCACCTGGAGGATGACCACGACCTCGCCGCACGGCCCCGCCCGTCGGCGGCGCCCCTGCCGGCCCCTGCGCCTCCGCTCAACCGCACCCGGCAGCCGCTGGCCCGCCCGGCGCCGGCGCCGGCGCCGGCTCCGGTCGCCCCCGTCGCGCCGCGACCGCGGGTGCGCCGGGCCGTCGACGAAGCGGACCAGGCTCCCGCGCCGGCGCCCCGGGTGAGAGCAGCGAAGAAGGCCGCGCCCGCACCCGGGACCCGCGCACCGAAAAGCCAACCGCCGCGCCCATGACCACCGCCGTGGCCCCCCGGCCGGTCCTCGACCGGGTCGAGGAGCCCCAGGTCGGGTTGCCGAGGTGGGACTCGTCGTCGCTGCTCGTCCTCCTGGTTGCCCTCAACGTGGTGATCCCCTCCGCCTACGCCATCTCGGCCATGGGCGGGGTGGCGACGCCGGCCAACCTGCTGGGCATGGCCGCCCTGGTGTGGTGGTTCGACGCCCGGCTGGTCGGCGGCCTGGGCCTGGCGTCGGGACCCCAACCCGTCCGCGTGGCGGTGAAGGTCTTCGCCCTCGCCGTGATGCTCAGCTACGTCGCCGCCGCCGCTCGCCCGATGAGCGGCGACGAGGTGACGGCCGCCGACCGGGGCATCCTCGACATGCTCACGTGGCTCGGGATATCCCTCGTCGCCGCCGACGGGATCCGCAACCGGGCCCGGCTCGACGTGGTGCTCAAGGCGGCGGTGGTGGGGGCAGCCTTCGTGGCGGCCGTCGGGTTCGTCCAGTTCTTCACGGGCGCCGATCCGGTGAACCTGCTGCGCGTCCCCGGCCTCAGCCTGTTCCGGGTCATCACCTCGCTGGACACCCGATCCGGCTACCGGCGGGTGGCCGGCACGGCCGTGCACCCCATCGAGTTCGGCGTGGTCATGGCCATGGCGCTACCGGTCGCCCTGCACTACGCCTTCTTCGCCGCGCCGGGCTGGCGGAAGCTGTTCTATTGGGGTTGCGCCGTCCTGATCGGGCTCGGCCTGCCGCTCTCGTTGTCGAGGACCGCCATCCTCGGGTTGGCCGTGGTGTGGACGGTGCTGTTCTTCACGTGGCCGTGGAAGCGGCGGGTGCTCGGCTTCGGCGTGCTGGTGGTGATGGTCAACGTCATGCAGTTCTTGGTCCCCGGACTGTTCGGAACGCTCCGCAGCCTGTTCCTGAACCTCGGCAACGACCCGAGCATCTCCGGGCGGACGTCGGACTACTCGCTCGTCGGCGATCTCGTCGCCCGCAACCCGATCGTCGGGCGGGGGTTCCGCACGTTCATCCCCGAGCAGTTCCTCCTGCACACCGGGGAGGGCGGGGGCACGCTGATCCTCGACAACCAGTATCTCGGTACGGCCATCGAGATGGGCGTCGTCGGGCTGGTGGCCCTTGTCTCCGTCTTCGTCGTCGCCGTCTTCTGTGGCCGAGGGGCCAGGCGGCGCAGCGACGACCCGGCCACGCGCGACCTCGCCCAGTCGCTGGTGGCTGCGGTGATGGTCGGCATGCTCAGCTTCGCCACCTTCGACGGCCTCAGCTTCCCCATGGCCACCAACCTGCTGTTCCTGGTGGTCGGCTGCTGCGGCGCGCTCCGGCGGCTGGTGATCGAGGAGAGCGCGCCGTCGCCCTACGGCTCGAAGCTGTAGCCCACGCCCCGGACCGTGCGGATCCGGCGGGGGTTGGCCGGGTCGTCCTCGATGAGGTGACGGATGCGGCGGACGTGCTCGGTGACCGTGCCGGGGTCCTGCCACTCCGACGACGAGCCCCACACCTTGTTCAGCAGCTGTTCCCTGGTGAACACCTGGGAGGGCGATGCGGCCAGGAAGGCCAGTAGGTCGAACTCCTTGGTGGTGGTCGGCACCTCGCGGCCCTCCACGGTGAGCTTGCGGGTGGCCAGGTCCAGGGTGATGCCTTCGAACTCGAGCTTCGAGGGCCGGTTGGTGCCGCCCTGGCGCCGGAGGACGGCGGCGATGCGGGCCACGAGCTCGGCCGGCGAGAAGGGCTTGACGATGTAGTCGTCGGCTCCGAGGCGGAGCCCCATCACCCGGTCGGCCTCGTCGGCTCGGGCGGTGACCATGATGACCGGAATGTCGCCCTCGCGGCGGAGCTCGGCCAGCACGTCGAGGCCGTCGCGACCCGGCATCATCACGTCGAGCAGCACCAGATCGGGTCGCCGGTGCCGGATGGCCTCCAGCGCCGAGGCCGCGTCGGCCGCCTGATCGGCGCCGAATCCGTCCAACGCCAGGTACCTGGTGAGGAGCATGCGGATGTCCTCGTCGTCGTCGACGACCAGCACGTGCGGCCGGGTTGACCCCGGGGGCTGCGACATGCCGGAGAGCCTATGGGGAGAGGACCCATGAGAGGTGGGAGGTCCCTGCTGGAGGGTGCCGTGGGAACCCCACCCGCCCACACCGGCGCCCACTGGATGACGTTGGCTGTCATGAACGGCGCTCACGGGATGACCTTGGCCCCCGCGAACCAATTCGATCTCAATCGATGATCAAATTCCGGTCAACAACCTGGGAGCCGGCGCGAACATGGCTCCCACCGTTCCTGGTCCGGTGTGGGCGCCGACGCTCGGGCCGATCCGGTAGCGCACGAGCTCCCGCACCTCGGAGGCCTCCCGCAGCCGTTCCTCCACCGCCTGCACCAGCGGCAGGGTCCCCTGGTCGGACAGCCCAACACCCACCCGGAGCGACGTGCCGGCGGCGCGCACGAAGCGGGCCATGACGTCGGCCACCTCCTCGAGGCCGGCGCAGCGGTCGACCTGCTGCATCACCCCGCCGGACAGGGTCAGTACGGGGATGGTGGCGGCCTCCTCCACGTCGGTGGCCAGCCGCCCGCCGGCCCGGGCGATGTCGAGGGCGGCGACCACGAACACGTTGCCCACGGTCGCGCTCACCCGCTCGGCCGCGGCCGCCGCGTCGTCCAGGGTGCCCCCTGCGGCGACGGCCTCGGCCGCCTCCCAGAGGCACAAGGAGACGGCGAAGGAGGCGGTTCCCGTGTCGACGATGCGTACGGGGACCGGCGAGACCTGGCTGGCGAGGCGGGCCGAGTTCACCGTCCCGGACAGCGACGATCCGATGTGCACCGACAGGATCTCGGTGGCACCCCGGTCGGCCGCCGCCTCGTAGGCGGCTGCGAGGCGCCCGGGGCTCGGCTGGGCCGTGGACACCGACGGTCGGCCGGTGCGGAACCGGTCGTAGAAGGCGTCGGCGCTGAGGTCGACGCCCTCCAGGTACTCCACCCCGTCGATCATCACGGTGAGCGGGACGATCTCGACGCCGTAGCGCTCGGCCAGCTCGGTCGGCAGCTGGGCGTTCGAGTCGGTGACCAGCCCGATCACGGCCGTATCCTCGCCGTCGTGAACTTGTAGAGGATCACCGCGCTGCTGACCGCGGCGGACGCCGGCAGGGCGGCCGTTGGCTCGGGGCCCCACCCGTTCGGCCACCGGTTGCGCCACCACAGGAGGCTGGCGACGACCCACGTGGCCGATCCGGCCACCGTGCCGGGGAACGTCCGCCCCTTCCACCTGCCGACCGCCCAGGAAACCCCCAGGTCGACCGGGAGGTAGACGGGGAACGTCGCCGAGCACTGGCCGAGGCTCACGGCCACGCCCTTGCCGCCGCGGAAGCCGTTCCAGACGGGGAAGCAGTGGCCGACGACGGCCGCCGTGCCCGCGGCGTGGGCGCCGTTGCCGCCGCCCAGGCGGCGCCCGAGCCCGCAGGCCAGCGCCCCCTTGGCCACGTCGGCGAAGAGGATCCCCCAACCCCAGCGCTTGCCCAGGACGGCCATGGCGTTGACCGCGCCCGGGTTGCCCGTGCCGGCGTCGCGCAGGTCGGTGCTGCCGCCGGTGGCCAGCCGGGCCGCCGTGTCGGCGCACGGGATGGTGCCGATCAGGTAGCCGGCGGCCGCCGACGCGAGGACTCCGAGCACACCGGCGAGCGTAATTCCGCCCGCCGACCGCCTACCGTGCAGCGGATGTCCGCTGCTCGCCGGGTCACCGTCGCCGACGGGGTCGCCCTCCATGTGACGACCTGGGACGGTGCGGCCGAGGTCCCCTTCCTGCTCGTGCACGGGCTGTCGTCGAACGCCCGCACCTGGGAGCGGGTCGCCGGCCGGCTGGCCGAGCTGGGCCACCCCGCCGCGACCGTCGACCTCCGGGGCCACGGGCGCAGCGACCAGCCCGACGGCGGGTACGACTTCGCCACGCTGTGCACCGACCTCCTGGCCGTCCTGGATGCGCTGGGGTGGGAGTCACCCGTCGTGGCCGGCCAGTCGACCGGGGGCAACCTGGCCGTGGAGCTGGCCGCCCGGGTGCCCCGCCGGCTGGCCGGCGTGGCCGGCGTCGACGGCGGGGCCCTGGAGGTCTCCCGCCGCTGGCCGGAGTGGGAGGGCTGCCTTGCCGCGCTGGCCCCACCCCGCCTGGAGGGCTCCGCCGCCCGCCTCGTGGAGGACCGCATCAGGGCGGCCCATCCCGGCTGGTCGGACTGGGCCGTCGAGGTCACCATGGCCAACTTCGAGCACCTGCCCGAGGGGGCGATCCGGCCGTGGCTGCGCTTCGAGCATCACGTCCGCATCCTGCGCTCGCTGTGGGAGCACCGGCCGTCGCAGCTGATCCCGGGGCTGGCGGTGCCCGTCTTGCTGGTGATGGCCGACTCCGGCGACGGCTGGACCGACCACAAGCGGGTGATGGCCGACGAGCTGGGGGCATCCGCGCCCAAGGCCCGCGTCGAATGGATGGCAGGTGACCACGACCTGCACGTCCAGCACCCCCTCCAGCTGGCCGACCTCCTCCACCGGTCCTTCTAGGGTGGGGCCGATGGCTCGCCTGCTCGTGATCATGGGCTCGGGGGAGACGAGCCCGACGATGAGCAAGGTCCACCGGGAACTGTTCGCCCGCCTCGGCCCGCCGGGCGCCCGTGTGCCGGCCGTGATGCTCGACACGCCGTTCGGCTTCCAGGAGAACGCCGACGACATCTCGGCCAAGGCCGTCGCCTACTTCCGGGAGAGCGTGCAGCGGGACCTGGCCGTGGCCTCGTTCCGCCGGGCCGAGGGCGCCGATGCGCTGGCCCTGGAGACCATGCTGGCCCGCCTCCGGGAGGCGGCGTACGTGTTCGCCGGGCCGGGCAGCCCCTCCTACGCCCTGACCCAGTGGAGGGCCAGCCAGGTGCCGGGAGTGCTGGCCGGCAAGCTGCGCACCGGGGGCTGCGTGACCTTCGCCAGCGCCGCAGCCTGCACGCTGGGCCGCTTCGCGCTGCCCGTCTACGAGATCTACAAGGTGGGGGAGGGCGTGCGCTGGCTCGAGGGCCTCGACCTCATGGGTGCTGCCGGCCTGCCCGCCGTCGTCGTTCCCCACTTCAACAACGCCGAGGGCGGCAACCACGACACCCGGTACTGCTACATGGGGGAGCGCCGGCTGTCGCTGCTCGAAGCCCAGCTGCCCGACGACGTGTTCATCCTCGGGGTCGACGAGCACACCGCCTGCGTGTTCGACCTGGACGCGTCGACCGCCACCGTGGCCGGGTTGGGCTCGGTCACCGTGCGCCGCCACGGCCAGATGGCGCCCGTGCCGGCCGGGGCCACCGTCGACATCGGCGAGCTGGCCGGTCTCCTGCAGACGGCGGCTGGGGGCGTCGCTGCGCCATCTCCGTTGCCCTCGCCTGCTGTGGCCGGTGGCGCCGCCGATCCGTTGCTGGCCGACATCGACCGGTTCGAGCAGGCCTTCGACGCCGCCCTGTCCTCCGCCGACGCGCCCGGGGCGGTGAAGACGGCCCTGGAGCTCGAGGACCTCCTGCACGACTGGTCCCGCGACACCACCCAGTCCGACCTCCTCGACCGCGGCCGGGCGGCGCTACGGGCCATGCTCGTCCGGCTCGGCGAGGCGGCCGAGGCCGGCGTCCGCGACCCACGCGAGGTGCTCGGCCCCTTCGTGGAGGCCCTGCTCGACGCCCGCCGCCAGGCCCGTGCCGACCGCCGCTGGGCCGACGCCGACGAGCTCCGTGACCGGCTGCTGGCCGCCGGCGTGGAGGTCCGGGACACCGCCGAGGGCACCGACTGGCAGCTACGATGAGGTGCCTCCGGGTACCCGCCCCCATCGTCTAGCGGCCCAGGACACCGCTCTTTCAAGGCGGCAGCACGGGTTCGAATCCCGTTGGGGGCGCCGGTAAAACCGCAGGTCAGAGGGGGTCTGGCCTGCGGCGCTTGCAGTAGGCATCCGGTGCCAATCTTTTGCCAATCCCTGGGTTGGCGAAAGGGGTCGCGTGACCGGATTTGTGCGGCAGCGGGGCAGCTCCTGGGAGCTGCGGGTCTACGCCGGGCGCGACGTCGTGACCGGCCGCAAGCGCTGGGTCACCAGATCTCGCGGGATCGTCCTCGGCGACGACGGGCTGGTGGAGAAGGACACCAAGACCCTCGCCGCTCGCCGGGTGTCCCTCGACCGGACCACGGTGGCGGCCATGACCGCACACCGTGCCCGGGCTGAAGAGGGCGCACCGCAACGCAGCCACGACCCTGAACGTCTACTCACACTTCCTCCCCGAGGCCGACCGTGAGGCCGCCGACCTCCTCGGCCGCATCTTCGACGACGCGCTCCTGGAGGTGGACGCGCTCCTGGAGGTGACTGAGGTTCCCGCGGCGGAGGAGGAGACAGGCTGACGCCTCAACGACCAAGGGTGTGGCGCCGGCAAGCAGCAGGGGTTCGTAGACTTTGGTCACGATGACGACGACGAGGAGCAGTCGCCTGGGCCCGGATGCGCGCCCTGTCGCCGTGCCCGAGGATCTTGCTGACGCCGCCGTCGAGAAGGCCGCCGGAAATGTCGAGCTCCCGCTGCACGTTCGTTGGAGCGGACCATCGAAGTTCTATGACCTCGCCGACCGAGGGGACCGGGTTCGGGTGTACGAACAGGTGCTTCGGGAAGGCAACGCGGACGACATCCGCCGGTTCATCGACGTCGAGGAGCTCATCGCCTTGTGGGATGACCTCGTGCTGACGCGCGCCGGTCCCGGATCAGGTCGTCGAAGCGGGCGACCAACCAGGCGGAGATCGCCCATCAGCCGCTCGATCTCCGAGGTCTCCTCCTCGACCGGCGCGAACAGCGCCTCTTCCCGGCTGCGCTGGAAGTGCTCCCAGCTGAGCTCCGGGGGAAACCCGCCGGCCTCGGCCAGACCCGTCGCTTGAGGACTCGGGGGTCGGCCTCCCGTGAGTTCGACACCCTGATCGACCTGGTCGACGGTGGGCCAGGTCGGCGACACCCCTCCGGGCACCGCCCCCTCCTCTGCCGCAGGGAGCACCTCGCTCAGGTCCTCGTGGCCGAGGACAACGCGGTCAACCAACGGTGGCATTGCTGTATGCACATGCCCGAGATGGACGGTCTCGACGCAACGTGGGCCATCCACGAGCGGTGGCCGAGGGAGGACCGGCCACAGCTGGGACCCAGCACACCGTCGCAGCGGCCGGCCCTCGGTCACGTGGGCGGTGCGGGACGGATCTGGCGCCGATGTCGAGGCGCCGCTCCTGGTTCGACGGACCGACGGGCTATCCGAGCAGTACGCCGACGGCAACGGTGAGGCCCGACCTCACGCCGGCGCACGCCTCCTCCAAGGTGACCCTCGAGACGCCATGGGCGGCGGCGTTGCCCAGGTCGCGGACGGCGCGAGCGTCGGCGACAAGCTCGGGCGGCAGGTGCCCGGCCTGGACCAGCCACGCCACCTTCTGATGGAAGGACCGCATCTCGAGTGGCACCCGCCGGAGCACGGCGACCTGCTCGACGGCGCGGCGGGTCAGGAGGGCGGCGGCCCGGTACGCCCCGACGCTCCAGCACAGCGACGCCTCCAGCAGGTCGGCGGCGATCGGCGACGGCAGCCCGGCGACGTCCGCGTCCGAGATCAGTGGCCGATCGGGTGGGGCCCCGGTCACCGCTCCAGGAAGCTGGCGTCGTAGACCTCGTCCGCCGGCAAGTCCATGAGCCGCTCGGCCATCTCCTGCTTGAGCCGCTGGGCCCGAGCGGCCTCCTCGGGCGTGGGGTTCTCCCGGCAGGCGACCTGCACGAAGTCCTCGGGCACCAGGCCGGCCCGGGCCACCAGCTCGACGGCGGTTCCCCGGTAGCCGAGGCGGAAGAAGAAGTGGCCGCCCGGCGCCTCGGGGGCATCGGCGGGGGCGGGGCCGGACGCCGGCCCGTACCGATCGCCTGTGACCGCCCGGGTCACCATCTCGAAGGCGTCGCGAGCGCCTCCGCCCGGGAACCCGGTCTCGACGGTGATGTCGTAGCGCTCGGGAGGTCCACCGGGAGACAGCAGGGGGAAGGCGCGCTCCATCGCCTTGAACGCGTGGGCGACGCCGGCGATCGAACTCGTGCCGTGGTACTTGAGGAGGTCGTCGAAGGTGATGGAGATCGGCTCGCCCTGATCGGTGACCAGGAGCTCCGTCATGGGAGGAGCAGGTTCAGCACCGGGCTGACCAGCAGCGACGTGCCGAGGTTGGTCGCCCGTACGGCGAGGTCGGCGACCGGGGCGGGGGCGGTGCCGTTGATCTGCACCTCGGGGCTGCCCTGGCCCTGGGCGACGGCGCCGCCGCCTCGCACCACCTCCAGCTGGCCCTGGCTCGGCGTGCCCCCGAAGCTCGGGATCACTTGCCAGGCGAACGTCGCCCGGTACCTGCCGTCCGCGCTGGCCGGCGAGAGGGCGAAGGTGGGGCGGCCGGCGGCATCGCCGGCGTCGATCTGGGGGAGGCGGACATTGATCTCACGCGACGACGCCGCGTAGCTGATCTGCACCTCCTTCACCGTGAAGGTGTTGTTGCCCGGGCCCGCGGTCGGTGTGGCCAGATGGATGATCTCCACGCCCCTTGCCGCTGACCCGAGGGCGACGGTGACGGGTTCGCTCCCCGTCGGCGTCCGGCAGGCCGCCGCGCTCATGACGGCGTTCAGGTCCTGGGTCTGGCAGATCGAGACGACGCGGTTCGGCGAGGCGATCTCCGGCAGGGTGACGGAGGCGCTGGTCACCCCGGCGGGGAGCAACACGCGCACGCCCCGGTTCGTCTCCTCGGATATGACCAGGCGCAGGTCGGTGATGCGCAGGGTCAGGTTGGTCGGCGGGACTGTGGTGCCGCCGACGGTGGTCGGGACGGGGGCGGTGGTGGTGGCGGCCTGGGAGGAGTCCAGGTCGTCGCTCGCGGAGTCGCCGTCCGACCCACAGGCGGCGAGGGCCAGGACGATCATCAACCACAGGGCGGCCATGCTGGAGCGACGCATCCGGGAAAGGTACCCGCCCGCCGCGACCCCGCCGGCGCGGCGCTTGGACCACCGGTGACTCAGCGATCGGGCGGCGGCAGCTCGTCGACGAAGGTGAACAGGCGGACACCCGCCCGGTAGGGGCGGGGCTCGGCGGCCAACCGGTTGGCGCCGACCCCCCACCCGCCGTCGCCCGAGGTGAAGCCGATCTCCTCGAAGCCGGCCTCGACGAACCAGTTCCGGATGACCGGGCGACGGTCGGAGCCGAAGGCGCCCCGCGTCCACACCACCGTCGCCCCGGGAGCGCACAGTTCGGGAAGGTGGCGGATCAGGTCCCGGATGTCCTCGTCGACGGCATGGCCGAACACGCCGCAGGCCAGCACGAGGTCGCACGGCACCATGCCCTCGTAGGCCGAGGTGGTCGACGCGTCGCCGGTCACGACGTCGACGCCCGTGATCCCGGCCGACGCCGCGAACGCACTCGCGATGGCCGCGTTCCGGGCGTCGAGCTCGACGAGGCGGGCCGAGACGTCGGGCATCCGGGGATGGCCGGCCAGCACTTCCAGCAGATCCCGGCCCTGCCCCGCGCACATGCTGATGACCCTGATCTCCCCGGGGGGAGCGGCGTCGAGGAACTCGACGATGTGGCGCTGGACGACCCGCAGGCGCCCGGCCAGCGGTGAGTCGCGGTCGTCGTAGGACCGGTGCCAGTCGACCCAATCCCGCTGCCCCATCCCGGCAGTCTGCCAAGCACAGGGATTCGCCCGCCCGTTGCCTTCCGTTCACCTCGCCCTCGCGAGCCGTTCAACTCCGGCTCGTACCGTCCGAAGTGAGATGAGACATGCGGCCAATGAAGGAGCGCTTCCCTTGCCTACCCCCCGTGTTTTCCTGCTCTCGGCGCTCGCCCTCGCCCTCGCCACGGCGGCGTGCGGCGGCGGGAGCACCCAGCAGACGGCGCCCGGCGGCCAGGCGATGGCCAACCTGAGCGGCGCGATCCGGATCGACGGCTCCAGCACGGTCGCCCCCCTGAGCGAGGCGGCGGCGGAGCTGTTCCAGCAGCAGCACCGCAACGTGCAGGTGACGGTGGGCACCTCGGGAACGGGCGGCGGTTTCGAGAAGTTCTGCCGGGGCGAGACCGACATCGCCGACGCCTCCCGGCCGATCAAGAGCAGCGAGGCCGACCTCTGCAAGGCCAACGGCGTGGTCTACGAGGAGTTCACCGTGGCCAACGACGGGCTCTCGGTGGTCGTGAACCCGGCGAACGACTGGGCCAGGTGCATGACGACCGCCCAGCTCAAGAAGATCTGGGACCAGGGCTCCACGGTGAACAACTGGAAGGACGTCGACCCCAGCTTCCCCGACGTCAAGCTGGACCTCTACGGGGCCGGGACCGACTCGGGCACCTTCGACTACTTCACCGAGGCGATCAACGGCACGTCCAAGCGGAGCCGGACCGACTACAACGCCACCGAGGACGACAACGTCACGGTTCGGGGCGTGTCCGGGTCGCGGGGCGGGATCGGCTACTTCGGCCTGTCCTACCTGGAGGAGAACAAGGGCAAGGTGAAGGGCGTAGCCATCGACGGGGGCAACGGGTGCGTCGAGGCGACCGTCCAGACCGTCCAGAACGGCACCTACAAGCCCCTCGGCCGGCCCCTGTTCATCTACCCGACCAAGAAGCTCCTCGCCCGCCCCGAGGGCCTGGCCTTCGTCGAGTACTACGTCACCAACACCTCGGCCATCACCAAGCAGGCCCTCTTCGTCGACCTCACCGCCGAGCAGAAGGCCAAGCTGAACAGCCAGTTCGAGAAGCTCAAGGTCGCCGGGAGCTAGGACCGGTACGGCCCGGCACCTCCTCCCATGACGCTCACCATCGACCCCACCCAGCCGGCGCTCGGCCAGCGCCGGCTGGGCGCGTCGAAGCCCCGCCACGGCGAGCGGGCCATCGCCGCCCTGCTCGGGCTCTGCGCGCTGGTCTCGGTGGCCACCACCGTGGGGATCGTCGTCGCCCTCTTCGTGCCGACCGTCGAGTTCTTCCGCAGCGTCAGCCTCCGCGAGTTCCTCACCACCACCGAGTGGGCGCCGCTCTTCGACCGGGCCCGTTTCGGCGTCCTGCCGCTGGCGACGGCGACTCTGGTCACCACGCTGTGCGCCCTCGCCGTGTGCGTGCCGTTCGGGCTCGGCGCGGCGATCTTCCTGAGCGAGTACGCGAGCGGCCGGGCCCGGAGCCTTCTCAAGCCCGCCCTGGAGGTGCTGGCGGGTATCCCGACGGTGGTCTACGGGTTCTTCGCCCTGACCTTCGTGACCCCCCTGCTGCAGGAGATCTGGTTCGGGCCGGGCGACCCGCCGCAGATCTTCAACGGCCTGTCGGCCGGCCTGGTCATGGGCGTCATGATCCTGCCGACCATCGCGTCCCTCGCCGAGGACGCCATGAGCGCGGTGCCCCGGTCGCTGCGGGCCGGGGCCTTCGCCCTCGGAAGCACCAAGCTCCAGGTCTCCACCCGGGTGGTGGTACCGGGGGCGCTGTCGGGCATCGTGGCGGCAATCGTCCTCGGCATCTCCCGGGCCGTGGGGGAGACGATGATCGTCCTGGTCGCCGCCGGGGGCACGCCCAACTTCACCTTCAACCCGGCCGAGGCCATGCAGACCATGACCGCCTTCATCGCCGCCGCCGGCATGGGCGACCAGCCGACCGGGACGATCGGCTACAAGACGATCTTCGCGGTGGGTGCGGCCCTGTTCGTGGCCACCTTCGTGATGAACCAGCTGAGCATCCGGCTGGTGCGCCGCTACCGGGAGGCCTACGAGTGACGGTGATCGCCACCCCGCCGCGGCGAGAGCGCGTCAAGGCGGCGGCGTTCAAGGGCGTGCTGCTGCTCAGCCTGGGCGTCGGCCTGGTCAGCCTCGGCGTGCTGCTGGTCGACACCGTGGTCACCGGCGCCCCCCGCCTCAACCTGGACCTGCTGCGCCGGTTCCCCTCGGGCCGACCTGCGCTGGCCGGGGCTCAGTCGGCCATCATGGGCACCATCTGGGTGGTCGGCCTCTGCGGGCTGTTCACGGTGCCGGTCGGGGTGGGCGCCGCCGTCTACCTGGAGGAGTACGCCGACCCGGCCCGCTGGTACAACCGCGCCCTCGAGGTCAACATCCAGAACCTTGCCGCCGTCCCCGCCATCGTCTACGGGATCCTCGGCCTCGGGTTCCTGGTTCGCGGCATCGGGCTGGGCCAGGTCGTGCTGGCCGCGGCGCTGACGCTGTCGCTGCTCGTGCTTCCCATCGTGATCATCGCCAGCCGCCAGGCCATCCGGGCGGTCCCGAACTCGATCCGCCTCGGCTCGCTGGCGCTGGGGGCCACCCGCTGGCAGACCGTCCGTCGCCAGGTGTTGCCCGCCGCCGTGCCCGGCATCGCCACGGGGTCGATCCTTGCCCTGTCCCGCGCCATCGGCGAGGCGGCCCCGCTGATCCTGCTCGGCGGGCTCACCTTCATCACCTTCAACCCCACCGGGCTCGACAGCGCGTTCACCGTGCTGCCCATCCAGATCTTCAACTGGATCTCCCGCCCGCAGGAGGAGTTCCGGATCCTCGCTGCGGCGGCCATCGTCGTGCTGCTCGTGATCCTTCTGGCCATGAACAGCGCGGCGATCCTCATCCGAAGCCGCTCGCAAAGGAAGTGGTAGTGCACGTGACCGATCTGACGCCCGGCGGCCCCATGGCCCCCCCGCTGCTGGCGGGCCGGCAGCCCGACGTGGGCGCGGCGGGTATCCCTGGCGATCCCGTGTTCACCCTGGAGAACGTGACCGTTCGCTACGGCGGCATCGCCGCCGTCGACGGTGTCACCTTCGACATCCCGCTGAACGAGATCACCGCCGTGATCGGGCCGTCGGGGTGCGGCAAGAGCACGCTGCTGCGGTGCCTCAACCGGATGAACGACCTGGTGCCGGGCTCCAGTGTCGAGGGAACGATCCGCTACCACGGCACCGACCTCTACGGCCCGGACGTCGATCCGGTGGAGGTCCGCAAGCTGATCGGCATGGTGTTCCAGAAGCCGAATCCGTTCCCGAAGTCGATCTACGACAACGTCGCCTACGGGCCGCGGGTCCTCGGCATCAAGGACGGACTGGACGGGCGGGTCGAGCGGGCGCTGCGTCAGGCCGCGCTGTGGGACGAGGTGAAGGGCCGGCTGAAGACGAGCGCCCTCAGCCTCTCCGGCGGCCAGCAGCAGCGGTTGTGCATCGCCCGGGCCCTGGCCGTCAACCCCGACGTGATCCTCATGGACGAGCCGTGCTCGGCCCTCGACCCGATCTCGACGGCCAGCATCGAGGACCTCATGGCCGACCTCAAGCAGCAGTACACGATCGTCATCGTCACCCACAACATGCAGCAGGCCGCCCGGGTGTCCGACCGCACCGCCTTCCTCACCGTGCAGGTGAACACCGAGACCGACCGCAGGACCGGGCAGCTGGTCGAGTTCGACCGTACCGAGCAGATCTTCACCAAGCCCGCAGATCCGAGGACTGAGGCCTACATCACCGGACGTTTCGGGTAGTGCCTTGACGGCCCGGGCCCAGTTCCAGGAATCGATGGAGATGCTGCGGGTGGACGTGGGCGCCCTCGGGCTGATGGCGCAGCACGCGGTCGAGGGGGCGGTCGGGGCGCTGGTGGGCGACGACCGGCCGGCTGCGCGCGAGGTGGTGGCGGGCGACGACCGGATCGACGCGCTGTTCGTCGCCTTGGAGGAGCGCGCCTACGCCCTGGTGGCCCAGCAGGCGCCGGTGGCCGCCGACCTGCGATTCCTGATGTCGTCGCTGCGGGTGATGGCCGACTACGAGAAGACCGGCGACCGGGCGGTCGCGGTGGCCAAGTCCGCCCTTGCCGGCTGGGAGCGGGAGACCACGACCCTCTCGCTCCTGGCCCGGATGGGGGAGTTGTCGCTCGGCCTCCTCGCCGATTCTCGCCGGGCCTGGCTGGAGCAGGACCTCCTCGTGGCCTCGGACCTCAAGCGTCGCGACGACGTGCTCGACGGCTGCTTCCGCCGGTTGGTGGAGCACCTCCTGGCCCAGGACGGCCCCGGTGCACCGGGACTGGTCCTGCACGCCCACGCCGCCGGGCGCAACCTCGAGCGCATCGCCGATCACGCGGTGATCATCGGCGAGCGGGTGAGCTACATGCTGACCGGCGACCCGAGCGCGCTGGCCGCAGAGGCCCGGTAGGCGACAACGCCAAAGGAGATGGAGATCCCGTAGGCTCGCGTCCCCGGTGGGGATGACGGCGAGCGTGCGGAGGCGAGGCGGATGAGGGCGCGACGACTGTTGCTGGTGGCCACGCTCGTCCTGGCGACGGCGGGCTGTACGGACGGCGACGACAACGGCGCTCCGGCGCCACAGACGACGGAGACCAAGGCCCTCGACGACGCCCAGAAGGCCCACCTCGACCGCTTCGGTGGCTATGCCGACGAGCGCGAGCTGGTGGCCGCCGGCCTGCTTCCCCAGGAGTCCGCGGTCTACGAGGTGTCGGTGTCGCTTGACCGGAAGTCGTACAAGATCGGCCCCGAGCCGCGGCCCGCCGACCAGCAGACCCTCACCGTCGGGTTCCAGGCCGACCCTTGGACGGCGGCCGCCGGGAAGCGGACCTTCGCCCGGTTCCCGCTCGACGCGGGCGTCAACGAGACGCTCACCCGCCTGGGCGAGGACTACTCGGTGCAGCCGGGACTCGCCACCCGGTGGGAGGTCATCGCCGCCGGCACCAATCCGGACTACCCCGGCCGGCCCACGTGGCGGTTCTTCCTCCGCCCGGGCGTCAAGTTCCACAGTGGCGGCGACTTCACCGCAGCCGACGTCAAGTGGTCGTTGGACCGGGCCCGGGCACAGAACCTCGACACCAGCCTCACCATGTCGTCCAGCGGGCCATCATCGGTGGTCGTGGTCGACCCCCTCACCGTCGACATCACGCCCAGGATCCTGACGGGGAGCCCGCCGAGCACGAACCTGCGGCTGCCGGAGTCCTTCGTCCACCAGTTCTACGGGATCTACCGCGACGGGACGCGGCCCGAGCTGTACGGCACCGATCCCGCCGGCACGGTGGACGGCACCGGCCCGTTCAGATTCGACACCTACACCGCCAACGACAGCATCACGGTGACGCGCAACGACGCCTACTGGGGGCCCAGGGCCAGGCTCGGCAGGATCAACTTCAAGCTCGTCTCCGACGACACCACCCGCCGGCTCGCCCTCGACACCGGCTCGATCGACGTGGTGTTCGACGTCGGTCGCCAGCAGGTCGCCGCCCTGCGGGCCAGCAGCGACGTGCAGGTGGTCACCGCGCCCCCCACGTACACCTTCGTGATGTACATCAACGTCAACGGCCAACCCCCGTACGACAAGCTGAAGAGCGAGAACGTGCGGCGGGCGTTGGCCCTGAGCATCAACCGAGACGAGTTCCTGCGGGGGAACTGGGACGCCGGCATGGCCACCGTCGTCAACCACGTCGGCCCGCCCTCGGCCCTCGGGTCGTCGTACTCCACGGTGAGCAGCTACACGTTCAACCTCAACGAGGCGAGGAACCTGCTCGACGACGAGGGCTGGACGTGCGGCAACGGGGCCGCCCGCGCTCGCACGGCATGCCGGGGTGGCGAGATCCGCCAGAAGGCGGGCCAGCCCTTGCAGCTCTACATGCTGGCCAACCGGGCCACCGACGACGTCCCGCTGCTCGAGGACCTCCAGCGCCGCGCCCTCGAGGCCGGCATCGGCATCACCATCGGCGACGACGGGGCCAACCGCTTCACGCCGAGGAAGGACAGCGGCGCGTGGGACCTCGACACCGCGCAGCCGAACCAGAACGACGCCAACCCCGCGTTCCTCCTCATGCGCCAGTGGTGGTCCAACGCCACCCAGAACTTCGTGGCCTGCTGGGCGGTCGACACCACCGACGGGCAGGCCGACGGCCAACCCTGCCCGTACCCGGACAGCAACCTCCAGTCGCCGAACCTCCCGTTCCGGGCCGGCCCCTGGCAGGCGGCCGGGCCGACCTTCGACGGCCACGTCAAGCAGGCGCTGGAGGCGAACACGCTCGAGCGGGCGCGGGAGGCGTCGGCGGCGGCCATGGACTACCTGATCGACCGGGCCACCGTCATCCCGCTCGCCGGCGTCTCCCGCGTGTACGGCCTGCGCAAGCACGTCGCCGGCTTCGAGCCGGTCAACCCGGCGCTGTCCTTCGTGCGGTGGACCAACGTGTACCTGAGCAAGTAGGCCCGGTCGTCGCGGCGGCACGCACCCATGGCCCGGTACGTCGCCGCCCGCTTCGCATGGCTGATCGCCGTGCTCCTGGCCGTCTCGGCTGTGACGTTCGCCCTCGGTTCGCTGGCGCCCGGCGATCCGGCGGTGATCGTGTTCGAGCGCACTCGCCCCGGGGAGTCGCCGACCCCGGAGGCGCTGGCCGAGCTGCGCAAGGACATGGGGCTGGACCGCACGGTCCCGGTGCAGTACCTGCACTGGTTCGGCAACGCCGTGCAGGGCGATCTGGGGGTGTCGTGGTCGACGGGCGAGCGGGTGGCGACGTCGGTGCGGGAGCGTCTTCCCCGGACCGCGATGCTTGCCGCCTCCGCGCTGGTCCTGTCGATTGTCATCTCCATCCCTGCCGGCGTCCTCGCCGCCTACAGGCGCAACTCCGCCGTCGATCACATCTGCCGCGTGGGCGCGCTGCTCGGAGCCTCCCTGCCGGGATTCCTCGTCGCCTACGTGCTCATCCTGTACCTGGCCGTGCGCGTGGAGCTGTTCCCCGTGTTCGGGTTCGGCTCCCTCGCCAACCTGGCCCTGCCGGCGCTGACGCTGGCCCTCGGCTCCGCCGGCACGCTCACCCGGTTCACCCGCGCCGCGGTCCTCGACGTCCTGGCCGCGCCCTACGTCCAGGCCGGCAAGGCCAAGGGCGTCCCCACGGCCCGGCTCCTGTTCGACCACGCTCTCCGGAACGCGGCCCTGCCGGTGGTCACCGTCATCGGGCTGTCCCTCGCCGGGCTGCTCGGCGGCGCCTTCGTCGTCGAGTGGATCTTCAGCTGGCCGGGACTGGGGACGCTCGCCGTCAACGCCATCAACACCAAGGACTACCCGGTGATCCAGGGCTTCGTGCTGGTGACGGCGGCGGCCTACGTCGTGGTCAATTTCGCCACGGATCTCGTCTACGCCGCCCTCGACCCGCGGATCCGCCTGGCCGGAGGCCACGACCGGTGACCCAGGCCCGACCGCACGAGGTCGTCGAGCGCCTCGAGCGGGTGGACGAGCTCTTGCGTCCCCGACGCTGGACGCTGCTGGGGCGCATCCTCCGCGACAGGAACGCCGTGGCCGGGGCGCTGCTCGTGCTGGTGGCGGCGGCCGCCGCCCTCCTGGCGCCCGTCCTGGCCCCGCACGATCCCCTCGACATCTCCGTCGACCGCCTCGCCTCGCCCTCCTGGGACCACATGCTGGGGACGGACTGGCTGGGGCGCGACGTGCTGAGCCGCATCCTCTACGGCGCCCGGCAGTCGCTCGGGGGCGCCGCCCTGGCGGGCGTGCTGGTCCTGACCATCGGCGTGCTGGTCGGCACCGTCGCCGGCTACTTCGGCGGCTGGGTCGACTCCGTCCTCATGCGGTTGGTCGACCTCATCCTCGCCGTGCCGGGTCTGGTGCTCGCCTTCGCCATCGCCGGCCTGTTCCAGCCGGGGCTCATGGCGGTGCTGCTCGGCATCGTGGCGTTGTGGTGGGCGCAATACGCCCGGGTGGTCCGCAGCCTGGTGCTCCAGGTGCGCGAGCAGGAGTTCCTCGAGGCGGCCCGGGCCATCGGCGCCTCCAACCGCCGGCTCATCTTCCGGCACATCCTTCCCAACGTCGCCCCGTCGGTGATCGTGCTGGTCACCGTCCGGCTCGGGCGGCTGATCCTCGCCATCGCCGGGCTGAACTTCCTGGGCCTCGGCGTGCAGGCGCCGACCCCCGAATGGGCGGCGATGCTCAACGAGGCCCGGCCCTACTTCCCGGGCTTCCCCCATCTCATGCTGGCGCCCGGCCTGGCCATCGGCCTGGTGGTGTTCGGCATGAACCTGCTTGGCGACGGGCTGCGCGACGTGCTCGACCCGAAGCTGTCGGGCGTGCAGTCGTAGGGGCGGCGTTCAGCGAGCGCCCGCCTCCCCGCCCTCGGTGCGGAGCGCGTCGACGACCTCGCCGGCCAGCACGCGGGCGAGCCGCATGGCCATGCCAGGGCGCTGGTCGGGGGACCCGCTGAACAGGGGGACGCCGGGACCGACCCAACCCGGACCGCCGCAGGTGGCGCCGACCACGGGAACGCCGAGGTGGAGGGCGAGGCTCCGCGCCGTGTGCTGCTCGGTCAGGTGATCGCTGGCCGAGACGACGAGCCGGGCGACCCGTCCGCCGAGCAGCTGGGTGACGAGGCGCTCGTTCCCCGGCTCCAGCGGCTCGTCGCTGACGATCACGCGGCCGGCCCCGGAGCGTAGGACCGTCGAGGTGAGCGTGCGGGTGGCCTCCGCCGGCCGGCCGACGAGCAGCACCACGTCGCCGTCGGGGATGGCTTCGGTCATCAGCAGGTAGGCGAACAGCGGCAGCCACGACCGCCCGACGATGATCACCACGCCGCCCGGCTGGGCGGGCTCCTCGCTCGGCGCGGCCGCGCCGACCCCGGGGTCCTTGCCGGCCGACGGCTCCGGCACCGGCTGGCACCCACCACGGCGGGCCGGCGGTGTCCGCCCGCCGAACATGGCTCGTACGTGCATGCTGCCACGTTCGACGATCACGGCACCGCGTGACAAGCCCCGGTGCTGGGACCAGCGGAAGGACCGTCACCCGCCGGTACGACCGGCGGTATGCGGCCGCCCGACGACATCTGACCGCAAGTAGCAGGAAACACCGAAGCAACATCTCCGGGTGTGTGCCGGGCGGCCCTACGCTGGTGACCAAACCATGAACAGCGGTCCCGGCACCGGAGAATGAGCGGTATGGAGTACGGACCGCAGTTCGCGGACCTGCTGCGGGAGGTACGGCAGACCCTCAATCAGACCCAGGCCATCGGGCGAGCCCTGGGTCTGGGGAACGGCGCCTGGCAGAGCTACGAGCAGTGCACGAAGCTGCCGTCGATCCAGAACCTCTTCACGATCGCCGACAAGCTCGCCGCCAAGTACGGGCCCGCCGCCATGCCGTCGCAGGCCGAGTTCCTCAAGAGTTGGCTGCAGGCGCACGGGATCAGGCTCGACGATGGCCTGGTCAGCTCGCTGCACACCACGCGGCCCCGGGGGATGTCACTGACCGAGTTCTCCTGGCTCAAGCCGTTCGTCTTTGCGGGCGAGCGCCGGGAGCAGTGGGCGCGGACGCGGCTGGACTGCCTGGTGGCCCCGGCCGCCGTCAGCGACCTGAGCCACATCTACGCGCTCGGCCTCGATCGGGACACCGAGATCGTGCCCGACAAGGAGTTGACCGCCCGGCCGTGGGAGGAACTCGTCGAGCGGTACGGCAGCCGGGACATCGTCTCGATCTCCTCCGGCGCGGTGAACGCCATGACCGCGCTGCTCAACGACGACATGGTGTTCAGGTTCGACGTCGTGCCCGAAGCGCGGCTCGCCTACCGGAAGTTCGTCCGGGACATGGACCTGGCGAACGAGGCCGACCTTGCCATGTTCCAGCGGTGCCTGGCCGCGGCGGACCGCCTGGGGACGAGCGAGGACCCGGCGCGCCTCCTGCGCGAGGCCGGCCTGCCGCAGGCCGACCCGGACGCCGTGAGGGTGGCGTCGGACGTCAGCGAGCTGCTGGGCGGTTTCACGAGCGCCCAGTTCACGTCGCTGTTCCGGCTGGCGGTCATCGACCCTCTGGTGTGGCGCCGGTTCCAGTCGGACAAGATCTTCGACTACGCGGTCATCTCTGTCGCCCACCATCCCTTCGGCGACCGCGACCGGATCGCCCTCGTGATCGCCGGCACGAACGGGACGGCGACCGCCGCGGCCGTCCAGCTCCTTGCGCGCGGCGAGCTGTCAGGGCGGCCCCTCGGCGCGGTGGTGAACTTCCATCACCGTTGGGTCACCGACAAGTCGGGGCGTCGCTCGCAGCAACTCGTCCCCAACGTCATCACCGCGCCGTACAAGCCCGACGACATCGTCGACGCGATCGACCGCCTCGTGAGCGGGTCATCCGGGGCGGTCAGGGGACTCTTCCGCAACTGGAGCGACGAGGACCTGGAGGCGTGGAAGGAGCTGGTCAGGACCCTGAGCGGCGTGCTGGACCGCCGCTCCCGGTAGGAGCGCTACTTGGCCAGGACGTTGATGGCCTGGGCCCAGAGGACGAACTTGTTGGTGGCCAGCTCGCGGATGGTGTCGATGCCGAAGGCGGCCTTGAGGTGCTCGGCGTCGCTCTCCGACACGCCTTGCAGCGCGCTCACCGGGGCCTGGGCCAGCTCCCCGAAGTCCATGCCTTCGTAGGCCTTGTCGAGAATCTTCGCGATGTCTGCCATGGGCGATTGTCTAGCCCATCAGCGCAACCCGTGGGCGACGGACGTCCTCGCTGCGCCATGCTTGCCCGATCGACGAGGACAGTCCGACATCGGCCCGGATGGCGGGGATCGTGGGCCTCGCCGCCCACCTGCTGACGGGGGTCCTCTATGTGGGCAGCCCGCTGGTCGCCCCGCCGCCCGGCGTGCTGGTGCTGGCCGCCGGCTGGCTGCTCCTGCTCGTCGTCGCCATCCGCCTGCGGCGGGAACGTCCGTGGTTCACCCTCCTCGTGCCGGCGGTCTCGATCGCCTTCTGGGTGGCCGTGCTCTCCCTAGGGGAATTGCTCTTCGGCTGGACGGCCTGACCGGTATCGTCCGGGCATGGCCGGGGCTGGCCTTCTCGGCGATGCGACGAGGGTGCTCGTCTACGGCGTGACCGGCTCGGGGAAGACCCGGCTCGCCGAGCGGATCAGCCGGGCGACGTCGCTGCCCTGGTACTCGGTGGACGACCTGACGTGGGAACCGGGCTGGGTGGAGGTGCCCGTGGACGAGCAGCGCCGGCGCATCGCCGAGATCTGCGCCGGGAAAGCGTGGATCCTCGACACCGCCTACAGCCGCTGGCTCGACATCCCCCTCGCCCGGGTGCAGCTCATCGTCGCCCTCGACTACCCCCGGCTCGTCTCGCTCCAGCGCCTCGTCCGGCGGACCGTCGCCCGCTCGGTGGACAAGCGGCAGGTCTGCAACGGGAACACCGAGTCCCTGCGGCTGGCCTTCTCCAAGGATTCGATCGTGCGGTGGCACTTCACGTCCTTCCGGCACAAGCGCCGGCGCATCCGGGGCTGGATCGAGGATGCCGGCGGGCCACGGGTCCTCCATCTGACCAGCCCACGGCAGGCGGAGGCCTGGCTCGCCGGTACGGGGAGGTCGGCGACATTCAAGTGAGCGTCAAGTGCGCTCCAAGCAGCTCCTAGGAGCATGCGGAGGTGCCGGGCGGGAGCGCCCGGACCACCCCGACGACAAGGAGCTCGCCATGACCATCCGCTCGATCCTCCGTTCCCGTTCGGCCGCCGCCGTGGCCAGTGCCACGTTCGCCGTCGCCGTGTTCGGGACGACCACCGCCCTGGCCAACCACGACGCCTCGTCCGTCCACGCCTGCCAGCGGACCCAGAACGGCAGCCTCCGCATCGTCAGCTCGCCCTCGGAGTGCCTGGCCAACGAGACCGCCTTCGAGTGGAACAAGCAGGGCCCCATGGGCCCGGCCGGTCCGGTGGGGCCCATGGGGCCCGCAGGGCCGAAGGGCGACGCCGGTGCGACGGGCCCGGCGGGGCCGGCGGGGCCGGCAGGTCCGGCCGGGCCGCAGGGGGAGACCGGCCCGGCCGGCCCCGCGGGGCCGGCGGGCGCCGGCGCGGCCGGCTACTCGGTGCGCGTCCCCGGACCGGTGAACGTGTGGTGGTACTGCCGGGGCGGGGCTCCCTGCGACGACTACAGCTCGGTGGCGTGGCTCGACCTGCCGGCCGGCAAGTTCGTGGTCACGGCCAAGGCCTGGTTCCGCAACACCCGTGGCGTGTTCGACGGTGACGCCGACGCCAAGTGCTTCCTCTACGACCTCGGCGGCCACGAGCGGGACGACACCAACCTGTACCTTCCCCGCACCACGCTGGGCCACAGCGGCTTCGCCGCCTCGTGGAGCATCGCCATCGACAACCCCAACCCGGTGCAGGTCAACCTGATGTGCGGGAGCGGTGACAGCGAGGGTCGGATCAAGGCCCAGGACATCCGCATCTCGGCCGTGAAGGTGGACACGCTCAGCGCGGCCTAGGCACTCGGTACGCATCGCGGGTCGTGCGCAGGCACGGGCCCGCGATGCGCCGCGTCTCAGCCCCCGCGTGCCAGGTACTTCTTGATGCAGTGGACCACGCCCTGGCGGCGGGCGAACCCGTTGAAGTCGCCCAGCAGGTGGACGGTGAAGCCGCGGTCCTCCCACAGCGCCTTCATGGCCTCGTCGACGGGCCGGAGGTCGGCGTTGGGCCCGTGCCCGAACGTCGGCAGGTAGACGTGGCCGCCGAGGGCGGCGCTGTTCTCGACCAGGCAGTTGTTCCAGGTGACGTGGTGCCAGGTGCGGACCTGGACCGGCGTCGTGTCCTCCGCCCCGGCGGCCTGCAGCTCGGCCACGGCCTCTACGAGGGCCTCGTTGCCCGGCTGGCCGGCGATCTCCCGGAGCTGGGCCAAGGTGAACGTGCGGCCCGGCGTGGGGCGGTGGACGAGCGGGTTGCGCTGGACCTTCATCCCCCGGGCGGCCAGCTGGCCGGCGATGGTGTCGTAGACGTCGTCCAGCGCGTAGGGCGAGCGGGTGCCGAGCAGCTCGTCGCCCATGGCCGGGCTGCCCACCAGGACGTGGAAGTCGCCGCCGGCGTTGCGGCCCACGAGGGTGACGAACATGTCGATGTGGAAGATGGGCTGGAACGTGCCGGCCCCGTCGCCGGCGATGTCCACGTAGAAGGCGTCTCCCTCCCGGCGCCCGTAGAAGGGCCGGAGGGGGATGGGCCGGTTCGTGCCGACGACGATCAGCTCCCGCCCGGCGTCGACGTAGTCGGCGAACAGGCGGGTGACGAAGGCGTCGGGCCCGGTCCCCTCGGGGGCTTCCACCGGCGGGCTGTCACCATCGAGCAGGGCCACGCTGTCGGCGAAGTAGTCCTTCCCGAGCAGCCAGAACGTGTCGCCGATGAGGCAGTTGCCACCCTGGAAGATCAGCGGCGCCTGGGCCGACCGCAGGTCGACGTGCTCCTGCACCGACTCGGCGATGAGGGCGTCGCCCGCCCGGGGGAACTCCCACGGCTCCATCAGGTAGGTCGTGCCGTCGGCCGCGTCGAGGAGGGCGACGTAGCCGTCCTCGGCCCAGTCGGTGAAGCTGACGTAGTCCGGCAGGGCCACGTAGGTGATGTTGCCGTCCGGGTGGCCGGCGGCCTCGAACCACTTCCCGACGTCGGCCCGGGTCGACGCGTGGTGGACGACGACGAACCGCGTCCCCTGGCGCAGGGCGGCGATCACCGACCGGTAGCCGGCGGCCAGGTCGTTGCTGGACACCCCGTAGGTCGGGAAGGCCAGCAGGAGCGTCTCGATGGCACCCTGCCAGGACGAGATCAGGGCCGGCTCCTGGAGGCCGGGCTGCCGCGGCCGGGGGGCGAGGCGGCCCGCCAGCCTGGCCCGGGCCTCGGCCTGGGCGCTGGGGTAGACGTCGCGCTCGGTGCGCCGGTGCTGGGGCGCGTCGGGAACGAGCTGCCGGTACAGGCTGGGACTGGCCACCGCCGACCTCCTTGGGACCCACCGATCCTAGGTCCAGTGGGGCAGACTCTGGGCATGGCCACCGCGGTCGAGCGGGGACGCTCGGCGTTCGACCGGCACGCGTGGCGCGCTGCGTACGCCGCCCTCACCGAAGCCGCCGCCGTGGCGCCGCTTGCCCCCGACGATCAGGTGCGGCTGGCGGTGAGCGCCTACCTGATCGGAGCCGACGACGAGTGCGCCGAGGCCTGGGCCACGGCCCAGCGGGCGGCCCTGGAGGGCGGCGATCCGGCCTTGGCCGCCCGGTGCATGTTCTGGCTCGGCTTCGTCCTCGTGATGCGGGGCCAGGTGGCCCAGGCCCACGGGTGGATGGCGCGCGCCGATCGCCTCCTTCAGGAGGGGGGTGTCGAATGCGCCGCCGCCGGTTTCCTGCTCGTCCCACAGTTCCTCGGCGCCCTCGACGGCGGCGACCTGCCCGCCGCGCTCCAGCTCGCGATCCGGCTCGGCGAGCTCGGGCGGCGGTTCGACGACCCGGACCTCTCCGCCTTCGGCACGCTGGCCCACGGCCAGGCGCTGCTGGCCGCGGGTGAGATCCCGGCCGGCACCGCCCGCCTCGACGAGGCGATGGTGGCGGTTACTGCCGGCGAGGTGGGCCCGATCACCAGCGGGATCGTGTACTGCGCGGTGGTGCTCGAGTGCCTGCGGCTGTTCGACATGCAGCGGGCGTCGGAGTGGACGGCGGCCCTGAGCGCGTGGTGCGACGCCCAGCCCGACCTGGTGCCGTACCGCGGGCAGTGCCTCGTCCACCGGTCGCAGCTGCAGCAGGCGGCGGGGGCGTGGCAGGAGGCGAGCACGAGCGCCGCGGCGGCCCGCAGGCGGCTGAGCGACCCCCCGCACCCGGCCCTGGGGATGGCCCACTACCAGGAGGCCGAGCTGCACCGCCTCCGGGGCGACTTCGAGGCCGCCGCTTCAGGCTACGGGCAGGCTCGCCGGCACGGCGTCGACCCCATGCCCGGCCTGGCCCTCCTCGAGCTGGCCCGCGGTGAGGCCGGTGCCGCGGCGGCCAGCATCCAGCGGGCGCTCCAGGAGACGCTGGCGACGCTCGACCGGCCCGCCCTCCTCGCATCCGCCGTCGACATCCTCTCGGCGGCCGGCGACGCCGGGGGCGCGAGGGATGCCGCCGGCGAGCTGTCCGCCATCGCGGCCGGTACCTCGTCGGAGGCGCTCCTCGCCATGGCCGCCCAGGCCACCGGCACGGTCCTGCTGCACGAAGGCGACGCCGGGGCCGCCCTCCGGGAGCTACGGGCCGCGGCGGCGATCTGGCAGGCGCTGCGCATGCCGTACCAGGTCGCGGCCGTGGCCGTGCTGCTCGGCCGGGCGTGCGTGGCCCTCGGCGACCGCGCCTCCGCCGGCCTCGAGTTCGCCAGCGCCAAGGAGGGCTTCGCCGCACTCGGGGCCATACCAGACATGGAGCGGGCGGCTGCGCTGGCCCGCGACCTGCGCCCGGGTGCCGGCCGCCCGGGCGGCCTGTCGGCGCGGGAGTGCGAGGTGCTGGCCCACGTCGCCGCGGGGATGACCAACCGGGCCATCGCGGCCACGCTGCACATCAGCGAGCACACGGTGGGCCGCCACCTGGAGAACATCTTCGCCAAGCTCGGTGTCACCAGCCGGGCGGCGGCCACCGCCTACGCCTACGAGCACCACCTGCTCTGACCCCATGGGGCATCCGCCCCATGGGCTGGCGGGGCGCAGTTTGGGGTGAACGGGCGATGTGCGGCGACCACCCGCGGCCGTAGGTTCCCCATCATGGAGACAGCGACCGTAGGGATCGACCAGGCGACCGTCGACCGGCTGAGCGCCGGCTTCCACCGCTGCTTCTCCGACTTCGCGGCCGGCGAGGACCTGTTCGCGCCGGACGCCTTCTTCGACCTGCTGCCGCCGATGTGGCGGTTCCAGTTTCAGGGGCCGGGCGTGGCGTTCGCCGCCCAGTTGGCCTCGATCGCCCGGGGGCCGGTGGAGGTCGAGATCGTCCGCACGATCGCCACGGCCACCGGCTTCGTCACCGAGCACGTGGAGACGCAGTGGACGCCGAACGGCCGCATGGTCGCCCGCCGGCTCCACCTGTGCGACGTGCGCGACGGGCGCATCTGTGCGGTCACCACCTACTGCAACGGCGGCTGGGACGACGCGCTCCGCGCTCGCCATGCCGCCGAAGCCCCGATGATCCGTCCCTGACCCCAAGGAGCTTCTCCCATGACGTCCGTGTCCTACCGGAACTTCACCGGCACCGGTGCCGAGAACTACGAGCGCTACTTCGTGCCCGCCATCGCCACGCCGGTGTCGGCGGCCCTGCTGCGGACGGCCGCCCTGCGGCCCGGCGAGCGGGTGCTCGACGTGGCCTGCGGGACGGGCCTGGTCACCCGGCTGGCGGCCGAAGCCGTCGGCCCGGCCGGCTCGGTGACCGGGGTCGACGTCTCGCCCGACATGATCCAGGTGGCCCGGAGCGTGCCGCGGCCGGCCGGGGCAGCCATCGACTGGCGCACCGGCGACGCCACGTCGCTCGAGGTCGAGGACGGCGCCTACGACGTGGTCTTGTGCCAGCTGGGCCTGATGTTCATGCCCGACCGGCTGGCGGCCGTCGCCCAGATGCGCCGGGCGCTCGCCGCCGGGGGGCGGCTGGTCGTCAACACGCCCGGGGCCATCCAGCCCGTCTTCGAGGCGATGGAGCGGGCCATCGTCGAGCACATCGGCCCCGACCTCGGCATGTTCGTCACCGCCGTCTTTTCCATGCACGACCCGGACGGGGTCGCCGGCCTGCTGCGCGACGCCGGCCTGGACGGCGTGGCGGCGGCAGTGTCCCCGGCCACCCTGCACCTCGACCCACCCGCGGCGTTCCTGTGGCAGTACATCAACCTGACGCCGATGGGGCCGGTGGTCGGGCAGGCCCCGGAGGCCGCCCGGGAGGCGATGGAGCGCCAGTTCGTCGAGGACTGCGAGCCCTACGTCGCCGGGGGGCGGACGGTGGTCGAGCAGCCCATGGTCGTGGCCAGCGGGCGCGTCCCCGCCGGATGACGGCCAGGGCCGGGGCTGAGGCTCAGGCGCTCTTGCGGGCGCCGGGCTTCGTCGCCTTGCGGGACGACGTGCGCGTGGCCGGGCCCTTGCCCGAGGGGTTGCCCTTGGCCGTCCCGCCCCGCTTCTTCGCCCCGCCCTTGCGGGCCGCGGCCAGGCTGGCCTCCAGCGCCTGCATGAGGTCGACCACGCTGGCCTCGGCCGGCGCCTCCTCCTGCACCACGATCTCCCTGCCCTTGGCCTTGGCCTCGATGAGGCTCTTCAGCTCATCGGTGTAGGTGTCGTGGTAGCGGGTGGGGTCCCAGCCGGTGGCCAGCGCCCCGATGATCTGGGAGGCCAACTTGAGCTCCTTGGCCTCCGGCTTGGCCGGCTTGGGCAGGTCGAGGTCGGACTGGGGGACGACCTCGTCGGCGAAGCGCATCGTGGACATGGCCAGGGCGCCGTCGAGGGGCCGGATGGCGGCCAGGTACTGCTTCTTGCGCATGACGACGGTGCCGATGCCGGCCTTGCCCTCGCTCTCCATGGCGGCCAGTAGCAGCCGGTAGGGCCGCTCGGCCGCCTCGCCGTCGGGGGCCAGCCAGTAGGTCCGCTCGTAGTAGATGGGGTCGATCTCGGCCAGCTCGACGAAGTCGGCCACGTCGATGGTGCGTGACGTGCGGGGGCGGAGGCGGTCGAGCTCGTCGTCGTCGACCACCACGTACTTGCCCGAGGACAGCTCGTAGCCCGACTCGATGTCGTCGGCGCCGACCTCCTTGCCGGTCTTCTCCGACACCTTCTTGTAGTTGATCCGGGCGCCGGTGCCCTTCTCGAGCTGGTTGAAGTGCACGCTGTGGTCCCGCACCGCGGAGAACGCCTTCACGGGCACGTTCACCAGCCCGAAGCTGACCGAGCCGCTCCAGATCGCTCTTGCCATGCCCTACTGGTACCCCGCCAGGGCGGGGGCGATGCCGCCGGTGGGCTCAGCAGCCGGTGGCGGCGGCCAGGGCCCGCAGGTCGGGATGGTCGACGATGGCCATCAGCTGGCGCAGGGCCGCGCACTCCTCGGGCGTGGCCTTGATGCTGGGCGGGGGCGACGAGCCCGTCGAGCCCGTTCCCGGCGAGGTGTTGGATCCCGACGACGACCCGCCCGAGGTCCCGCCGGCCGGCGGAGTCGTCGCCGTGCCGCCCTCTGCCGCGGCCTGGCCGCTGCCGCCCGGCGTACCCCCGCCCGGCTGGGAGGTCCCCCCTTCGGCGGTACCCGACGTGCCGGGTGCGCCGGGCTGGCCGCCGGTGGCGGCCGCCGACCCCGGCTCGGCGGACGCCGAGCCGGCACCGGTGCCGCCGGCACCGGGTGTGGCGTCGGGGGCGGCGCCGGCCATGGCGCCGGGCGGTGACGTCTCCGTCGAGCCGGCGAGGGTGGTGGCCGGGCCGCCGGCCTTGTCGCCGCCGCCTCCCGAGCTGCAGCCGGCGAGGGCCAGGCCGATCGTGAGCAGGGCGGCGTACCGCCGCCTGCGGGTGGGTCTCATCCGGATCCACCGTAGGCGCGGCCGGCCCCGGCGCGGAACTTCCGCCGGCCGGCTGCCCCGGTAGGTGTCCAAGTCATCCATTGCGACGGTGCGCGGCCGGCGCGAGGTTGTCGGTGATGGCGGACCTCCCCGAGCTTTGGACCGAGAAGACACCCGAGCCGCGGTACCTCTTCGACCGGGTGCCGACCTTCGGCGTGGCCCACGAGGCCGAGCAGATGCGCCAGGGGGTGCCGCCGGCACGCAGGGTGGCGAAGGCCCGCAAGCCCCGGCGGGAGCGAGGCCCGTTCGTGACCTACATGCGGGCGCCCTGGGCCTACGGCGACCGGGACCCGGCCGACCGGTGGCACCGGATGCGGTGCCGGTTCGGCCGCCACGAGATCGGGGGCGGGCACGTCATGCAGCTCGGGAGCGCCACGGTCTTCGTCGAGCGCCGCTGCCGGTGGTGCGGGGTGGAGCCCGCCTAATCGGCAAGGTCGTGGGCAGAGTCGGCTGCCAGACTTGGCCTCGGCATGGTCCACGAGGTGGCGAAGGTCGGGTTCGGGCGGGAGGCCGACGCCTATGAGCGGTCGCGGCCGTCGTACCCGCCCGAGGCGGTGGCCTGGCTGGCGGGCGAGCTGCGGATCGGGCCGGGGGCGGTCGTCGTCGACGTGGCCGCCGGCACGGGGAAGCTGACCAGGCTCCTGGCGCCCATGGGCGCGTCGGTGGTGGCCGTGGAGCCGGTCCCGGCCATGCGGGAGATCCTGCACGAGGTCCTGCCCGGCGTGCCGGTGGTGGCCGGGGTCGCCGAGGCGCTGCCCTTCCGTACGGCGTCGGTCGACTCGACCTGCGTGGCCCAGGCCTTCCACTGGTTCGACTCGGCCCGCGCCTTCGCCGAGCTGGCCCGGGTGCTGCGGCCGGGCGGCCGGGTCGGCCTGGTGTGGAACGTCCGCGACCGATCGGTGGACTGGGTCGACCGGGTCTGGCGGATCATGGACGCGGTCGAGCGCCACGCCCCGTGGCGGGACCACGACAACACCCCGGACGCCGCTCTGCGCGACGCGCCCGGGTTCGGCCCCCTCCACCAGGCGACCTTCGGTCACGACCACCTGACGACCCCCGAGGGCATCGTCGACCGCATGCGGGGCGTGAGCCACGTCGCCGCCCTGGACCCCGAGGCCCAGGCCGAGGTGCTCGGTGCGGTGCGAGGGGTGCTGGAGACCCACCCGGACACCGTGGGCCGGGACGAGCTGCGGGTGCCGTACCGGGTCGACTGCTACTGGCTCGAGCGGGCCTGAGCCAGAATGCGGGCATGGGGATCACCGGCGCCCACGTCCTGCTCTACACGTCCGAGCCGGAGGCGGTCCGCACGATCCTCCGCGACGTGTTCGGCTGGCATCACGTCGACGCCGGCCAGGGCTGGCTGATCTTCGCCCTCCCGCCGGCGGAGCTGGGGGTCCACCCTGGCGAAGGGCCCACGTTCGGCAGCGGCGTGCGCCACCAGCTCTCCCTGATGTGCGACGACATCGAGGGCACGATCGCCGAGCTGCGGGCCAAGGGGGTCGACGTCCGGGGGGAGCCGCAGGACGAGGGGTGGGGGATCACCACGACGATCGTGCTGCCGGGCGGGCTCGACGTGATGCTCTACCAGCCCCGGCACCCGACCGCGATCTGAGCCCTGGGCGCCTCCGGTTCCGAGCCCGACGGTCCAGGGAAGGAGGACACCATGAGAATCGGGAGGATGTTGGCGGTCGTGGCCATCTCGGCGTCGGTGTTCACGTCGTGCAGTGACGATGACGACCCGGTTCCCGACGCCCAGGCCGCGTCGACCACCACCATCGCCCTGACCACCACGGCCCCCACCGAGCCCATCGTCATCAGGGACTTCAGCTTCTCCGGGCTCGAGGTCAAGGCCGGGTCGAAGGTGCTCGTCCAGAACCGGGGCCAGCAGCCCCACACCCTCACCGCCGACGACATGACGTTCAACACCGGGCAGGTGCCGCCGGGGAGGAACGTGGAGTTCAGCGTGCCCAGCCGGACCGGCACCTACAAGGTCAAGTGCCTGGTCCATCCCACCAGGATGACGGGTGAGCTGAAGGTGTCCTAGTGTGGAAGTTGTCATCGCAGGGTCCTGTGGTGCAGCTTGGAGTGCACGCCGCCCTGTCAAGGCGGAGGTCGCGAGTTCAAATCTCGTCAGGACCGCGCAGTACAGCAGTTCCCACCGAGGTCGGGTAGCTCAGTTGGTAGAGCGCGCGCCTGAAAAGCGCGAGGTCACCGGATCGACACCGGTCCCGACCACGTGCTCACTTTTCGACGCTTCTTTCCGGCCGCCCTGGTGGCGGTTTCCCTCGCCATCTCCGGCTGCGGCGGCAGCCCGGAGTCCCGCCGCCAGATCTCGGCCATCAACGTCGGTTCGGGGGCCGGGTTCGAACCCACCACCCTCACCGTCGACAAGGACGACAACGTGGAGCTGGCCGTGGGGAACAGCACGACCCGCACCCACGGCTTCAGCATCGAGGGCTACGGCATCCAGCGCGAGGTGGAGGCCAACAACGGCATCGAGGTGAAGTTCAAGGCCACCAAGCCGGGAACATTCAAGATCTACTGCCAGCTCCACGAGACCCACCAGGTGGCAACCCTGGTCGTGCGCTAGACAGCGCAGCGCTCGTCGTGCGCTAGACAGCGCAGCGCTCGTCGTGCGCTCGAGCCGGCCGGTAGCCTGCCGCCGGTGGGCGTCTTCGAGCGCATCGGGGCGGACGACTACGAGCAGGTCGTGTTCTGCCACGACCGCCCGTCCGGCCTGCGGGCCGTCGTGGCCGTCCACTCCACCCGGCTCGGCCCCGCGCTGGGCGGCACCCGGTTCTACCCCTACGCCTCCGAGGACGCCGCCCTCGACGACGTCCTCCGCCTGGCCCGGGCCATGACGTACAAGGCGGCGGTGAGCGGCCTCGACCTGGGCGGGGGCAAGGCGGTCATCCTGGGCGACCCCTCCCGGGACAAGAGCGAGGCCCTGCTCCGGGCCTACGCCCGCCACCTGGAGGCCCTGGCCGGGCGCTACTACACCGCGGAGGACGTGGGCACCACCCAGGACGACATGGACCTGATCCGGCGGGAGACCCGCTACGTGACCGGCGTCAGCCGCGAGCTGGGCGGCTCGGGCGATCCGTCGGTTGCGACCGCCTACGGCGTGCTGTGGGCCATGAAGGCGGTGGCCCAGCGGCTCTGGGGCGACACGTCGCTCCAGGGACGCCACGTGGCCGTAGCCGGGGTGGGGAAGGTGGGCGCCGCCCTGCTGGGCCACCTGGTCGAGGCGGGGGTCCGGCTGACCGTCGCCGACGTCAACCCGGCCTCCGTGGAGGGGGCGGTGGCCGCCTCCGGGGCGGAGGCGGTGGCGGTCGAGAAGGTCCACGCCGTCGACTGCGACATCTACTCGCCCTGCGCCATGGGCGGCGCGCTCAACGCGGGCACCATCGCCGAGCTACGGTGCGCGGCGGTGGTGGGATCCGCGAACAACCAGCTGGCCGACGGGCTGGCGTCCGCCCGACTCCTGGCCGACGCCGGGGTGCTCTACGCCCCCGACTTCGTGGCCAATGCCGGCGGCCTGATCAACATCGCCGAGGAGCTGGTCCCCGGGGGGTACCGGCCCGAGCGGGCCGCCGCCGCGGTCCGCCGCATCTTCGACACCATGACCTCGGTCCTGCAGGCGGCCGAGGAGGACGGGGTGACCACGGCCGAGGCCGCCGAGCGGCGGGCCGAGGACCGGATCGCCGCCCTGTCCGCCGTCCACCTGATCCGCACGCGGGACTAGGCGGGAGCAGCACACATGGCAAAGGTCATCGACGAGCGGGCCACGGCCCGGCCCACCCCTCCGGCCAGGCACGTCCAGCTGGGCCTCTCCGACGACGACGTGGTCGGCATGTTCCGCACGGTCCTGCTGGCCCGCTACGTGGACCAGAAGGCGTGGAACCTGACCCGCACGGGCAAGGCCCGCTTCTACATCCCCGCCGAGGGCCAGGAGGCGGCCCAGGTGGGCTCGGCTTGGGCGGTGCGGGCCGGCCACGACATCACCCTGCCCTACTACCGCGACATCGGCGTCGTGCTGTGCCTGGGGATGACCCCGTACGAGATCCTGCTGGCCGTCCTGGCCAAGGGCGACGACCCCAACTCCGGCGGCCGGCAGATGCCGAACCACTGGGGCTCCAAGCGCCTCGGCATCGTCACCGGCTCCTCGCCCATCGGCACCCAGTTCCCCCACGCCGCCGGCATCGCCCTCGCCTCCAGCATCCGGGGCGACGACAGGGTCACCGTCACCTGGTTCGGCGAGGCGGCGTCGTCCAAGGGCGACTTCCACGAGGCCCTGAACTTCGCCGGTATCCACCAGCTGCCGGCCGTCTTCGTGTGCGAGAACAACGGCTATGCCATCTCGGTCGGGATGCGGAAGCAGTCGGCGGTGCCCGACGTGGCCGACCGGGCCGCCTCCTACGGGATGGACGGGGTGGTGGTCGACGGCAACGACCTGCTCGACGTGTACGGGGCCACCCAGGCTGCGGTCGCCCGGGCCCGGGCCGGCAAGGGGCCCACCCTCATCGAGGCCAAGACCTACCGGCTCATGCCCCACACCACCGACGACGAGGACCGGGTCTACCGGCCACGCGAGGAGGTCAAGGCGGCCCGCCGGCGCGACCCGCTGCCCCGGCTGCGGCGGTACGTGGTGGACCACGGCCTGCTCACCGACGACGAGGCCAACCGGGTCGAGGACGCCGCCCGCGAGGAGGTGGCCGAGGCCGCCCGGCGGGCCGAGCAGGCCGAGCCGCCCCGGCCCGAGACGGCGGCGTTCCACGTGTACGCCCGGCCGCTGCGCTCCCGCCCCCGGCCGGCCGGGCCGGCGCCCCTGCCCGAGCCCGTCGTCGAGCGCAACGTGGTCGACACCGTCCGGCTCACCCTCGACGACCTCATGGCCAAGGACGAGCGGGTCGTGCTGCTGGGCGAGGACGTCGCCGTGCTCGGCGGGGTGTTCCGCACCTCGAAGGGGCTGCACGAGACCTACGGCGACAGCCGGGTGATCGACACGCCGCTGGCCGAGTCGTCCATCGTCGGCATCGGCATCGGGCTGGCCCTGGCCGGCATGCGGCCCATCGCCGAGATCCAGTTCGCCGACTTCATGCACTCGACGTTCGACCAGATGGTGAGCGAGGCGGCCAAGATCCACTACCGGTCGAACGGCGACTTCAACGTGCCGCTCGTCGTGCGCACCCCCTGGGGTGCCGGCGGCCACCGCGGCCCGTACCACTCCCAGGCCGTCGAAGCCTTCTACGCCCACGTGGCCGGGCTCAAGGTGGTCGCCCCGTCGACCCCGGCCGACGTGGCCGGGCTGCTGCGCAGCGCGGTCGACGATCCCGACCCGGTCCTCTTCCTCGAGCACAAGAAGACCTACCGCAAGATCAGCGGGCCGGTCCCCGAGGGCGACTGGCGGGTGCCGATCGGCGTGGCCGACGTGGCCCGGCCCGGCGACGACATGACGCTGATCACCTACGGCCTCCACCGGTTCCTGGCCCTCGAAGCGGCCGACGTCCTGGCTGAGGAGGACTACTCAGTCGAGGTCATCGACCTGCGCACGATCTCCCCGCTGGACACCGAGACGCTCCTGGCCTCGGCCTGCCGGACCGGCCGGGTGCTCGTCGTCCACGAGGACAACCTGACCTTCGGCGTCGGGGCCGAGGTGGCGGCCCGCATCGCCGAGGACGCCTTCTACGACCTGGACACGCCGGTCCGCCGCCTGGCCATGCCCGACGTGCCGGCCATGCCCTTCGAGGTCGGCCTGGAGCGAGCGCTCTCGGTCACCACCTCCGACATCGCTTCCGCCGCCCGCTCCCTCCTCGAAGAATAAGAAAGGCTCCAATGGCCGCCTGCACGCTGCACCGTGTGGAGACGAACCTCAGCTGCCGGACCTGCGGGACACCGCTGTGCGCGGACTGCGCGAAGCGCACGCCGATGGGCATCGCCTGCAGCGAGCACGCGGGCTCGACCAAGAAGGAGGCGCTGACCGCCCTGGCGCCGAAGGCTGCGTCAGCGCCATCGGGCCGGCGCCGCCTGCTCGCCGGCGGGGTGGCGGTGGCGCTGCTGGTCGCCGGCGTGGTCCTGCTGCGGTCCTCGGGCGGCGGTGGCGACGGTGGCGGCGCCGTCTCGGCGGCGTGGACGCCCCTCGCCCCCGCGGGCCTGGAAGCGCGGACGTCGATGGCCTTCGTGTCGACGGGCAGGGGCATGATCGTCTGGGGCGGGAGTGGCGGGGCCGGGCCGACGACCGACGGCGCCGTGCTCGAGCTGCCCGCGGGCACGTGGCGCCCGACGGCGCCGGCGCCGCTGGTCGGCCGGGCCAACCACTCGGCGGTCTGGACCGGGTCGAAGATGATCGTCTTCGGCGGCCTGGCCCGGGGCGACGGGTGCCGGCCGGGGTGCGCGCTGAACGACGGGGCGTCCTACGACCTCGCCACCGACCGGTGGTCGCCCATCGCGCCGGCGCCCGTCGCCGGCCGGAGCGGGCACAGCGCGGTGTGGGTCCAGGACCGCATGATCGTCTGGGGCGGGGCGGTGGAGGGTGGCAAGGCCTCGGCCGACGGGGCGTCGTACGACCCGGCCACCGACGCCTGGACGGTCCTGCCGCCGGCGCCGCTCGAGGCCCGCGTCGCCCACCGCACGGTGGCCACCGCCCACCGGATGCTGGTCTGGGGTGGGTCCTCCGGCGAGGGCCAGACCGGGAAGTACTTCGCCGACGGCGCGGTCTACAACCCCGCCAACAGCTCGTGGACCCCCATGGCCGCCTTCCCCGAGACCCGCGAGGGCGGGGGGCGTGACACCTTCAGCAGCGTCTGGACCGGCGAGAAGATGCTGGTCTGGGGCGGGTACAGCCGCAACGCCACCTGCAACCCCTGCAACCACGAGGACGGCGCCGCCTACGACCTGGCCACCGACTCGTGGACGCTGATGTCGCCCTCGCCGTTGAGCGGCCGGGGGGCCCACCGGGCGGTGTGGACCGGCCGGGAGATGGTGGTCTGGGGCGGGTTCAACACCACCGAGCTGAACGACGGCGCGGCCTACAACCCCGAGTCCGACACCTGGACGCAGCTGCCGGGCAGCCCGCTGCTGCCGCGGCAGGGCCAGGCCATGGTGTGGACCGGCGACCAGGCGGTCGTCTGGGGTGGCCACGGCCCCCACGGCGAGGGTGACGGCCGCGCCGCCAACCACGACGACGGGGCGCTCCTGCGGCTCCGCTCGTAGCCGACGGCACGCCCGAGTCGAGCGCCGGCTCGCTCAGGCCGCGCCACGCGACGGCGTGCTCCCGCGCGTACGCCCGGTTGGCCCGGATGGCGGGGTCGTGGCGCGGGCAGCACGGGAAGGGGGCGGGTGACGGTGCGGTGACCCGGGCCGCCCGTATACTTCCGCTTGGAGTGCCGGGAAGCCTGGTCGGCGAAGTGTTTCCTATGCCCTTGGAGGCTCCATGGGACGCAGCCGGCCCGCGCACTCAATCTCTTCCCGTCGCACACGCGAGACGGTTCACGTCGCTCCGGTGAATGCGAAGTGCCATTCCGACGTCTACTCGCGGCCCTCGCCGGCCGCTCCACAGGAGGTGCGACCTTTGCTGTCATACATGGATCCCGGGTCTGGGAGCCTGCTCGCCCAGATCGCCGTGGCGGGGGCTGCCGGGGCCGCCGTCGCGGTGAAGATGGGCTGGCGGAGGACGACCGCGCTGCTCGACGGGAAGCGGCGGCGCCGACCCGCGGAGGCTGCCGACCAGGACGCCCGTCCTGGCCGGTAACGGCCATGGCGCCCCCAGCGGCTCGGCCGCGCCCCGGCTGGAGCGGGGGTCGTTCCGCGATCCGGCGAGCACGGTCTTCTACGCCGGCGGCCGGATCCTCCGGGGCCTGACGGAGCCTGGCACCCGGGACTGGGCCACCCTCGCCGGGACGGGGTTGCTCGATCACCTGGTGGGCCAGCGGAAGCTCGTGCCCACGGTGGAGGTGGGCGACGCGGCGTCGCGGCCGGCGGGCGACTGGGTCACAGTCCTCGAGCACGAGGAAGTGCCGTTCGTCTCCTACCCCTTCGAGTGGTGCTTCGGGATGTTGCGGGACGCGGCCGCGCTGCACCTGGACGTCCTGGCCGAGGCGCTCACCCGCGGCATGACCATGAAGGACGGGCACGCCTACAACGTGCAGTGGTGGGGAAGCCGGCCCAGCTTCATCGACGTGACGTCGTTCACCCGGCACGGGGGAGGCCCCTGGCCGGGGTACCGGCAGTTCTGCGAGACCTTCCTGAACCCGCTGTTCCTCCAGGCCAACCGCGGTGTCGACTTCCAACCCTTGCTGCGGGGGCGGCTCGCCGGCATCTCGGTGGCAGACATGTACCGGCTCGTCGCGGCGCGCGACATCGTTCGGCGCGGGGTGCTGCGCCACGTCGTGGTCCACCGCCTGGTCGACCGCCGGGCCACCGGGCCTTCCCAGGCCACGACGGTCGCCATGGCGGAGGCGGGCTTCAGCGCCGAGGTCGCCAAGGCCGCGGCGTCGAGCCTGCGCAAGCTCGTGCGCTCGATGACCTGGCGGCCCAGGCGCTCGGCGTGGTCGACCTACGGGGCGGACAACCCCTACTGCTGGGAGGACCGCCGGCAGAAGGCGGCCTTCGTCGAGGCTGCGGCGGCCGCGGGGCCGGCCCAGCTGGTCTGGGACCTCGGGTGCAACGACGGCACCTACGCCCGGGTCGCAGCCCGCTCGGGCAGCTACGTCGTCGCCGTCGACGCCGACCACCCGACGATCGAGAAGCTGTATCAGTCGCTGCGGGCGGAAGGGAACGAGAGGATCCTCCCCCTGGTGATGGACGTGGCCGACCCGACGCCCGGGATGGGATGGCGCAACACCGAGCGGCGGGCGCTGTCCGACCGGGGCCGCCCGGATCTGGTCCTGTGCCTGGCGCTGGTCCACCACCTGGCCATCGGGGCCAACGTGCCCGTCGCGGAGATAGTCGCCTGGCTCCGCTCGTTCGCGTGCTCGGTCGCGGTCGAGTTCGTCGGGCGGGACGACCCCATGGTGCAGCGCATGCTGGCCGGCAAGCCGATCGAGCACCCGGACTACTCCACGGACGCGTTCGAGTCCTGCCTCGGCCGTTGCTTCCGGATCGACCGGCGGGAACCGCTTGGGTCGGGTACCCGGACGATGTACCTCGTCAACCCGCGATGACCCCGGGCCGGGAGCCGGCCGCCAGCGGGCAGGCGCACGCCACCCCATTCCTGGACCTTGCGGCTCTGAGCGGGTTCGCGGTGGCCCAACCCGTGTTCGGGGCGCTCGCCGGCTCGACCGACTACCTCGTGTTCGTCGACGCCGGGCGCCTGCAGCTCGTCGTCCTCGCCCTCCTCGTGGCCGTGGCCCCCCCGGTGCTCCTCTGGGGAGCCGAGCGGGCCTGCGCCGCGTTGTTCCCGCGCGCTGCGCCTGGCCTGCACCGGGTGCTCGTCGCCAGCCTTCTCACCGTGGTGGCCGTGCAGGTCCTGCGGACCGTCGCGTGGTTGGGCCCGGCCTCGAGGCTGGGCGCTGCGCTCGTCCTGGGCGGGCTACTGGGCTGGGCCCACGGCCGCTGGCGCCCGGCGCAGCAGTGGACCCGGCTGGCCGCGCCGGCGCCGGTCATCTTCGCCGCCCTGTTCCTCTTCGCCGGTCCGGTCGCGGGCCTGCTCCGGACTCCGAGCGCTGCGCCCGTCGCCGTCGCCGCCACCGCCGCTGACAGTGTCTCGCCCGTCGTCCTCATCGTGTTCGACGAGTTCCCGCTGCGGACCTTGCTCAACGCCAGCGGTGGAATCGACGAGCGCATCTTCCCCAACCTCGCCGCGCTTGCCGGCGAGTCGACCTTCTACCGGAATGCAACCTCCGTGGCCGCCCGGACGGCGCACGCGGTGCCGTCGATCCTCACGGGCCGGTTCCCGCAGGACGACCTGGCTCCCACCCGAGCGCACTACCCCGAGAACCTCTTCACATTGCTGCAGCGATCGCACCGGATCCACGCGTTCGAGTCGGTGACCTCGCTCTGCCCGGAGGCAGCCTGCCCCCGAGCGACCGATGGCGGCGGCCGCCCCTGGGAGCTGCTCGACGCCGCGGCGCGGGTCTGGCTGTGGTCCGTGACACCCTGGAAATCCGCAACCACGAGCCCACTCGGGGTCTGGTTCAGCGAGGACCTGGCACGCGAAGAGGCCCGGTTCGGGGAGTTCTTGGCGTCGATCGACGGCGAGGGCACGCCGTTCCACTTCCTCCACGTGATCCTGCCCCACGCACCCTGGCAGTACCTGCCCGGCGGGCTCCGGTACCCGCCTCGCGATCTCGGCCTGGTGGATTACGACGAGCGGACCGAGGAGAGGTGGCCGGCGCTCGTCGATCACCAGCGCCACGTGATGCAGGCCGTGTACGTCGATGGATTGGTGGGCCAGGCCGTGGCGCGGCTGAAGGCGGCCGGCCTCTACGAGCGTGCGACGCTGCTCGTCACCGCGGACCATGGCATCAGCTTCGAGCCGGGGCTGGTCCAGGGGACCCGGAACCTGGCGGCAGAGACCGCCCACGAGATCGCCTGGGTCCCCTTCCTGCTCAAGACCCCCGGCCAGGGGTCCGGCGTGGTCAGCGACGCCAACGTCATGACCATCGACGTCGCGCCCACGCTGGCCGAGCTGGCCGGCATCCCCCTCCCCTGGCGGGTCGACGGGGTGTCCCTCGCCGCCGAGCCGGTCCGGGACCAGGGCAAGGTCTGGTTCAACCGGCCGGGAGCGGCCCTCGACCTGGACGCCGACCAGGCCTACCCGAAGGTGCTGTCCGGTGTGGTCCAGGCGCTGGCTCGGCCCGACGAGGGTGTCGACGGCTTGTTCAAGATCGGCCCGTTCGCGGACCTCATAGGGACGGCGCCCTTCGAGTACGCCCCCGACCACCAGCACGGCACGGTCGGAAGGATCGAGGGTCTCGCCCTGTACGACCACATCGACATGGACGCGGGGATCGTCCCCGCCCTGGTCGCCGGCTACCTCGACGCCAGCGCCGAGGCCTCTCCCCCCGACGGCGTCGCCATCGTCGTCAACGGCACCATCGCTGCCGTGTCGGAGCTGTACAGCGAGCGCGACCAGCCACAACGCTTCGCCGCTCTGGTCTCGCCCGCATGGATGCTTGCCGGCGCGAACACCGTCGAGCTGTTCGTCGTCGATGCCGCCGGCGACCGGCGCATCCTCCGCCAGGTCGAGGTGCAGCCGGTCGGGGCGAGGGGGCCAGGGCCTGGCCCGACGACCGCTCCCGGGCACAGTCGTGCTCTCGCGCCGTAGCCGTTGTGAGGCCACGATGGCTTGCTTGCGTTGCGGGCCGAGCGGCGAGCGGGAGGGACCCGGCTACTCCGTCGACGATCGGGGCGACGGCGGTGTGCCACCAGCCGTGGCCGCGATCACGTCCCAGCTCCTGCGCCACCCGTTGTACGCGGCCACCTCTGCCAGGTTGCCGTCCAGGTCGATGCTGTAGAGCGCCGCCTCGCCGGCGGCACGGTCGTAGAACAGCACGCCGCCACCGTCCTCGCCGAGCGGGACGCCGACGATGAGGTCCCAGCTCCTGCGCCACCCGGTGTACTGCGCCCCCGCCGCGAGGTTGCCCTGCCCGTCCATCCGGTAGAACGCGGCCTCCCCGGCCGCGCGGTCGCAGGCGAGCACGCCGCCCTCCCCGGGGCCGACGGCGACGCCGACGAGCACGTCCCAGCTCGTGCGCCACCCGGTGTCGGCCGGTCCTGGCACGAGCCCACCCTCCGTGCCGAGGCGGTAGACCTCCGCCTTGCCCGTGGCGCGGTCGTAGAACACCAGTGCGCCGTCCTCGCCGAGGGGCACCCCGACGATCGAGTGCCAGCTCGTTCGCCATCCGGTCGACTGACCGATCTCGCTCAGCCCACCCTGCCCGTCGATCCTGGAGAGCGCCGCCTCTCCCGAAGCACGCTCGTAGCAGAGGACCGCACCGTCGCTGCCGCCACGGGGCACGTCGACGACCACGTCCCAGGTGGTGCGCCATCCGCGGTGGGCCGAACCCACGGCCAGGGCGCCCTGCTGGTTCATCCTGTAGACCTGCGCCTCGCCCGCGGCGCGGTCGTAGAAGGTCAGCAGGGCACTGCGGCCCTCCACCGGTTCGACCGGTTCGACCGGTGCGGCGCCGAACAGCTCGGCGCGAGGACCGTCGATCGTGGCCTCGATACGCCGGACCTGACCGGCGGTCAGCATGCACATCGCCACGTCGTCGGTGTAGTCCATGAAGTTCATGAACAGGTCCCCGTGGGGGCCGTTCTCGCAGGTGACGTGGGGGTACGTCGGGACGCCGTAGTTGGGGCCCGCCTGGTTCGGCGTGTCGTCGACGAAGTCGGTCCCGCTGCATCCGGTGCCGTCGTCGCCCCAGATGTGGAGCAGGTTCAGCCAATGCCCCACCTCGTGGGTGGCAGTCCTGCCCTTGTCGAACGGCGGGGTGGCCGTTCCATGGGTCCCGAAGGCGACGTAGTTGATGACGACGCCGTCGGTTGCCGCGGGACCTCCGGGAAGCTGGGCATAGCCCAGGATCCCGTTCGCCAGGGGGCAGACCCAGATGTTGAGGTACCGCCCTGCGGGCCACGCATCATGCCCACCGCGCGACGAGAACTTCATCGCCTCGTCGGTCGAGAACTCCTTGACGCGGGAGGCCGTCCTGGTGAAGCCCTTCGTCGGGTTGCCGGAGGGGTCCACCGTCGCCAGTTCGAACTGGATCCGGGCATCGGCGGCCAGCGGCTGGAAGGCCGGCACGAGCTTGGCGATGCCGGCGCCTCGCATCTGATAGTCGGCGTTCAGCACGTCGATCTGACTCTGAATCTGCCGCGACGGGAGATTCTGCTCACGCGTGTTGAACACGACATGGACGACGACCGGAATGGTGACCAGGCCGGAACGCTCGGAGACGCGGCGCCTTCGCTCGTACTGGAAGGCCAGGCTCTCGATCTCCGCACGAGCGGCTTGATAGCGCCGGTTCGTGCTCAGCAGCCGTCGATGGACCTCCATCGTCCCGCACTTGCGCACCAGTTCATCCGCCATTGGACAGCTCCTTTATGACTGCCGATACGAGGTGTTGACAGGAGGAGGGATGCAAGTCGCTCAGCCGTCCACTGCACGCCTCCTGAGTCGCAATTCGTCATCCGACTGAGCGACGACTTCGAAAACGACGGATGGGCGGCCCTGGAAGTCGAGGCGAATGTTCCCGTTACGGTCAAGCTTCCAAGAGCCCTCAGCAGGCTCAGGACGGTCGGTGCGACCGATCTCGTCATAGCGGACCGTTCCGCCGGGGCGGAGCTCGAAACCTCGACGTCCTCGCGAGAGTGGGAAGCGATAACCCGCCGGACGATACACCTCGGTGTCACCGCTGTCGTCCTCATGCGAGTGAATCCAATGCCCCACCACGGGGTGCGAGTCACTCGACCGCGGCACATCCGGTTCCATCTTCACCCCGATCGTTAAAGGACCACGATCTCCCGAAGCCTACCGTCGAGCAGGGTCCGGCGAGCGAGCGTGCCGGCGACAACGCCGGCGGGGTGCCCGTTGACGGCACGTGCCACCGTTGTCTAGCATCAGAGGCGCTCATCTTGTGTCAGGAGGCGTCGATGCCGAACGGATCGCCCGGTGGCGGAGTGACCACAAGCATGAATCTCCGGATCGCTCAGCTCCTCAAGGAGGCGGAGCCCGCCGAGATCACCGAGATTTTGGCCGGACCCGAGCCCTCCCTACTAAGGCTCACCCAGCAGCAGCAGCAGCAACAGCAGCAGAAGTAGAGAGCCTCTTACCTTCGTAGCGCGTCAATCGTCGGAGACGATTGACGCGGCTCGGATCATGGGCGTGACGATCTTTTGGCAGTATCGCTCCACTCCGAGTCCTCCATAGTCGCGGGGAGAAGCTCGTGATCGATCTGCTCTTGGCCTTTCCACCTCAGTGGAGCCCCTTCCAGCCCGCACTCTCCCTGCCGTCCCTTTCCGCTTGGCTGCGGCGGTCCGGCTATGAGGTGCAGGGTGTCGATCTCAACATCCTGTTCTACGAGTGGCTGCTCTCCGACCCATGCGCGGAGCTGCTGTCCGACATCAATGCCCGGTCAGACCGGCCCCAGAGCGAGCGGCTCGGGTACGACGCCATCTTCCGTCGCGCCGCTGACTTCCGCCGGGACATCTCGAACCTGACCACGCTGGGCGCCAGCGGTGCCGTCCTGCCCCACGCCGAGTACCTGAAGGTTCACTATCTCGCCGTGAAGTCGCTGGAGACGTACCTACGGGCGGTCTCCGACGTGTGCGAGGACTTCGTCATCTCTCCGTACGAGTTCCAGCTCCACACCGGGAACCTGAACGCCGCGGAGCTGGAACGGCAGATCGCGGCCCCGCCGCTCCTGCTCGAGGAGTTCACCCGGCACGCCGTCTCGGAGCACATCCTGCCGGCCGACGCGGGCGCCATCGGCATCTCCTGCATCGGCCAGGACCAGCTCTTCTTCACGCTCCTTCTGGGCGCCCAGCTGAAGCGTGCCGGCGTCCCCGCACCCATCCTCGTGGGCGGGACGATCCTTGCCCGCAGCTTCGAACGAGGTGCCCTGCCGAGGGAATGGTTCCACGAGTACTTCGACGTGATCGTGCGCAACGAGGGCGAGAAACCGTGCGAACGCATCCTCGCCAACTTGCGGAACGGGCGTCCGCTGGTCGAGGGCGTGCCGAGTATCGTCTACGCCGAGGATGGAAGGATCGCCTCAACGGTTCCGTGCGGCCCGCTCTCCGTAACCGAGCTTCCGGTGCCGGACTTCGACGATGTCCCGCTCGGTCGGTACCTGTCTGCCGAGATAACCCTGCCGCTCCTTTCGTCGCGCGGCTGTTATTGGGGCAAGTGCGAGTTCTGTCATCACGGCATGGTGTACGGCGACAAATACCAGGCCTATGACGCCGACTTTGTCGCCACGACGCTGCACGCGTTGGCGGACAAGTACGGGGTGCGACATTTTGCGTTCAATGACGAGGCCATCCCGCCGAGAATCGTCCGAGCCTTGGGCCACATGCTCGCCCCGCACGAGTCGTCGGGATGGAGCTTCACCGGCCTGATCAAGTTCGAACGATCGTTCACCCGGGAGGACTTCAGCAACCTGCATAGAATCGGCTTCAGGTCGCTGTACGTCGGCTTGGAATCGGCATCGGAGCGCGTGCTCGACTTGATGAAGAAGAGCAACAAGAAGGAGACCCTGATCAACAACCTCCGGGACGCGACAGAGTCGGGAATCTGGATGCACTGTTTCCTCTTCTTCGGGTTTCCCGGCGAGACGGAAGAGGACGCGCAGGAGACATATGACTTCGTCGTGTCTCACCCCGACATCATCAGCTCGTTCGGTTCGGCGACGTTCGCACTCGAGCACAACGCCCCGGTGTTCCACCACCTCGACGACTTCGGTCTCCAGATCAGGCCGATCGCCAAAGACGACGTCGACGTCTACTACGAATATGACGTCGCCCAGGGCATCGACGCGGAGCGGGCGACGGAATGGATGCAGCGGGTCAACGACGCCGCATTCGACATCCCCCAGTACAATGCCGCAGGCTGGGTGCCTCGCGAGCTCCAGCTCTGCCTCCTCTCCGTCATGACGCCGAGCGAGTTGATCGACCGCGGCCTGGAGATCCGCGAGTACTCCGGCCTTCCGCCGGGAGCGACGCTGCCGGAGTTCGTGAGTCGCTGCCGGCACGAGGACGAACACGCATGCATCGTCGTGAGCCGCGTGCTCGGCAAGGTCTTCGAGTTCCGTGGGAATGTCTCCCGAGCATTCCACCTGAGCTATGAGAACGCGCTCGATGCAGCGTCGCTCCGGACCTGTGCAGGTCTCCTGTTCGACCGGTTCACGTACTCCAGCGAGGTCCTGAGTTCCGAGGCGGTCATGTCGCCTGTCCCCGCACCGCTCTAGCGCGGTGCGGGCGTAGGCCAGGTGTGCGGCGGCAGGCAGGGCCGACGGCCAGGCTGCGGGTGACCTAGTCGGTGCCGCCGCCGTCGGTCTTGGCCCGCTCGACCACCAGCTCGCCGACCTTGCGGCCGACCTCCATGCCGGTCTCGTTGTCGGCCCGCCAGTGGATGCCGCCCCACAGCCGTGAGTTCGACGCTTCCTCCGCCTTGGCGTTGAAGTCGGCGGCGTCGTCCGGGAAGAGGTAGGACAGGACCGCGGCCGCCGCCCCGGAGTAGGTGGCGTGGCCCGAGATGTACGACGGGAAGAACGGGGTGTCGATGTACGGCTCCCAGTTCCTGTCCACTCCCGAGTCCCGGACGCCGTTCTCGGGACGGGGGTCCCAGTAGGCGAACTTGGCGTCCCAGGCGGCCACGCCGGCGTCGGACATCGCCACGCTGGCCAGGGCCAGGGTGCGCTCGGCCTTGGGCGCAGTGGGCAGCTCGTTGCGCAGGTAGGCCAGCAGGACGTTCATCCACACGCCCGCGGGAAGGGGGGTGCCCTGGCCGCCGGCCCAGAAGGTGGCCGCCTTCTTCTGGTCGCCGGTGAGGGCGTTCTTGGTGGCCACCATCTCCCGGGCCTGGGCGAGGAACTGCGGCGAGCCGAACACCGGCGGCGGCCCGGGCCGGAACTGGTTGCCGGCGGCCATGACCCAGGTCTTCCACTCCCCGGCGCAAGGCTGGACGGGGTTGGCCACGCTCCCCGGAGGCGGTGCCCAGTAGCGGGGCGGCGGGCCGGGGACCTTCTTGCCGCACGTCTTCTCGGCCCCGTCGGCCCTGGCGTAGGCGATGACCTTCTCGGCGACCTTCTGGCCGAGCTCGAGGCCGGCCTCCACGTCGCTGCGGCGGTTGGTGCCGGCCTGGACCCGGGAGTCGGCGGCCTGGTCGGCGGACTCGTCCAGGCGCAGGGCCGGGCGCTCCGGGAACAGGTAGGCGAGCACCCGGGAGGCGGCGCCGGCGATGGCCGCGTGCTCCGACGGGTACGACGGGTCGGGGCCGGGCTCGACCAGCCGCTCGCCCACGTCGGGCGCCTTGCGGTTGTACTCGTACTTGTAGTGCCAGGTGGCGACCATGGCGTCGTAGACGGCGACGCTCATCAGGGCGTAGCCGCGCGACGACAGCGGCGGGTCCTTCTCCCGGGCCGACACGAAGTCGAGGTTCATCTCCACCCAGGGCGTGCTGACGGGAGATCCCTCGGCCGCCCACTTGCGCACGATGTCCTTGACCTCGGGCGTGCGCTTGGCGGCCAGGTCCTTGATCTCCTGGTCCTCGGCCTTCTCCTGGGCCGACCCCTTGGCCGGGGGCGGCGGCACGGCGATCTCGGTGGGCGAGGACAGCACCCACGTCTTCCAGGTGCCCGCGGTGGGCTCCGCCTGCTGCTTGACGGCCTGCTCCGAGCCACCGCCGTCGCCGCCGCAGCCGGCCGCCACCAGGCCCAGCGCCACCGCGACGACGACGGCCTGCTTCCAGCCCATTCCCGCGCTCGGTCTCATGTGGCCAAGGCTAGTGACGGGCCGTAACCCGACCGTATGCCACGCGTAACGTACGTGTGCCGGAAGGAGCTAGCGGATGGGTTGCGGCCGGGCCGCCTGCTCCATCGCCTCCGGAGCGTCCTCCATCAGGGTGACCACCTGGGGGCAGCGGAGGCAGGCGGCCCGCCCCTCCTGGGCGAACCACCGGCACTCGTTGCGGACCGCGCAGCGGGGGAGCACCGCCACCACTGGCGGCAGCAGCTGGACGATGCGGGTGGCCAGGCGGCAGTCCGTACCGTCGAAGTGGGAGCAGCGGCTCTCCTCGCACGTCGCCGCCATGCGCAGCACCCGGGTGGGCGGCACGGGGCCGGCCATGGCCAGGACCTCCGGCGTGGCGTCGACCGCGTGGTCCAGGTAGCCGGTGCGGGGGCCGTCGGGCCCGCTCCGGAGCACGCCGAAGACCCGGGCGCCGGCCATGTCGGGCTGGGCGCTCGGGCAGGCGCAGCCGCCCGCCGTCTCAGCCACCGGGGCGGGAGACCTCGAACACCTGCTCCATCGGGAAGTAGCCCACCAGGATCGTCCGGTCGAGCACGAGGACCCCGGGCGCCAGGCGCCCCCCGCCGGCGAAGCCGGCCTTCTGCACCTGGGAGGCGACGTCGGCTGCCAGCTTCTGCGCGGCATCCAGGTCGCTGATCTTCTCCAGGACCTGGCGGCCGATGAGCAGCCCCGGCTTGAAGACCAGGTTGTCGCCCATCTTCAGCCCGTGCTTGGCCGAAACCTCCCGTACGGCGTCGTCGACCGCCCGGGACAGCTTGTCGACCGCGATCGACTCGGCCCGCTTGGCCATTCCCTGATCGTCCGCCACCCAAGTCCCCCTTCCGTCGTCAGGTTGACCCCAGCCGTTCGGGCAGTTTCCTCCCGCGCCGCGGATCCGTCAAGGGTCAGATCTTGAGCAGGACCCGGCCCTCACCCTCGACCACCTCGCCGATGTCGACCGAGTCGTGGCCGGCGTCGCGGAGGAGGTCGTGGGCCCGGTAGGCGTCGCCGGGCGCCACCACGGCGATCATGCCGATGCCCAGGTTGAACACCCTGGTCATCTCCTCGGGGCCGATGTCGCCCGCAGCCTGGATCTGGTTGAAGATCTCCGGCACCTCCCACTTGCCGCGCAGGACGATGGCGTCGCAGGTGCGGGGGAGGACCCGGCTGAGGTTGCCCGGGATGCCACCTCCGGTGATGTGGGCCATGCCCTTGACCTCGACGGCGTCGCACAGCTTGACGAGGGCCGGGGCGTAGATCACCGAGGGGCGGAGCAGCTCCTCGGCCAGGCTGTGGGCGGCGCGGGGCCAGGCCGGCTCGGCGAGCGAGCGGCCGGCGACGTCGAGCAGCACCCGGCGGGCCAGCGAGTAGCCGTTGCAGCGCAGGCCGGGCGAGGGCAGGCCGATGAGGCGGTCGCCGGGCGCGACGCGGGCGCCGGTGACCAGGCGGTCGCGTTCCACGACCCCCACGGCGAAGCCGACCAGGTCGAAGTGCCCGGGCTCGAGCATGCCGGGCACCTCCGCCATCTCGCCGCCGATGAGGGCGCACCCCGCCTCCTGGCAGCCCGAGGCGATCCCGGCGACCAGCTCCTCCATCTGCTCGGGGTCGAGGCGGCCGGCGCTGATGCAGTCGAGGAAGAACAGCGGCTCGGCGCCCTGGGCGGCGATGTCGTCGACCGACATGGCCACCAGGTCGATGCCGATGGTGTCGAACGTCCCGGCCAGGCGGGCCACCACGGCCTTGGTGCCCACCGAGTCGGTGCCGGCCACCAGGACCGGCTTCCTGTACCGGCCCGGGTCGAAGGCGAAGAGGCCGCCGAAGCCGCCGATGTCGCCGATGACCTCGGGCCGGAAGGTGGACCGGACGGCGGCCTTGATGCGCTCGACCGCTTCCTCGCCGGCCCCGATGTCGACGCCGGCGCCGGCGTAGGTCTCACCCACCGTGCCTCTCAACCACTGGGATGGACCAGGTCGACGCTGGGCAGCTCGTCGGCGGCACGGGGCATGGGGACGGTGACCGGGTAGTCGCCGGTCAGGCAGGCCGTGCAGAAGCCCCGGCCGGGCACGGCGGTGGCCGCCAGCAGCCGGTCGAGCTCCAGGTAGGCCAGGGTGTCGCAGCCCAGGTAGTCGCGCACCTCGGAGATGGTGAGGTCGGCGGCGACGAGCTCGCCCCGGGTGCCGGTGTCCATGCCGAAGTAGCAGGGCCAGCGGTAGGGCGGCGAGGAGATGCGCAGGTGGATCTCCGCCGCTCCCGACTCGCGCAGCATGGCGACGACGGCCCGGGTGCTGGTACCTCGCACGATCGAGTCGTCGATCACCACCAGGCGCTTGCCGGCGATGTTCTCCCGGATGGGGTTGAACTTCATGCGCACGCCCTGGCTGCGCTGGTCCTGGCCGGGGGCGATGAACGTGCGCCCGATGTAGCGGTTGCGGACCAGGCCCTGGCCGAACGGGATGCCGCTGCGGCGGGCGTACCCCTCGGCGGCGGGGATGCCCGACTCGGGGACCGGCATGACCATGGCCTCGCGGGGCGGGCTGTGCGTGTCGGCGGGGAGCGGGGCCTGCTCGGCCAGCAGCTCGCCCATCCGCTGGCGCGCGGTGTGCACGGTCTGGCCGTACAGCCGGCTGTCGGGGCGGGCGAAGTAGACGAACTCGAAGAGGCACAGCTTGGGGTCGATGCGGTCCTCGTCGAAGGGGCGCATGGAGCGGGTGCCGGCGGCGTCGATCACCACGACCTCGCCCGGGTCGAGCTCGCGCACGAAGTGGGCGCCGACGATGTCGAGCCCGGTGGTCTCCGACGACAGGACCCAGCCGTTGTCGAGCCGGCCCAGGCAGAGGGGGCGGAAGCCGTTGGGGTCGCGCACACCCACGACGTGGGAGTCGTCCATCAGCACCAGCGAGAAGGCACCCTTCAGCTTGGGGAGCACGGCGATCAGGGCCCGCTCGAGGTCGCGCCCGTCGCTGCGGGCGCCCTCGCCGTGGGTGATCATGGCCTGCTGGATGAGCTCGGCCACCACGTCGCTGTCGCTGTTCACCGTGCCGGGCAGGATGCCGGCGGCGGCGGTGAGCTCGGCGGTGTTGGTGAGGTTGCCGTTGTGGCCGAGGACGAAGCCGGCGTCGCCCGTCTCCCGGTAGATGGGCTGGGCGTTGCCCCAGGTGCTGGCCCCGGTGGTGGAGTACCGGACGTGGCCCACGGCCAAGTGGCCCTGGAGGGGAGCCAGGGTGCGGCTGTCGAAGACGTGGGAGACCAGGCCCATGTCCTTGACCACGGTCATGGTGTCCCCGTCGCTCACCGCCATGCCCGCCGACTCCTGGCCGCGGTGCTGGAGGGCGTAGAGCCCCAGGTAGGTCAGCTGGGCGACCGGGTGGCCCGGGGCATAGATCCCGAAGACCCCGCAGGCCTCCTTTGGGGTGTCGTCAGCGTCGTCGCCGGCGGCATCTACCTCCACTGCCCCATCATCCCACAGGGGCCGCCGGGGGTCGCGGTTCAGGCCGTCCGCAGCTTGGCCGGAAGGGCGCCGCCCCAGGTGGCGATCGCCTCGGCGAGGGGGACGTCGACCAGGCCGCGCACCACCAGCCGGTCGCCGCCGGCCCGGCCCAGCTCGGTGAGGGTCACACCCGTGGCCGCCGCCCGCCCCCGCACCTCCTCCAGGTTGACCTCCGGCACGCAGACGACGACCCGGGAGGGCGCCTCGGAGAACAGCCCGGCGTGGCCGCCGCCGACGTGGACGTCGAAGCCGGTGCCGCCCCGCACGGCCATCTCGGCCAAGGCCAGGCCGAGGCCGCCGTCGCTCACGTCGTGGACGCCGTGGACCACGGCGTCGATGACCAGCTCGCCCACCAGCCCGCACAGCGCGGCGTGGGCGGCGGTGTCGACCTCCGGCAGCTCGCCCCCGCGGTGGCCGTGGGCCGTCTCGGCCCAGCGGGAGCCGGCCAGCGTGGTGGCGGGCTCGCCCAGCAGGAGCAGGTGCCCGCCGTCGTGCAGGGTCACGCCCGGGGGGCGGCGGACCAGCTCGTCGATCACGCCGAGGACGCCGATCACCGGCGTGGGGTCGATGTCGACGCCGTCGGAGGAGTTGTAGAGGCTCACGTTGCCGCCGACCACGGGGACGCCGAGGGCCCGGCAGGCGCCGGCCAGCCCGTCGACCGCCTCCGAGAGCTGCCACATGACCTCGGGGTGCTCGGGGTTGCCGAAGTTGAGGCAGTTGACGACGGCGAGCGGGCGGGCGCCCACGCAGGCCACGTTGAGCACGGCCTCGGCGACCAGGAGGGCGGTGCCCCTCCGGGGGTCGAGGGCGCACCAGCGGCTGTTGCTGTCGGTGGTGAGGGCCAGGCCGCGGCGGGACGGGGGGAGGCCGGGGGCCTTGAGCCGCAGGACGGCGGCCTCGCCGCCGGGGCCCTCGACGGTGTTGAGGAACAGCTGGTGGTCGTACTGGGTCCAGACCCAGGAGGTGTCGGCCAGCATCCCGAGGACCTCGGCGCCGCAGTCGGCTGGGGCCGGCAGGCGGGCAGGGTCGTCGGCCCAGGTGGCCTCCAGGCCGGCGGGCGGGGCGAGGG
>Ga0247708_1000008_pt1 | contig 53546 bp, 41 predicted proteins | sample 42W_NmetaG_FD_189040 | JGI IMG/M metagenome (GOLD analysis project Ga0247708, IMG submission 189040) | Soil microbial communities from hillslope of Landscape Evolution Observatory, University of Arizona, Oracle, AZ, United States - 4-2-W_N | ecosystem: Engineered > Artificial ecosystem >...
GGGCAGGGGGCGGGCCTGGGGCATGTCGGTGATGGCGGCGTCGAGCTCGTCCTTCACCCCGCCCAGGGCGACGATCGAGAGCACCCCCTGGCCCTGGCGGACCAGGTCGACCAGCTCGCCGTCGCTGCGGGCCAGGACCGAGCCGGTGCCGTTGATGACCAGGCTGGCGGTGGCGATGTCCTCTCCCAGGTGGTCGCGGAGGTACTCGATGGCCCGGCGGGCCGACTGGAGGGACACGCCGGCGTCGAGCAGGCCCTTGATGACCTTCAGCTCGACCAGGTCACGGTAGGAGTACCGCCGCTGGGTGCCCGAACCCCGTGCGTCGGCGATGGAGGGCCGGATCAGGTCGGTGCGCGCCCAGTAGTCGAGCTGGCGGTAGGTGATCCCGACGATCTTGCAGACCTGCGGCCCCCGGAACCCGATGCCGTCGTCTTCGGCCATCCCTTTCTCCCCTTCCAAAGGTCGAGCGCTTACAGAAGGTGTAGTTACGCCCTTGTGACCACCGTAGGTCGTCATCCACAGGAATTCAACGACCCCACGCCACGGAGGGCGGGGACGATCTGGCGGCAGTACGCCGCGCATGCGCGGCCAGATGCAGCCAGAACGGGGGGGAGCTAGGAGGCGAAGTCCTCCGGGTTGACCCCTTCGAGGAACTCCCGGAAGCGCTCGACCTCGTCGTCGTCCTCTTCCTCGTCGTCGTCGCTCATGGTGACGGCCGCCTCTTCGAGCACGGCCTCGTCGGCGAAGATCGGCGTGCCCAGGCGGGCGGCCAGGGCGATGGCGTCGGACGGCCGGCTGGAGACCTTGTAGCCGGAGCCGTTGGTGGTCATCTCGATCTCGGCGTAGAACGTGCGGTCGCGCAGCTCGGTGATCACGATGCGCTCCACGCCCACGCCCAGGGCCACCAGCAGGTCGCGGAGCAGGTCGTGGGTCAGGGGCCGGGCCGTCACCACGCCGTTCTGGGCGAAGGCGATGGCCGTGGCCTCCACGGGGCCGATGAAGATCGGCAGCACCCGGTGCTGGCCCTCGGTCTCCCTCAGGAGGACGATCGGGCTGTTGGTGGGCATCTCCACCCGGACCCCGACCAGCTGCATCTCGACCACCTCTGGACGTTACCTCGCGTAGAGCGAATCGACATACGCGTCGGGGTCCTCCCGGAGCACGCCGACGTCGCCCACCACGACCCGGTCCAGGTTGCGGTAGCGCTGCTCGAAGTCCAGCCCGTAGCCCAGCACGAACTCGTCGCCGATCTCGAAGCCGCGGTAGCGGATCGGGGTCGGGATGATGCGCCGCGACGTCCGGTCGAGCAGGGTGCAGACCTCCAGGGACTTCGGCTCCCGCCCGCCCAGCTCGTTGAGCAGGAAGTTCAGGGTGAGGCCGGTGTCGACGATGTCCTCGACCAGGACGACGTCGCGCCCGAAGATGTCCAGCTCGAGGTCCTTGACGATGCGGACCCTGCCGGAGTGGGGGGCGTAGGAGGAGATGGCCATGAAGTCGACCACCGGCACGATGGTCAGGGCCCGCACCAGGTCGGCCAGGAACGGGACGCTGCCCTTGAGGACCGAGACCAGGACGACACCGTCCTCGTGGTTGGCCGAGAGGTCGGCGCCGACCCGGGCCACGCCTGCCGCCAGCTCCTCGGCGGCGACCAGAACCTCAGGGACTGCTATTGCCCCTCGATGTACTTCTTCAGGGCCTGGCGGAGCATGGCCGCCCGCAGCCCCTGGCCCAGCCGGGTGAGGTCGGACAGGACCTCGGCGGCCTGGCGCCGAGCCTGGGGGTTGCGCTGCTTGAGCATGGGCAGGACGACCTGCTCCAGGAAGCCGGCCTCCCGCTCCCCCGCCGTCTTGTACATGCGCAGGTGGCGGGCCTCCACGCCGTACTTCATGAACCCGGCCGCCAGCTGGGCCACGGCCAGAGCCTCCTCGTCGTAGTACACGCTGGAGGCGGCCCGGCGACCGGCCAGCAGGCCGTAGCGCTCCAGCTCCCGGATGTCGTCGTCCTCCAGGCCGCTGGCTGAGGCCAGCTCGGCCAGGTTCATGCTGACCCCCTCCGACGACAGCAGCAGCGGGGCGGCCTCGGCGGCGGAGAGGCGGCGGCGGCAGGGTCGGCCGGCTGGGCCGGCTCGGCCGCAGGGGCCACGTCGGGGGGCGCGGCGGGGTCGGCCTGGAGCTCGACGGCCGGCTCGGCCGTGGCCTCGGCCGTGGCGCCGCCCCGCAGCCGGCCCTTGATGACCTTCAGGGGCAGGAAGTGCTCGCGCTGCTGGCGCAGGATCCAGCGCAGGCGCTCGACGTCGGTGTCGTAGAACTTGCGGTAGCCCGACGGCGTCCGCTCGGGGTCGAGCAGCCCCTGGCTCTCCAGGAAGCGGATCTTGGAGATGGTGACGTCGGGGAACTCCTCCTTGAGCAGGGCCAGCACCTCGCCGATCGACAGGTAGGCCCTGTCCTCCACGGTGTCGCTCACCGGGTCGCCGTCGGTGACGGCGACGCCGCCGAGCGGCGCCCTGTGCTCGTTGGTTCGCTCACGTTCGTTTCGCTCACTCCTCCCCGGCACCCCCGGCGAAGAACACCAGCCGGAACTTGCCGATCTGCAGCTCGTCGCCGTTCGACAGCGGCGCCTCGTCGATCCGCTCCCGGTTCAGGTAGGTGCCGTTCAGGGAACCGGCGTCTCGGACCTTGTATCCGTGGGCCACCCGGTGGATCTCGGCGTGGCGACGGGACACGGTGATGTCGTCGAGGAAGATGTCCGAGTCGGGATGGCGCCCGGCCCGGGTCACCTCACCCTCCAGCACGAACTTTGACCCCGCGTTGGGCCCCCGCTTGACGACGACCATGGCCGTCTCCTGGAGGTCGCCGACGGCGACGGCAAGGTCCTCGTCGACGATTTCCCCCGTGGCGTCGACCGGGGCGAAGGTCATCGTCGTCTCCTCGCCGGAGTCGGCGTCGAGGGCCGAGCCGCACGACGAGCAGAACCGGGCGTCGGCCGCGTTCTTGTGTCCGCAATGAGTGCAGAACACGTCGGACATCAGGTGCTGGTCAGGGCCGTGTAGGCGGCCGCGTCGAGCAGGGCGTCCACGGCCGGCGGGTCCGACGGCTCGATGACGCAGATCCATCCCCCGCCGTAGGGATCCTCGTTGAGGAGCTGCGGCGAGTCGTCGAGCTCGGCGTTGACCTCGGCGATCGTGCCGGCGACCGGCGCGTAGATCTCCGACACCGACTTCGTCGACTCGACCTCGCTGCACTGCCCCCCCGCTTCGACCACCGCCCCGACCTCGGGGAGCTGGACGAAGACCACGTCGCCCAGCGCGTCCTGGGCGTAGTCGGTGATCCCGACTCGGACCCGCCCCTCCTCGAGGAGCGCCCACTCGTGGTCCTTGGTGTACCGCCGGTCCTCGGGCACCTTCATGGCGCCAGACGCTAGCGCCCTGGGGGACGTGCGCGGACAGGGAGGCCGGCCGGCCCCCGCTCAGCGCAGGAGTTGGCGGATCCGGCGGGCGTACTCCTGGGCTAGGTGGCGGGCGTCGAGGTCGGAGGGGCCCTCGGCCCAGACGTGGGTGACCGGCTCGTCCGGGTCGGGGAGGATGAGCGCCCAGCCGTCGTCGTGGACGATCTTGACCCCGTCCACCAGCACGAGCTCGCGGTCCTTGGCCGCCTCCACGACCCTGCGCATGACCAGGCCCTTCTGCTCCCAGGGGGTGACCACGCTCTCGTGGGCGGTGTGCAGGCGGGGCAGCCCGGCCACCAGCTTCGACAGCCGCAGCCCGGACCGGGCCAGGAGCTCCAGGAGGTGGACCAGGGCGGCCGTGCCGTCGTAGGCGGGAAGGAACCGCGGGAAGATGAACCCCCCGTCCTGGCTGCCCGCCAGCACGACGCCCTCGGTGGACTCGGCGGTGTCCATGATGTGGCTGGCCGAGACCTTGGTCCACACGATCTCGGCACCGGCCTCGGCGGCGAGCCGCTCGGCCACCGTGCTGACGGCCACGGGCAGGGCGATGCGGGCGCCCTGCTGCTGCGAGGAGACCAGGGTCACCAGGACCAGCAGGGCCTGGTCGTCGGTGAGGACGTGGCCCTCGTCGTCGACGACGGTCAGGCGCTCGCCGTCCGGGTCGATGACCGCGCCCAGGTGGGCCCCCGACGACCGGACCAGCTCGGCCACCCGGGCCGCGTGGGTCCTCGGATCGAAGGCGGCGGCGCCGGCGGTGAAGGCGTAGGGGTTCACCGACAGGACGTCGGCCCCCAGCTTGGCCAGGACGTTGGGCATGACCAGCGACGTCGACCCGTAGCCGTAGTCGAGGACCAGCTGGAAGCCGGCCGCCGAGATCAGCCCGCCGTCGACGCAGCCGAGCAGGGTCGCCGAGTAGTGCTCCAGGGCCCGGGCCGGGTAGCCGATGTCGCCGATGTCGGCCGCGAACGCCCGCCGGAAGTCCTCCCGGTAGAAGTAGCGCTCGATCTTGCGCTGGGCCGCCTCGTCGATGTCGGTCCCGTCGGCGCTCAGGAAGCGCAGGGTGACCGACTGGGGGTCGCCCCGGGTCAGCCGCAGGGTGACGCCACCCTGGCCCTGGGACTGGCGGACGTGGAACCGGGTCACCGGCACCGACGACATCTCCAGGTCGGTGACGTTCACCCCGCCCGCGTTGAGCCCGGCCATGACCGCCCGCTTGAGGGCCCGGGCCGCCCGGCTGGAGTCCCGCGACGTGGTGACGGTGGACCCCTTGGCCATGGTGGTGGCGTAGGCCATCGCCACCCTGCAGGCCAGCTCGGGGGTGATGTCGACGTTGGCCAGGCCGGTCACGCCGTTGCGGGTGAAGAGGCTCCGGGCGCCCCGGGACTCCCAGACGATCGAGGAGTTGATGATCGCCCCCGGTTCCACCGTCTTGAAGGGGTAGATCTTCACGCCCGGGTTGATGACGGCATGGTCGCCCACGAAGCAGTTGTCGCCCAGGACGGTGCCCTCCTCGCAGCGGGAGTGGGCCCGCAGGTCGGTGGAGCGGCCGACCACCGTCCCCCGCAGGCGCACGCCCTGGCTGACGTAGGCGTTGTCGTGGACCACGGAGCGCTCGATGTAGGCGTCGCTGCGGACCATGACGTTGGTGCCGAGCACGGTGTACTGGCGCAGGTGGGCCCCGGCCTCCACTCGGCAGTAGTCGCCGATGATGGCGGGGCCGACGACCTCGGCCTTGGGATCGACCTCGGCACCCTCGCCCAGCCAGACGCCCTCGGCGATGTGGAAGCCCGGCAGGTCGAGGGCGACCTTGCCGTCGAGGACGTCGCAGTGGGCCCGCAGGTAGGCCTCCAGGGTGCCGACGTCCTCCCAGTACCCCTCGGCGACGTGGCCCACCAGCGGCTTGCCGTCCTCGAGCAGCCGGGGGAAGACGTCGCCGGAGAAGTCGACGACCTCCCCCTCGGGGATGTAGTCGAACACGCTGGGGTCGCACACGTAGATGCCGGTGTTGACCGTGTCGGAGAAGACCTGCCCCCACGTGGGCTTCTCCAGGAACCGCTCGATCGACCCGTCCTCCCGGGTGATCACGATCCCGAACTCCAGGGGGTTCTCCATCGACTTGAGGGCCAGGGTGGCCATCGAGCCCTTGCGCTCGTGGACGGCCACCAGTTCGGTGAGGTCGATGTCGGTCAGCACGTCGCCCGAGATCACCAGGAACGGCTCGTCGAGCTCGGCCCGGGCGTTGCGGACCGACCCGGCCGTGCCCAGGGGCGTCTCCTCGGTGGCGTAGACCAGCCGGACCCCGAACTCCGACCCGTCGCCGAAATAGGTGCGGATCGTCTGGGGCAGGAAGGCCAGGGTGACGACGATGTCGTCGAAGCCGTGCGACTTCAGCAGCCGGACGATGTGCTCCATCATCGGCCGGTTGGCCAGTGACATCAGCGGCTTCGGCTGGTTGGAGGTCAGCGGCCGCAGCCGCGTCCCCTCGCCCCCCGCCATGATGACGGCCTTCACGCCGGACCCCCCGCCGAGTGTGGACGTTTCGCGACGCCATACCGCACCGGATCGTCCACTCCCACCGGGATCACGTCGCCAGCCTCCGGGCCCGGTCGGCGCGGCCGTTGCGGAGGGCCACCCGGGCGGGGCCGACGTAGGTGGCCGCCGCGTACCAGGCCATGACCAGCCCGGCGACGGCGACCGGCCAGGCGACCGCGGTGGCCGGGCCGTGGCCGTGCCCCCACAGGAACAGCGGGAACGCCGTCATCATGAGGAAGGTACCGGCCTTGCCGGCCCAGCTCACGTCGATCCGGCGGGCGCCCAGGGCCCCGAGCAGCACGGTCATCCCGGCCACCAGCACCTCCCGGGCGACGGCCAGCCAGAAGATCACCGGGGGCACCGACCCGTCGACGAGGATGGCCACCATCCCCACGATCAGCAGGACGCGGTCGGCGACCGGGTCGAGGATCTTGCCCAGGTTGGTCACCTGGTCGAAGTGGCGGGCGATGTATCCGTCGACCCAGTCGGTGGCGCCGAGCCCGCCCAGGAGCAGGGCCGCGCCCACCCGGTTCTCCCGCCCGAACAGCAGCCACAGGAAGAGCGGCACGCACAGCAGCCGCCCGAGGGACAAGGCGTTCGGAACGGTGACGATCCGGTCGAGGCGACCCTCGTTCTGCTGGGGGGCCGTCATCGGGCGCATCCTACCGGGCCTGGGCACCCTCCAATCGGGCCGGGGTTCGGTAGTGTCGCCTTCATGGGGGTCGAAGCGGTCGTCGTTCCGCGCCCGCTGAGGGTCGAGGCGCTGACCATCAGCGGGTGTGAGGTCCGGGTCACGAACACTGGTCCGGCGGACGACGAGTTCTCCTTCGCCATCGACCGCGAGGCCGCGCAGTGGGGCTGGGTGACCCCACCCACGGTGGCCGTCCCGGCCGGGGGCGAGGGGTCGGTGAAGGTCCTGTTCCGGCTGCCGAAGGCGCCCAAGCCGCCCGCCGGCCACCTGCCGTTCACCGTCACTGTGACCTCGGTCAACGACAGGTCCGTGTCCACCCTGGCCGAGGGCATCGTCGACGTGGCCCCCGTGGTCGACCTCCTCGCCACCCTCAACCCCATCACCGCCCAGGGCACCGGCGCCTCCGAGCACACCGTCGCCCTTTCCAACCGGGGCAACGGGCCGGTCAGCGCCCGTCTCCGCCCCTCCGCAGGAACCGACGACCTCGACATCCAGGTCGAGCCGGCCACCCTGGAAGCGGCGTCGGGCACCACGGCCACCGCCACCGTGACCGTCACGCCGAAGCACCGCCTGCGCAAGGGCACCGTGGACCGGCCGTTCCAGCTGGTGGCCGACGTGGAGGGCCATGATCCGCTGACCGTCGACGGGAAGCTGACCCAGGAGGGCGCCGGATCCGGGCGCACCGCCCTGGTGGTCGCGCTGGTCGTCCTCCTGCTGGTGATCGGCGGGCTGGCCTTCGCCCTCGGCGGAGGCGAAGACGGCGCCGAGGGCTCCTCGCCGGCCACCGCCGGGGCCCCGACCGGCGGAGGGGCGGCGGCCGACGACCCCGCCTGCCCGGCCCGGGGCCACGACAACCGCGACCGGGGCACCTCCGGGGCGCTGCCGTTCAACTACTCCTTCCTCTTCACCACGCCCGACGGGTGCAAGCCGTTGCGGTTCAACCCCTGCGAGCCGATCCACTACGTGATCAACCCGGCCAACGCGCCGGCGGGAGGCGTCGACGACGTGCGCCAGGCCTTCCGCATGATCGCCGGCCTCGCCGGCTACACCTTCGTCGACGACGGCCTGACCGACGCCGACCGCTTCGACTTCAACCGCCAGGCGTACAACCCCGGCCTCTACGGCGAGCGCTGGGCGCCGATCGTCGTGAGCTGGGGCCGGTTGGGCAGCCAGGGCCGCAACGACGTCGTGGTCGCCGGCATGGGGAACGGCCACGTGGTCGACGGGGTCATCGTCACCGGCATGCTCAACCTCAACGCCGACGCCCGCATCGACGCCGCCCGGGAGGTCCCGGTGCCCGACGGCTTCGGCACGGGCATCTCCTGGGGCCGGGTGATCCTGCATGAGCTGGGCCACGTGTTCGGGTTGGGTCACGTGCAGAGCAAGAATTCGATCATGCACGAGGCCCTGCTGGAGCAGACCCTTTCCCGCACGGAGTACGGCGTGGGCGACATCCAGGCCTGGCGGCTGCTGGGCCGCGAGGCCGGGTGCGTCCAGGTGCCCGCCCCCCGGCCCGTCGCCTCCCTCGGCGGCTCCCGGGCGGCCACGACCACCACGGCCGCCCGCTAGGCGGGCATGGTGCGTTCCGCGCGAGTGGCCGGGGTGGTCCTCGCCGGAGGCGCCGGGCGGCGCATGGGCGGGGTCGACAAGGCGGCGCTGCGGGTCGGGGGGGCCACCCTGCTCGACCGGGTGCTCACCGCGGCCGAGCCCGTCTGCGACCGGCTGGTCGTGGTCGGCGGCCCGCCCCGGGAGACCACCGTCGAGGAGGTGGAGTTCACCACCGAGCCCGAACCGGGGGGCGGCCCTGCGCCGGCCGTGCTGGCCGGTGTGGCCTCGGCCCCCGACTGCGACACGGCCCTGGTGCTCGCCTCCGACCTGCCCCTGCTGACCAGGACCCACCTCGTCCGGCTCATGGTCGCCCTCCAGGGGCCGCGGATCGACGCGGCCGCCGCCGCCGATCGGGGGGGACCCAACCCCCTCCTCGCCGCCTACGGCGTCGTCGCCCTCCAGGAGCGGGCGAGGGCGGCCGGCCTGGGCCCGGGCAGCCCGGCCAGCGCTCTCCTACCCCGCTCGGTGGCCACCGTCGACCTGGGCGCGGCCACCGTCAACGTCAACTGCCCCGAGGACCTCGCCGCGGCCGAGCTGCTGGCCGACCACGACGAGGGCGTGGTCGTGGTCACCCAGTGGCTGCGGGACCTCCTGCGGGCCACCGTGCCCGACGCCGAGGAGTCGGTGTACCAGGGGTGGCACGGCTTCGGGTACCGCCATCCCGCGGCCGGCTACTTCTGCGCCGTCCTCCCCCGGGTGGGCGACGTCCGGCTCTCCTTCGAGCGAGGTGCGACGTTGGCCGATCCACGCGGGCTCCTCGAGGGATCGGGGCGCCAGGTCCGCCACGTGGAGGTGCGGGCGGTCCATCAGCCCCCGGCGGACCACCTGGTCGAGCTGATCGACGCCGCCGTGGACCACCGCCCCGGGCCGGCGTGAGGATCACCTGACCGGGGGCGGCGCGGGCGTGGCCAGGCAGCCGGCCTCCCGACCGATCAGCCGGAGGCCCTCCAGGTCGCCGGCATGGAAGGCCGCCTCCCCCGCCTGGACGCCCAGCTCGGCGAACATGATCTGGTCCGAGCGGGCCACGTGGCCCAGGCCGACGAGGTGGCCGAGCTCGTGGATGAAGACCCGGCCCCAGGTCGTGCCCTCGCCGAAGCCGTTCGCCGGCCGGGACCGGCCGTGGTCCTGGGCGATGGCGTCGACGTTGACGATCAGCACGCCGCTGACCGACACACCGTCGACCTGGAACGACCGGCCGCCGGCCGGGTTGGTGGGCTCCATCCGGTGCCGGCCGCCGTTGTCCCAGACGATGAGCACGGGGGCCCAGCGGTTCCCGTACCGCTCGGGCTGGAACCGCGGCCGGCTCGCGGAGGCGGGCTCGTCGGTCGTGCCCTCGCTCACGAAGGTGAGCCCGGTCGCCGCCTCCACCCGGCGCATCGCCTCGCCGAGGTCCTCAAGGGCGCCGGGCGGGGCCAGCGCCGCGTTCACCACGTAGCGGATCGGCTCGCAGGGGTTGAACCGCACCGGATGGCAACCGCCCGGGCGGGCCTCGAGGAAGGAGTAGTCGATCGGCTCGGTGAGGCCCCGCCGGGTGCGGCCCTCGAACTCGACGGCCAGGTGGTTGCGGACCGGGCAGTCGGCCGAGTCGGGCCCCGGCCCGGCGACGGCCGCCTCCTCCTCCAGCCCGACCGCGCCGTCGTCGGGCCCACCGCCCCCGCAGGCCCCAGCGGCGACGGCCAGGACCACGACGATCGCGGCCAGCGCCGAACGGGCCCCCCGTCGCCCACCGATCCCGGTCGCCACCGGCCGGCACCCTACCGGGCGGCGCATAGGGTCGCCGCCTATGCCCGAGCCGAGAGCCATGCGCCCCTACATGCCCGACTACGGCGTGGACACGCCCGCGTGGGAGCCCCTGCCCTGGTCGTGGGCGGCCGAGCGCCTCACCGCCACCCGGAACTACTGGGTGGTGACGGTCTCGGCCGAGGGCCGGCCGCACGCCCTGCCCGTGTGGGGCGTGTGGTACGACGGCGACGCTCGGTTCGCGTTCTTCAGCGGGTCCCGCGCCCGCAAGAGCCGCAACCTCGCGGCCAACCCGCAGGCCGTCGTCATGGTCGACGACACCGTGGAGTGCGTGTCGGTGGAGGGCCGGGCCGCGGCGGTTCGGGACCCTGCGCGCCAGGAGCAGTGGATCGACCGGTACCTGGCCAAGTACCAGCCGGGGTCGCCGGAGGTGAGCGCCGGGTTCCTCCGCCAGAACCGGCTCTTCGAGTTCGAGCCCGAGCGGGCGTTCGCCATCATCGAGCGGGAGGACGAGTTCGCCGCCCGGGCGACGCGCTGGGACTTCTAGGAACGGCGGTCACGCCGCCTTCCGACCGGCATCGGTCGCCGCCACTCCGGCGGCGGCGACCAGGCCGGCGTGCCAGCCGGGCGCCCGGCCCCCGGGCGGGGGGCCGATCCCGTCCAGGTCGAGGCCGCCCCGGGCCAGCAGCCAGGCGGTCACCGAGTTCGAGTTCCACATGTCGCCGGCGCCCAGCTCGTCGCGACCCCAGACCAGGGTCGGGATGGCGGGCAGGAGGCCGAGGAGCCGCTCGGCCCGGTCCCGGGGACACGGTAGGTGGAGCGTGGCGGCGGCCGCATCGACGTCGGGGATGACGCCTCCCGGCCAGCGGCGGACCTCGTACCGGAACAGCCGGAACCGGCCGAGCAGGCGGGAGCCGACCGGTCCCTCGGCCACCACGCCGCGGCTCGGTCCCGCGCCGTCGGGGACGGGCGTCATCTCGACCACGAACCGGGCCGGCGGTACGGCGATCTCGAGGGCGGAGTGGTACAGGTCGCACCGGCTGCGGCGCTGCGCCGTGGCCGCCAGCCCCTCGTAGATCCGCCCGCTGAGGCGGACCACATGGGCGCCCGCGCCGAGCGGGATCCAGAACAGCCGTATCCCTGCACCGCCCGGGACGACGGGACTCATGCACCCAGGCAGCCACGAAACCCGGCCTCGGCGCCAGGGCCGAAGGACCCGGAAGGGCGGGCGCTCGGACGCAGGTAGTGTCGGCGGTCCTGGCATGAGTGCACACGACGCAGACGGGGCGACGGCCTGGAGGCGCATCGCCGGCTGGCCGGTGCTCCGCCAGCTGACCGGCGACGACCGGCTGGGCCTGGGCGAGGCGGCGCAGTCGGCGAGGTCGGCGGGCATGGAGGCCCGGACCGAGACCGCCGACCGGGTCGTCCCGTCGGTCTGCCCGTACTGTGCGGTGGGGTGCGGCCAGCGCATCTACGTGAAGGACGAGCAGGTCATCCAGGTGGAGGGCGACCCGGACAGCCCCGTGTCCCGCGGCCGGCTGTGTCCCAAGGGCTCGGCCACCAAGCAGCTCGTCACCGGCCCCGCCCGCGAGTACAGGGTGAAGTACCGCCGGCCCCACGGCACGGAGTGGGAGGACCTCCCCCTCGAACGGGCCATGGACATGATCGCCGACCGCGTCGTCGCCACCCGGGCGGCCACCTGGGACGCCCAGAACCGGCGCACGCTCGGCTTCGCCAGCCTCGGAGGAGCGACCCTCGACAACGAGGAGAACTACCTCATGAAGAAGCTGTACACCGCCCTGGGCGCCATCCAGGTCGAGAACCAGGCCCGCATATGACACTCCTCCACCGTCCCCGGTCTGGGGACGTCGTTCGGTAGGGGCGGGGCCACCGGCTTCCAGCAGGACCTGGCCAACTCGGACTGCATCCTGATCATGGGGTCGAACATGGCCGAGTGCCATCCGGTCGGCTTCCAGTGGGTGATGGAGGCCAAGGCCCGGGGGGCCCGGGTCATCCACGTCGACCCCCGCTTCACCCGGACCAGCGCGGTGGCCGACACGTTCGTGCCCCTCCGGGCGGGCAGCGACATCGCCTTCCTCGGCGGGATCGTGAACCACATCCTCACCACCGGCCGCGAGTTCCGCGAGTACGTCGTGGCCTACACGAACGCCTCGTCGATCGTCGACGAGCGCTTCCGCGACACCGAGGACCTCGACGGGCTGTTCTCAGGCTGGGACGCCACGACCCGCCGGTACGACACGGCCTCGTGGCAGTACGCCGGCCCGTCGCCCGGGACCGAGGAGGAGCGCGCCGGCGAGGCGTCGGGCTACGGCGCCGGCGTGGCCCACGACGAGCCGCCGATCGACCCGACGCTGGAGCACCCCCGGTGCGTGTTCCAGATCCTCAAGCGCCACTTCGCCCGCTACACGCCCGAGGTGGTGGCCGAGGTGTGCGGGGTGCCGCCCGAGCAGTTCCTGGCCGTGGCCGAGGCCCTGTGCGACAACTCGGGCCGGGAACGCACGTCGGCCATCTGCTACTCGGTCGGCTGGACCCAGCACACCGTCGGCGCCCAGTACATCCGCACCGCGGCGATCATCCAGCTCCTGCTCGGGAACGTGGGCCGGCCGGGCGGGGGCATCATGGCCCTGCGCGGCCACGCCAGCATCCAGGGCTCCACCGACATCCCGACGCTCTACAACATCCTCCCGGGCTACCTGCCGATGCCCGAGGCCGGCAAGCACCCCACCCTCTCGGCCTACGTCGCCGCGACCACGGCCAGGGCCGGCGTGTGGGCCGACGCCCGGGCCTACGTCGTCAGCCTGCTCAAGGCCTGGTTCGGCGACGCCGCCCGGCCGGAGAACGACTTCTGCTACGGCCACCTCCCGCTGCTCACCGGTGACCACTCCACCTACCCGACGACGCTCGACATGGCCGACGGCAAGGTCGCGGGGTTCTTCGTCATGGGCGAGAACCCGGCGGTCGGGTCGGCCAACGGGCGGCTGCAGCGGCTGGCCCTGTCGAAGCTGCAGTGGCTGGTCGTGCGCGACCTGGTGGAGATCGAGACCGCCTCCTTCTGGAAGGACGGCCCCGAGATCGACAGCGGCGAGCTGCGCACCGCCGACATCGCCACCGAGGTGTTCTTCCTCCCGGCGGCGTCGCACACCGAGAAGGACGGCTCGTTCACCCAGACCCAGCGGATGCTGCAGTGGCACCACAAGGCGGTCGAGCCCCGGGGCGACTGCCGGTCGGAGCTGTGGTTCTACTGGCACCTGGGCCGGATCGTCCGGGAGAAGCTGGCCGGGTCGGCCGAGGCTCGGGACCGGGCGGTGCTCGACCTCGCCTGGGACTACCCGCTGACCGGGCCGGACGGCGACGAGCCCGACGCCGAGGCCGTCCTGGCCGAGATCAACGGGTTCGGCCCGGACGGGCGGCCGCTGTCCGGGTTCGCCGAGCTGGCCGGCGACGGGTCCACCTCGTGCGGGTGCTGGATCTACAGCGGGTGCTTCGCCGGCGGCGTCAACCAGACGGCCCGCCGGCGGCCGGGCGCCGAGCAGTCGTGGGTCGCCCCGGAGTGGGGCTGGGCCTGGCCGGCCAACCGGCGCATCCTCTACAACCGGGCGTCGGCCGACCCGGCGGGCCGCCCGTGGTCGGAGCGCAAGCGCTACGTGTGGTGGGACGGAGACGAGCGCCGGTGGACCGGCTACGACGTGCCCGACTTCGTCGTCGACATGGCGCCCGACTACCGGCCGCCGGCCGATGCCCACGGCCTGTGGGCGCTCCGGGGCGACGAGCCCTTCATCGTCCAGGCCGACGGCCGGGGCTGGCTCTTCGCGCCGAACGGCCTGGTCGACGGGCCGCTGCCGGCCCACTACGAGCCGAACGAGTCGCCGTTCGGCAACCCGCTGTACGGCCAGCAGGCGAACCCGGCCCGGCAGACCTTCCAGCGCAAGGGCAACCGGTACGCCGACGACGACGGCGGCCGCTACCCGTACGTGATGACCACCTACCGGCTCACCGAGCACCACACCGCAGGCGGCATGTCACGCTTCCTGGCCCACCTGGCCGAGCTCCAGCCGGCCATGTTCTGCGAGGTCAGCCCCGAGCTGGCGGCCGAGCGGGGCCTGCGCAACGGCGGGTGGGCCACCATCACCTCGCCCCGCACGACCATCGAGGCCCGGGTGCTCGTGACCGACCGGATGCGGTCCCTGACCGTGCAGGGTCGGACGCTCCACCAGGTGGGCCTCCCCTACCACTGGGGCTGGAAGGGCCTCTCCACCGGCGACGCGGCCAACGACCTCTTCCCCCTGGCCCTCGACCCCAACGTCCACATCCAGGAGGTCAAGGCCGCCACCTGCGATATCGCTCCCGGGCGACGGTCCCGATGACCGCCGCCCAGGTCCGGATCGCCGGCGGGGCATCGGCCCCCGCCGGCACGCGGCGGGCGTGGTCCGCAGGACCCGGGTGCCCGCCGCCATGACAAGGATGGGGTTCTTCACGGACACGTCGGTCTGCATCGGGTGCAAGGCGTGCGAGGTGGCGTGCAAGGAGTGGAACGACGTCCCCGACGACGGCCTGAACTTCCTCGCCACCTCCTACGACAACACCGGGTCGCTGAGCGCCGACAGCTGGCGGCACGTGGCCTTCGTGGAACAGGACGGTGCCTCCGGCGGTGTCCGGTGGCTCATGTCGTCGGACGTGTGCAAGCACTGCACCCACGCCGCCTGCCTCGACGTGTGCCCGACCGGGGCGCTGTTCCGGACCGAGTTCGACACCGTCGTCGTCCAGGCCGACGTGTGCAACGGGTGCGGCTACTGCGTGCCGGCCTGCCCGTTCGGGGTCATCGACAAGCGGGAGTCCGATGGCCGGGTGTGGAAGTGCACGCTCTGCTACGACCGGCTGAAGTCGGACCTGGAGCCGGCCTGCGCCAAGGCCTGCCCGACCGACTCCATCCAGTTCGGCCCGCTCGACGAGCTGCGGGAACGGGCCGCCACCCGCCTCGGCGTGCTGCGGGAGGCGGGCGTGGCCGACGCCCGGCTGTACGGGGCGGACGAGGGCGACGGGGTGGGCGGCTTCGGCGCCTTCTTCCTCCTCCTCGACGAACCCGAGGTGTACGGGCTGCCGCCCGACCCGGTGGTGACCACCCGGGACCTCCCCCGGATGTGGCGCGCGGCCGCCGCCGCCGCCCTGGCCCTCGCCGGTGCGGTGGCGGCCGGGTTCGCCGGCCGCCGGTGAGCGATACCGGGTACTACGGGCGCCCTGTCCTCAAGCGGCCGGTCTGGAAGTGGTACGTGCCCGCCTACTTCTTCACCGGCGGCCTGGCCGGGGCCTCGTCGACCCTGGCCCTGGGCGCGGCGATCACCGGGAACCGGCCGCTGGCCCGGGCCGCCCGCCTGGCCTCGGCCGGCGGGATGGCGGCCAGCTTCCCCCTGCTCGTCGTCGACCTCGGACGGCCGGCCCGCTTCGCCAACATGCTGCGGGTCGCCAAGCCGACCTCGCCCATGAGCGTCGGCAGCTGGCTCCTTGCCGCGTTCGGGCCGGCGTCGGTGGCAGCCGCGGCGGGCGACCTCACCGGGCGCCTCCCCCGGGTCGCGGCGTTCGCCGGCGCGGCGGCCGGGGCGCTGGGCCCGGCCATGACCACCTACACCGGCGTGCTCGTCGCCGACACGGCCATCCCCGCGTGGCACGGCGCCTACCGGGAGCTGCCGCTCCTGTTCGCGGGAAGTGCCGCAGCCAGTGCCGGCGGGGTGGCCATGGCCGCGACACCGGTCGAGGCCGCCGGCCCGGCCCGCCGGCTGGCCGCGCTGGGGGCCGTCATGGAGCTGGGCGCGGCCCGGGCCATGGAGTCCCGGGTCGGCGGGCCGTACGCGACCGGCAGGGCCGGCGGCCTGGCCCGGGCCGCCGCGGCCTGCACGGTGGCCGGCGCGGCGCTGACCCTGGTCGCCCGCCGCCGCCGGGGCGCCGCCGTGGGAGCCGGCGGCCTGCTCGCCGCCGGCAGCGTCCTCACCCGCTTCTCCGTCTTCCGCGCCGGCTTCGAGTCCGCCGACGACCCGGGCGCCACCATCGGGCCGCAGCGGCTCAGGCGACGGTGATGACGGTGGAGAACCCGGCGAATGCGCTCGCCTCCGGGCACGTGCCGGCCCGGACCAGCACGCTGAGGGAGAACTGGCCCCTGGTCGCGTAGACGTGCGTCCGCCGGAAGGTGGCGACCCGGTTCCCCGCCGCTTCCGGGGGGAGGCAGGCGAGCCCGCCCCCCTCGGTGAGGGTGGCGCCGTCACCGGGGCGAAGCTCCAGCCCGCAGCAGGCCAGCGTCGGGCTCGACACGCCGAGTTCGAGGGTGACCGGCACGTTGGCCGTCGGCGTGGCGGTGTCGATCCGGAGGGTGATGGTCACCCCGTTGATCGACGTGTGTTCCCACGAGGTCTGGCCGGGGCGCGGGAAGAGCACTGGGCTGTGGACGTTGACCACGTCGCCCGTCCCGAGGAAGTCCGGCGGGAGCGGGACCGTCCCGAGGAAGTCCGGCGGGAACGGGCGCACGGGTCTGGTCGTGGGTGTGGTCTCGGGAGCGGGCGCCGACGTGGTGGTCACCGGTGCCGGGGTCGCCTCTTCGACGCCGCCGGGCCCGCATCCGGTGGCGAGGGCGGCGACCAGCACGACGAGCAGCCTGCGCATCGGTGCGACCCGGGCCTAGGTGAAGTAGCCGGCCACGTCGATCACCACGTGGGCGGTCGCCGACGTGTACAGCCGGACCCGGCCGGGGTCGTCGTACGCCGGCCGCACGACGACGAGGTTCGGGCGGGTTTCCCCCGACGCGTAGTTCACGTCGGACGTGCCCGGTATGCCCTCGCCGTTGCCCCGGAGGCTCAGCCATCCCGGGCCCGCCGGCTCGGTGACCGTGACGTTGAGCACGAACGCCGACGCGCCGTGCAGGGGCACACCGCCCTGGCCGGCGACCTGGACGCTGACCTCCGTCCCCGCCGCCAGCGGACCGGCCATGCCGCCGACGCCCAGCCGGGTGTCGAGGATGCGCGCCGGCTCCACCGGCGCATAGGGCGCGCGGGCCCAGTCCGAGTACCACCCGCCCACGTCGACGATCACATCGGTCGATCCCGCAGCGTTGAAGATCGTCACCTTCCCGCCCGCGCCGAGCTTGGTCATCGTGCGGTTCGAGACGGTGTCGCCGGCCGCAAAGTTCAGGTTCGACGCCACCGGCCGGGGCTCGCCGGTCGGGTAGACGGTCAGGTAGCTCGGCGCCGTCGCACCGGTGACCGCGACGTTGAGGGCCGCCGCCTGGACGCCCGAGTCCGGCACCCCGCCCCGCCCGCTCACCTGGACGTCGATGCTGCTGCCGGGGCCGAGGCGGACGGCCCCGCCGACTCCGGTCCGGCTGTCGGCGATCCGGCTGACCTGCGTTCCCTCGAAGCCACCGGTGACGGCCGGCCGGTCGGTGTAGTAGCCGGCCACGTCGAGGATCACCTGGGTGGTGCCGGCCGAGTTGAAGACCGCCACCTTCCCGCCGGCGCCGACCTTGACCACCACCAGGTTGGGGACCGTCTGCCCGGCGACAAAGTTGAGGTTGGAGGCCGTCGGGCGCGGGGTGCCGGCCGGATGCAGCGTCAGCCAACCGCCCGCGGTCGGCTGCGTCACGGTGGTGTTCAGCACCACGGCCGAGACGCCCGTGGCCGGGACGCCGCCCCGACCGGTCACCTGGACCTCGGCGGTCACTCCCGGACCGAGCGGCGCGGTCAGGCCACCGACAGCCAGCCGGGTGTCCTCGATGCGCGCCGGGGTGAGGGGTACGAAGTGGCCACCCGGGACGATCGTCTGGGTGAAGTCCGGGTCGCCGCACGCCGTCGGGCCGAGCGGGAGGTTGCTGGCGTCGCCGCTGTAGCTGACCCTCCAGCGGTAGGTCCCCGGTGTCGTCGTGGCGAACTCGGCCGCGGGCAAGGGGGTATCGTCAAGGAGCACGGTGGAATCCAACAGCGGGACCGTGCAGGCGGCGTCGGCGAACAGCCGGAACGTCACCCAGTCGCCGGGGCGCACACTGGCCCGCAAGACGTGGCCGCTCGCCCGCAAGGGCGTTCCTGCGGTGATGACGGGGTCCGATGCCATACCGAGGATCGGCGTGTACCGCTCCACCGTGACAGTGTCCACGCCGACGGCCCGGACGCCCGGGGCTGTCGTCGTGGCCTCGACGACGGCGGTGGTCTGCACGCCCGGGACCCCGGGCTCGACGTCGACCAGCGGCGTCGTGATCGCCTCGAGGGCCACCACCACCCGGCACACCTCGCCGGCTGCCAGCGTGAAGACCCCGGCCAGCCGGATGGTGCCGGCGCTGGGCTCCGACTGAATGAACAACGTGTCGGCGCAGCTTTCCAACCCCTGGCTGGAGTGGGAGTGAACGCCGAAGACCCGCTGGTCGTCGGCCAGGTGGCCGTGGTCGACGGTTTGGCAGCCGTTCGAGACGGACGCGCAGGCGGGAACGAACCGGATCTCGGTCACGGTGATGGCTTCCGAGAGCGTCGAGGTGTTGGCGATGTCGATGCCGATCGTGTCGGGCTGGCCCACGGTCATCACCGGGGCCATGTCGATCGTGGCCGTGAGGGCAGGCGCCGCCTGGGCAGGCCCGGCGACCAGGTTGGGACCGAGTGCAGCGACGACAAGGACCGTGATGAGGAACCGCCTGGTACGCCGCATCCTTCAGATGTCGACCGGCGCAGGATCGGCCTTGAGAGTACGTTCGCGCTATGTCCGTCGCATCCGACTTCGAAGCCCGGCGGCAGGCCATCGTCGAGGCCCACCTCAAGCCTGCCGACCAGCGACCCGCCTCGAGCGCCAGGGGCGTCCACCACCTGGCCATGATCTGCAGCGACGTCGAGCAGACCGTCCGCTTCTACCAGGACCTGCTCGGCTTCCCCCTGGTCGACGTGATGGAGAACCGGGACTACCCCGGCTCCACCCATTTCTTCCTGGATATCGGCAACGACAACCTGCTGGCCTTCTTCGACTTCCCCGGCCTGGGCCTGGAGGCGGCGGTCGAGGCCCTGGGCTCGGTCCAGCACGTGGCCATCTCCGTGGACCGGGCCAGCTACGACGCCATCCGGGAGCGGCTCGACGCGGCGGGCGTCCCCTACCTGGGGCCCGACCGCGGCCTCACCAACTCGATCTACGTCAAGGACCCCGACGGCATCCAGATCGAGCTGCTGGCCGAGCCCCTGCGGATCATGGACGACCGCTACCTCGGCTGATCGGCCCGGGTCAGGGGTTCATCGCCAGCGGGACGGTGCTCCGGCGCTCGAACTGGTGACAGACGCGGGGGCCATGACCCCCAGATCTGTCACCAGTTCGGGACGCCGCTGCATGACGACTGGCCCGCCTGGTACGGCGCGGTGACCAGATCCCCGAGGCGGCTCGCGCCAGCGCCTGAGCGGCCGCGGTCAGCCGCCGTGGGCCCGGCAGATGGGGCACTCGGGGACCGGCACGGGATGCCCCTCGAGCCGGTGCTGGACCTCCATCTCCTCGCGGATGAGGACCCTGACGTTGGCGGCGACCTCTTCCAGCTCGTCGTCGGTCATCCGGGGGCATATCGGCAGTTCCGGCCGGAAGCTTTACTGCGCCTCGAGCACCATGGCCATGCCCTGGCCCACGCCGACGCACATGGCGGCCAACCCGTAGCCCCCGCCCCGGCGGCGCAGCTCGTGGCAGAGGGTGGTCACCAGGCGGGCCCCGGAGCAGCCCAGCGGGTGGCCGATGGCGACGGCGCCGCCGTTGGGGTTGACCAGGGCGGGGTCGAGGTCGGGCCACTCGGCCAGGCAGGCCAGCACCTGGGCCGAGAAGGCCTCGTTCAGCTCGACGGCGACCAGGTCCGACCAGCCGATGCCGGCGGCGGCCAGGGCCTTGCCGGCCGCCTCCACCGGGCCGATCCCGTACAGCGGGGGCTCGACGGCGCTGGTGGCCCGGGCCGCGATCCGGGCCAGGGGCCGCCGGCCCGAGTCGGCCACCACCGCCTCGTCGGCCAGAAGGAGGGCGGCGGCGCCGTCGGCCAGGGGTGAGGCGTTCCCCGCGGTCACCGTCCCGCCGGTGGGGCGGAAGACCGGCGCCAGCCCGGCCAGCGCCTCGGCCGAGGTGTCCCGCCGGATGCACTCGTCGCCGTCCAGGTCGACCCCCTCGACGGCCACCACCTCGCCGGCGAAGCGGCCCTCGTCCCACGCGGCCGCCGCCTTGCGGTGGCTGGCCAGGGCGAAGGCGTCCTGGGCCTCCCGGGAGATGGCGTAGCGCTCGGCCAGCAGCTCGGCGCCCTCGCCCAGGGAGACGGTCCAGCCCGGCGGCATTCGGGGGTTGACCAGCCGCCAGCCCAGGGTGGTGGCCACCAGGTCGGCGCCGCCCGGGTCGAGGGTGACCCAGGGGGCCCGGCTCATCGACTCCACCCCGCCCGCCACCGCCACCCGGGCGTCGCCCACGAGGACGGCCCGGCTGGCCTGGGCCACCGCCTCCATGCCCGACCCGCACAGGCGGTTCACCGTCGTGCCGGGCACGGTGACCGGCAGGCCGGCGAGGAGGGCGGCCATGCGGGCGACGTTGCGGTTGTCCTCGCCGGCGCCGTTGGCGTCGCCCAGCCACACGTCGTCGATGCGACCGGGGTCGATCTCGGGGACCCGCCCGGTCACCGCCCGCACGACCGTGGCCGCCAGGTCGTCGGGGCGGACGCCGGCCAGCGCCCCCCGGTACCGGCCGACGGGAGTGCGGACGGCGTCGAGGATGTAGGTCACGGGGGGTCGCCGGCCCAGGCCGCCCGGAGGAGGGACCGCAGCGCGGCCTCCTCGACCGGGCGGGGGTTGACCGGTGGGGCGGCGGCCACCTCGGCCGCGACCTCGTCGATCCCCGCCTCCGGCATGCCCAGTTCGGCCAGGGCCGGCTCCAGCCCCATACGCAGGCAGAGGTCGTGCAGGCCGGTCGACGCCCGGCCGGCGCCCACGGCCACGGCCATCCGGGCCGCCATCGCCCCGATGGCCGGCTCGTTGAAGGCGACCACGTGGGGCAGCAGGGCGGCGTGGGTCTGGGCGTGGGGCAGGTCGAACCGGCCGCCCAGGACGTGGCACAGGCGGTGGTGGAGACCCGTGCCGCCCGTGGCCAGCGCCATCCCCGCCTGGCACGCCCCGGCCAGGGCCCGGCTGCGGGCCGTCTCGCTGCTGGGGTCGGCCAGCACGTGGGGCAGGGCCTCGCACAGGGCCCGGGCCCCCTCCAGGGCGAGCGGGGCCGAGAGCGGGCTGGCCCCCGCCGCCCACAGCGCCTCCAGGCAGTGGGCCACCGCGTTCAGCCCGCTGGCGGCCGAGGTCAGCGGCGGGAGGGTGTAGGTCAGCTCGGGGTCGTAGAGCACGGTCTTGGGCAGCACGTTGGGGTCACGGCCGGTCTGCTTGCGCCCGGCCGTGGTGACGCCCCACATCGTGGTCATCTCCGAGCCGGAGTAGGTGGTGGGGATGGCGACGAGGGGCAGGCCGGACCGGGCGAGGGACTTGCCGAGGCCCGTCGCCGAGCCGCCGCCCAGGGTCACCACCCCGTCGCCGTCGACCTGGACCACGTCGGCCGTCACCTGCTCGACCAGCTCGGCGGGGACGTGCTGGCGCACCCCGTCGACCCGCCAGGTCACCCGGTGGTCGAGCACCTCCACGAGGGCGTCGGCCTCGGCGCGCGAGGAGCCCGACGCGATGAGCACCACCTGGCGCAGCCCCAGGCGGTCGAGCTCGGCGGCCAGCCGGCGCCGGGCGCCCGGCCCGAACACGACCCGTACCGGCACGCCGTCGTAGGTGAAGGGCCGGACGCTCACGCCGGCCGGCCCGCCGTCAGCGCCCGGAGGGCGGCGAGCTCCGCGGCGGTGGGCGCGGGCGTCGTCCCGAGCTCGCCCGCCACCTGCAGGTCCCAGCCGGTGGCCGCCCGCACGCCGTCGACGGCGACCCCCGGATGCACGGCGGTGAGGACCAGCTCGCCGCCCGGCGCCGCCCGCTCCAGCTCGCCCAGGTCGGTGATGACCACGGTCGGCCCCGGGCCGGGGACGGAGGTGCGGAAGTCCACCTGCTCGACGAAGGCCCGGCGCGAGTGGCGCAGCACCACGATCACCCGCCGGGCCGAGGAGGCGATCTCGGGCGCGCCCCCCGCCCCGGGCAGGCGGACCTGGGGCGACGCGTAGTCGCCGATCACCGTGGTGTTGAGGACGGCGTGGCGGTCGATCTGGGCCGCGCCGAGGAACCCGACGTCGATGCGGCCGGCCTGGAGCCAGTAGTTGAAGATCTCGGGAACGGAGACGACCGTATCGGCGGTGTCGGCCAGCTCGCCGTCACCGATGGACAGCGGCGGTGTGGCCGGCTTCGACCCGATGGTGCCCGACTCGTAGATCAGCACGCAGCTGGGGGCATGGAGCCGGCGGGCCAGGTTGGCGGCCAGGCTGGGCAGGCCGATGCCGACCAGGCAGACGTCGCCGTCGGCCAGCCGGCGGGCGGCGGCCACGGTCATCATCTCCTCGGCGGTGTACTCAGCCAACGACGTGCTCGTTCATCCAGGCCCGGAACCGCTCCCGGTCGCGGCTGATGCCGTCCCACGCCCGGTAGAAGGCGTTGTCGCGCCGGCTGTAGCCGGAGGCGTAGGACGGGTGGGCGCCGCCCGGCACCTCGGCCACCGCGGTGACCGCCCAGCCCGGAAGCACGACGGCCCCCGGGCGGGGCTCCAGGCGGTCGACGACCTCCTCCACGGTCACCAGCGACCGGCGGGCGGCCAGCACCGCCTCCTTCTGCACGCCGGTGATGCCCCACAGCATGACGTTGCCCGACCGGTCGGCCTGCTGGGCGTGGATGACCGCCACGTCGGGGTTGAGGGCGGCGACCGCGGTGAGCTCCTCCCCGGTGAACGGGCAGGTCACGGTGGCGACGGAGGCGGTGACCCCGCCCAGGTCGGTGCCCCGGTAGCCCCGGAGCACGGCCATGGGCAGGCCCGACGCCCCGGCGACGTAGCGGTTGGCCATCCCGGCATGGCTGTGCTCCTCGAGGGCGAGGGGGGCGGGCCAGCCGTGCTCGACGGCGTCCCGCAGGCGGTGCAGCGACCCGACCCCCGGGTTGCCGCCCCAGGAGAAGATCAGGCGCTCGGCGCAGCCCATGCCGACGAGCTGGTCGTAGATCACGTCGGGGGTCAGGCGGGCCAGGGTGAGGCGCCGCCGGCCCTGGCGGATGATCTCGTGGCCGGCGGCGAAGGGGATGAGGTGGGTGAAGCCCTCGAGGGCCACGAGGTCGCCGTCGCCGACCAGTCCGGCCACCGCCTCGGGCAGGGTCGTGAGCTCGGCCATCCCGGCAGTCTGCCCCCTTGCAGGCCAGGAGTAGATTCCGCGATATGCGCAGTGGGGGAAGTGCCAGGTGGGTGCCGGTCGTCCTCGCCGTCGCCCTGCTGGCGGCCGCCTGCTCGGGCGGCGGCTCGGACGGCGACGTCGACCTCAACCTCGGGCAGGGCGAGCAGACCCTGCAGTTCGAAGGCGCGGGCAAGCTGCGGATGGGCGGGACGCTGGCCATGCCCGAGCAGCGCCAGGGCGCGGTGCCCGCCGTGCTGATCGTGCCGACGGTCGCCCGCAACGACCGCAACGGCTACATCGACATCGTGCCGGCCGACCCCGTCTACCAGGACCTGAGCAAGGCCATCACCGCCGCCGGCATGGCCGCCTTCCGCTACGACCGGCGCAGCATGGGCACCAGCAAGCTGGAGGACGGTGACCGCCTGACCTTCGAGGACATGGTCACCGACGCCCACGACGCCCTCCTGTTCCTGTCCGAGCGCAGCGGGATCGACGGGCAGAACCTGGCCATCGTGGGCCACGACATGGGCGGGGTCATCGCCATGCGGGTCGCGGCCACGGACAACCGGGTGAAGAGCGTGGTGCTCCTCTCCACGCCGGGCCGCCCCTTGGTCGACGTCATGGCGTCGAGCTTCGAGGCGGCCAACGGCAAGGAGTCCGGCGACGCCTTCCGGGCCACCATCGCCACCCTGCTGGCCACGGGGGCCCTTCCCGAGCGGATGGCCATCCGCCCCGACCACCAGCCCGTCCTCCCCCTGGGCCAGGACGCCGTCCTGCGGGACATGTACGCCGCCGACCCGGTCGCCGACGCGGCCAAGGTGAAGGCGCCGGCGCTGGTCGTGACCGGCAGCCGGTCGCCGCTGGTCAAGCCGGCCGACGGCGACCTGCTGAAGGCGGCGCTCACGTCGTCGGAGGCCTTCACCGCCGACACCACGGCCACCCTGCAGCAGGTCACCGCCGCCCTCCCGCAGTCGTTCGACCCCAACGACCACCGGGCCCACGGCGGCGGGCGCCCGCCGGACACCGCCACCCGGGACCAGCCCGCCGTCGACCGGATCACCGCCTTCCTCCGGGCCCGGCTCCTCACCACCAAATGATGTAGAGGTGCCCGGCCGGCGGCGCTAGGTTGGCGGCGCCTTGAAACACTTTGACGTCCTCATCGTCGGGGGTGGCTTCGGCGGCGCCACCGTCGCCCACCACCTCCAGGACCTCCTGGCCGCACGCGGTCGCCCGGGAGGCCCGCGGGTCCTGCTGGTCGCCCCGGAGAACTTCTTCCTGTTCGCCCCCCTGCTGCCCGAGGCCGCGTCGGGCACCATCGAGCCCCGCCATGCCGTCATCCCCCTGCGGGAGATGCTGCGCCGGACCCAGCTGCTGATCGGCGAGGTCACCAGCATCGACCTGGAGGCCCGCACGGCCGTGGCCGAGGACCTCACCGGGGCCCGCCACGACATCTCCTGGGGCCAGCTCGTGCTCTCCCCCGGCTCGGTGCCCGCGGTCATCGCCGTGCCCGGCCTCACCGAGCACGCGGTCGGCTTCAAGAGCCTGCCCGACGCCATCTGGCTGCGGAACCGGGTGCTGCGCCAGCTGGAGACCGCCGACGCCACCGCCGACCCGCGGCGCCGGCGGGAGCTGCTCACGTTCACCTTCGTGGGCGGGGGCTACGCCGGCGTGGAGGCCCTGGCCGAGATGGAGTCCCTGGTCAGCGACGCCCTGCACGAGTACCCCGGGCTCAGCCGCCACGACCTGCGCTGGGTCCTGGTGGAGGCCCGGGACTCCCTGCTCCCCGGCCTCGACCCCAAGCTGGCCCGCTACAGCGAGGACAACCTCCGCCGCCGCGGGGTGGAGGTGCTGCTGGAGACCCGCCTGGAGAGCTGCGTCGACAAGCGGGTGGTGCTGTCGGGCCACGGCGTGCAGCCCTACGTCTCCGAGACGATCGTGTGGGCCACCGGCCAGCGGCCGTCCCCGCTGATCGGGAGCCTGGGGCTGGCCACCGACGAGGCCGGCCGGCTGATCGTCGACGACGGGATCCGCGCCCTGGACCGCCCCGACGTGTTCGCCCTGGGCGACGCCGCCGCGGTGCCGGATCCCGACGGGGGCATCTGCCCGGGCACCGCCCAGCACGCCGTCCGCCAGGCCAAGGTCTGCGCCCGGAACGTGGCCGCCGCCCTCGGCGTGGGCGAGCCGACCACGTTCCGGTACCGCAACCGGGGCCTGGCCGTCACCCTGGGCCGCAACCAGGGCACGGCCCAGGTCTACCGGTTCACCTTCACCGGCATCGTCGCCTGGCTCATGGGCCGGTCCTACCACCTGCTGATGATGCCGGGGCTGGCCCGTAAGGTCCGGGTGGTGGCCGACTGGACGACGGCCATGCTCTTCCCACGCGACCTCTCCCAGCTCGGCGCCCTGGGCCGCCGCATCCCGCTCGAGTAGGCCCCCTCACTCGGGCGCGGGGCCACCAACCGCCCCCGTTCCGGAGCGGACGGCATGCGGCGTCGGGGGTTAATCCACCGTTAATCGGCAGGGCCGATGCTGGACCTGGCTGGGAACGGACGCTCCAGCGGGGCTCGTGCGACGGCGGGTCCCGCGAAGAGTCCTACCCGCCGCCTCCCAGCTCGGCTCGCAGCCGGCGCAGCGCCGGCGCGCAGAAGGAGGCGCCCATGGCCGCCACCTCGTCGAGGCCCTCCTGCACGGCGCAGCGGGCGTCGTCGGGCCGGTCGAGGGCCTGCCAGGCCTCGGCGAGGAGAAGGAGCCAGAACGGGCGCCAGGGCCGGATGCCGGCGGCGGTCGCCGGCGGCAGCTGCCCGGCGAGCCGCGCCGCCTCCTCGCCCGGGGAGGCCCGGGCCGTCGCCCACGCCCGGGCCACCTCGGCGTGGAAGACGAAGTCCACCAGCTGGTGGCGGCGGGCATGCTCGGCCAGCTCCTCGGCCAGGACCAGGGCCTCCTCGCCCTCCTCGCTCAGGACCCGGGCGAAGACGCCGAAGGCCAGGCCGATGGCCACGGTGAACGTGTCGCCCCGGGCCCGGGCTCGTCCCATGGCCCGGTCGGCGACGGCGCGGCCCTCGTCGTGCTCGCCCCGGAGGTGGAGGGCCATCGACAGCCAGCTGTCGAGCTGCACGCGGATGTCCGCGTAGGTGACCTCGGCCAGGGTCGGCTCGGGCTGGGCGTCGGCGACCGCCTTGGCCGCCCGAAGGTGGGCTTCGCCCGGGGCCAGGTCGCCCCGGCACAGGGCCACCGCCCCGAGCCCGAGCCCGGCGGCGGCGTCGACCACCGGCTCGGCCGAGGCCTGCCCCAGGCGGCCGATGTGGTGGGCCATGGCCACGGCCCCGTCGAGGTCGCCGCTGGCCCAGGCGAAGCTGAACGTGCCCCAGAGCGAGGGGAAGAGGCGGCGGCGGTCCTCCACCTCGTGGCACAGCGCGGCGGCCCTGGCCCATGCGCCCGCGGTCTCCGGGTCGGCGACGCCCCTGGTCAGGGTGAGCAGGGCGGCCAGGTGGTCCTGCACGTCGAGCTCCAGCCGGTCGCGCGCCCGCCCCGGCGCCATGCCGTCCACCAGGGCCAGGGCCCGGCGCAGGTGGTCCTCGGCCACCTCGTGGGCCAGCGCGCCCTGGGCCGCGGCGGACGCCCGGAGGGCGGCGGCCACGGCCGGCACCGGCCCGGTGACGGCGACCGCCCGGTAGCGGTGGTGGGCCACCTCGGCGGCCGCCGCCTGGTCGCCGCCCTGGGCCTCCAGGGCGTCGGCGAGCAGGCCGTGGAGGCGGCAGCGCCGCAGGCCCGGCACCGACTGGTACACCGTCTCCTGGGCGAGGGCGTGGCAGAACGTGAACCGCTCGGGGCCGGCCTCGGGCTGCTCGGCCACCAGGCCGGCGGCGATGGCGGGGTCGATGAGGTCGAGGGCCCGGTCCACGTCGACCCCCGCGGCGCCGGCCACGGCTCGCAGGTCGAACTCCTTGCCGGCCACGCCGGCGACGGTGAGGAGCCGGCGGGCGGCGGCCGGCAGCCGGGCGACCCGGCGCTCGACGACCTGGCGGACGGCCCACGGCACCGCACCGGCGGCGGCGGGCTCCGGCTCGGTGAGGGCCCGCTCCGACACCAGGAGCCGGGTCAGCTCGCCCACGAAGAACGGGTTGCCGCCGGCCCGGGCCCAGACGGCGGCCACCGCGCCGGGCGATGGGGCCGAGCCCGCCTGCGCGGCCATGAACTGCGCGACCTCGTCCTCGGACAGGCCGGCGAGGGGCAGGTCGACCCGCCGGGGGTGCCGGGCCAGGCGGGCGAGGGCCGCGGCGAGCCGGGCGTGGGGCGCCGGGTCCACGTCGCGGTAGGTGACCACCAGCACCGCGGCCGTGCGGTCCAGCCGAGCGGCGACGTGAGCGGTGAGCTCGATCGAGGGCGAGTCGGCCCAGTGCAGGTCGTCCAGCACGATGGTCAGGGCCCGCCGGGCGGCGAGCTCCTCGAGCGCACCGGCGACGGCGTCGAAGAGGCGGAAGCGGGCCGCGGCCGGCCCAAGGGGCGGCGGCTCCCCGGGCACGTCGGCCAGGACGTTGCCGACCTCGGGGACGAGCTGGGCCACGACCGCGGCGTGGGGGCCGAAGGCGGCGCCCACCGCGCCCCGATCCGGCGTGGCCAGCAGGGCCCGGACCACCTGGATCCAGGGCCAGAACGGCGGCGCGCCCTCTCCTTCCTCGCACCGGCCCCACACGACCGTGGCGCCGCGCGCCGCGGCCCGGGTCGCAGCCTCGGCGGCGAGGCGGGTCTTGCCGATGCCCGGCTCGCCGGAGACGAGGACGACGGCGCCCACCCGCTGCTCGAGGGCGGCGAGGGCGGCGTCGACTGCGGAGAGCTCGGGGGCCCGGCCCACGAACGGCGACGGCGCCGGGTCGGGGGCGAGAACCGGCGGGGCCGGTGGCGGCAGGGCCTCGACCTCGCCGGGCGGCGGTCGCCAGTCCAGCTCGGGCGCCTGGGCCAGCACGTCGGCCTCCAGCCGGCGGAGCTGGGGGCCGGGGTCGATCCCCAGCTCCTCCCGCAGGTGGGTGCGGGCCGCGGTCAGGGCCCGCAGCGCCTCCCCCTGCCGGCCGTCACGGTAGAGGGCCAGCACGAGCAGGCCGACGAGGCGCTCCCGCAGCGGATGCTCCTTGACCAGGCTCTCCAGCTCGGCGGCGACCGCAGTGTGGGCCCCGAGGGCGAGGTCGGCGTCCAGCCGGTCCTCCAGGGCGGCCAGGCGCAGGGCGTCGAGACGGAAGGCCTCGGGCGCCGCGAACGGGAAGGCCTCCAGCACCGGCCCCCGCCACAGGGCAAGGGCTCCCACCAGGGCGGCGCGGGCGGCCGCCGGGCGGGCCTCGGCCAGGTACCGGCGGCCGGCCGCGGCCAGCGCTTCGAAGTCCAGGGCGTCGAGCTCGCCGGACTCGACCCGCAGCAGGTACCCGGGGGCGCGGGTGAGCAGGCGCCGGGGCGGGGTGCGGGCCGGGCGGTCGGGCTCCAGGAGCCGGCGGAGGTTGGCCACGTAGACCGGGAGGCTCCCCGTGGAGGGGGTGGGGTCCTCCGGCCAGAGCAGGTCGACGAACCGGTCCACCGACACCACCCGGTTCGGGTCGAGGAGCAGGGCGGCCAGCACGGCCCGCTGCTTGGGCGGGCCCAAGGCGAGCGCCCCGCCGTCGTTCGTCACCTCGACCGGCCCGAGGATCCTGAACTGCATGAACTTCTCAGGCCGCCGGGCGGAGGCTGACCCAGTGCTGGTTGATGGCGGAGGGGTGAGGCTCCTCGAGGGCCACGCCCGCCCGCATCCCGTAGACGTGGGACACCCCGGCCAGGGGCAGGACCAGGAAGTTGCGCTGGACGAGCACCCGGTTCATGGCCACCGCCACCTGCTGGACCTCCTCCCGGCCGGCGACGGTCGCGGCCTGGGCGGCCAGCGCCGCGTACTCAGGATCGGGCACGTCGGTGCGGGAGACGAGCAGGAAGGCGGGGTTGGCGTCGTTCTGGTTGGGCTGGCCCAGCTCCAGGTCGTACTCCTTCTGGCGGTTCTCCTCCCCGGTGCGGATGTCGAACGCCTTCTTGACCGACGCCTGGACGCCGACCTCCTTGAGCTGTGCCGCCACCAGCCGCAGCCCGGCCTCAGGGGCCACCGGGCCGCCGATGAGCACCAGCTCCAGCCGGCGAGGCCCCTTGGCCCGGATCCCGTCGGGACCCGCCTTCCACCCGGCGTCGTCGAGGAGCTGCCGGGCCCGAACCGGGTCGAACGCCAGCGGCTCGACCGCCTTGGCGGCCAGGCCGAGGACGTCCACCGGCGCCATCCACCGCCCGATGTCCCCGTGGCCGCCCAGGACCTCGTTCACGTAGCGGCCCCGGTCGATGGCCAGCGACACCGCCTCCCGCACCGCCCGCTCGGCGCCGACCGACGAGGCCGCGTTGAAGCTCAGCACCTGGGTGGCGCCCGGCTGTGCCCGGACGACGCTGAACCGGGGGTCGGTGCTCAGCGATGCGACCGACTCCCGGGGCAGGCCGGTGATCATGTCCACCTGGCCCGACCGCAGGGCGTCCAGGCGGACCTCGGCGTCGGGCATGAAGCGGAACGTCAGCCGCTGGGCCCGGGCTTTGGCGGTGCCCCAGTAGCCGTCGTTGCGCTCGACCACTACCTGGCGGCGGGGCTGGTAGTCGACGACCTTGAACGGCCCGGTCCCGACCGGGGGCGTGCTGTCGTTGTGGCCGTCCTTGGGGACGATGGCGCCCTCCGGGTGGACGAGCTGCTCGGGCAGCCGGAGGTTGGGCGAGGTGGTGACGAAGTCGACCGTGAGGTCGTCGACCTTCACGACACGGTCGAGGGTGGCGCTCACCACCCGGGGGTAGAACTGCCGGCCGGTCCACGACCACACCACGTCGTCGGCGCCGAACGGGCGGCCGTCGTGGAACCGCACGCCGGGCCGGAGGTGGAAGCGCCACGTCGTGGGCCCGACCAGCTCCCAGCGCTCGGCCAGCCCCGGGCGCACGGTGTAGTCGGGCGCCAGCGACAGCAGCGGCTCGTACACGCCCACGTTGAGCTCCCCGGCCGCGAAGTGCTTGGCGCTGGGACCCTGGCCGGTCAGCGGCCAGATGTCCTCGCCCACGCCGATGCGGACCTCCCCGGGCCGGGCCGGCTCGGCCGCCGCATCCCCGTCGCCGCCGTCGCCGCCGCCGCCCGAGCAGGCGGCCAGGAGGCAGGCCATGACGAGCGCCCAGACCACGCGCCCCCGACGTCGACCCTCCCCCATGGCCGGGATGGTAGAGCGGCGACCGGTAGGTTGAGGGGTGTCGATCCTGAGCCGGGCCCGCGAGCTGCTGGTCGGCGCCGTCGAGCCCGCGGTCTTCTCGCCGGTCGTCCCCCTCGACATCGCGGCCCGCCACCTCCCCGGCGAGCCCCTCCCCTACGACGAGGCCGTCGCCGGGCCGTTCGAGCCCTTCGACCTCGGCGGCCGGTGGGGCCCGCAGTGGGGGACGACGTGGTTCCACCTGCGGGGGTCGGTCCCGGCGGCGTGGGCCGGCGAGGAGGTCGCCCTCCGCCTCGCCATGACCGAGCCGGCCGAGGCCCTCCTGTGGCGGGACGGCACCCCGGTGCAGGGGCTCTCGTGGCTGCGGCGCGACGCGGTCGTGCTCCACCGGGCCGAGGCCCTGGAGGCGGTCGAGCTCTACGTGGAGGCGGCGGCCAACCCGCTCGTGCCCGCCCACGACGCCCGGATCGACTGGCCGCTGCTCCTGGCCGACCACGGCGGCGAGCCCCGCTTCGAGCTGCTGCGCTGCGACCTGGCCGTGCGCCAGCGCGCGGTCCACGGGCTGGCCTGCGACCTGCGGACGGTCATCGAGCTGGGCGAGGAGGGCGAGCGGGACTTCGGCCTGCTCGAGGCCCTGGCCGTCATGTTCGCCACCCTCGACCCCGACGACGTGATCGGCACGGCCGAGGACTCCCGGGCCGCCCTGGCCAAGGCCCTCACCAGCCGGGCCGCCGCCGGCGCCCACCGCATCAGCGCGGTGGGCCACGCCCACATCGACACCGCCTGGATGTGGCCCATGCGGGAGACGGTGCGCAAGTGCGCCCGCAGCTACGCCACCGCCGTCGCCCTCATGGAGGACTACTTCGAGTACGGCTTCGTCTGCTCGGCCGCGCAGCACCTGGCGTGGGTCGAGGAGCGGTACCCGACGCTGTTCGCCCGCATCCGGGAGCGGGTGGCCACCGGCCAGTTCCAGCCGGTCGGGGGCATGTGGGTCGAGCCCGACTGCAACGTGCCCTCCGGCGAGTCGCTGGTCCGCCAGATCGTCCACGGCCAGCGCTGGTACCTGAGCCGGTTCGGCCACGAGTGCCGCGAGGCGTGGCTGCCCGACGGGTTCGGGTTCCCGGCCGGCCTGCCCCAGATCCTGGCCGAGGCCGGCATGACCTGGTTCGTGACCCAGAAGCTGTGCTGGAACGACACCAACCGCTTCCCCCATCACACCTTCTGGTGGCAGGGCCTCGACGGCACCCGCATCCGGGCCCACTTCCCGCCGGCCGACACCTACAACGGCGACATGTCGATGCGCGAGCTGTTGCGGGCGCCCCGGAACCCGGCGGCCGGGCCCCGGTCGCTGTACCCGTTCGGCCACGGCGACGGAGGCGGCGGGCCGACCAGGGACATGATCGAGGCCGCCCGCCGGGCGGCCGACCTGGCCGGGGCGCCCCGGGTGGCGCTGGAGCCGCTGGCCGACTTCTTCGCCGCATGCGAGGCCGACCCGGCGCCCCTGCCGGTCTGGGCCGGCGAGCTGTACCTGGAGAAGCACCGGGGCACCTTCACCAGCCAGGCCGCGGTCAAGCTGGCCAACCGCCGGGGCGAGCAGGCCCTGGCCGCGGCCGAGCTGTGGTCCACCGTGCGGCCTGACGGCGCACCGTGGCCGGCCGAGGACCTGGACCGGGCGTGGAAGCTGCTCCTCGTCAACCAGTTCCACGACGTCCTGCCCGGCTCCTCGATCCACTGGGTGTACCGGGACACCGCCGCCGACCACGCCGAGGTGGCCGCCGTGGCCGGCCGGCTGGTCGACGAGTCCCTCGCCGCCCTGGCCGCCGCCGTCGACACCCGCGGCTTCTCCGAGCCGGCCATCGTCTTCAACCCCGGCCCGTACCGCCGCCAGGACGTCCCGCCGATGGGCTACCGCGTCGTGGATCTGGCCTGGCCCCCCGAGCCCGCGGTCCGGGTGGGCGACGGCTGGATGGCGAACGGCCTGCTCCGGGTGGAGTGGGACGGCGGCGGGCGCCTGACCTCGGTCTACGACCTGGAGCACGAGCGGCAGGTGCTGGCCCCGGGCATGGCCGGCAACGTCTTCCACCTCCACCACGACCATCCGGCCGAGTACGACGCCTGGGACGTCGACCGCGACTACCTCCACGCCTTCGACGAGCTGGACGGGCCGGTGGAGGTGGAGGCGGTGGACGGCGGGGTCCGGTTCCGGCACTCCTTCGGCGCCTCGTCGATCGACCAGACGCTGCGGCTGGAGCCCGGATCCCGCCGGCTCGACTTCGTGACCGAGGTCGACTGGCACGAGCGCCACAAGTTCCTCAAGGTCGCCTTCCCGGTCGACATCCTCGCCCAGCAGGCCACCTACGAGGTCCAGTTCGGCCACGTCAGCCGGGCCACCCACGAGAACACCCCGTTCGAGCAGGCCCGCTTCGAGGTGTGCGCCCACCGCTGGGCCGACCTGTCCGAGGCCGGCTACGGCGTGGCCCTGCTCAACGACTGCAAGTACGGCTACGAGATCCGGGCCAATGTGATGCGGCTGTCGCTCCTGCGGTCGCCGACCGCCCCCGACCCCGAGTGCGACCAGGGCCGCCACCGCTTCACCTACGCCCTCTACCCCCACGCCGGCGACCCCTTCGCCGGCGGGGTGCTGGAGGCGGCGGCCGCCCTCAACACCCCGCTCACCGTGCTGCCCGTCACCCCGCACGAGGGCCGGCTGCCCCGTTCCCACTCGTTCGTGAGCGTCGACGACCCGGGCTTCGTGGTCGTGGCCGTCAAGCGGGCCGACGACGGCTCCGGCGACGTGGTCGTCCGCGGCTACGAGGCCTGCGGCGGGCGGCGCCGCGTCCGCCTCCGGGTCGCCCTGCCCTTCGACCGGGCCGGCCGTACCGACCTCCTCGAGCGGCCCCGCCACGACCTGCCGGTCGACGGGGGCGACGTCGTCCTCGCCCTCCGCCCCTTCGAGCTGGTGACGCTGCGCCTGTCGCCGAACCGGTGACCGATCTGGGGGTCGGGGCCCCCGATTCGGTCACCGGTTCGGGTCGGAGGTTCGGGTCGGAGGGGCGGCGCCTACCGGAAGCGGGGCTCGGCCATGCGGGCCAGGCTCTCGTGCTTGTGGACCCGCTCGTCGTGGCCGATCTGGCGGAACAGGTCGGCGAGGGAGGCGAAGGCGCCGTACTCCTCGGTGAAGGGCCCCTCGTACGGCGTCGTCTCCCACTCCGGGTGCTCCTGCACGAGCAGGGCGTACTCGTGCTCGGCGTGGTCCTCGAAGTCGGCGTTCAGCCCGTAGCTCCACGCCGGCTTGAGGGCGTAGAGCGCCCACGACAGGTGGTAGTAGGCCAGGGCGATCAGCTGGGGGAACAGCCGGTAGCGCACGAAGTTCTCCCGCTTGCCCGACTGCTCGACCAGGTCCTCCAGGATCAGCAGGTGCCACTGCTCGTTGTCCTGCTGGGCCCGGCTCTCCCCGACCCGCTCGAAGATGCGCCGGGCGAAGGTGGGCCGGGAGTACCGGTGGGTCACGGCCACGTAGGCCACCTGCTCCCAGGCCTGGTAGGGCACCCGGGCGATGACCTCCAGCACCTTGAACTTCGACAGCGAGCGGGGCCGGCCGTAGACGAGGTCGAGGAGCAGGAACAGGGCCCGGGCCGCGGGGCGGTAGCGCCGGCGGGGCGACGCCAGGGTGACCTCCTGCTCGGCCCGCAGCTGCTCGGGGGTCAGCTTGGGCGGGCCGTCGTCGGCGACCGGGGGGTTCGGGTTGCTTGTGAAGGGTTTCACAATCGACCACCTTACCCGGGGGATCGGCCCCCGTGGGACCACACGGCGTGCTCAAGTCCGCGCCTGGTTGCGCCGACAACTAGGCCCACGTGGTCCAGACGCACCAGCCAGAGGAACTGTGGCTTGAGCAGTTGCCACAAGCGGCGCTGCACCTCGACGGGCGCGGGACCGTGGTGGCCGGCAACCGCCTGGCCCAGGCCCTCCTCGGCCCCCGAGGCGGGGCCCTCGACAGCATCGCGGAGGACGTCCCCGGCCTCCGCGACTGGCTGGGAGGGACCGGAGACGACGCCTTCGGCGGCCGGCTGCCGGCCCAGCGGGCCAACGGCGTCCCCGTCACCCTCGAGCTGACCGCCCGGCGCCGGCCCGACGGCTCGGGCGGGGCTCTCTGCCTGCTCATCGAGCGCGACCGGGAACGGGTGGCCCACCACGCCCAGCGCTACTTCGACATCGCCTTCGACACCGCCCCGATCGGCATGGCCCTCTTCAACACCGACGGCGAGTACGTGCGGGTCAACGGCGCCCTGTGCGCCATGCTCGGCCGGTCGGAGGCCGACCTGCTCGGCCGGCGCGACCAGGAGCTCACCCACCCCGACGACCGCCAGAGCGACGTGGACGCGGCCTGGCGCATCCTCCGGGGCGAGATCCACACCTGGCAGTGCGAGAAGCGGTTCCTACGACCCGACGGCGGCGTGGTGTGGGCCATCGCCAACCTCACATTCCTCCGGGACGAGGACGGCAACCCCATCAGCTGGGTCGGCCAGTTCCAGGACATCACCGCCCGCAAGCGCGACGTTCGGGAGATCGAGGAGACGCTGTCGCTGCTGGGGGCGACCCTCGACGCCACCGGCGACGGCATCCTCGTCGTCGACCCGGACGGGCGCATCACCAGCTTCAACCAGCGGTTCGTGGAGATGTGGCGCCTGCCCGACGAGGTCGTCGCCTCCCGCGACGACGGCGCCGCGCTCTCCTGGGTGCTCGGCCAGCTCCGGGAGCCCGAGGAGTTCCTGGCCAAGGTGGAGCTGCTGTACCGGCACCCCGAGGCCGAGAGCCTCGACGTTCTCGAGTTCGTCGACGGCCGGGTGTTCGAGCGCTCGTCGCAGCCCCAGCGGGTGGGGGGCGAGGTCGTCGGGCGGGTGTGGAGCTTCCACGACATCACCGACCGGCGGCAGCTGGAGTCCGAGCTGGCCGCCGCCCTCAGCCAGGCCCAGGAGGCGTCGCGGCTCAAGTCGGCCTTCCTGGCCACCATGAGCCACGAGATCCGCACGCCGATGAACGGGGTGCTGGGGCTCACCGAGCTGCTGCTCGACAGCAGCCTCGACGCCACCCAGCGCCGGCACCTCATGGCCCTGCGGGAGTCGGGCCAGACGCTCATGGCCCTGATCAACGACATCCTGGACTTCTCCAAGATCGAGGCCGGCAAGCTGGACCTCGAGGAGGTCGACTTCGACCTGGGCCACTGCCTCCGGAGCGTTTCCGACATGGTCGCCTCCGCGGCCCGGGCCAAGGGCCTGACCCTCCGGCTGCAGGTGGCCGGCGCCGCGCCCTCCCGGGTCCGGGGCGACTCGCTGCGGCTGCGCCAGGTGCTCCTGAACCTGGTCAGCAACGCCATCAAGTTCACCGACCGGGGCACGGTGACCGTCGCCGTCGACGGCGCCGGCGCCGGCCGGCTGCGGTTCAGCGTGGCCGACACCGGCATCGGCATCGAGCCCTCGGCCCGCGACAAGCTGCTCCACCCCTTCTCCCAGGCCGACAGCTCGACCACCCGCCGCTTCGGCGGCACCGGCCTCGGGCTGGCCATCTGCGCGCAGCTGGTCGGCCTGATGGACGGCACCCTCGACTTCGAGAGCCGGCCGGGTGCGGGGAGCACCTTCTGGTTCGAGATCCCCCTGCCGGCGGCCCGCTCGGCGAACGGCGAGCCGGCGGTCGCCCACCCCCCGGCCCTGCAGGCCGCGCTGGCCGCCGGCACCCGGGTCCTGCTCGCCGACGACACCCGCATCAACCGCCTGGTCGGCACCGCCCTTCTCGAGCGCCTGGGCTGCCAGGTCGACGCGGTGACCAGCGGCGCCGAGGCCGTCGAGGCGCTGCGCCACGCCCGCTACGACGCCGTGCTCATGGACTGCGTGATGCCCGACATGGACGGGTTCGAGGCCACCGACCGGATACGGCGCCTGGAAGGGCTCGACCGGCACACGCCCATCGTCGCCCTCACCGCCTCGGCCATGCTCGGTGACCGGGAGAAGTGCCTGGCCGCCGGCATGGACGACTACCTGGCCAAGCCCCTCGACCAGCGCGCCCTGGTCCAGGTGCTCAGCCGGTGGACGAGCCCGGCGAGGGAGGCGGGCTCAGGCCGGCTTCTCGGTGTGCCCGCCGAACTCCTTGCGCATGGCGGATAGCACCTTGTCGGCGAAGTCGCCCTCGCCCCGCGAGCTGAACCGTTCGAAGAGGGCCGTCGTCAGCACGTAGGCCGGTACGCCCGCGTCGACTGCGGCCAGCACCGTCCAGCGCCCCTCGCCCGAGTCCGAGACCCGCCCGCTGAAGCCGGCGACATCCGGGTCCTTGAGGAGGGCCGACGCGGTGAGGTCGAGCAGCCACGACCCGATCACGCTCCCCCGCCGCCACAGCTCGGCCACCTCGGTGGTGTCGATGTCGTACTGGTAGGCCTCGGGGTGGACCAGGGGCGCCGTCTCGGCGTCGGCGGCCGCGTCCTCCTTGCCCACGTTGGCCTTGCGCAGGATGGCCAGCCCCTCGGCGTAGGCGGCCATGAGCCCGTACTCGATGCCGTTGTGGACCATCTTCACGAAGTGGCCGGCCCCGCTCGGCCCGCAGTGGAGGTAGCCCCGCTCGGCGGGCGACGGATCGCCCTCCCGGCCCGGGGTACGGGGGGCGGCGTCGAGCCCCGGCGCGAGGGTGGCGAACACCGGCTCGAGGCGGCGGAACGCCTCCAGGTCGCCGCCGACCATGAGGCAGTACCCCCGCTCCAGGCCGAAGACCCCGCCGCTGGTGCCCACGTCGACGTAGTGGATCCCCTTGGGCGCCAGGGCGGCCGACCGGTCGATGTCGAGCCGGTAGTAGGAGTTGCCGCCGTCGACGATGACGTCGCCCGGCTCGAAGTGCTCGGCCACCGCCATCGCCGTCTGGCCGGCGAAGGCGGCGGGCACCATGATCCACGCGGCCCGGGGTGGGGCCAGCTTGGCCGCCAGGTCCGCGAACGAGGTGGCGGCGACGGCGCCCTCGGCCTCCAGGGCCGCGGCCGCCTCCGGGTTGACGTCGTAGACCACGCATTCGTGGCCGCCCTTCATGAGTCGCCGCGCCATGTTGGCGCCCATCCGCCCCAGGCCGATCATCGCCAGCTGCATCCGCGGCTCCTTCCCTCTCCGGGGGCAGGCTATTCGGGGGGTAGCGCCGGTCACGACGTACAATGAGAGAGCCGGCGGCGGCTTTGCCGCGGCATCCCGATCGAAAGGCAGTTCATGCCCGCGCGCCAAGACCTGCGCAACCTGGCCATCGTGGCCCACGTCGACCACGGCAAGACCACGCTCGTCGACGCCATGCTGTGGCAGTCCGGCATCTTCCGCGAGAACCAGGACGTGGCCGAGCGGGTCATGGACTCGATGGACCTGGAGCGGGAGAAGGGCATCACCATCCTGGCCAAAAACACCGCCGTCCGGTACCACTCCGAGAAGCAGGGCGAGGTGAAGCTCAACATCGTCGACACGCCGGGCCACGCCGACTTCGGCGGCGAGGTGGAGCGGGCGCTGACCATGGTCGACGGCGTGCTGCTGCTGGTCGACTCGGCCGAGGGGCCGCAGCCCCAGACCCGCTTCGTGCTCCGCAAGGCCCTCGAGGCCGACCTCCCGGTGATCCTCGTGATCAACAAGGTCGACCGGCCCGACGCCCGGATCAAGGAGGTGGTCGACGAGGTCTACGAGCTGTTCCTCGACCTCGACGCCAGCTTCGAGCAGATCGAGTTCCCCATCGTCTACGCCAATGCCAAGGCCGGCTGGGCCACCCTGGAGCCCGGCGAGACCGGCACCAGCCTGCAGCCCCTCTTCGACCTGCTGATCTCGCGCATCCCGGCGCCGGTCTACGACGAGGACGAGGTGGGCCACCCCCTCCAGGCCCTGGTCACCAACCTCGACCGCTCGCCGTACCTGGGCCGGCTGGCCATCTGCCGGGTCCGCGAAGGCGTGATCCGCAAGGGCCAGACCGTGGCCTGGTGCAAGCGGGACGGCTCCATCGAGAAGACCAAGATCGTCGAGCTCTACGTCACCGAGGGGCTGGAGCGGGTGGACGCGGCCGAGGCCGGTCCGGGCGAGATCATCGCCGTGGCCGGCCTGACCGACGTCACCATCGGCGAGACGCTGGCCGACGCGGACGACCCCCGGCCGCTGCCGGTGATCATGATCGACGAGCCGAGCATCGCCGTCACCATCGGGATCAACACCTCGCCGCTGGCCGGCCAGGACGGGTCCAAGATGACCGCCCGCCAGGTCAAGAGCCGGCTGGACACCGAGCTGGTCGGCAACGTGTCGTTGCGGGTGCTGCCCACCGACCGCCCGGACACCTGGGAGGTCCAGGGCCGGGGCGAGCTCCAGCTGGCCATCCTGGTCGAGATCATGCGCCGGGAGGGCTTCGAGCTGACCGTGGGCAAGCCCCAGGTCGTCACCCGGGAAGTCGACGGCAAGGTCCACGAGCCGGTCGACCGCCTCTCGGTCGACGTGCCCGAGGAGCACCTGGGCACGGTCACCAAGCTGCTGGCCACCCGCAAGGGCCGCCTCCAGCAGATGGTCAACCACGGGACGGGCTGGATCCGGATGGAGTACCTCGTCCCGGCCCGGGGCCTGATCGGCTTCCGCACCGAGTTCATGACCGAGACCCGCGGCACCGGCATCCTCCACCACGTGTTCGAGGGCTACGAGCCCTGGCACGGCGAGCTGCGCACGCGGGCCAGCGGCAGCATCGTCGCCGACCGCCGTGGCGTCACCAACACCTACGCCCTGATGAACCTCCAGGACCGGGGCGAGCTGCTGGTCGGGCCGGGCGTGGAGATCTACGAGGGCATGATCGTGGGCGAGAACTCCCGGTCCGACGAGATGGACGTCAACGCCTGCAAGGAGAAGAAGCTCACCAACATCCGGTCATCCACGGCCGAGGAGCTGGTGCGGCTGCCCCCGCCCCGCACGCTGTCGCTGGAGCAGGCCCTGGAGTTCATCGCCGACGACGAGTGCGTGGAGGTCACGCCGAGCAACGTCCGCCTCCGCAAGGTGGTCCTGTCGGCCTCCGAGCGGGCCCGCCGCCGCCGCCCCAACCGGGCCCGCCCTGCGTAGAGGATGCCGTCAGGTTTCTCGCGCGCCCGCGGCATAGGAAAAACCTCTAGACGTCCCTTGCATGTACCGCGCGAATCTGACACAGTGTCCGTGGCGCCCTCGTCCGCCTGGTCCGCCGTCAGGCGGCCGGGGCGCCTTCTTTTCTTGCCCCCTGTTCCACGAACGGGGGGCATCTGTCGTTCCGGACCGGCGAACGTGGCCAGAACGGGGTGCACGACTCGTGCCGATAGCCCGACCGCCGGGTAGGCGGGCCCGGTTCCTTTTCCTCCCATTCGGGCGTGCGGGTTGAGCGCCTCGACCTCCGGGCACGGGTCAAACCGCCGCTGGCCCTTTCTGGACTGGCCCGGGCCGATCCCCGTCGCCCACCGCGGCGGCGCAGCCGAGCACCCGGAGAACACCATGGCCGCGTTCGCGGCGGCGGTGGCCATGGGCTACCGCTACGTGGAGACCGATGTGCACGCCACTTCCGATGGTGTGCTCCTCGCATTTCACGACCACACCCTCGACCGGGTCACCGACATGACCGGCGACGTCGCCGCCCTTCCCTACCGTGACGTGCGGAACGCCCGGGTCGGAGGGGAGCCCATCGCCCGGTTCGACGAGCTGCTGGAGGCCTGGCCCGGGCTGCGGATCCACGTCGACGCCAAGCACCCGGCCGCCGCCGCTCCCCTCGTCGCCACCGTCGACCGGGCCGGCGCCCACGACCGGGTATGCGTCGGCTCGTTCACCGACGCGACGGTGCGGGCCATGCGCCGGCTCGGCGGCGACCGTCTTTGCACGTGGATGGGCCGCGTCGAGATCCTGGGGATGCGGCTGGCCAGCTGGGGGCTGCCGCTGCCTCGACCGGTCGCGGCCTGCACCCAGGCGCCCGTCCGCCAGGGGCGCCTGCCGATCGTCGACCGGCGCTTCGTGGCCGAGGCCCACCGCCGCGGCGTGGGGGTCCACGTGTGGACGATCAACGAGCGCCCGGAGATGGAGCGGCTGCTCGACCTCGGGGTGGACGCCATCCTGTCCGATCGCCCGACGCTGCTGAAGCAGGTGTTCGCCGACCGCGGCCTGTGGATTGAAGGGCAATAGGCCACCGCCGACCAGGGGCCTGCCGCGTGTCGGCTCGCCGGCCGAGGGCCATCCATACCCTGAATGGGGTCACCGACAATCGCCCTGAGCACTGGTATTGTCGACACCGCCAACCCAATCATGCGGCGGGGAAAGCGAGTACAAGTGCCGAAGAAGAGCACTGCACCGGTCGAAAAGCCGGCCCGTTCCATGTCGGACGCCCACAAGGAGGCGCTGGCGGAGGGTCGAGAGCAGGGCCGGGCGGTCCGCCGTTATCTCGAGGCCTTGGAGGCCAACAAGCCTCGTAGGGGCCGCAAGCGCACGCCGGAAGGCATCCAGCGCCGGCTGGTGGCTATCGAGGAGAAGCTGAGCGCCGCCGACCCGCTCAGCAGGCTGCATCTGGCCCAGGAGCGCATGGATCTCGAGGCCGAATTGGCTTCCACCTCAGAGGGCGTCGACATCGCCGCCCTGGAAGCGGCCTTCGTCAAGTCGGCCGGCCCCTACAGCCGGCGCAAGGGCATCGGCTACGAGGCCTGGCGGGCCGCCGGCGTCGAGCCGCGCGTGCTCAAGGCCGCCGGCATCGCCCGGGGCCAGTAGACCCCTTCGGCATCTGGCTGCAACTGGCCGCGCAGACGCGGCCAGTTGCAGCCAGACGGCGGGGCCGCTACCCGATGGCCCGGCGGACGGCCCTGGTGGCCACGGCCACCGCGTCCAGGCTCGGCTGCGGTTCGCTCTCGATGTCCCGCAGGAGCCGGGTGATCTCGGCCACGGGATGGGCCCGGTCGACGAGGAAGCGGAGCACGGCCTGGCCTTCCGGCTGGTCGGCGTAGTCGGTGAGGGCCCGGTCGGCCGCGCCCCGGCGCAGGTCGTCGAGGTCGTCGAGCAGCCCCCGCCAGGCGGCCTCGCCCCACCGGCCCTCGGGCACCGCCTGGCGGAGGCGCTCGCCCAAGCGGTCGAGGCCGAGCGACTCGCCCAGCTGCAGGGCGGCCTCCGCCACCGCGATCACCGTGCGGCCGGTCCGGCGGGCCAAGGCGGCGGCGTCGGGGGCGATCTCCAGCTCCGGAAGTCCGGCCCACCGCATGGCGGTGGCCGGGTCGAACCCGCTGTCGACGAGCGTCTCGGCCCGCCGGGCCCGGAGCCGGCGGCGGTACGGGGTGCCGAGGTCGCCGGTGGCCGTCTCGAGGGCGGCCACCGCCGGGCGGTCGCGGGCGACGGTTGCCGCGATGTCACCCGTCTCCCGCCGCCGCAGGTAGTCCCGGGTGAGGGCCTCGAGCAGGTCGACGATGACCGGGGCTGCGGCGAGCAGGCGCTCGGTGGGCGGGTGGCCCTCCTCGCCCTCGAGCTCGCGCCACCGCTCGGGTGAGGAGATCACGCCCCGGGCGACCCAGTAGGCGGCGGCGACCTCGGGCGCCGACGCCCCGGTGTCGGCCCGGGCCCGGCTGACGAAGGTGACGCCCATGCGGTTCACCAGGTCGTTGGCCACCGCCGAGGCCACCAGCTCCCGGCGCAGCCGGTGCCCGTCGACCAGGTGCTCGAAGCGGGCCGTCAGCGGGGCCGGGAAGTAGTCGAGGAGGACGGCCCGCAGCGCGGGCTGGTCGGGAACGTCGGAGGCCAGCAGCCGGGCGGCGAGGTTGCGCTTGGCCCCGGCCAGCAGGACGGCGAGCTCCGGCCGGGTGAGGCCGGCCCCGGCGTCGGTACGAGCCACCATCTCCTCGCGCGTGGGCAGGGCCTCGACGGCGCGGTCGACCACGCCCGCCCGCTCGAGCTCCTTCATGAGGGCTTCGATGGCGGCCATCTCCGTGGCGCTGGCCGCCCGGGCCAGGGTGAGGGCCATGCTCTGGCGGGCGCAGTCGGCGAGGACGTCGTCGACCACGTCGTCGCAGACCTGGTCGAGGACCCGGTCGCGCTCGGCGGCGGTCAGCTCGCCGGCCTCCACCGCCTTGCGCAGGAGGATCTTGAGGTTGACCTCGTGGTCGGAGATGTCGACGCCCGCCGCGTTGTCGATGGCGTCGGTGTTGAGGTGACCGCCCCGGCGGGCGTACTCGATGCGGGCCCGCTGGGTGAAGGCCAGGTTGGCCCCCTCCCCCACCACCCGGGCCCGCACCGACGAGCTCTCGACTCGCACGTCGGCGTTGGCCCGGTCGTCGATGTCCAGGTCGGGTTCGGTGCTGGCCCGCACGAACGTCCCGATGCCGCCGGTGAACAGCAGGCCGACCGGGGCCCGGAGGATGGCCCGGACCAGCTCCGGCGCGGTCAGCTCCGCGGCCTCGACCCGGAGGGCGGCCCGGGCCTCCTCGCTCAGCGGGATGCGCTTTTCGAGCCGGGACCAGACGCCGCCGCCCTGGCTGATGAGCGACCGGTCGTAGTCCTGCCACGACGACCGGGGCAGGGCGAACAGGCGGGCCCGCTCGGCGAAGGCGGCGGCGGGGTCGGGGTCGGGGTCGATGAAGATGTCGCGGTGGTCGAAGGCGGCCACCAGGCGGATCTGGTCGGAGCGCAGCATGGCGTTGCCGAAGACGTCGCCCGACATGTCGCCGATGCCGACCACGGTGAAGGGCTCGGTCTGGACGTCGATCTCCAGCTCGGCGAAGTGGTGGCGTACCGCCACCCACGCCCCCCGGGCGGTGATGCCCAGCTTCTTGTGGTCGTAGCCGGTGGAGCCGCCCGAGGCGAAGGCGTCGTCGAGCCAGAAGCCCCGCTCCTTGCTGAGCCGGTTGGCCAGGTCCGAGAACGTGGCCGTGCCCCGGTCGGCGGCGACCACCAGGTAGGGGTCGTCGGTGTCGCGCCGGCGGGGGACGGAGACCACATCGTCGCCGACCACGTTGTCGGTCAGCTCCAGCAGGCCGGCCACGAAGGTCTCGTAGGCCGTGGCCACGTCGACCGTGCCGGCCGGGCCCAGCGGCCGGTGCTTGACCACGAACCCGCCCTTGGCGCCGGTGGGGACGATCACCGCGTTCTTCAGCACCTGGGCCCGCATCAGGTCGAGGATCTCGCTTCGGTAGTCGTCGGACCGGTCGCTCCAGCGGATGCCGCCGCGGGCCACCGGCCCCCACCGCAGGTGCACCCCCTCCACCGACGGGCCGTGGACGAAGATCTCCCGGAAGGGCACCGGCCGGGGCACGCCGGGCACCTGGGCGGAGTCGAACTTGATCGCCAGGTGGTCGGCGGTGGGGGACTCAAGGTAGCGGTTGGTGCGCAGGGTGGCGTCGACCAGGGCGAGCAGGCCCCGCAGGATGCGGTCGTGGTCGAGGCGGGCCACCGCGTCGCAGCCGTCGGTGACCCGCCGGCGCAGCTCGGCCAGCAGCTCGGGGCTTCCATCGCGCCCGGGATCGAAGAGGGCGGCGAAGTACTCGAGGATGGCCGCCGCGATCGGGGCGTGCTCGACCAGGACCTGGTCCACGTAGCTGGTGGTGAACGAGGTGCCCACCTGGGCCCGGTACCGGCGGTAGGCCCGGAGCACGGCCACGTCGTCCCACGCCAGCTGGGACCGCAGCACCAGGCGGTTGAGCGAGTCGACCTCGGCCCGGCCGTGCCACAGGGCCACCGCGGCGCCGGCCAGGCGGGGGCCGTCGAGGTCGACGTCGAGGGCGCCACCGGGGTCGGTGACCCCGAAGTCGTGGAGGAACGCCCGCCCACCGTCGCCGCCGAGGACGTAGGAGTGGTCCTCCACCGCCCACAGCCCGAGGCTCTCCAGGATGGGCAGGAAGGCGGACAGCTCCACGCTGGCACCGGTGGTGAAGACCTTGAGGCGGGCCTGGGGGCCGCCCGGGGGACCCTCGGTGAACACGATGCGGATGCCCTCGTCGCCGGCCACCAGCCGGTCGAGCTCGAGCACGTCGTCGACCGCCCGCTCGGGGGCGACGACGTCGCGGTAGGCCGGCGGGAACCAGTCGGACCACGACTGGGTCAGCCGTCCCGCGGCCGCCTCCCCCTCGGTGGCGGCCAGGGCGGCGGCCAGCTGCTGGTCCCACGTCCGGCACAGGAGGCGCAGCTCCCACTCCAGGGAATCGAGAGGCTGGGTGGGCAGGGGGCCGGGGACGGAGACGACCAGGCGAAGGATCGCCTCGGGGCGCTCGCCCAGGGCCACGTCGACGTCGACGCGGGACCCGTCGAGCTGGGCCAGCAGGAACGACTCCAACCGCTGGCGCAGGGCAGGGGTGTAGACGTCGCCCGGGATCGAGAGCAGGGCCGACACCGTGTGGTTCTCGGGGTGGACGCGGACCATGGTGCGGACGTCGTGCTGGTCCTCGGCGGCCAGGAGCTCGAGCAGGATCCCCCGGAGCGTGGGGATGTCGGCCTCGAAGAGCTGGTCCTTGGGCAGCACCTGGAAGAGTGAGACCAGGGCCACCTGGTCCTGGCTCCCGTCGACCACGTCCTCCAGCTCCAGGATGCGCCGCAGCTTGAACCGCAGGACCGGCGTGAGGGTGGCCGGCTCGGCGCTGGCCTTGCGGGAGAAGACCCCGACCACCCGGAACACGCCCGCCGGGGCGCCCGACGGGTCGACCTCGGCCACGTCGATGCAGCCCATCGGCACCTGGCGGTGCACGGTGCTCATCTCGGCCGTCCGGGCGATCGACAGCACCTGTTCCGGCGAGGCGGACGGCTTCCGCCGGCGCAGGGGGGCGCCGGCGCGGGCGAGCACGCCAAGGCCGTCGACCACCCGGCCGTCGGCCAGGAACCGGCAGCAGCCGGAGATCACGAAGTTGCCGTCGAGCAGCCATTCGAGCAGGTCGGCCGCCTCCGCGGCCTCCTCGGCGGGGAAGCGGCCGCCGGCCGCACCCGCCCGGACCCGGGACGCGGCCTCGACCAGCTGCTCCCGCATGGCGCCGTAGTCGCCGGTGGCGGCGAAGACGTCATCGAGGACGTCCACCAGGCCGGCGACGAGCGCGGGCCGGTCCTCCTCCGGCACGTGCCCGGCCACCTCCACCTGCAGGAACGACTCCCTGCGGGCCGCGGAGCGGGCGGGGACGATGGCGGTGAGGCCCCCGTCGCCGTCCCGCTCGCACCCGAACACCGGGTGGACCTCGCGCACCACCCGGTACCCCAGCCGCCGCAGCTCCTCGGTGACGGTCGTGAGGATGAACTGGCGGTCCTCGCTGCTGACCTCCACGACCGTGCCGGTCGGGCGTCCCCCGTCGACGGCCACCGGAGGGTCGCAGATCCGCACCCCGACCGCCTGGGGCGAGCGGGCGGCGACGAAGGCGAAGCTGTCGCCCAGGGCCTCGGCGGTGGCCGCGGGGTCGGCGGCGGCGAGCTGGGCCGGCGGGATGCGGCGGAGCACGGCCCGCCCGAACTCTCGGGCGAGCGCGGCCTGCTCTCCCGAGGCGCCCAACCGGTCGAGGATAGGGGCCAGAGACCGTTCGGGATCCCGGTCGGCCTCGCCGGTCGCTTCGCCCACGCTCCTCCAGTCGGCTGCCTACTTCGATGGTACCTCCATCCCTTCCAAGACCGCCGGGGCATCCCTTCCAAGACCGCCGGGGCATCCCTTCCAAGACCGCCGGGGCATCCCTTCCAAGACCGCCGGGGCATCCCTTCCAAGACCGCCGGGGCATCCCTGGCATGCCACGGTTCACACGCCGGCGCCCGCTACGCTTGCCGCCGTGGCTTACCCGGCCGGAACGCCGCGCGCCGGACGACGCCAGAGCCCTTGGCGGGCCCGAGTGCGCACAGGTCTCGTGGTCTTCGTCGCGCTCTCGCTCGTGCTGGTCGGGGGCAGCTACCTCTACTTCCGCCACCAGCTGAGCCGTCTCGACCGCATCGACATCCCGGGCCTGGTCGACGACGAGACCAGCCGCGTGATGAACGTGCTCCTCGTCGGCTCCGACACCAGGGAGACGGCCACCGGCGACATCGCCGACGCCACCGGGAAGGGCGACGACGGCACCGCCGGCGAGCGCAGCGACACCATCATGGTGCTGCACATCGACCCCGCCCAGCAGAAGGCGGCGATCCTCTCCATCCCCCGAGATCTGTGGGTACCGATCCCGGGCCACGGCAAGGACAAGATCAACGCCTCGTTCTCCATCGGCGGCCCGTCGCTCCTCATCCGCACCATCCGGGAGTCCCTCGGCATCGACATCAACCACTACGTTGAGGTCGACTTCGCAGGGTTCGAACGGATCGTCAACACCGTCGGCGGGGTCAAGGTGTACGTCGACCACCCGGCCCGGGACTTCATGACCGGCCTCGACATCCCCGAGGCCGGCTGCAACGAGCTCGACGGGTACCAGGCCCTGGCCTTCGTGCGCAGCCGGTACTACGAGACCTACGAGCGCGGCCGGTGGGTGTCCAGCGCCAACTCCGACATCGACCGCATCGGCCGCCAGCAGGACTTCATCCGGCGCATCATGAAGAAGGCGGTGTCCCAGGGGCTCGGCAACCCGCTGACGCTGAACCGCCTGATCGACATCGGCGTCCAGAACGTCCGGGTCGACCAGCAGATGTCCACCAAGGACATCACCACCGTGGCCAAGCGCTTCCGCTCGGTCGATCCCGACACGGTCGACATGCTGACCCTGCCCGTCTCCGAGGGCTTCGCCGGCGACGCCGCCGTCGTGTTCCTGGACACCGCCAAGGCCCAGGAGTACATCGACCGGCTCAACGGCATCCAGCACCAGGCTCCCTCGGCCAACCCGGCCGACGTGGCCGTGAAGGTGCTCAACGGCAACGGGGCCGACGCCCTGGCCTCCCGGGCCGCGTCCGCCCTCCAGCAGGCGGGCTTCCGGATCGCCTTCACCGGCGACGCCCCGAACTACGAGTACGGCCAGACCGTCATCAGCTACGCCCCCGGCCAGCAGGCCAAGGCCGAGTTCCTGCGCAGCGCCTTGGCCGCCGGCGGCACGCTGAAGCAGGACGCCACGCTGACCGACGCCGACGTCGCCCTGGTGCTTGGCGCCGACTACGCCGGCCTGCGGGCCAGCGTGCCGACCGCCCCGGCAACGTCGGCCACCGGCGCCCCCTCGAGCGTCGCGCCCGACACCACCAAGCCCAAGCCGCCGCCCTGCTGAGGCGGGCCGGCTAGGCGGCGAGGTCGGTGACCGCGGCCGGCTCGGGCCAGGCGAGCTCCCGGCGGCGGCCGGGGTGGCGGGCCACCACCACGACCGGGCAGCGGGCGGAGGCCGAGCACCGCTGGGCCACCGACCCGGGGAGGAGGGCCGGGAAGCCCCGGCGCCGCCGGCCCACGACCAGCAGGGCGGCGCCCGCGGCATGGTCGGCCAGCCGGCGGCCGGGCGGTCCCTCCAGGAGGACGCGCTCGACGGGCGGCGGGTCGTACTCGCCGGCCACGACCTGGTCGACCTCGTGGTCGAGGAGGGCCCGGGCGCCGGCCTGCAGCTCGGCCCGGGCCGACACGGCCAAGGCCAGCGTGGCCGCATAGGTCAGCACCGGGTACCGCCACACGTGGACGGCCTCCACGGCCGTCCCCCGCACGCGTGCTTCCTCGAGCGCCCACCGCAGGGCGTCCCTCGACGCTTGTGACCCGTCGACGCCCACCACGATCGCTCCGACGCCCATCTCAGCCTCCTCTGTCTCTGTCGTCCCGGCCGGCTCTGTCGTCCCGGCCGGCCCGGCGGGTCCGGCCGGCCCGGCGGGCCCGGCGCCGCTTCTGCGCTGCATCCGCCCCGATCACCGCCGGCGCCGCGACCAGCGCCATCGCCAGCCCGGCCAGCGACGGCGGGGCGTGGTCCAACGTCCGGGCCAGCGGCGGGATGGCGAGGAACCCGACGAGGGCGGCCAGCTCCACCACCACCGCGCCCACCAGCAGCGGGTTGCCCGACCAGCCCACCCGCCCGACCCAGCGGCCCTCGCTCCGGCAGGCGAAGCCGTTGGCCATCTGGCCGATGACCACCGCGGCGAACGCGGCGCCCGAGGCGGTGGCGAGGGCGTCGCCCGATGGGAAGTCCTCCCCCGGCGACCACCCGGACGCCACCATGCTGGCCACGAAGGCGGCCATGGACACCGCCGCCTCGACCGGCCCCAGCACGCCGAACGCCCGACGGAGCACCCGGCCGTCGACCAGGTGGCCCCGCACGGGCGGCTTGCGGAGGACGTCGGGGCTGGGGGGCTCGGCCCCCAGGGCCAGCGCCGGCATCAGGTCGGTGCCGATGTCCAGGCTCAGGACCTGGAGGACGCCGAGGGCCAGGGGGAACCGGCCGCCCGAGAGGGCCCACACCGCGAACGGCGTCAGCTCGGCCACGTTGTCGGTCAGGTGGTAGGTCAGGAAGCGCCGGATGTTGGCGAAGGTGGCCCGGCCCAGGGCCACGGCGGCGACGATCGTGGCGAAGTTGTCGTCGAGCAGGACCAGGTCGGCCGCCTCCCGGGCCACGTCGGTGCCCGACCGGCCCATGGCCACGCCGATGTCGGCCGCCTGGAGCGCCGGGCCGTCGTTCACCCCGTCGCCGGTCATGGCCACCACGTGCCCCCGCCGCTGCAGGGCGACGGCGATTCGGAGCTTGTCCTCGGGCCGGACCCGGGCCAGGACGATCCCATCCCGGTCGATCAGCTCGCCCAGGGCGTCGTCGTCGGCCGGCAGGTCGCCGCCCTCGACCACCGGCCCGCCGGCGTCGGCCAGCCCGACCTCGACGGCGACCGCCCGGGCCGTGGCCGGATGGTCGCCGGTCACCATGGCCAGCCGGATGCCGGCCTGCCGGCAGGCGGCGACCGCAGCCGCGGCCTCCGGCCGGGGCGGATCCTCCAGCCCCAGGAGGCCGAGCAGCTCCAGGCCCTCCTCGGCGCCGGCGTCGAGCCGATCGCGGCCGGCGAGGCGCCGGCCGGCGACGGCCAGGATGCGCAGGCCGCGGGCGGCCATGCCGTCGATCTCGGCGGTCACCTGCCCGTCGTGGCGGGCGACGTGGGGCAGCACCGTCTCGGGCGCCCCCTTCACCACCATGTCGTGGCCCACGGCGACCGCCATCCGCCGGCGCACCGGGTCGAACGGCACCAGCCCGGCCTTGGGCCGGGCCCGCTCGTCGGCCTCGAGGTCGACGTCGAGCCGGCGGGCGAAGGTCACGATCGCCGCCTCCATCGGGTCGCCCTCGGCCACCCAGTCGCCCTCGTGCCGGACGGCCCGGCCCTCGCCGCAGCGGGCCGCGTCGGCCGCCAGCCGCCGCAGCGCCGGCACCGCGGCGGGCGAGGCGTCGACGGCGGCCGTCGGGGCGTAACCGTCGCCCGTCACGCGGACTCTCCCGGCGGGGGTCCAGGCCTCGACCACCTGCATGCGATTGGCGGTCAGCGTGCCCGTCTTGTCCGTGCAGATGAAGGTGGTCGACCCGAGGGTCTCCACCGCCTCCAGCCGCCGGACCAGCGCATGGCGGCCGGCCATGCGCTGCGCGGCGCCGGCCAGCGACAGGGTGACGGTCGGCAGGAGGCCCTCGGGCACCAGGGCCACGGTGACGCCCACCGCGAAGAGGAAGCCGTCCCGGCCGCTGAGGCCCACCGCCTCGGCGATGAGGAAGAAGCCGCCGCCCACGCTGAGGGCGGCGAGGCTCATGATGCGCACGACCCGTCCGAGCTCCTTGGCCAGCCGGGTCGGCGGCCGGTGGCCGGCGGTGGTGAGGGCGGCGATCTCCGCCAGGCGGGTGGCGGCGCCGGTCCGCACCACCTCGGCCTCGCCCTCGCCCTCGACCACGAACGTGCCGCCGAACAGCTCGTCGCCGGCCGCCGGCCAGTCCAGCACGCTCTCGCCGGTGAGGTGCGAGGTGTCCAGGGCCAGGCCCCAGCCCACGAGCAGCCGGGCGTCGGCGCAGATGCGGTCGCCCTGGGCCAGCAGGAGGACGTCGCCCACGACCAGCTCGGCGGCGTCGACCTCGACGGCCCTGCCGTCCCGGCGCACGGTGGCCCGGCGGGGCAGCAGGTCCTGGAGGGCCTGGGCCGCCCGCTCGGCCCGGTGCTCCTGCACGAAGGCGAAGGTCCCGTTCACCACCACCACCACGACGATGGCAACGGCCAGGGCGGGCATGCCGGCCACCAGGGCCAGGCAGGAGGCCACCCAGAGCATCACCGCGAAGAAGTGGGTGAGCTGGCGCGCCAGCCGCCGCCACAGGGCCGGGCCGCGCGCCTTGGGGACGAGGTTGGCGCCGTCGCGCAGGAGGCGCTCCCGCGCCTCGGCCGCGGCCAGCCCTCGAGTGGCCGTCGGAGGCGCGACGTGGCTGGTCGCACCAGGCATGCCCTCAGCATGGGCGCCGGGCGCCGGGCGCCGACAGGCCCCTTCGTCACCGCGGGAAGGGACCTTCGGCCCTAGGTCGCCACCCCCGCCGTTTGCTCGACTATGCCCGTGGGTGCCGACGCCCCAGCGATCCCGGCGCGAGCAAGCGGCCATCCGGCCGGCCTCACCTCCGAGGAAGCGGCGGCCCGGATGGCGGCCGGGCAGGGCAACCGCCAGGCCAACCGGCCGAGCCGGACGGTGGTCCACATCGTGCGGGCCAACGTGCTCACCCGGTTCAACGCCATCCTCGGGACCCTGTTCGCCGTCATCGCCGTCGTGGGGCCGTTCCAGGACGCCCTCTTCGGGATCGTGCTCGCCGTCAACACCCTCATCGGCATCGTCCAGGAGCTCCGGGCCAAGTGGGCCCTCGACCGCCTGGCCCTGCTCACCGCCCCGAAGGCGGTCGTCCTCCGCGACGGCGCACCGGTCGAGCTCGCCGTCGACCGGGTGGTGCTCGACGACGTACTGGCCCTACGCCCCGGCGACCAGGTGGTGGTCGACGGGGTGCTGGTGGCCACCGACGGGGTGGAGGTCGACGAGTCGCTCCTCACCGGCGAGGCCGAGCCGGTCACCCACCACACCGGCGACGAGGTGCTCTCGGGCAGCTTCGCCGCCGCCGGCACCGGCTGGTACCGGGCCACCCGCGTGGGGGCCGACGCCTACGCGGCCCGCCTGGCCCGGGAGGCCCGGCGGTTCACCCTCGCCCGCTCCGACCTCCGGGCGGGGATCGACCGCATCCTCCGGGGCGTGACCTGGCTCATGGTCCCGACCGGCGTGCTGCTGGTCTCGACCCAGCTGCTTCACAACAAGGACCTGGCCGACGCCCTGCGGGGTTCGGTGGCGGGCGTGGGGAGCATGATCCCCGAGGGGCTGGTCCTGCTGACCAGCATGGCCATGGCCGTCGGCGTGGTCCGGCTCGGGCGGCGGAAGGTGCTGGTCCAGGAGCTGCCGGCCCTGGAAACGCTGGCCCGCGTCGACGTGGTCTGCCTCGACAAGACGGGCACCCTGACCGAGGGGGCCATGACCCTGGCCGAGGTGACGCCACTGCGGGCGGGCCCGGTGCGGGAGGCCCTGGGCGCGCTGGCCGCGGCCGACCCTTCACCCAACGCCAGCATGCGGGCCATCGCCGCCGAGTACCCGCCCCACGCCGACTGGGACGCCTCGCTCGTCGTCCCCTTCTCCGCCGCCCGAAAGTGGAGCGGCGCCTCCTTCGGCGCCCAGGGGGCGTGGGTGCTCGGCGCGCCCGAGGTGCTGCTGGAGCGGGCGTCCTCCCGCGCCGCCGAGGCCCAGGTCGCCCGCCGGGCCACGGCCGGCCAACGGGTCGTGCTCCTCGCCCGCGCGCCGGCCGGCCTGGCCGGCAACGCCCTGCCGGCCGGGCTGGATCCGGTGGCACTCGTCGTCCTGGAGGACCGCATCCGGCCCCAGGCCGCGGCCACCCTGGCCTACTTCGCCGAGCAGGGGGTGGCCCTCAAGGTCATGTCGGGCGACGATCCCCGCACCGCGGGGGCGATCGCCGGCCGGCTCGGGCTCGGCGGCGGGGCGGGCGCGGTCGACGCCCGCCGGCTCCCCGAGGGGGGCGAGGGGCTGGCCGACGCCATGGAGGCGGGGACGGTCTTCGGGCGGGTGTCGCCCCACCAGAAGCGCTCGATGGTGACCGCCCTGCAGGCGCGGGGCCACGTGGTGGCCATGGTGGGCGACGGTGTGAACGACGTCCTGGCCCTCAAGGACGCCGACATCGGTGTGGCCTTCGCCTCCGGCAGCGGCGCCTCCCGGGCCGTGGCCCAGCTGGTGCTGGTCGACAACGACTTCGACTCCCTGCCCGCGGTGGTGGCCGAGGGCCGGCGGCTGATCGCCAACGTCGAGCGGGTGGCCAACCTCTTCCTCACCAAGACGGTCTACGCCACCCTCCTGGCCCTGTCGGTGGGCGTGGCCCGCCTGCCGTTCCCCTTCCTGCCCCGCCACCTGACCGTGGTGACCGCCCTCACCATCGGCATCCCCGCGTTCTTCCTGGCCCTGGCGCCCAACGCGGCCCGGGCCCGGCACGGATTCGTCCGGCGGGTCCTGCTCTTCGCCGTGCCGGCCGGCGCCCTCGCCGCAGCCGCCACCTTCGTGACCTACGCCCTGATGCGCGGCGAGGGGCTCACCCTGCCCGAGACGCGCACCCTGGCCACCACCGCCCTGTTCTCCGTCGCCTTCTGGGTGCTCACCGTGGTGGCCCGCCCCCTGACCCGGCTGCGCCGGTGGCTGCTCGGGCTCATGGTGTGCTCATTCGCCTGCGTTCTCGCCTTCGAGCCCCTCCGCAGCTTCTACGGGCTCGAGCTCGGGCCGGCGTTCGGCTGGCTCACCACCGCAGTGGTGGCCGGTGGGGCGATCGTCGCCCTCGAGGCCGGCTGGCAGTTCGCCACCCGGTGGCACCTAGCCGACCGCCTCGACCCCGAGGCGCGTCAGGAGCAGGGATCGGGTATCGGCAGGGCGGCCTGACCCCAGAATGGACGATTCGGTGCGGTATGGGCCGCGAACCGTCCAGACTCAGCCGTCGTCGCGCTTGTGGCGCTCGGCCAGGCGGGCGGCGTAGGCCGCGGCCTCCGAGCGCCGGCTCATGCCCAGCTTCATGAGCACG
>Ga0247708_1000009_pt1 | contig 53023 bp, 53 predicted proteins | sample 42W_NmetaG_FD_189040 | JGI IMG/M metagenome (GOLD analysis project Ga0247708, IMG submission 189040) | Soil microbial communities from hillslope of Landscape Evolution Observatory, University of Arizona, Oracle, AZ, United States - 4-2-W_N | ecosystem: Engineered > Artificial ecosystem >...
CCGCCGCCCCCGCCGCCCCCGCCGTCGCCGCCGTCGCCGGCCGGCGCCGAGCCGCCCGGCAAGCCGAGGGCGGCGCGACGTTGGCGCGATCGCTCCAGCAGGTAGTCGGGGACCTCGGTCACGTCCACGAATGTATGCGCCGCGAGGTCCAAGAAGCCAAGCAGCGGCCCGGGGCCTGCAGATGTGGCCGAAGTGCTAAGAACGCGTGACGCGCCGACTCGTCTGCCCGGGCGTCGCTGAGTAGAATGTGAAGGCGTTCACGAGGAGGTGTTGGTGGCTGCGTTCATCAGTTCGGTGATCATCCTGGTCCTCGGGGTCGCCATCTGCATGTACGTCGGTGCCCGCAGGCCGAAGGGGACGCCTGTGACCTGGGGCGAGGCCATGGTCGGCGGCACCTTCGTCTTCGCCCTGATGCTGGTCGCCTACGGCATCGTCCCCCACCAATGGCTCAACTACGCCGACAACGAGCTGCTGTGGCGGCCCGACAAGCTCCTGGTCGGCATCTCCTCGGCCGGCGTGGTCTGGGGGAGCGACGCCAAGAACCTGGGCGGCACCGGCCGGATCCTCATCAACTACCAAGCCATCCGCGACATCATCGCCACCCTGATCTACGTCGTGGCCCTGGGCGGGCAGATGGTGCTGTGGTCCGTGTGGCAGAAGCGGGGGCGCAAGAAGCCGGGCGACGTCGAGCCGGCCCGCTCGCGGTTCGGACGCCCCGTTCTGAGGAAGGCATAAACCCATGGCCAAGAACGACGCGAACCCGCCCATGCCGGCGTTCCCGGGGGGCTACGCCCTCCAGGAGGTCGAGAGCGACTACCTGGCCAAGGCGGTCAAGCCCAAGCAGTTCCTCCACATCGACCAGTCCGAGTGCATCATGTGCGAGGGCTGTGTCGACATCTGCCCGTGGAAGTGCATCCACATGCTCTCCACGGACACCATCGCCGAGTCGCTCAACACCACGGGACCGGGCGAGGACCCCGACGACCACGTGGTGTTCATCGTCGACGAGGACGTCTGCACCCGCTGCGGCCTCTGCGTCGACCGCTGCCCGACCGGCGTGATCATCATGGGCAAGGCGGGCGTGGCGGCCAAGGACGGCGACGCCCACCAGCGCGACGAGAAGCACGGCTACGCCTACGGGATGCGGTTCTAGGCGTGGATTTGCGTCATCGGGCCGGGGTGTCTAGAGAAGGGCTTGCATGGCAAGGCGCGTGAACGGGAACGGCAACGGCGACGGGCACCGGGTGTCGCCTGCCGAGCGTTTGGCCGCGGTCGGGGAGAAGGTCCGGGGCTCCCAGGCCTGGGCGTCGATCTTCCGCCCGGGATCGATCTTCCGGAAGGGCTACACCGACAGCCCCAGGAACCGGTCGTACGTGATCATGAACAGCCTCATCTACCACCTGCACCCGGTGAAGGTGAAGCGCCACGCGGTCAAGGTCAGCTACACGCTGTGCCTCGGCGGCCTCTCGTTCTTCCTGTTCCTCCTGCTCACGGTGACGGGGATCTTCCTGATGTTCTTCTACCGGCCGACCACCGCCCAGGCGTGGGCCGACATCGAGACGTTGGAGACCTCGGTCACCTTCGGGCTGCTGGTCCGCAACATGCACCGGTGGGGAGCACACCTCATGGTGCTGTCTGTCTTCCTGCACATGTCCAGGGTCTTCTACCACGGGGCCTATAAGCCGCCCCGGGAGTTCAACTGGGTGATCGGGGTCATCCTGCTCACGCTCACCCTGCTGCTGTCGTTCACCGGGTACCTGCTCCCCTGGGACCAGCTGGCCCTCTGGGCGGTCACCGTGGGCACGAACATGATGGGCTACACACCCGTCTTCGGTGAACAGGTGCGCTTCGTCCTCCTCGGAGGCGTGGAGATCGGTGGTGAGACGCTGCTGCGCTGGTACGTGCTCCACGTGCTGATGTTGCCGTTCGTCATCGTCATCTTCATGGCCATCCACTTCTGGCGCGTCCGCAAGGACGGCGGCATCTCGGGTCCGCTGTGATGGCTTCGACGTCGCTCGCTGCCGTTCTTCTCTGCCGGTCTGCGGCACTGGGAGGTGTTCGATGACCGAAATCCCGGAGCACCTGCTCAAGCGGGCCGCGGAGCGGCGGGCGGCGCTCGGTGCCGAGCCGGCCGCCGGCGGCGCCGGTGGCGGGGAGACGCCGCCGCCCGACGCGGGGGGCGCCGAGGCGTCGCCTCCGGCCGACGACGGCAAGAAGATCCCGGCCCACCTGCTGGCCCGCAGCCAGGCGGCCAAGGCCGCCCGCGAGGGGGGCGGCAGCGCCGCCGCCTCGACGCCCGCCGCTCCGGCGGCGGCCACGGCGGTGGCCGCCCCTCCGGTGCCGGTGGCCAAGGGGCCCGAGGGTCACACCCAGCGGCTGCTCACCGTGGTCAAGGCCGGGTCCATCCAGGACGTCAAGGCCACGCCCACCGACAAGGTCCACACGTGGCCACACCTGCTCATCGGCGAGTTCATCGCCTGCCTGGCCTGCAGCGCGTTCCTCCTCGTCTTCTCCGCCATCGTCAACGCCCCGTTCCTCGCCGCGGCCAACTTCAACTTCACCCCCAACCCCTCCAAGGCGCCCTGGTACTTCCTCGGCCTCCAGGAGCTGCTCACCATGTTCCACCCGATGGTGGCCGGGGTGACCATCCCCGGCATCGGCATCTTCGGGCTCATGCTGGCGCCCTACATCGACAAGAACCCGAGCCAGAAGCCCGAGGACCGCAAGTTCGCCATCTCGCTGTTCACCGCCTTCTTCATGTTCTGGGCCGTGCTCGTCATCATCGGCACCCTCTTCCGCGGGCCGGGGTTCAACTTCACCTTCCCGTGGCGCGACAACGTGTTTTTCGACCTGTAGGAGCACCGTTGGACAACAGCACCGTCTTCCTCCTGGCCGTCGTGGCCCTCCTCGCGCTCATGTTCGTGTTCCTGTTCGCCACGGCCCGCCGCCGCGACGCCCAGCGCGCCGACGCGGCACCGAGCATCGAGGAGCGAGCCGAGGCGGCCACCGCCAGCCTCCCGGTTCCCGTCGGCCACGCGTCGCCGTCGGGCCGTGAACTGGAGCGGACGGTCGCCCTGGAGCGGCGCAGCAGCCAGGCTGTCTCCCCGGACGCTCCGCCGCCGGCGCTCCCGGCTCCGATCGACGAGGAGGCCCTGGGCGTCACCCGCCGCCAGGTCCTCAACCGGGGGATCGTGACCACCTTCACCCTGGCCATCAGCGGGTTCGGCGCCGCCTGTGTCGCCATGCTGTGGCCGTCGCTCTCCGGTGGCTTCGGCTCGAAGATCCGGGTCGGCAGCTTCGACGATGTCATGGAGGAGATCGCCGACAAGAGGGAGCCGTTCTACGTCGGCGCCGGGCGGACCTACATCAACCCCTACCCGCCGGCCGACGCCGACAAGGCCAAGGGCATCACCGCCTACGCGGCCCTGGTCGACGGCTTCGAGCAGGGGGTCGTGGCGATCTACCAGAAGTGCCCCCACCTGGGATGCCGGGTGCCATGGTGCAAGACGTCGCAGTGGTTCGAGTGCCCCTGCCACGGGTCGCAGTACAACCGGGTCGGCGAGAAGAAGGGTGGTCCCGCCCCCCGGGGCATGGACCACTTCGTGGCGGCAGTTGAGAACGGCATCATCGTCGTCGACACCAAGACGGTGATCCCGGGCCCGCCGATCGGCACCAACACGACGGGCCAGGAGTCTGAGGGTCCGCACTGCATCGGCGCCGTCTCCGACCACTGACGTGACCCACCTCCTCGCAGTCTCCACCCAGCAGCGGATCGGCCTCGCCGTCGTACTGACCATGCTGGTGGGCTGGGTGATCTACCTGCTCAGCTCGTCCCGGCGGACCTACCAGCCGGGTGCCGAGCTGACCACCGCCCCCAACCGCAAGCCGTATTACGACGACGAGGGGATGGAAGGTCCCCGCCTCACCAAGTACCTGTGGTGGGCGTTCGTGACCCTGGCTATCTGTGCCATCGGCCTCCCGATCTACTGGGTCCGGGAGCCGTTCCGCCAGCAAGGCGGCGGCCTTGACCGGGGGGTGGCCTGGTTCGAGGAGGAAGAGGTCAAACGGGGCAAGTGGTACTACGAGAACTCCCCGGGCGACCCGCCCACGCCCCGTGAGCCCCACTACGGCTGCGAGACCTGCCACGGCAAGAACGGCATTGGCGGTGTGGCCACCTTCACCCTGACCGACCCGGTCAACAAGGACGCACCGCCCCAGCAGGTCCAGTGGATCGCCCCGGCCCTCAACACGGTGATGCTCCGGTTCCGCCCCGAGGAGGTCAAGCAGATCCTCGTCTACGGCCGGGCCGGCACGCCCATGCCGCCCTGGGGGATCGAGGGCGGTGGCGCCCTCAACGACCAGCAGATCGAGGACCTCATCGCCTACCTCGACCACATCAAGCTCGACCCCCGGGACGTCAGGGAGGCGAACCTCAAGGAGTTCGGCACCGACGGGGCCAAGATCTTCGAGGCCATGTGCTCCCGGTGCCACACCCAGGGCGCGGCCTACGGCCAGCCTGGGCTGCAGGGCGGCGGCGCCTTCGGCCCCGACCTCACCGGGGGCGCCACGCTGCGCCAGTTCCCGGCCGTCGAGCAGCACGTCACGTGGGTGGAGGAGACGGCCGAGTACGGCGATCAGTACGGCCAGCGCGGCATCGCCTCGGGGCGGATGCCGTACTTCGGCAACATGCTGACACCCGAGCAGATCCAGGCTGTTGTCGACTACGAACGAGGCCTCTAGTGGACGCCCTGACCCTCGCCCTGTCGTGGAACCCCCAGGTCCGGGGCGGGCTCTACGTGCTCATCGCCGTCCTGGTCCTGTGCGGGTCGGGCACCCTCATCCTCGCCACCAACCTGGGCGGCCGCCTGGGCTTCCAGGCGTCGGCCGCCGGGCTGATGGGCTTCCTGGTCGTCATCGGCGCGGTGTGGTGGGTCTACGGCATCGGCCCCCAGGGCAAGGCGCCTTCGTGGGTGCCCCGGTTCGTGGCCCAGGGCGAGTTGAGCCAGGTCGGCGGGGAGATCCTCGACGGGTTCCCTCGCGGTTGGAAGGAGCTCGACCTGGCCGACCCGGAGGTGGCCGACGCCATCCCCGTGGCCGACGGCGAGCTGACCAGCCAGGAGGGCGGGGTGTTCGAGAGCCCGGCGGATTACCTGCCCGTCGCCGCCCTCGAGAAGGGTGGGGAGACCTACGGGCCCTTCGGCATCCTCAACTTCCGCCCGTTCAACCTCTGGCACAAGACCAAGCACCTGATCATCCAGGTCAAGCCGGTCGTCCAGCAGGAGGCCCAGCCCGGCCAGGCCCCGCCCCGCCCCCGGGTGGACGAGGCGGCCAGGCCGGCGGCGGTGATCATGGTCCGTGACCTCGGCAGCCTCCGGCTCAACCCTGCGGTCTTCACCATCGCCTCCGCCCTGCTGTTCGGGTTGCTCGTCTACCAGCTCCACACCCGGGACAAGGAGCTCATGGCCCTGCAGGAGAGCTCGAAGATCTAGCCCGGCTCGGCGGGCGGGTGGGGCTAGGCTGACCCAGACGTGGACCAGTACCTGCCGCTCCTCGTGATGCTGATCCTGGCGACGCTGTTCGCCGGCATCTCGATCGTCGCGTCGAGGATCCTGGGCCCGAAGCGGCCGACGCTGGCCAAGGCCGCGCCCTACGAGTGCGGCATCGTGCCCGACCGGGAGCCGGCCGAGCGCTTCCCCGTGCGCTTCTACCTGGTGGCGATGATCTTCATCATCTTCGACATCGAGATCATCTTCCTCTACCCGTGGGCGGTGATCTTCCGCCAGCTGGGCGCCTTCGGCCTCTGGGAGATGCTGATCTTCGCGTCGGCGGTCTTCGTCTCCTTCGTCTACCTGATCGGCAACGGCGCCCTGAACTGGGGCCCGGTCAAGAAGGCCACCCGCGTGGTCGACCCCCGCCGCACCACCGAGTCCACCGTCCGGCGGGTCGGCTCCGAGGGCCGCATCGAGCAGGGGGCGGCCTGATGGGCCTCGAGGACCTCAACCACAACTTCCTGACCGGTCGCGTCGAGGACCTGGTCAAGTGGGCCCGGCGCAACAGCGTGTGGCCGGCCACCTTCGGCCTGGCCTGCTGCGCCATCGAGATGATGGCCACCGGCGCCGCCCACTTCGACCTGGCCCGCTTCGGCATGGAGGTCTTCCGGGCCTCGCCCCGCCAGGCCGACCTCATGATCGTGGCCGGCCGGGTGTCCCAGAAGATGGCCCCCGTGCTCCGCCAGGTCTACGACCAGATGATGGAGCCCAAGTGGGTCATCTCCATGGGCGTGTGCGCGTCGACCGGCGGCATGTTCAACAACTACGCCATCGTCCAGGGGGTCGACCAGGTCGTCCCGGTCGACGTCTACAGCCCCGGCTGCCCGCCCGGCCCCGAGACCCTCATGCACTCGATCCTCACCCTCCACGAGCTGATCCGCACCGGCGAGATCACCAAGCGCCGTGCGGTCACCGGCGCCGGCGCCGGCCTCCACGTCCCCGAGCGCCCTCGGGTCGCGGTCGCCACGCCCCGCTAGCGCCCCCCGAGCGTTCTTGGCGCGCTGGTCCGTGCTATGGACGGTTGCGCGCGCCAAGAACGGCTTCCGGAGGACGGCTGGCCCGGACGTCGTGGCCGGTCGACGAACACGTCCCCGGCGTGGCCAGCCCCCGGGCCGCGGACACCGAGGCTGCCTCGGGCGCCATGGACGCGACCTGCTCGCTCGTCCAGGTGGGCATGGGTCTAGTCTCATCGGTGTGAGCGACCCGAACGGCGTGCCGCCCGACCAAGAGCCGGCCCTCGTCCACGGTGCCATCTCGTCGCTGTCCCGCGGGCAGCTGGTGGTCCACCCCCGCCGGGAGGACTACCACCCCGTGGTCGGCGCCCTCTACGACGACGGGTACCGGTTCTGCGCCGACCTCACCGGGGTCGACTACCTGTTCCACCTCGACCGGGAGCTGCCCGCCGGCGTTGCCCGCGAGCGGTTCGAGGTGGCCGTGAACCTGCTCTCGATCGACACCCGCCAGCGGATACGGGTTCGGGTCCAGGTGCCCGAGGGCGACCTCACCCTGCCCTCGCTGTTCGAGCTGTACCCGGGCACCGAGGCCATGGAGCGGGAGACCTACGACATGTTCGGCATCGTCTTCACCGGCCACCCCGACCTCACCCGCATCCTCATGCCCGACGACTGGGAGGGCCACCCGCTCCGCAAGGACTTCGGCGTGGGCCGCATCCCCGTCCAGTTCAAGGGGGCACCACCCGCCAGATGACCACCTCCACCGACACGAGCGAGGGCGCGCAGGAGCTGCTGGCCCGGGACCGCACCGGCGGGGCCGAGTACCTCCGGGAGGCCGGGGCGGTGCTGCGCATCCCGCACCTGCCCGAAGGGGTCGACGAGGTCCCCACCGACGACGACACCATGATCGTCAACATGGGGCCCCAACACCCCAGCACCCACGGCGTGCTCCGGGTGATGATGGAGCTCGAGGGTGAGACCGTCCTGCGGTCCAAGCCGGTGATCGGCTACCTCCACACCGGGATGGAGAAGACCGGCGAGGAGCTGACCTACCTCCAGGGCCCGACCAACACCACCCGTATGGACTACGTGTCCCCGCTCTTCAACGAGCTGGTCTTCTCCCTGGCCACCGAGAAGCTCCTCGAGGTCGAGATCCCGCCCCGGGCCACGTGGATCCGGATGCTCATGTGCGAGCTCAACCGGATGTCGTCGCAGTTCCTGTGGCTGGCCACCAACGGCATGGACCTGGGCGCGGTGTCCATGATGATCTACGGCTTCCGCGAGCGGGAGATGATCCTCGCCTTCTTCGAGAAGGTCACCGGCCTGCGGATGAACCACAACTACATCCGCCCCGGCGGGGTGGCCGTCGACCTCCCCGAGGGCTGGCGCGACGACGTCCTGCGCATCCTCGAGATGGTCCCCGACCGGCTGGAGGAGTACGACAAGCTGCTCACCGGCCAGCCCATCTGGCAGGAGCGGACCCAAGGGATCGGCGTCATCAACGCCGAGGAGTGCCTCGCCCTGGGGGTGACCGGCCCCATCCTGCGCTCCACCGGCCTGCCCTGGGACCTCCGCAGGGACATGCCGTACCTCTATTACGACCAGGTCGACTTCGACGTCATCGTCGGCACCTACGGCGACACCTTCGACCGCTACGCCATCCGCATGAACGAGATCCGGGAGTCGGTCAAGATCGTCCGCCAGATCCTCGACCGCATGCCCACCGGCGACTACCGGGTGCAGGACAAGAAGGTCACCCCGCCGCCCCGCCACCGCATCGACGAGTCGATGGAGGCCCTGATCCACCACTTCAAGATCTTCACCGAGGGCTTCCGCGTGCCCGAGGGCGAGGTCTACGTGGCCGTGGAGTCCCCCCGGGGCGAGCTGGGCTGCTACCTGGTGTCCGACGGCAGCGCCAAGCCGTACCGGATGCACATCCGCGGCCCGTCGTTCGTCAACCTCCAGGCCCTGCCCCACATGATCCGGGGCGGCCTGGTGGCTGACGCGGTCGCCGTCATCTCCAGCATCGACCCGATCATGGGCGAGGTCGACCGGTAGGAGCCCTCGACAGCGTGGTGGCGACGCCGTAGAGTCCGGGCGACTCGCCCGCGGCGGCCGCGCGAGTTGTTGTACCCGTTCCGTCACGCAGTTGTCGCAGCAGGGGGTACACCATGCGCACCGTTCGAGTCGCGCCGTTCGCGGTGGCGGCAATGGCATTCGTCACCGTGGCCCAGGGGGCGGTGTGGGCCAAGGGCGAGCAGCCGCTCACCGTCCCCGTCCACGTCACCAAGGACGACGTGAACCCGGGCCGCACCTACTCAGCCCCGTTCCTGCTCGCCCACCCCGACGACCCCAACACCATCGTGGGGTCGTTCATCGAGCTCCGGACGAACCGTTGCGGGCTGATCCGGACCACCGACGCCGGCCGGACCTGGCAGCGGGCGGCGACCGCCCCCGCCCTGGAATCGTTCCCGTTCTGCCTCATGCCGAACTCGAACATCTTCCATGGGCCGCTGGCCTGGGGCCGGGACAACACCCTGTACTACGCCCTGGCCGGGTGGGACTTCCAGGACGGCAGCACCCAGCTCGGCAACATCAGCGTCCAGCTGGCCCGGTCCACCAACCTGGGGGACACGTGGGAGACCACCCTGGTCCGCAACGCCCGGGGCAAGGAGGGAGCCGACCTCGAGAACAACCGCCCGCTCGGCGGCATCGGCGTCGACTCCAAGAGCGGCAAGGACGACATCCTCTACGTGGCCTGGCAGTCCCGCGCCTCCGGCCAGCGCACCGGGTCGAGCCAGGTGCCCGACCGGCCCTTCGTGGCGGTGTCCTTCGACGGCGGGAAGACGTTCGGCGACCCGGTCCTGCTCTCCGCCGGCGTGTACACCGACGAGGTGCGGGCCGAGGCCTTCACCACGGCCACGACGCAGCCTCCCGCCCCCGGCGTGCCGGCGCCCACGACCACCGTGGCCCCCGCGGGGTCGAAGGCGGCCACGCCCAACCAGCCCGACAACTTCGGCGGCCGCAACCCCTTCGTGCTGACCGACGGGAAGGGCAACGCCTATGTCTTCTGGCACAGCGTGACCTCGAACCTCACCCCGTCGCCGTCCATGGCCAACTTCCTGTCGAAGTCCACCGACAAGGGCAAGACGTGGACGACCACCAAGATCGCCCCCTTCGACCCCCGCAACGGCCTGGCCACCACCCGGCTGCTCTGGAGCCCGGAGGGCGGTCCCGACGGCACGCTGCACCTCGTCCAGCAAGGGAGCGACACCCCCCAGGTCGCCAACTACCAGACCGTCTACTACCGGCGGTCCACCGACGGCGGCCGGACCTGGAGCGACCGGCGGGCCCTGTCCGACCACAACCCCAGGCTGTTGCAGGGCCAGTACGCGCCGAACATCTCGCTGGCTCCGGGTGGCCGGCTCGACGTCGCCTGGTGGGACACTCGCGACGACCGTGAGCGCGGCAACGACGTCTACTACACGTATTCCACCGACAACGGGGACACCTGGTCGCCCAACCGGCGCATCACCGACCAGACGGTCAACCGGAGGTACGGGGTCTGGAGCAACAACTTCGACATGAGCAGCCCGCCGGGGCTGGCGTCGACCCGGGAGTACGCCATGTTCGGCTGGGACGACACCCGGCTGACCGACAGGGCCTTCGCCGACACCGCGACCACCGGTGGCGGGATCCAGGACATCTTCACGGCCAGCGTCCAGTTCTCGGCCCTCGGAGGCGGCTCGTCGAGCGCGGCGAAGATCGCCCTGGCCGCCGCCGGAGGGCTGGTGGCCGTCGGGCTGATCCTCGTTGCCGTGACCGTCGCCGGGCGGCGCCGGGCCGGTCCGCCGGCCCGGATGGCCGAGGAGGCGGCCGACCCCGCGGCCGTCGGCTAGCGCGTTTCTGTCGACTTGACGACCGCAGCGGTAGTCAAGTCGACAGAGAAGGCGCCGCCGCGCCGCGAACCACCCGCCGGCGCCGCCAGCGGGGCCGGGTGACCTTGGAGTAGGCGGCGAGGACGTCGTTGAGGGCGTCGCTCATGAGGTTGATGCCCAGGACGGCGATGGCGATGGCCAGCCCGGGGAAGACCGACATCCACCACGCCACCCGCAGGAAGCGCTGGGCGTTGCTCACCAGGTAGCCCCAGCTCATGACAGTGGGATCGCCCAGGCCGAGGAAGCTCAGGCTGGCTTCGAGAAGGATGATGCGCGATCCGGTGAGCGCAATGACCACCATGGCGGTGGGCAGCACGTTGGGCAGCACGTGGTGGAGGACGATCCGGCGGTCGGTGGCGCCGATCGACCGGGCCGCCTCCACGAAGACCCGGTCGCGCACCGACAGCACCTCCGACCGTGACACCCGGGCCAGGGTGGGCCAGGAGGTGAACGCGAGCACGTAGATGAGGTTGTCCAGGCCGGCCCCGAACAGGGCCACGATGAGGAGCACGAGGAAGAAGCGGGGCACCGACTGGAACAGCTCGGTGATCCGCATGAGGATGTCGTCCACCCATCCCCCCCGGTAGCCGGCCACGATCCCGACGGTCAGGCCGATGACCGAGGCGATGGCGACCACCCCCAGGACGACCACCATCGACGTCCTGGCCCCGTGGATGATGGCGTCGAACACGTCGCGCCCCAGGTTGTCGGTGCCCATCCAGTGGCTGCCCGACGGCTCCAGGAGCGGGTCGGCGACGGTGCGGAAGGGGTCGCCGGGGGAGATGACGTCGGCCAGGAGCCCGGCCACCACCATCATCAGGGTCAGGGCCAGCCCCACCATGCCCGCGGGGTGGCGCAGGTAGCTGCGGATGGCGACCCGCCACTTGTGCGGGGCCTCCGGCTCGGCCAGCGGGGCGCCGCTGACGAGGGGGAGCACGGTCGGCGGAGAGCCGCCATCAGAATCAGCGGTAGCGGATGCGGGGGTCGACACGGGCGTAGAGGAGGTCGGTGAGGAGGTTGGAGATCACCAGGGAGAAGGCAACGAGCAGGACCATGCCAAGCAGGATCGGGTGGTCGCGAGTCTGGGCCGCGGAAAGGACCAGCCGGCCGAGCCCGGGCCAGCCGAAGACGGTCTCGACGAGGACGGCCCCCGAGAAGAGGAAGCCGATCCGCGTCCCGACCACGGTCACCACCGGCAGCAGCGCGTTGCGCAGGGCGTGCTTCAGAAGCGCGGAAGAGTGCGACAGCCCCTTGGCCTGGGCCACCCGCACGTAGTCGCTGTTCATCTCGGCCAGGATCCCCGTCCGGGCGATCCGGGTGATGAGGGCTACCTCGGAGGCCGCCAGCACGAGCGACGGCAGCACGAGGTGGCGGGCCACGTCGGCGTAGTGGGCCCACCCGGTGTAGGAGACCCGGGCCGTGGTCATGCCCTGGATGGGGAACCAGCCGAACCGGAAGGCCAAGGTGAGCATGGCCAGCTGGGCCAGCCAGAAGACCGGCAGCGCGTAACCCACGAGCGCGGTGGTGCTGACGGCCAGGTCGAAGGGGCCGAAGGGCCGGCGGGCGGCCAGGGCCCCCAGCAGGATGCCGCCGATGGTGGACACCAGCAGGGCGCTGCCCATCAGGAGCAGCGTCGGCCCCACGCGCTCGGCGATGAGGTCGGTCACGGCCTGGCCCTGGACGAACGAGGTGCCCAGGTCGCCCCGGAACACGTTCGTCGCGTAGGTCACGAACTGGACGTGCAGGGGGCGGTCGAGCCCGAACTTCTCCCGCATGAACGCGTAGTACTCCTCGTTGCCGCTCTCGCCCGCGACGGCAACGATCGGGTCCCCGGGTGCGGCGTGGATGACGGCGAAGGTGACGATGAGGATGCTCGCCACCGCCGGCAGCACCTGCAGCAGCCGGCGGACGACGTAGCGCCGATTCACGCCTCAGTTACTTCCTACAACTGGCAGCCTCGGCGAAGAGCCCGGTGTTCTCGTGATTGAAGCCGGTGCAGTTGGCGTTGAAGGCTCGCAGGCCGGCGCTCTCGGTCAGCCAGATGTACGGGAGGTCCTTGACCAGGATCTCCTGCAGCTGGCGGTAGAGCGGGGTCCGCCTGGCCGGGTCGGGCTCGCGGGCGGCCCGGTCCAGCAGGCTGTCGACCTCGGGGTTGCTGTAGCCGGCCCCGTTGCTGAACGCCGTCGTGCTGATCTGGCGGGTGTCCACCTGGCGGCGGAAGCCGATCTCGGGGTCGTCGCCGTTGCAGTAGGAGACGACGGCGGTGTCGAACTCCCGGCGGTTGAACACGGCGGCCGAGAAGGTGGCGTTGTCCTCGGTCTTCACCGTCAGGGCGATCCCGACGTCGCGGAGCTGGCCGCGGATCTGCTCGCCGTAGGTGGTCTGGTCGCCGGCGAAGCCGTGCCAGTCGATCTCGAACTTGGTGCCGTCGGGCACGTTGGGCACGCCGCGGGCGGTGCGGACGCCGCCTCCCTCGTCCTTCCAGCCGACCTGGTCCAGCAGTGTCCTGGCCCGGTTGACGTCGTAGGAGGGCAGGCCCAGGCCGGTGGCGGCGGCGAAGGTGATGCCGCTGTTGATGGGGGACGCGGCCACCTTGCCCTGGCCGAAGGACACGGTGCGGAAGGCCTGCTCACGGTTGACGGCCCGCCAGAACGCCTCCCGGGTGCGCACGTCGCCGAAGAACGCGGGCCGGCCGGCCGGCGGGCGCAGGTTGAACACGCCGGTCAGCGTGCAGTTCCCGCCGCCCGAGCCACGGGGGGCGGTGGCCGTGCCGAGGGCGCCGTTGGCCTTGACCCGTTCGATGTCGGGCCCGGGGACCGACCCCACCCAGTCGATCTCCTTGTTCTCCAGGGCCAGCAGCTGGGTGCCCTGGTCGGGGATCACCCGCTGGACGAGGGCGTCGAGGTAGGGCAGGCCTTGCCGGAAGTAGTCCGGGTTCCGCACCATCCTGATCTCGTTGATGGTGTAGCTGTCGAGCTTGAACGGCCCGGTGCCCACCGGCGTCTTGTTGGCCGGGCAGCCGGCCACCGTGGCCAGGTCGGCGCACCCCTCGTAGACGTGCTTGGGGATGATCGGCGCCTCGGTGACGTTCAGCTGCTGCAGGAGCGGGGCGTAGGGGTTGGGGAACCTGAAGACCACGGTCAGCGGGTCGGGCGTCTCCAGGGTCAGCTGGGCCGTGCCCATGGAGGCCTGGGTCCGCGAGTGCAGGCGCAGGAGGGCCCGCTCGAAGCTGAACTTGACGTCGTCCGACGTGAAGTCCCGGCCATCGTGCCACTTGACACCGGAGCGGAGCTTGAACCGGTAGCTCGTGCCGTTGCCCTCGACGGTCCAGCTCTCGGCCAGCTCGGGGGTGGGCTTGCCGTCGACGCCCCAGCCGACGAGGCCGTTGAACATCATCTCCGAGGCGGTGTGGACGCCACCGTTCGAGGTGACGGCCGGGTTCAGACTCCCCGGGTCGGAGCCGATGGCGACGACCAGCGTGCCGCCGCGGACCGGTGCCGCGGTGGTGGTGGGGCCGCCGGTCTGCCCGGGCGGCGTGCCGCTTTCGTCGTCGTCGCCGCCACCGCAGCCGGTCGCGACCAGCATCATGACAAGGGCGGCCACTGTGAAGCGCTTCTTCATTGATCCCCCAGACGAGTCGGTCCCGTACTCTCCTCGTACGCTACTACCGGGTTGCACCGAGCCGGTCCGCGCCCCGGCCGCCGCGCTAGGGTTCGCCCCGATGGACAGCACGCGGGTCTCATACCGGCGCTGATGGCCCGGCTGACAGCTGAGAACGTCCAGCGAGCGCGCCAGCTCATCGCCCTGTACCCGCAGCCCCGCTCGGCCCTCATCCCCATCCTGCACGTGGCCCAGGAGCAGGATGGCTGGCTCACGCCCGACGTGATGGCCCACGTCGCCGAGCTGCTCGACCTGGACCCGGCCGAGGTCTACGGCACGGCCAGCTTCTACGACATGCTCTTCACCCACCCGGTGGGGCGGCACCTGGTCTCGGTCTGCACCAACCTGGCCTGCCTGATCAACGGGGCGGGCGAGCTGCTGGAGCACGCCGAGCAGCGCCTCGGCATCGCCGCCGGAGGGACCACCGCCGACGGCCAGTTCACCCTGGAAGAGGTGGAGTGCATCGCCTTCTGCGGGGCCGCTCCCTGCCTGGCCGTCAACTGGCGCTTCTTCGGCAACGTGAGCAACGACGACTTCGACCAGCTGGTCGACGACCTGGCCGCGGGCCGGCTGGCCGACGACGTGCCGCCGCACGGCACGCTCTGCCGGGTCCGCCGCCGGGTCGGCCTCACGGCCGGCGGCCCCCCCGACGCCCCCACCGACGAGGGCAGCAGGTCGCCTCAGGACACGCCATCGTGAGCCGCCGGTGATCACCGACGCCAAGCCGATCGTCACCGCCCGCATCGGCGTCCCCCAGTCGTGGACGCTGCGGGCCTACCTGGAGCACGGCGGCTACGAGGGCCTGCGCAAGGCCCTCACCATGAGCCGGGAGGAGGTCTCCCAGGAGGTCCTCACCGCCAACCTGCTCGGTCGGGGCGGCGCCGGCTTCGAGGCCGGCAAGAAGTGGGGGATGCTCCGCAAGGCCGAGCCCGTCTACCTCGTCGTCAACGGCGACGAGAGCGAGCCCTGCACCTTCAAGGACCACATGCTCCTGGAGGAGGACCCGCACCAGATCATCGAGGGCACGCTGATCTGTGCCTACGCCGTCGGGGCGGCCCAGGCCTTCATCTTCGTGCGGGGCGAGTTCGCCCTCGGCCTCGAGCGCCTGACCGCGGCCCTCAACGAGGCGTACGCCTTCGGTGCGGTCGGTCGCAACGTCCTCGGCTCGAACTTCTCGATCGACATCGTGGCCCACCCCGGCGCCGGCGCCTACATCTGCGGCGAGGAGACGGCCCTGCTGGAGAGCCTGGAGGGCAAGCGGGGGTTCCCGCGCGACAAGCCGCCCTACTTCCCGGCCGCCATCGGCCTCTACCGGGCGCCGACCATCGTCAACAACGTCGAGACGATGTCGAATCTGCCCTGGATCGTCACCAACGGCGGCCAGGCCTTCGCCGACCTCGGCATCGGCCGGTCGGCCGGCACCCGCATCTTCTCGCTCTCCGGCCACGTACGGCGCCCGGCCAACTACGAGGTCGAGATGGCCAAGACCACCTTCCGCGACCTGATCTTCGACCCGAAGCTGGGCGGGGGCATCCCCGAGGACCGCCAGCTCAAGGCCTACGTGCCCGGCGGGGTGTCGGCGCCGTGGTTCGGTCCCGACCACCTCGACATGGGCCTCGACCAGGACGCGGTCGGCAAGGCGGGCTCGATGCTCGGGTCGGGCTCGGTGGTCGTCATGGACGAGACCACCTGCATGGTCCGGGCGGCCTGGCGCATCACCCGGTTCTTCCACCGGGAGTCGTGCGGGCAGTGCACGCCCTGCCGGGAGGGCGGCGGCTGGCTGGACAAGGTCATGCGCCGCATCGAGCTGGGCCAGGGCCGGGAGGCCGACCTCGACCTCCTCCTCGACGTGTGCGACAACATCGCCCCTGGGCTGGGCTGGCCGCCGCAGAAGACCACCATCTGCGTGCTCGGCCCGTCGATCCCCTCCTCCATCACCTCCGCCATCAAGATGTTCCGCGACGAGTTCCTCGTCCACATCAAAGAGGGAGCGTGCCCGTTTGGCCGCTGACCCCATCAAGATCACCGTGGACGGGAAGGTCATGGAGGCCCGGCCGGGCGAGATGGTCATCGCCGCCGCCGAGCGCGGGGGCGTCTACATCCCCCGGTTCTGCTGGCACCCCCGGATGCGGCCGGTCGGCATGTGCCGGATGTGCCTGGTGGAGGTCAAGGGGCCGCGCGGCTTCGCCCTGATGCCGGCCTGCTACGTGCCGGTCGCCGACGGCCAGGAGGTCGTCACCGACTCGCCGAAGGTCAAGAAGGCCCAGGACGGGGTGCTGGAGTTCCTCCTCATCAACCACCCCCTCGACTGCCCGGTCTGCGACCGGGGCGGCGAGTGCCCGCTCCAGGACCAGACCTTCGCCTTCGGACCGGGCGAGAGCCGGTTCGTCGAGGAGAAGCGCCACTGGGCCAAGCCCATCCCGATCAACCCCCTGGTCGCCCTCGACCGGGAGCGGTGCATCCAGTGCTCGCGCTGCACCCGGTTCGCCGACGAGGTGGCGGGCGACGCCATGATCGACTTCATCGGCCGGGCCGACATGACCGAGGTCAACATCTTCCCCGACCGGCCGTTCACGTCGAACTTCAGCGGCAACGTCGTGCAGATCTGCCCGGTGGGCGCCCTGACGGCCACGCCGTACCGCTTCCGGGCCCGGCCCTGGGACCTCGAGGTGGTCGAGTCCACCTGCACCGCCTGCGCCGTCGGGTGCCGCATGGCCCTCCAGTCGTCCTCCAACCGGCTGATCCGCCACCTGGGCGTCGACAGCGACCCGGTCAACCACGGCTGGCTGTGCGACAAGGGCCGCTTCGGCTACGAGCTGGTCGACAGCCCCGCCCGCCTGGGCCACCCGCTGGTCCGCAAGAACGGCCAGCTGGTCGAGGCCAGCTGGAACGAGGCCCTGTCGGTGGCGGCCGACGGGTTGCGCCGGGCGCGCGACGCCGGCGGGCCCGAGGCCATCGGGGTGCTCGGCGGGGCCCGGCTGCCGAACGAGGACGCCTACGCCTGGGCCAAGCTGGCCAAGGGCGTGCTGGGCACCGACAACGTCGACTGCCAGATGGGCGACGGCCTGCCGCCCGAGCTGGTCAGCGGCCTGCCCCGGGCCACCATCGACGAGGCCTGTGCGGCCGACGCCGTGCTCCTGCTCGCCCCCGACCTCAAGGAGGAGCTCCCGGTCTTCTACCTGCGCCTGCGGGAGGCGGCCCTCGGCGGGGCGACCAAGCTGATCGAGATGGCCCCCCAGGGGACCGGGCTCAGCAAGCACGCCGCCGTCCGGCTCCAGTACCGCCCCGGCGAGGCCGCGGCGGTGGCCCGGGCCATGGCCGCCGAGCAGGTGCCCGGCGAGGGCGGTGGCGGGGTGCCGGCGGCAACCATCGGGGCCGCCGCCGAGGTGCTGGCCGCTGCGGGCACGGTCGTGATCGTGGTCGGCCGGCCGTCGGTGGCCGAGTCGGGCGAGAGCATCGCCGACGCCGCCGGCGTGCTGGCCGCGGCCCTCCCCGGCGCCACCTTCCTCTCCGCCCTCCGGCGGGGCAACGTTCACGGCGCCCTTGACATGGGCCTCGCTCCCGGCCTCCTGCCCGGCCGGACCACCCTCGATGAGGGCCGGGCCTGGTTCAGCGAGGCGTGGGGCGGGGTGCCGGCGCGGCGCGGCCTCGACGCGGGTGGCATCCTGGCCGCGGCGGCCGAGAAGCGGATCCAGGCCCTGGTCCTGGTCGGCGCCGACCCGGCCTCGGACTTCCCCGACCGCACCCTGGCCACGCGGGCGCTGGCCGAGGTCGGCTTCACCCTCGCCGTCGACCTCTTCGGGAACGACGGCTCCCTGGAGCACGCCGACGTGATCCTCCCGGCCGCCGGCTACTCCGAGCGGGCCGGCACCACCACCAACATGGAGGGGCGGGTCACCCGGCTCGGCCAGAAGGTGACCGCCCCGGGCACGTCGCGGCCCGACTGGATGATCGCCGCCGACCTGGCCATGCGCCTGGGCGCCGACCTGGGCTTCGAGTCGCTCGACGAGATCGCCCTGGAGATCGAGCGGCTGGCGCCCGCCCACGCCGGCCTGACCCCCCAGCTGCTGGCCCGTCCCGGATTCCGCGACGGCATCGTCGTGCCCCTCACCGAGGAGGGCCCCACCGAGGTGGAACGGGCCACGGAGGCCATCGAGGTGACCTCCAACCGGGCCCACCTGGGCAACGTGGTCCCCGAGAACCTGCCCGATGCCGACGCCCGCCTGGAGCCGCTGGCCGGCGAGGCCTCGTCGCCCACCTCGGCCCCTGGCCGCAGCCGCCCGCCGCTCCTGCGCTACCGCCCGGCGGGCTCGGCCCGGCAGGCGCCGCCGGTCGACCAGTACTCCCTCCGCCTCGTCGCCCCCCGGTCGCTGTACGACGCCGGGGCCTACGTGCAGCGGTCGCCGTCGCTCGCCGCCCTGGCCGAGGGCCCGTGCCTGCGGGTCAACCCGGGCGACCTGGCCCGCATGGGCGTGCGCACCGGCGACCGGGTCCGGGTGTCGTCGTCCCGGACGTCGCTGATCCTCGACGTGGCCGCCGACCCCCGGGTCCTGCGGGGCTCGGCGGTGCTGACCTTCAACGCCCCGGGCGAGGGGGCGGCCGAGCTGATCGACGGCAGCCAGCCCGTCACCGACGTGCGCATCGAGACGGTCAAGCCGGGGCGGGGCGACTGATGGGCGACCCGCTCTTCGAGGAGGGGATCGACCTCGCCGTCGTGCTGATCGTGGCCGGCAAGGTGCTGGTGATCTTCGGCTTCCTGCTGGTCGCGGTCCTGTTCATGGTCTGGTTCGAGCGCAAGGTCATCTCGGACATGCAGAGCAGGATCGGGCCCAACCGGGCCGGGCCCTGGGGCCTGCTCCAGACCCTGGCCGACGGCACCAAGCTCTTCTTCAAAGAGGACCTGATGCCGGACCGGGCCGACCGCCGGGTGTTCCGCCTGGCGCCGTTCCTGTCGATCGTCCCCGCCTTCGCCGCCTTCGCCGTCGTCCCCTTCGGCGGCACCATCTCCATCGCCGGCCACCGCACCCACCTCCAGCTGGCCGACCCCCCGGTGGGCGTGCTCTTCCTGCTGGCCATGTCGGGGATCGCCGTCTACGGCGTCATGCTGGCCGGCTGGGCGTCGGGCTCGAAGTACCCGCTGCTCGGGTCGGTGCGGGCGTCGGCGCAGATGGTGTCCTACGAGGCGGCCATGAGCCTGGCCATCGCCACCGCCGTCCTGGCCGCCGGCTCGTTGTCGACCCGCGACATCGTGATCGCCCAGGAGGGCTGGCGCTGGAACCTGTGGGTCCTGGGCGTCGTCCCCTTCGTGGTCTTCATCATTGCGGCCACGGCGGAGCTCAACCGGCCGCCGTTCGACCTGGTGGAGGCCGAGCAGGAGCTGGTCGGCGGCTTCCACACCGAGTATGCGTCGATCAGCTTCGCCCTGTTCTTCCTGGCCGAGTTCATGAACACCGTCACCATGTCCGCCATCGCGGTGACGCTGTTCCTGGGCGGGCCGAATGGTCCACGCATCGGGTTCCTCCCCGACCTCTGGCCGGTCGTGTGGTTCATGGCCAAGCTGCTGCTGTTCCTGTTCGCCTACGTCTGGCTGCGGGCCACCCTTCCCCGCTTCCGGTATGACCAGCTCATGGACCTCGGCTGGAAGAAGCTGATCCCCCTGTCGCTCTACTGGCTCCTGCTGATCGCCGCCCTGCGCATCGGGCGCGACCAGGGGTGGAACGCTGGTGTGGTCCTCGGGGTGGGCGTGGCCGTAGGCGGCGTGGGCTGGGCCGTCCTGGGAGCGGCGCTCAAGCAGGGCGCGAAGGTGCAACCAGCGGAGGCGGCCACATGAGGGGGCACGGCTGATGGGCTACCTCGACGGGTTCCGGATCACCCTCAAGCAGATGTGGGGCGACCGGGTCACGAACGCCTACCCCGACGTCAAGCGGCCCAAGCCCGACCGCTTCCACGGCCGGCACGTCCTCAACCGCTACGAGGACGGCATGGAGAAGTGCATCGGCTGCGAGCTGTGCGCCGGCGTGTGCCCCGCCCGCTGCATCTACGTCCGCGGCGCCGACAACCCGCCCGACGCCCCCGTATCCCCCGGCGAGCGCTACGGCTTCGTCTACGAGATCAACTACCTCCGCTGCATCCACTGCGACCTGTGCGTGGAGGCCTGCCCCACGGAGGCCATCACCGAGTCGAAGCTGTTCGAGTTCTCCTTCACCGACCGCCAGGACGCCATCTACACCAAGGCCGAGCTGGTCGTCGGCGACGACGGCCATCCCCGGAAGCTGCCGTGGGAGGACTGGCGCCCGGGCGACGAGGAGCACACCTCGGCGTGGGTGCGGGCCACCGCCCCCAGCGGCGACGCCACCTTCGAGGGCCGGGTCGGCTGGTCCGCCGAGCTGGGCTTCGGCGTCCGGTCGCCCGAAAAGGACCAGGCCTCGGCCGCCGAGAGCCAGAAGCCGGCCAAGCCGGGCGGGGCGAGGAAGAAGCGTTGATGGACTGGGCTGTCTTCCTCGTGGCTGCCGCCGCCGTGCTCTCCGGTGCCCTGGGCGTGATCCTGTCGGCCCACCCCGTCCACTCGGCCCTGAGCCTGGTCCTCACCCTGTTCGGCATCGCCGTGCTCTTCGTGGCCCAGGAGGCCCACTTCCTGGCTGCGGTCCAGGTGATCGTCTACGCCGGTGCCATCGTCGTCCTCTTCCTGTTCGTCATCATGCTGCTCGGCGTGGACCGATCGGAGAACGTGGCCACCGAGCCGCTCAGGGGCCAGCGGCCCATCGCCTACCTGGCCGGCATCGGCGTCATCGCCGCCGTCTTCCTGCTGGCCCGCACCACCTGGGTCTCGGGCGCCGAGTCGGTGGCCGGTGCGGCCGACGCCCCCGGGGGCAACGTCGAGAAGGTGGCCAGCTCCCTGTTCACCCGCTACCTGCTGGCCTTCGAGATGACGTCGGTGCTGCTGGTCATCGCCGTCATCGGCGCCGTCGTGCTGGCCCGCCACTCGCCGTCGGGCGGCGTCCACGGATCGGAGGAGCGGTGAGCGTACCGGGTGCCTGGTATCTCGGGCTGGCGGCCATGCTGTTCACCATCGGCGGCGTCGGCCTCTTGGTCCGGCGCAACGTCCTGATCATGTTCATGTGCGTCGAGCTGATGCTCAACGCGGTGAACCTCACGTTCGTCACCTACGCCCGCATGCTCAACGACATCGGTGGGCAGGTCGTGGTCTTCTTCGTGCTGGTCGTGGCGGCGGCCGAGGTCGTGGTCGGCCTGGCCATCATCGTGTCCATCTTCCGGCGCCGGGCCGACGCCACCGCCGACGACGTTTCCCTCCTCAGAGGCTGAGGCCGGCCTCCACGATGATCCACGCGGTCTGGCTCATACCCGCCCTCCCTCTCGCCGGGTTCCTCGTCCTCCTGGCGTCCGGCAAGAAGCTCGGCGACCCCAAAGCCGGGTACCTCGCCACCTCGGCGATGGCGGCGTCGTTCCTGGTCACCGTCGGGGTGTGGATCGACCTCATGGGCCGCCACGCCGAGGAGCGGCGCTTCGAGCAGGACCTGTTCGCCTGGATGCCGGTCGGCGGGCTCCACGTCGACATCGGGTTCCTGGTCGACCCGCTGTCGGTCACCATGGCCCTGTTCGTCACGGGTGTCGGCGCCCTGATCCACCTGTACGCCATCGGCTACATGCACGGCGACGGCCGCTACCACCAGTTCTTCCTCTACCTGAACCTGTTCGCCTTCTCCATGCTCATGCTGGTCCTGTCCAGCTCCTTCCTGCTCACCTTCCTGGGCTGGGAGGGCGTCGGGGCGTGCTCCTACTTCCTGATCTCCTTCTGGTTCGAGCGGCCGTCGGCCGCCACCGCTGGCAAGAAGGCCTTCGTCATCAACCGGGTGGGCGACTTCGGGTTCATGCTGGCCATGTTCCTGATCTTCGCCACCGTCGGCTCGCTCAACTACGTGCCGGTGCTGGAGGAGGCGGGGACGCTCGCCAAGGGCACGGCCACCGCAATCGCCCTCCTCCTGTTCGTGGGGGCCGTCGGCAAGTCGGCCCAGCTCCCGCTCTACGTGTGGCTGCCCGACGCCATGGAGGGCCCCACGCCGGTCTCGGCCCTCATCCACGCGGCCACCATGGTGACCGCGGGCGTGTTCCTGATGGTCCGGGTCAACCCCATCCTCGACGCGGCGCCCGGGGTCCTGACCCTCATCGCCACCGTCGGCGCCCTCACCGCGCTGTTCGCGGCCACCATCGCCTGCGCCCAGAACGACATCAAGAAGGTGCTGGCCTACTCCACGGTGTCCCAGCTGGGCTACATGTTCCTCGCCGTGGGGTCGGGGGCGTACATCGCCGCCATCTTCCACATGGTCACCCACGCCTTCTTCAAGGCCCTCCTGTTCCTCGGGGCCGGCTCGGTCATCCACGGCATGCACGACGAGCAGGACATGAAGCGCATGGGCGCCCTGCGCAAGTGGATGCCCGTCACCAGCGGCACGTTCATCGTGGGCTGGCTGGCCATCGCCGGCGTCCCGCCCTTCTCCGGCTTCTGGTCGAAGGACGACATCCTGCTCGGGGCGTGGGAGAAGAACCGCCTCCTGTGGCTGATCGGGCTGATCACCGCCCTGATGACCGCTTACTACATGACCCGCCAGGTCATCCTCGTGTTCTACGGCAAGGCCCAGTGGGGCACGGCCGCCGCGCCGGCGGCGAGCCGCCACGATCCAGGCCCGTCGCCCGGCGAGGCCGCGGCGGAGCCCGAGCACGAGCCGGCCGCCTCCGCCAACGGCCACGGCAGCGCCCACGGCGGCGGCGCGCACGGGGAGTTCAAGCCTCACGAGTCGCCGGGCACCATGGCCTTCCCCTTGGTGGTGCTGGCCGCCCTGGCCGCGCTCGGCGGCATCCTCAAGACCCCCCTGGAGCACTGGCTGGAACCGGTCCTGGCCCACCCGCACCACTTCACCTCGAGCAGCAGCACCAAGCTGGGCCTCATCGTGGTCACCACGGCGGCCGCCCTCGCCGGGCTGGCCATCGCCTACGCGATCTGGGCCAAGCGACGGGTGAGGGAGTCGGCGGTGGAGCCGAGCCTCCTCCAGCACGCCTGGTACGTCGACGAGCTGTACGAGGCCCTGGTCTGGAAGCCGAGCCGGGCCCTGGCCAACGCCAGCGCCTTCATCGTGGACGCCAAGATCATCGACGGCACGGTCAACGGGGTGGGCGCCCTGGTGCGGGCGGGCGGCAGCCGGCTGCGCACCGTCCAGTCCGGCTTCGTGCGGAACTACGCGCTGGCCGTGGCCGTCGGTGCGGTCGCCATCCTGGCCTACGCGGTGGCGAGGACGTCGTAGGTGTCCGACTCGCTTCCCATCCTCACCCTCCTGGTCGTCATCCCGGCCTTGGGCGCGGCCATCGTCGCCTGCCTGCCGGGCGGCAACGAGCGGCTGCTGAAGATGGTCGGGGCCACGGTCGCCACCGTGGTGCTGGCCTTGTCGGTGGCTCTGATGTTCGACTTCGACGCCGACCTCGCCGGCTTCCAGTTCGTCTCCGAGCACGTGTGGGTCCGCTCGTTCGGCATCTCCTGGAAGCTGGGCGTCGACGGGATCTCGCTGTTCCTCGTGGTGCTGACCGGCGTGCTCTTCCCCCTGGCCATCGTCGGCCCGGCGGTGCACAAGGACGTGAAGGGCTACGTCGCCTGGATGCTCCTGCTGGAGTCCGGCTGCATCGGCGTCTTCCTCGCCCTCGACCTGTTCCAGTTCTTCCTGTTCTGGGAGCTGGTCCTGGTCCCGATGTACTTCCTCATCGGGGGCTGGGGCTACGACCGGCGCATCTACGCCACCCTCAAGTTCTTCCTCTACACCATGGTCGGCTCGGCCTTGATGCTGGTGGGCATCCTGACCCTCGTCTTCCTGCACGAGCGGGCCACCGGCGTCCTGACCTTCGACGTCATCACCCTCGCCGAGGAGCAGTCGCTGGCCTCCAGCACGGCCCGGTGGCTGTTCCTCGCCTTCGCCGCCTCGTTCGCCATCAAGGTCCCCATCTTCCCGGTCCACACCTGGCTGCCCGATGCCCACACCGAGGCCCCCACCGGCGGCTCGGTGATCCTGGCCGGGGTCATGCTGAAGCTCGGTACCTACGGCTTCCTGCGCTTCGGGCTGTACCTCTTCCCCGAGGCCGCCGTCGACCTGGCGCCCGTCTTCCTCACCCTGGGCACCATCGGCATCATCTACGGGGCCATCGTCGCCGCCATGCAGCGGGACCTCAAGCGGCTGGTGGCCTACTCCTCGGTGGCCCACCTGGGCTTCATCGTCCTGGGGACGTTCGGGCTGTCGCAGCAGGGGCTGGAGGGCGGCGTGCTCCAGATGGTCAACCACGGCCTCTCCACCGGCGCCCTCTTCTTCCTGGTGGGCATGATCTACGAGCGGCGCCACACCCGCCTCATCGCCGAGCTCGGTGGCCTCCAGAAGGTGGCGCCGGTCTTCGCCGGCGTGTTCATGGTGGTCATGCTCAGCTCCATCGGCCTGCCCGGACTGAACGGGTTCGTGGGCGAGTTCCTGATCCTCATCGGGTCGTTCGTGACCCGCCGGTGGTGGGCGGTCGTGGCCACCGCGGGCGTGATCCTGGCCGCCATCTACCTGCTGTGGGCCTACCAGCGGGTCTTCCACGGGGTGCCCGAGGGCGAGAACGCCACCTTCCCCGAGATGACCATGCGGGAGCGGGCGGTCATGGCCCCCCTGGTCGTGCTCATCGTCCTGCTCGGCGTCTACCCCCGGCCGGTGCTCGAGCGCATCGCCCCGTCGGTCCGCGAGCTGGTGACCCACGTCGAGGAGCACTCCGACTACCGCCAGCCCGCGGTCGCCGCGGGAGGTGCCGGACGATGATGCTGGGCCAAGTGGAGCCCCTCGTCCTGCCCAAGGTGGAGTGGAGCCTGCTGGCGCCCGAGCTGATCCTCATCGGCGGGGCGCTGCTGCTGCTGGTGGCAGGCACGTTCCGGCGGGACAAGGCCATGGCCGCCGCCTCCTGTGTCTTCACCGTGGCCGTGGCCGTGGCCGCCCTGGTGGCGTCGTGGGGCCTCTGGCTCGACGTGACCGACGGCGACGCCGGCGCCCGCCTGGCCGTGGCCGACGCGGTCGTGGTCGACGGCTACGGCATCTTCTTCACCGTCGCCATCTGTTGCGCGGTGGCCCTGGGCGCCCTCCTGGCCTTCGGGTACCTACGCCAGGAGCGGCTGGAGTCGCCCTCGTTCCTGGTCCTCATGATGCTCTCGGCGTCGGGCGGCATCCTCATGGCCAAGGCCAACGACCTCATCCTCATCTTCCTCGGCCTGGAGATCCTCTCCATCGCCCTCTACGTGCTGGCCGGGTACCACCAGCGCCAGGAACGGTCCCGCGAGGCGGCCATCAAGTACTTCGTGCTCGGGTCGTTCTCCTCGGCGTTCTTCCTCTACGGGGTCGCCCTCACCTACGGGGCCACCGGCTCCACCAACCTGGGCTTCATCGCCGAGTTCCTGGCCACCCAGACCGTCACCGGCGGGGTGCTGATGGGCGGCTTCGCCTTCCTGCTGGTGGGGCTGGGCTTCAAGGTGGCCGCGGTGCCGTTCCACATGTGGACGCCCGACGTCTACCAGGGCGCGCCCACCCCGGTCACCGGGTTCATGGCCGCCGCGGCCAAGGCGGCCGGCTTCGCCGCCCTCCTGCGCATCTTCTTCTCCGCCTTCGGCACCGAGCGGCTGGACTGGCAGCCCATCGTCTGGGTGCTGGCCGTGCTCAGCATGGTGGTCGGCTCGGTGCTGGCCGTGGTCCAGACCGACGTGAAGCGCATGCTGGCCTACTCCTCGATCAGCCACGCCGGCTACGTGCTGATCGGCCTGCAGGCGGCCAACGACCGGGGCATCGCCGGGTCGCTGTTCTACCTGCTGGCCTACACCTTCTTGATCCTGGGCAGCTTCGCCGTGGTGGCCCTCGTCGCCCGGGAGGGCGACAGCCGGACGGACCTCACGTCGTTCCGGGGCCTGGCCCGCGACCGGCCCGGGCTGGCCTTCGCCTTCGCCGTCTTCCTCCTCGCCCAGGCCGGCGCACCGTTCACCACGGGATTCCTCGCCAAGTTCTATGTCATCTCGGCCGCGGTCGAGGCCCGGTCCTACGCCATCGCCATCATCGCCATGCTGGCCGCCGTTGTCGCCACCTTCTTCTACCTGCGGATCATCGTGGTCATGTACATGGCCCAGGACCAGACCATGGCCGGCGTCTCGCCGGAGGGCGAGGGCGGCGGGGTGGCCACCGCGGTGGCCACGAGGGTGCAGATCCCCGTGGCCGCGGGGATCGCCATCGGGATCGCCCTGGCCTTCACCATCGTCGCCGGGCTCCTGCCCCAGCCCTTCATCGACTTCGCCCGCCACGCTACGCTGCTGCGACTCTGAGTGAGAACTGCTTCGCGCGCTCCGCGACCGGTACCATCGCTGGACCGTCGAGCAGAGGCATGACAAGTGTCGGTAGGGGACGTGCGACAAGAGGATGACCATCGCGTGGACAGCGGAGCCCGCATGCAGGTGGACGCCGAAGGCGCCCGCTACTGGGTGCGTTGCTCCTGCGGCTGGACCAGCGAGCCGTCGCTCACCGCAGTGCTGGCCGAGGCGGCAGGGGAGCAGCACCGCACGCTCGCCAAGACCCGGCGCAACCATCGCCCGTGACCTGTTGGCGGCATTAGGCAGCACGTGAACGCCCTCACTAGGATCGGGCCATGTCGCAGTTCCTCCGCCAGTACCTGACGGTCGCCGTCTTCGGCGGCGCCGCGGTGATGATGGTGGGGGCGATGCTCGGCGCGGCCCGGCTGCTCCGTCCCACCCGGCCGCAGGCGGGGAAGTACATCAACTACGAGTGCGGCGTGGACCCGGTGGGTGTGGGCTGGTCGCAGAGCCAGGTCCGCTACTACGTGTTCGCCCTGCTCTTCGTGATCTTCGACGTCGAGGCCGTCTTCATCTTCCCATGGGCCATCCGCCTCGAGCAGCTGGCCGTGTTCGGCCTGGTGGAGATGGGCATCTTCGTCGCCATCCTCGCCCTCGGCCTCCTCTACGCCTGGCGAAAGGGCGTGCTTCGTTGGGTCTAGTCGAAAAGGGCACGTTCGCGAAGCCCTCCATGAAGCCGCTCACGTGGCTCCTGAACTACAGCCGGAAGTACTCGCTGTGGGTGTACCAGTGGGGCCTGGCCTGCTGCGCCATCGAGATGGGCGCCGCCTTCGGCTCCCCCCGCTACGACGTGATGCGCCTCGGCGTCATCCCCTTCCCGGCCGGGCCCCGCCAGGCCGACCTGGTGGTCGTGTCCGGTACGGTCACCGACAAGATGGCCCCGGCCATCCGCCGGCTGTGGGAGCAGATGCCCGACCCCAAGTACGTGATCTCCATGGGGTCCTGCGCCAACTGCGGCGGCCCCTACTGGGACTCCTACTCGGTCACCAAGGGCATCGACCAGATCATCCCTGTCGACGTCTACGTGCCCGGCTGCCCGCCCCGTCCCGAGGCGCTGCTGGAGGGCATCGTCCTCCTCCAGGAGCGCATCCAGAACGAGGACATGGCGGAGCGCTGGCGGGGGGAACCGATTGTCGTCCGCTGATCCCGGCGCCGGCGCCGGCGCCACCGCCACCACCGCCACCGACGACCGGCAGCAGGCGCTCCTCGAGGACCTGACCACCAAGCTGGGCGACGCCGTGGTCGGCTCCCACATCCGCTCCGGCGACCTCTGGGTGCGGGTCCGGCCCGACGCCTGGGTCAAGGCGGCCGAGGCGTGCCGGGCCATGGGGTTCGATTACTTCTGCTTCCTCTCGGGGATCGACTGGATGCCCCACACCTGGCCCAACCCCAAGGTCGTCGAGGGCCCCGAGGGTGCCACCACCGACGCTGACGACGACGAGGCCGCCCTGCCGCCCGAGGCCGAAGCCGGCTTCGAATCGGACGAGCCGGCCAGCACGGAGATCGTCACCGGCTTCGCCGGGGGCGACACCCGCTTCCAGGTGTTCGCCCGCCTCTACTCCACCACCCGCCACATCGGCGTCACCCTCAAGGCCGACCTCGACGACGAGAACCCGCACATCCAGACCTGGACCGGCGTCTACCGGGGGGCCGACTGGCCGGAGCGGGAGACCTACGAGATGTACGGCTTCGTCTTCGACGGCCACCCCAACCTGGTCAAGCTCTACCTCCCCGGCGAGTTCGAGGGCTTCCCGCTGCGCAAGGACTTCCCCCTGCTGTCGCGCGAGGTGAAGCCCTGGCCCGGGCTGGTCGACGTGGAGCCGATGCCCGCATCCGCCGACGCACCCGCCGAGGAGGGCTGATGGCCGTCACCGACCAGCAGCAGATCCACTACATCGCCTCCCAGGCGGCCGACATCCGGCTGAACGTCGAGCTCCAGACCGAGGAGATGACCCTCAACCTCGGCCCGCAGCACCCGGCCACCCACGGCACCCTGCGGGTGGTGGCCAAGCTCGACGGGGAGCAGGTGGTCAAGGCCGATGTGGTGTGCGGCTACATGCACCGGGGCTACGAGAAGCTGGTCGAGGTCCGCACCTACCCCCAGATCAACACGCTGATCAACCGGATCGACTGGCTGTCCTCCTTCGCCAACGAGGTGCCGTTCATCCTGGCCGCCGAGGATCTCATGGAGGTCGAGGCGCCGCCCCGGGCCCAGTGGATCCGCACGGTGTTCTTCGAGCTGAGCCGCATCGCCAACATCACCCTCTTCATCGGGGAGATGGGCGTGCAGCTGGGCGCCATCACGCCCGTCTTCTTCGCCTTCCGCGACCGGGAGCACGTGCTCAACCTGATCGAGGAGGCCACCGGCGGGCGCTTCCACCCCAACTTCGACCGCATCGGCGGCCTCAAGGACGATTTGCCCAGGGGCTGGATCGCCGAGACCAAGGAGGCCATGCGGCGGATCCGGGGCTACTGCGACGAGCTCGAGGATCTGCTCATGGGCAACGAGATCTTCGAGGCCCGCACCCGGGGCGTGGGCGTCATCCCGGCCGACATCGGCCTGTCCTACGGCCTGTCCGGCGCCAACATCCGGGCCAGCGGGGTCGACTGGGACCTGCGCCGCGACGCCCCGTCGCCCCTGGCGTGGAAGGAGCTGGACTGGAAGGTCTGGACCCACCCCGACGGCGACTCCTTCGCCCGCTACTGGGTCCGCCTCCAGGAGACTCGCGAGGCCACGAAGATGGTCGACCAGCTGCTCGACGGCCTGCCGTCGGGGCCCATTCAGGCCAAGGTCCCCCGCATCATCAAGGTCCCCGCCGGTGAGGCCTGGGCCCACACGGAGAACCCGCTGGGGGAGATGGGGTACTACCTGGTCAGCCAGGGGGGGCTCGGCCCGTTCCGCTGCAAGATCCGCTCGGCGTCGTTCCACAACGTGTCGATCGCCCCGTGGCTGCTCAAGGGTGTCTACGTCCCCGACATCATCACCATCCTGGCGTCGCTCTACTTCATCCTCGGGGACATCGACCGCTAGCCGTGAGTTGCTTCACCGGTGTTGGCGTGCACGTGAAGCCGATCACTAGTGTCCTGCGCGTGTACGCCCGGGGGATGGTGCGGTGAGGATGCTCGCCCTCGAGATCCCCTATTGGCAGCTGACCATCATCAAGACGGCGGTGGTCCTCTCGATCATCCCGGTGGGCGCCCTGCTTCTGGGCTACGTCTTCCTGCTGAAGATGATGGCCCACATGCAGAGCCGGATGGGGCCGATGGAGCCGGGGGGCTTCCACGGGTGGTTCCAGCTCTTCGGCGACGCCATCAAGTTCATCCAGAAGGAGGACATCATCCCCTCCGAGGCCGACCGGAGGGTGTTCGCACTCGCCCCCCTGGTCGTCCTTGTCTCGACGTTCCTCCTCTACATCGTGATCCCGGCCGGCCCCCGGCTCGTGGTCCAGGACCTCGATGTGGGCATCTTCTACGCGCTGGCCGTCTCGTCCCTCGGGGTCATCGGCGTGCTCATGGCCGGGTGGGCGTCGGCCAACAAGTTCGCCCTCATGGGGTCGCTGCGGGCCGCCGGCCAGCTCATCGCCTACGAGCTCCCGCTGATCCTGGCGGTGGTCGGCGTCGTGATCCAGGCCGGGACGATGAGCCTCCAGGGCATCGTGCACGCCCAGGCCGACGGGGCCATCTTCGGCCTGTCCTGGTTCGGCAACCCCTTCATCTTCACCCAGTTGATCGGCTTCGCCATCTTTCTCGCCGCGGCCCAGGCCGAGTTGACCCAGACCCCTTTCGACATGCCGGTCGCAGAGTCCGAGCTGGTCGCCGGGTTCATGACCGAGTACTCCGGCTTCCGCTTCCTCTTCTTCTTCATGGCCGAGTTCGGCACCGCCTTCGCCCTCTCCGCCATCGCCGCCACCCTCTACCTGGGCGGCTGGTCGCTTCCCGGCATCGAGGGCACCCTCGCCGACATCCTCGGCCCGGTGGTCCTCGGGGCCAAGGTCATGCTCGTGGCCTTCCTCATCTTCTGGATCCGGTTCACCTTCCCCCGGTTCCGCGAGGACCAGCTCCAGGCCTTCGCCTGGAAGATCCTCATCCCGCTGTCGCTCGTCAACATCATGGCGACCGCCGCGTTCAAGGTTTTCGTGTGATCGGAGTCGTACATGCCTGAGCTTCCCGGGCTCGCCAAGGGCCTCGGCGTCACGTTCAAGACCATGATCAACACCTGGACCAAGGGTGCGGTCACGGTCCAGTACCCCCACGAGAAGGAAGACCTCGCTCCTCGGACCCGGGGGGTCATCGCCCTCAAGGAGGAGAACTGCACGGTCTGCATGCTCTGCGCCCGGGAATGCCCGGACTGGTGCATCTACATCGAGGGCCACAAGGAGAAGCGCCCGCCCCGCCGTGAGGGCGGCAAGCCCCGCACGGTGAACGTCCTCGACCGGTTCGACATCGACTACGCGCTCTGCATGTACTGCGGCATCTGCGTCGAGGTCTGCCCGTTCGACGCCCTGTTCTGGAGCCCGGAGTACGAGTACTCCGAGTCCAGCATCGCCGACCTGCTGCACGACAAGGACAAGCTCGGCGAGTGGATGATGACCGTTCCCGAGCCTCCCGCCCTCGAGGCGGGGGCGGCCAAGAAGAAGTAGCAGGAGCTAGCGTCCCGACGATGGTGGCCCAGACGATGGTGGCCCAGAACGTGGTGTTCGGCATCCTGGCCGTGGTGATGGTGACTGCCGCGTTCCGGCTGGTCACCACCCAGAACGTGGTCCGCGCCGCCCTGTTCCTGGCCATTGTCCTCTCGGGCGTGGCCGCCATCTACATCCTGCTGGCCGCCGAGTTCGTGGCCTGGGTGCAGGTCCTCGTCTACATCGGCGCCGTGGTCGTGCTGCTTCTCTTCGGCGTGATGCTCACGCGGGCCCCGATCGGGCGCCTCGGCGACCTCGACAACGACCAACGGATCCTCTCCGCCCTCGTGGCCCTCTTCCTCCTCGGTGCGATGGGCGCCGTCCTGCTCGACGCCTTTGGCGACGACAAGGTGGGCACGCCCGCCATCCGCCGCACGGCGGAGGTGAGCGACTCCCTCTTCGGCACCTTCGTCATCCCGTTCGAAGTGGCTTCGGTCCTGCTGCTGTCCGCCCTGGTGGGCGCCGTGGCGCTGGCGAGAAGGGACTAGGCCCGCATGTACCTGAACCAGTTCCTGCTGCTGGCCGCCGTGCTGTTCAGCCTCGGCGTCTACGGGGTGCTGGCCCGAAAGAACGCCGTGCTGGTGCTCATGAGCATCGAGCTGATGCTCAATGCCGTGAACATCAACCTGATCGCCTTCGGAGCGTTCCACGACAACGTCCTGGGTCAGGTGTTCACCCTTTTCGTGATCACCGTTGCCGCCGCCGAGGTCGGGGTGGGGCTGGCGATCGTGCTGCTGATCTTCCGCAACCGGGCCGACATCGACCTGGACGAGCTCGACCTGATGAAGGGCTAGGCCGCCTCTCCCATGATGAAGAACGCCTGGCTCATCCCGCTCATCCCGGCGGTGTCCTTCTTCGTCATCCTCTTCTTCGGCAAGAAGCTGCCCCGCAAGGGCTCCGAGGTCGGCATCGCCGCCCTGACCGCCTCGTTCGTCATCTCCCTGCTCGCTGCCCTCGAGTGGATCGGCGAAAGCGTCCCCCGCCACGCCGTGCACCGCCATTTCACCTGGTTCGAGATCGGTGGGGTCGACATCGGTGCCGGCATCTTCATCGACGGCCTGGCCGTGATGATGCTGGTGGTCGTCACCTTCATCTCGCTGATGGTCCACGTCTACTCGACGGGCTACATGCACGGCGACCGGCGCTACACCTACTTCTTCGCCGCCCTGTCCCTGTTCACCTCGGCCATGCTGCTCCTGGTCGTCGCCGACAACACCCTGCAGCTGATGATCGGCTGGGAGCTGGTCGGCCTGTGCTCGTTCATGCTGATCGGCCACTGGTGGGAGGAGGGCGTCAACTCCGGCGCCGCCATCAAAGCCTTCATCACCACCCGGACCGGCGACATCGGCCTGATGACGGGCATCATCGTGCTGTTCTTCGCCGCCGGCCGGAACTTCGGCATCGAGCACCTCAACCACGAGGCGCTCACCGGCGCCATCGGCCACGGCACCCTGCTGGTCGGCGCGTCCCTCCTGTTCCTCGGGGTGATGGGCAAGAGCGCGCAGTTCCCGCTCCACGTCTGGCTGCCCGACGCCATGGCCGGCCCCACCCCCGTGTCCGCCCTGATCCACGCGGCCACCATGGTCGTGGCCGGCGTGTACCTGGTGGCCCGCCTCTACGGCGTGTTCTTCACCGGCTTCTCCATCGAGGTCGGCGGCACCAACCTGGTGGCCATCATCGGGGCGATCACGGTGATCATCGCCGCCCTCCTGGCCTTCGTGCAGGACGACGTCAAGAAGGTCCTGGCCTACTCCACCGTCAGCCAGCTGGGATACATGGTCATGGCCCTCGGGGTCGGTGCCTGGACGGCGGCCGTCTTCCACCTCTTCACCCACGCCTTCTTCAAGGCCCTGCTCTTCCTCGGCTCCGGTTCCCTCATCCACGCCGTCCACTCCAACAACATGAGCGAGATGGGGGGCATGCGAAAATTCATGCCCACCACCTTCTGGACCTTCATGGTCGGTTCGGTGGCCCTGGCCGGCATCTTCCCGCTGGCCGGCTTCTGGTCGAAGGACGAGATCCTGCTCGGGGCGTCGGAGAACGGCTTCCCGCTCATGCTGGCCGTGGGCCTGGCCGGAGCCTTCATGACCGCGGCCTACATGACCCGGGCCTGCTACCTGATCTTCGCCGGCGAGTACCGGGGCCACGGCCACCCCCACGAGTCGCCCCCGTCGATGGCCTGGCCGCTGCGCATCCTGGCCGTCCCCGCCGTGCTCGCCGGCCTGCTCAACGCCCCGGGCATCCTCCTCTTCAACGGTTGGGTCGAGTTCCACGTGGAGGGCGTCGACCATTTCCTCCACCACCACGACTTCAACCCGATGCTGGCCGTCCTGTCGCTCGGCATCGCCGTGCTCGGCATCGCCGCCGCCTCGGCCTACTACTTCCGGGGCGCGTTCAACGGCCTGTCGCAGCGGGTCCCGCTGCTGGCCACCGGCCACCGGGTCCTGGTCAACAAGTACTACCTCGACGACCTCTTCCTGGCGATCATCCGGGGCATCCAGTACCCGATCGCCAGGGCCGCATACTGGATCAACCAGAACGTCCTCGACGGCGTCGTCAACGGGGTCGGCAAGGGTGCGCAGCGCAGCGCCCAAGTGGTCTACGACGTGATCGACCAGCGGGTGATCGACGGTGCGGTGAACGGCGCCGGCCTGTCGGCCGAGGAGGGCGGGAGCATCCTGCGCTACCTCCAGACGGGGCGGGTCCAGCAGTACGCAGCCATGTTGTTCGGTGCGGTAGCAGTGTTGGCGATGGGCCTGGTGGCTCTGACGTGAGGGAGCTTCGAAACAAATGCTGACCGCGGCGATCTTCCTGCCGATCGTGGGCGCCGCCTTGCTGGCGCTGATCCCACGCAACAACGAGAGCGCGCTCAAGGCGGCCGCCCTCCTCATCACCGCGGCCACGACGGTCATCACCGTCGCCCTGCTGGTGGGCTTCGACTTCGACGACTCCGGCGCCCTGCAGTACGAGACGAACAGCAGCTGGATCAACGTGATCAACAGCCGCTACCACATCGCCCTCGACGGCATCTCGCTGCCGCTGCTCGTCCTGTCCGCGGTGATCACGCTGCTGTGCGTCATCTACTCCTGGGACCACTTCCCCGAGCCCCACAATCCCAAGGCGTTCCTGATCCTCATGCTCGTCCTGGAGACGGGCATGAACGGCACCTTCGCCGCCCAGGACCTGATCCTGTTCTTCGTCTTCTTCGAGCTGGTCCTGCTGCCGATGTACTTCATGATCGGCGTGTGGGGCGGGCCCAACCGCCAGTACGCAGCGATCAAGTTCTTCCTCTACACCCTGTTCGGCTCGGCCCTGATGATCCTGAGCTTCCTGGCCCTCTTCTTCAAGGGCGGGCAGACCTTCGACATCCCCGAGCTGATCCAGTCGGCCAGCAGCATCTCCCACGGCACCCAGCTGCTGATCTTCGGCGGCCTGTTCATGGGCTTCGCCATCAAGGTGCCGATGTTCCCGTTCCACACCTGGCTCCCCGACGCCCATACCGAGGCCCCCACCGTGGGATCGGTGATCCTGGCCGCCATCCTCCTGAAACTGGGGACGTACGGCTTCATCCGCATCGCCATCCCGATCCTGCCTGAGGCGGCCAAGTCCTGGGCCCCCTGGATCGGGTTGCTCGCGGTGATCGGCATCATCTACGGCGCCCTGGGCTGTCTCGCCCAGCGGGACATGAAACGGCTCATCGCCTTCTCGTCGGTGGCCCACATGGGCTTCGTGATGCTCGGCATCGCCACCCTCACCGACTTCGGCATCAACGCCGCCGTGTTCGGCATGGTGGCCCACGGCCTGATCACCGGCATGCTGTTCTTCATCGCCGGGTCGATCCAGGAGCGCTTCGGCACCCGTGAGCTGTCCCGCCTCGGTGGTCTCCTGCTGCAGGCGCCCCGCCTCGGCTGGATCCTCGGGTTCTGCGTCTTCGCCTCGCTGGGCCTGCCCGGCCTGGCCGGCTTCTGGGGCGAGTTCCCCGCCATCCTCAGCGCCTACCAGCCGGCCGAAGGCCTGAACGAGGCCACGTTCCGCGTCTACATGGCGGTGGCCGCCATCGGCACCGTGTTCGCCGCCGGCTACCTGCTGTGGATGCTGCAGCGAGTGGCGTTCGGCACGGTGAAGGCGGAGTTCGAGAAGTCCCACATCCACGACGTGCACCTGCCCGAGTACCTGGCCTGGACGCCGCTGCTCGTCGGCATCCTCCTCTTCGGCATCTTCCCGCACCTCCTGTTCGACATCACCGACGCCGCCGTCGGCGTCGTCACCTCGGGCATCGACACGGCCGGCGGCGTGGCCGCCGGGAGATAACGCACGCCGATGCCGTTCGATCCGCCCAGCCTCGATTACCACGCCCTCGCGCCGGAGATCATCCTCACCCTGGTCCTGTCGCTGGTCCTGGTCCTCGACCTGTTCCTCGACCACTCCCGCAAGTGGCTGCTGTCGAACGTGGCCGGGTTCGGGCTGATCGCGGCCATGATCCCGATCCTGTCGCTGGCCCTCTCCGGCGACGACGCCCGGTCGATGGTCGGCGGGGCCTACGTGGTCGACAACTTCGCCCTGGTCCTCAAGGCCCTGTTCCTGGGCGTGGGCTACGTCGTCCTCCTGATGTCGACGAACTACGTCGAAGAGGGCGACTACTACGAGGGCGAGTTCTACTTCCTCCTGCTGTGCTCGTTGCTCGGCATGGTCGTCATGTCCTCGTCACGCGACCTCATCACCATCTTCGTGGCCCTGGAGACGCTGTCCATCCCGGCCTACATGCTGGCCGGGTGGCGCAAGCGCGACCTGAAGAGCAACGAGGCCGCGCTGAAGTACTACCTGCTCGGGGTGCTGGCCTCGGCGGTGATGCTCTACGGCATGTCGCTGATCTACGGGTTCACGGGCACGACGCTGCTCACCGAGATCGGCGCGCAGCTGCAGGGCAGCGCCGCCGAGGCCCCGCTCGTCACCATGGCGATCCTCTTCGTGATCGTCGGCTTCGCCTTCAAGGTGTCGGCCGTGCCGTTCCACGCCTGGGCACCCGACACCTACGAGGGGGCGCCCACGCCGGTCACCGCCTTCCTGTCGGTGGCGTCCAAGACCGGCGGGTTCGTCGCCCTGCTGCAGCTCGTGTTCGTCGGCTTCTTCGGCCGGGACGACGTGTGGGGCCCGCTGTTCGGCATCCTGGCCGCGCTGACGATGACCGTCGGCAACCTGATCGCCCTGCGCCAGACCAACATCGTCCGCATGCTGGCGTACTCGTCGATCGCCCAGGCCGGGTACATCCTCGTGCCCCTGGCCGTCGCCGGCTCCAACGGGGGCGCGGCGGCGCAGACGGCAATGACCGCGGCGATCGTCTACCTGCTGGTCTATGCAGCCATGAACCTCGGGGCCTTCGCCATCGTGATCGCCGTGGCCCGCAAGACCCGATCGGGGGAGATCAGCTCCTACGGCGGGCTCTACGAGTACGCGCCGGGGCTCGCCGTGCTGATGACGATCTTCCTCTTCTCCCTGGCCGGCATCCCGCCGCTCGCCGGCATGTGGGCCAAGATCTTCGTCTTCCGGGCTGTGCTGGATGCCGGCACCTCGTGGGCCGTCCTGCTCGGGGTGGTCGCCGCGGTGAACTCGGTGATCGCCCTCTTCTACTACGCGAGCATCGCCCGGGAGATGTGGATGAGCCCGGTGCCCGACGGTGACAAGACGCCGATCCGGGTGCCCCCCGCCCTGGTCACCGCCCTGGCCATCACGGTGGCGGTCGTGGTGGGCATCGGCGTGTACCCGCAGGCCTTCGCCCGCTTCGGGGACCTGGCGTCGCTGATTCCCTAGACGCTCGGCTGGCCGAGCGGGCCCGCCGGGAAGGGCCGCTCGGCTACGAGGACGTCGTGGAGGCGGCGCTCTACGACCCCCAGCTCGGCTTCTACGAGACGGGGGGCGCCGCCGGCCGGCGGGGCGACTTCATCACCAGCCCCGAGGTCGGCCCGCTGTTCGGGGCGGTCCTGGCCCGGGCCGTCGAGACCTGGTGGCACGAGCTGGGTTCCCCGCAGCCGTTCACCGTGGTTGAGGCCGGTGCCGGGCGGGGGACGCTGCGGGCCGCGGTGACGGCCGCCTGCCGGGCGCCGCTGCGGTACGTCGAGGTGGAGCGGTCGGCCTCGCTCCGCAGCGAGGGCGCGGTCGGGAAGCTGCCCTTCGAGCCGTTCGTCGGCGTCGTGCTGGCCAACGAACTGCTCGACAACCTGCCGTTCGGGCTGCTCGAGCGCACGGGCGAGGGCTGGGCCGAGGTCCGGGTCGACGAGCGGCTGACCGAGGTGCTGGTCCCGGGGGCCACCGATCCGGGCGTGGACGCCGCCGTCGGCGCCCGGGTCCCGGTCCAGCGGGCGGCCCGGGCGTGGGTGGAGGCGGCCCTCGGGGTGGTCGAGGCCGGCCGGGTCGTCGTCGTCGACTACGCCGACACGACGGCGTCGATGGCCGCCCGGCCGTGGACCGACTGGGTCCGGACGTACCGGGGGCACGGGCGCGGCGCCCACCCCTTGGCCGACATCGGTCGCCAGGACGTCACCTGCGAGGTGGCGGTGGACCAGCTGCCCCCGCCAACGGCCAACCGGAGCCAGGCCGAGTTCCTCCGTGGCCACGGGGTCGACGACCTGGCGGCGGCGGCTCGCAGGGAGTGGCAGGACCGGGCCCACATCGGCGACCTTCAGGCGCTGGCCGCCCGCAGCCGGGCCAACGAGGCGGCCGCCCTCACCGACCCGGCCGGCCTGGGGGCCTTCCGGGTGCTGGAATGGGTTCAGGGCCGGTAGCGGACCCCGTCGGACGCGGATGCCGGCGAGCTGACCACCACCAGCCCACCCCACACGATCATCCCCTCGCCGTCCCAGGCGGTGATCGGGTACGCCCGGCCCAGCAGCGGCACGGGCTCGAGCGGCCGCCACCGGTCGGTGGCCGGGTCGTAGGCGGCCCCCGTCTCGAGCGGTGCCAGAGCGGTCCGTCGTTCGAGGACCCGGTCGAGCGGCCCGCCGTCCGCCTCGGGCAGGCCGATCCCGCCCCAGACCAGCAGCTCCCGCCCGCTCCACACCGCGCCGGTGGCGGTGCGGGCGCTCAGCGGTGCCGGCGGGAGGGTCCGCCAGCGGTCGGTGGCCGGGTCATACGCCGCGCCGTCGGCGAACAGCGTGCGGTTGTCCAGCGTGGCCCCGCTCCAGACGACCAGCTCCCGGCCGGTCCACACCGCGGCGGGGTCGTTGCGGCCGGTCAGGGGTGAGGGGGCGATCGTGCGCCAGCCGTTGGTCGCGGGGTCGTAGGCGGCGCCGTCGGCGTGGTCCACGCCGAGGGCCGGATCGGCGCCGCCCCAGATCACCATCTCCCGCCCGGTCCACACCGCCACCGGAGCGGCCCGGCGGGGGATCGGACCTTCGGCGATCGTGCGCCAGCGGTCGGTGGCAGGGTCGTAGGCCGCCCCGTCGGCGAAGCCCTCGTCGAGGTCGCCGCCGCCCCAAACCAGCAGCTCCTGGCCCGTCCACGCCGAGGCCACCCCGTTGCGGGCCGACAGCGGGCTGGGGCTGACCGGTCGCCACGTGTCGCGGGCGGGATCGTAGGCGGCCCCGTCGTTGTAGAACGCCTCCGCGCTCACGCCGCCCCACACGAGCATCTCCGTCCCCGTCCACGCGGTCGCGGCAGGGGACCGGGCGGCCAGCGGCGACCGGGCCAGCTTGCGCCAGGAGTCGCCGGCCGGCTTGTAGGCGCCACCGTCGGCCATGTGGGGCGACCGGAACGAGGGGCAGGCGCCACCGGCGCAGTTCTCGCCGCCCCAGACCAGAAGCTCCGAACCGGTCCACGCCACTGCGGCGTCGTACCGCCCGCACAGGCCGGCATTGGCGATGTCCTTCCAGCGCTCGCCGCCGCCCGCCGGGCCGATGCCGACGTCGGGCGCCGTCTCGGTGGGGCAGGGAGGCGTCACGGGGTCGCCCCGGCCCGTCGACCGGGCCAGCTGCATGAAGCCCATGATGGCGGCCACCCCGACGATCACGACCACGGCGCCGAACCACTTGGGCTTCGGGGTGGCGGCCGCCGACTTGGTCGCGTGGTCCGGGCACTTGAACCCCACCTGCGTCCGGATGGCGCAGTCGGGGCAGATCGGCGTGTCGCAGGTGACGCATGTGATCCGCGTGGACCGGCCGTGCCGGACACACGTGAGCGCCGGGGCCTCGTCCACGGCGCGGAAGGTTAGCGACAGCGGGGTGATTAGGCTCCCCGGGCATGGCGCAGCAGCCGACCTCGGATCATGGCGGCGCTTCGCCGACCATCTCGTCGTACCAGCTCGAAGAGCGCACGTTCCCGCCGCCCGGCGAGTTCAAGAGCGACGCCCTCGTCGTCGACACCGCCATGTACGAGGAGGCGGAGCGCGACTGGCAGGGCTTCTGGGCCCGCCAGGCCCTCGAGCTGCTCGACTGGAGCGAGGAGTGGCACACGATCCTCGAGTGGGACCTGCCCTTCGCCAAGTGGTTCGTGGGCGGGAAGCTGAACGTGGCCTACAACTGCGTCGACCGCCACGTGGAGGCCGGCCGGGGCGACAAGGTGGCCTACCACTGGGAAGGCGAGCCGGGCGACACCCGCACGATCACCTACGCCGACCTGCAGGACGAGGTGAGCCGGTTCGCCGCGGTCCTCCGGTCGCTGGGTGTGGGCAAGGGCGACCGGGTGGCCGTCTACATGCCGATGATCCCCGAGCTGCCGGTGGCCATGCTGGCCTGCGCCCGCCTGGGCGCGGCCCACTCGGTGGTCTTCGGCGGGTTCTCCTCGGAGTCGCTCCGCGACCGCATCAACGACGCCGAGGCCACGGTGCTGGTCACCGCCGACGGCGGCTGGCGGCGGGGCGGGGCCATCCCCCTCAAGGACAACGCCGACGCCGCGGTGGCCGAGACGCCGTCGATCAAGCACGTGGTCGTCGTCCGGCGGACGGAGAAGCCGGTGGCATGGGACGACGCCCGCGACCACTGGTACCACGAGATGATGGCGGCGGTGCCCGACGAGGAGGCCGCGGTGGCGCCCGAGCCCATGGACGCCGAGCAGCTCCTCTACCTGCTCTACACCTCGGGGACGACGGCCAAGCCCAAGGGCATCATGCACACCACTGGCGGGTACCTGACCCAGGTCGCGTTCACCCACAAGTACGTCTTCGACCTGCACGCGGAGCGCGACGTGTACTGGTGCGCCGCCGACATCGGCTGGGTCACCGGCCACAGCTACATCGTCTACGGGCCGCTGGCCAACGGGGCCACGTCGGTGATGTACGAGGGGAGCCCCGACCACCCGGCCAAGGACCGGTGGTGGTCGATCGTCGAGCGCTACGGCGTGACCATCCTGTACACCGCGCCGACGGCCATCCGCACGTTCATGAAGTGGGGGCCCGAGTACGTGCAGGCCCACGACCTGTCCTCGCTGCGGGTGCTCGGGTCCGTGGGGGAGCCCATCAACCCCGAGGCGTGGATGTGGTACTTCGAGCACATCGGCGGCAGCCGCTGCCCGCTGGTCGACACGTGGTGGCAGACCGAGACGGGGGCGATCATGATCTCGCCGCTGCCGGGCGCCACGACACTGCGGCCGGGGTCGGCCACGTTCCCGCTGCCGGGCATCGCCGCCGAGGTGGTCGACGACCAGGGCAACACCTGCGCGACCGGGGGCGGCTACCTCACGCTGACCCGTCCGTGGCCGTCGATGCTGCGGGGCATCTACGGCGACCCCGACCGGTACCGGCAGACCTACTGGGCCCGTTTCGAGGGCCGGTACTTCGCCGGCGACGGCGCCCGCATCGACGACGACGGCTACTTCTGGCTCATGGGCCGGGTCGACGACGTCATGAACATCTCGGGCCACCGGGTGTCGACGACCGAGGTGGAGTCTGCCCTCGTCGACCACCCCACGGTGGCCGAGGCCGCGGTGGTCGGCGCCAAGGATCCGACCACGGGGCAGGCCATCATCGCCTACGTCACCCTGAAGGGCGGGATCGAGGCCGATGAGGAGCACGGCGAGGCCCTGCGCCGGCATGTCACCAAGAAGATCGGCGCCGTCGCCCGGCCCCACACGGTCATCTTCACCGACGACCTGCCCAAGACCCGCAGCGGCAAGATCATGCGCCGGCTGCTGCGTGACGTGGCCGAGGGGCGCGACCTGGGCGACACCACCACCCTCGCCGACCCCACCGTGGTCGAGGAGATCAGGCGGCGAGCGGCGGCCGGCGGCCCGGACGAGGGGTAGCGGGCTGGCCGACATTCCCACGCACTGGCGCTGGCGGGCCGGCGACGTCGAGGCGGGTGCGGCCGTGCTGGTCGACATCGACGGCGTGCTCTCCGACGCCACCGGCCGCCAACACTTCCTCGAGGACGAGAGCAACCGCAACTGGCGCGGCTTCTTCGACGCGTGCGGCGAGGACCCCGTCATCGCCGAGGTGGCCCGCCTGCTGGAGCTGCTCGACCGCGACCTGTCGGTGCTCCTGCTGACCGGCCGTCCCGTGCGGGTGCAGCCCCAGACGCTCGCCTGGCTCGAGCGCTACGGCATCCGCTGGGACCTGCTGATCATGCGCAACATGGGCGACTACTCGGCGGCCCGCGACTTCAAGCGCCTCACCGTCGCCGAGCTGCGCGCGTTCGGCTTCGACCTCCGCCTCGCATTCGAGGACGACCGCCGCAACCTCGAGATGTTCCACGGGGAGGGCGTCCCCTGCGTCTACATCCACTCGGGCTACTACGAGTAGGCCCGGCGAGCCCCTGCTCTCGCGGGTTTGGCCCACACGAGCGAATACCGCCAGAGGACGTGCCGTCGGTACGTCGCGCCGGGTAGGACGCTCCCGGCGACGCGCCGCGTCTCGCGGTAGGTCATGGGCGGGGGCCACACCCGGGGAGCGGAGTCCTCCCACTCCGTCCGCGCCAGCTTGAGGTAGCGGTCCACGACATGACCGGCAAGGCCGTACGGCAGGTCGGATGCCCGATGGCGAGCCAGTCCGACGACGGCGAGCCGGCCACCTGGGCGCAGGAGGCTGCTCATCCGCTCGAGCGCCGGGCCGACGTCCATGTGGTGGAGCGATGCGACCGAGCTGACCAAGTCGAAGGTCTCGGGTTCGAAGGGGTGGTTCATGAAGTCGCCGAGGACGTACGTCACGTCCGTCTGCGGCTGGCTCCGGGCAACGGCGAGGCTCGGCTCGTGACGATCGATCCCGACCACATGGCGCACGCGCCGACGAAGCTCCCGGGTGAGGAGCCCCTCGCCGCAGCCGACGTCGAGCGCTGACGCCGCGGCCTTGGGGATCGCGGCCAGCACGACAGGGTGGTAGTGGATGTTGTGATTCCAGGGCTCGACCGCCCGAGCTTCCCACGGTTGCCTGGGGTCGGGCGGTCGAGCGGGCCGCGGCTCAGGCGACGGGCTGGCGGACGTAGGTGCGGGCCACGTCGATCCCGTACATGTCGGGCCGGCCGGCGGGCTCGGGGCCGAGCACCTTGGCCAGCAGCGGGCCGAGGGTCTCGGTGAAGAACCGGTCGGCGTGGGCCTTGGACTCCCAGAGGGTGATGACCCGGAGGCCGCCGTCGTCGGTGGCGCCGGCGTAGCGGGCCTCCAGGCCGTCGGGCGTGCCGTCGACCTGCTCGACGACCCGGTCGAACTGCTCGATCGATGCGAAGGGAGGGGTGGCGACCGTGATCCACGTCATGATGATTCGCTCCTTTTTCTGGCGGCCCCGTCGACCGCACCGTGAACGCTACGGATCGGCGCCCGCGCCGCCATCGGGGCGAGTACCCATCCCGGTACTCATCCGGCCGGCGATGACCCAGGCCGCGATCTGGCTGCGGGTGGCGAAGCCGAGCTTGGTGAGGATGTGCTGCACGTGGTTCTCGGCGGTGCGCTCGGAGATCACGAGGCGGTCGGCGATCTGGCGGTTGGTGAGCCCCTCGGCCACCAGCCCGGCGACCTCGCCCTCCCGGGCGCTCAACGACGCCGGCCGCCGCCGCCCGCCGGCCTGCGCCACCAGGGCCCGGGCCCGGTCCACGTAGGCGGCCATGCCGAGGGCCCGCACCGTCCGGTCGGCGTCGCGGGCCTCCCGCTCGGCGCGGTCGCCGTCGCCCGGGCCGTTGCGGGCCAGCAGGGTGGTGGCGAGGTGGAAGCGGGCCTCGGCCGCGAACCCGGGCGCCCCCGCCGCCGCGGCGACTTCGGCCGCGCCCGCCAGGTCGTCGACCGCCCGGTCGAGCCGGCCCAGGGCCGCCTCGCCCCGCCCGATCCAGAGCTCGGCGGGCCCGAGGTAGGCGACGCCCTCGCCGGACACGTGCTCGCCCCGGAACGCCGAAAGCCGGTCGACGAGGGCGGCCAGGTCGCCGTGGCGCCCGAGGGCGGCGGCCGCCAGGCTGCCGTAGGCCAGCCCGGGCAGGACGAAGAACACGGGCAGCGACCAGCCGTCGACCGGGCCGGCCGCCTCGTACGACGCCGCCGCCTCGTCGGGGAGGCCGGCGGAGAGGCAGAGCACGGCACGGGACAGCCGGCCCATGGTCCGGAAGCGGGGCGGGCCCTCGAACGGCGCTCGGGCGAAGCCGGCGGCCTCCTCGGTGGCGCCGACGTGGAGGGCGAGCGCGCACTGGAGGGCGAAGTAGGCGCCGGTGGCGGGCGCCGGCTCGACGGCGCGCATGCGCTCGAAGGCCCGCCGGCCGGCAGCTGCGGCGTCGGCGTAGCGGCCCTGGGCGTGGGCGATGCACGCGGCGGTGCGGTCGAGGTGCCAGGCGCTGACCGGTCCGCCGACCCGGGCCACGGCGACCTGCAGCGCCGGCAGCTCCTCGGCCGCCGCGGCCAGCCGCCCGCCTTCGAGCAGGGCGGCGATCCTCCAGAGCTCGCCCCACATGGCGCTGCGGGCGCTGTGCGAGCGCTGGGCCGCGGCCAGCATGTCGCCGGCCAGCTCCAGGCGCTCGGCCCGGCCGGCCGGGCCGGGGCAGGCCTCGTGGCGGGCCCGCAGGGCGTCGGTGAGGGCCCGGTCCTCGCCCGAGCGGTGGGCGAGGTCGAGGGCGGCCCGGCTCAGCCGCTCGGTCTGCTCCCGGTCGCCGTCGTAGTAGGCGAGGTGGCTGCGCTGGGCCAGCAGGCGGGCCCGCAGCGCCTCGTCGCCGGTCTGGCCGAGGCCGGCCAGGGCCTCGTCGCACAGCTGCTTGGCGACCGCGTTCACACGAAGATCGGGCACCGCTTCCAGGACCAGCGCGGCCTCGCCGAGCAGCTCGGCCCGGCCGGCGGCGCGGGCGACGTCGCCGGCGGCGACCGCGGCCTCGATGCACCCCTCGAGGTCGCCGGCGGTGGAGGACGCCCGCCCGAGGGCGACGAGCACCCGGCACTGGTCGTCGGGCGCCGGGGTGGCGGTGGGGAAGGCCAGCGCGGCCCGGTACAGGCGGGCGCCCTCCTCGTGGGCCAGGCGGCGGACCGCCTCCTCGGCGGCCCGGACGGCCCAGGCGCGGGCGGTGGCGGCCTCGCCGTAGGGCGCCAGCTCGGCCCAGTGGCGGGCCAGGTCGGCCAGGTGGTCGGCGAGGTTGCCGGCGAAGTGGGACTCGATGGCCCGGGCGGCGGCGCGGTGGAAGTCGACCCGTTCGGCGCTGGTCAGCGACGCCTCCACGGCCTCGCGGGTGAGGGTGTGGACGAACCGGTACTCGCCGGGGCCGCCCACCCGCTCGACGAGGCCATGGCCCAGGGCCTCGTCGACCAGGCCCAGCAGCCGCTCGATCGGCTCGTCGAGGGCGGCGGCGGCCAGCGCCAGCGGGAAGTCGCGCCCCACGATCGCCGCCACCTGGACCAGCCGCCGGCAGGGCGGCGAGACCCGGTCGAGCCGGGCGCCGACGATGTCCATCACCGTGCGGGGTGGTCGGTCAGGGTGCCAGGTGCCGTCGGCCATTGCCCGGGCCACCTCGCGGACGAACAGCGGGTTGCCACCGGTCAGCTCCAGCACGGCAGCCGGGTCGGCGCCCGGTGCCCCGGACAGCTGCTCGCGCACCTCGGCCAGGCCGAAGCCGCGGAGGTCGAGGCGCTGGGCGCCGGGCGACCGGAGCAGGTCGGGAAGCAGGCGGGGGAGGGCGCTGGCCGGCTCCACGTCGCGGAAGGTGGCGACCACCAGCAGGGAGGTGCCGGCCAGCTGCGGGGCCAGGTGGCGGAGCACGAGCAGCGACGGCTCGTCGGCCCAGTGGACGTCGTCGAGGACGACGACCAGGCCGCTGGGACCGGCTGCCTGGAGCGCCGCCTCGCTGATGGCGTCGAAGGCCCGGAAGCGGTCGGCGGGCGACTCGGCGTCGCCGGCCAGCACGGCCTCGGGGGCGACGCCGAGCGTGCGCAGCACCTGGCGCCAGGGCCAGAACGCGGGCGCGCCGTCGGCCTCGACGCAGCGTCCCCATGCGACCGGGGTGCCGCCCGCCAGGGCCAGGCCGGCCAGCTCCTGGGCCAGCCGGGTCTTGCCGATCCCGGGCTCGCCGGAGCACAGGACGAGCCGGCCGGCGCCGGCGCGTGCGGCGTCGAGCCACGAGCGCAGGGCGCCCAGCTCCGACCGCCGCCCGACGATCCCGCCGTCCACGGCAACCGGCGCCGCGCTCAGTCCGCGCTGCGCCGGCCGGTGGCCCAGAACAGGGGGGCGAACATGGTCACGCCGGACGGGCGCGCGTCCAGCTCCTCGAAGGCGGCCTCCCAGCGGGCGACGTCGTCCTGGTCGGCCAGCCCGGCGGCCACCAGCGCCTCGCGGGCGGCCCAGGACGGCGGGCGCAGCCCACGGGGTGCCTCGGCGATCTCGAACCTGCCTTCGTAGGCAGTGACGTGCAGTCCGGCCGCAGCGAGCAGCTCGTCGAGGCGCAGGCCGACGGACAGGTCGTTGCCCTGGGCTTCGTGCCAGGCCCGGTAGCGGTCGTGGAGCTCGTCTATCTCGGGCATCGGGGGCCGGACGCGGAAGGCGGTGCCGTCGATGTCGGTGACGTGGACCGCGCCGCCCGGTCGCACCAGGCTGGCGGCATGGCGGACGATCGCCCCCTCCCGCCCACCGTTGTGGGCCAGGACGTGGCGGATCATGACCACGTCCACGCTCCCGAGGTCCAGGCCGGTGTCGTCGGCGGCGCCCTCCCGCACGGTGACGTTGCCGACCCCCGCCCGCTGCACGGCCGCCCTCGCCGCCTCCCGCGCGGCCGGGTCCTGGTCGACGGCGAAGACATGGCCCTCGGGGCCGACCAGCCCGGCCAGCACGCACGACATCGCGCCCGGCCCGCACCCCACGTCGGCCACCTTGGCGCCGCTGACGACGCCGGCCGCCACCCAGGCGTCGCCCTCGGACCGCAGCGCCCGCTCGGCCATGAACCGGTAGCGGGCCTGCTCCTGCTCGCTCAGCTGCAGTGCGTACTCCGGCATCGGGCTCACCCTACCGGTCGGTTCACGGAACCAGACGGGGTGTGAAAGCGTTGTACTGCTTGACACCTCTGGAGAGGACGATGAGCAAGAACACGATCAAGACCTACACGCTGCTGGCCGCTCTCGGCGGGCTGCTCATGATGATCGGCAGCTTCTTCGGGCGCGGCGGCCTGTTCCTCGGCCTGATCCTCGGCCTGGCCTTCGTCGGCGGTTCCTACTGGTTCTCCGACAAGCTCGCCATCAAGTCGGCCGGCGCCATCCCCGTCAGCGAGGCGGAGATGCCCGAGTACTACCGGATCGTCCGCGAGCTGACGCAGCAGGCCAACATGCCGATGCCGAAGCTCTACATCACCCCTGACCTGCAGCCCAACGCGTTCGCCACCGGCCGCAACCCGCAGCACGCGGCCGTCGCCGTGACCCGCGGCATCCTCAACATCCTGGACTGGAACGAGCTGCGGGGCGTGCTGGCCCACGAGATCAGCCACGTCGGCAACCGCGACATCCTGATCGGCTCGGTGGCGGCGGCCGTCGCCATGGGCATCACCTTCGTGGCCCGGATGGCCATGTGGGGGGCCATGTTCGGTGGGGGCGGCGACGACGACAACCCCAACCCGCTGGCCATGCTGGCCTTCGCCCTCCTCGCCCCGATCGCGGCGATGGTCATCCAGATGGCGCTCAGCCGCAGCCGTGAGTACGAGGCAGATCGCACCGGCGCCCGCCTGATCGGCGACGGTGAACCCCTTGCCCGGGCCCTGGCCAAGCTCGAGCAAGGGGCCAAGGCCATCCCCATGGCGGTCGACCCGGCCCAGGCGTCGAAGTACATCGTGAACCCCCTCACCGGTCGCAAGGTGCAGTTCGCCAACCTGTTCACGACCCACCCCCCGCTCGAGGACCGCATCGCCCGGCTGCGCCAGGGCGAGTGGCGCGCCTGACCGCCCCGTCCTGCCCGTCCGCCTAGGGCGGGCAGGAGATCCGGCGGGCGGCGGCGAAGGAGAACGGGCAAGTGTCGCAACGCTTTCGTTCTCCTGTCGCGGTCGTGGTCACGCTCGCCGCGCTCGCGCTCGTGGCGTCCGGGCAGGCAGGCGCGCAGACGCCTCCGCCACCGACCACCCCCACCACCGTCAACCTGCTGGAGGAGCTGGTCCGCCAGCTCCTGCCGACGACCACCGTTCCCCCCGCTCCGGCCACGACCGCCCCCGAGGCCGCGCCCGCCGCCGGGGCGCCCAAGCCGGCCGCCGCCATCACGCCCGGGCCGACGACCACCACCACGCCCCCCGGCGTCGTCCCGCCCGAGTTCGCCAAGATCATCAACTCCGTGCGCCGCACGCCCGGCCGGTCGACCGCGGCCCTGCTCGACGCCCTCCGCCCCATGCAGGATCTCGGGCTGACGCTCGAGGAGGCGGCCATCGCCGGGTTCGGGCACTTCCCGGTGGCCGGGCCCGCCGACTACCGCGACGACTGGTGGGAGGCCCGCTTCGGCCCGCCGTTCCACCTGCACGAGGGCACCGACATCTTCGCCGACCGGGGGACGCCCGTACGGGCTCCCTTCGCCGGGGTCGTCCGCTACGAGGACGGGGGCCTGGGCGGGAAGGGCGCCTACGTCACCACGGCCGACGGCACCTACTACTACATGGCCCACCTCGACAGCTTCTCCACCAAGATCCGCAGCGGGAGCGCGGTCAAGCAGGGCGACGTGGTGGGCTACGTGGGCGATTCGGGGAACGCGGTGGGCGGCAGCCCGCACGTCCACTTCGAGATCCACCCCCGGGGCGGGGCGGCGGTGAACCCCAAGCCGTTCCTCGACGCCTGGTTGACCGAGGCCATCAACAACGCCTCGGCCCTGCTGGCCGCCAACAGCGCCGGCGTCTCCCGCGCCGTCACCGGTGCCGGGGTGCTTCGCCGGTTCGACGGCATGTCGGCCAGCGAGTCCGGCCGGTCGATGAGCCCGCTGCTGTGGGCGTCGAGCGTCAGCGCGGGGGGTGGCACGATCCGCCTCGCCCAGATGCAGGTTGCCCGCCTCGCCGGTCGCCTCGACTGGAACCAGAAGACCACGGCCGCCCAGGCCGAGGCCGACGCCCTGCGGGAGGGCCGCCAGGTCGCCCGGGCGATCCTCGAGCCCCTGACCCCGTCGGTGTTGGGCCCCCTCCTCGGCAAGGGGAGCTGAGCCCCGGGCTAGTCCAGTGGGCTAGTCCCGGAAGTTCTTGAACTGCAGGGGGATGCCGAAGTCCTCGGTCTTGAGGGCGGCGATGACGTTCTGCAGGTCGTCCCGCTTCTTGCCCGTGACCCGGACCTGGTCGCCCTGGGTCTGGGATGAGACCCCCTTGGGGGCGTTGTCCTTGATGAAGCGGTTGATGGCCCGGGCCTTGGTGTCGTCGATCCCGGCCGCCAGCAGCACCTTCTGGCGCGCCGTTCCCTTGGAACCCTCCTCGACCTTCTCGTAGGTCAGGGCCTTGAGGGAGACGCTCCGGCGCACGAGCTTCTCCTCCAGCACCTGCACGAGGGCCCGCAGCCGGTCCTCGGAGGCCGAGTGGAGCTGGATCTCGCCCTCGCCCAGTTCGATGGTGGAGCCGGTGTCCTTGAAGTCGAACCGGGTGCTCACCTCCCGGCGGGCCTGGTCGACCGCGTTGCGGACCTCCTGGAGGTCGACCTCGGAGACGACGTCGAACGTGGGCATCGCCAAGACGCTATCTTCGTTGACGCAGTCCTGGGTCGGTGCCCGAGCGGCCAAAGGGAGCTGACTGTAAATCAGCCGGCACAGCCTACGGAGGTTCGAATCCTTCCCGGCCCACCAACGTTCTGGCTGCAGGTAGCCGCTCATGCGCGGGTAGTTGCAGCCAGAACGGTTCCGGGTCGGGGCGCGGGGGTATCTCACCTGGCGTGTCCGTCGAATCGCTTCCCCGCCCGCTCGCCACGCAGCTCGCCTCCTCCCTGAGCGACGGCGGCCGGGGTCTGGCCTCGCTGGCGGGGGCGGAGCCGGTCGGCTGGCGGGATCTGCTCCTGGCCCTGTCGATCATCCACGACCTCCACACCGCACCGGTCCAGGGCCTGGGAGGGCGGGAGCGGTTCCAGCACCACCCGGCCGTCGCCCAGCTGAAGTGGCGCCTGGAGGAACGGTTCCTCGCCGGCCTTGCCCATCGCGACGCGGCCCGGGCGTGGGACCTCCCCGAATCGGCCGCCGAGGCCATGCGGGCCGTCGGCGCGCGGGGCCAGGTCCCCGAGGTCTACGAGTGGCTGGCCGGCGATGCCGCCCGCCACGAGATCGTCGAGTTCCTCTCGCTGGAGGGTGGGCCCGACGGCGGCTTCGACGACCTGGTCGCCGCCTGCCAGCTCGGCCTGGACGGCGAGCCGAAGCTGGAGCTGGCCCGCAACTACTGGGACGAGATGGGCAACGGCTCGCCGGCCCGGGTCCACACCGAGCTGCACCGCAAGCTGACCCGGGCCCTGGGGCTGGCCTGCCCGCCGCGGGAGGCGCAGCCGGTCGAGGCCCTCGAGCGATCCGTGCTCACCGGCGTCCTGGCCACCAACCGCTGGCTGCAGCCGGAGCTGCTCGGCGCCCTCGGCCTGCTCGAGCTCCAGGCCGGCCCCCGGTGCCGGAAGGTGGTGGCGGCCCTGGAGCGCATCGGCGCCGGCGACGACGCCCTGGACTTCTACGTCGAGCACGCCACCGTCGACCCCCGCCACGGCAAGGCCTGGGTCGACCACGCGGTGGCGCCGCTGGCGGGCGACGACCGGTGGGCGGCGGGCATCGTCCGGGGCGCCCGCTGGCGGTCGATCGTCGACGGCGGCTTCTTCGACGCCATGGCCGACCTGCTCGTCGTGCAGGAGCGGCGGGCATCGTGAACACCCTGACGCCCACCTCCATCGCCTTCGGCCCCGTGCGAGTGGCGTTCGACGAGACCGTCCTGCGGCCCCGTCCGTGGACCCTCGCCCAGTCGGAGTGGGCCGCCGAGCTGGTGGCCGACGGGTCGATGCTGGAGCTCGGGTGTGGCGCCGGCCACATCGGCCTCGCCGCGGCGGTGCTGAGCGGGCGTCCCCTGGTCCAGGTCGACCGCGACCCGGCCGCTCGCCGGTGGGCCGGTCGGAACGCGGCCGCCAGCGGCTGCGCGGCCCGCGTCGAGCAGCGCTGGGGGACGGCGGAGTCGGCCCTGCGGCCCGGCGAGCGGTTCGACGTGGTCATCGCCGATCCCCCGTACGTGCCGGCGGCCGAGGTCGGCCTCTACCCGGACGATCCCGTGGGGGCCATCGACGGCGGGGCCGACGGGCTGGACGAGGTGCGGTCCTTCCTGGCCGCCGCGGCCGGGCATCTCACCCCCGAGGGCAGCATCGTCCTCCAGCTGCGTGGGATACGGCAGGTGGCGGAGCTGGAGACCTGGCTGGCCCATCCTGCGTCGCCCGAGCTGGTGGTGGTCGAGGCCCGCTCGTACGGCGACCTCCGGGCCCTCGCCCGGCTGCAGCGCCGGCCCTGAGCATCACGCCGGGAGGAGCTCCCGGGTGAGGGCCTCGAGCACCCAGGCCTTGTAGTCATCCACCGTCCAGCCCCGCATCCGGCGCAGCAGGTGGTGGACGTAGGGCGACAGCAGGGTGAAGGCCATGTCGGCCGCCCGGTCGGCGTCGAGCCCCGGCCGCAGGGCACCGTGGCCTTCCAGCGCCCGGGCGACCCGCACCATGTCGGCCGCCATGGCCGCCGCCCCCTGTTCGGAGAACCGCCGCATGTCGGGATCCGCTCCCGAGGACCGCTCCCCGGTCATGATCAGGTCGCCCGCCCGCTCGTGCAGCGCCGCGCTGTAGTCGACCATCAGCTCCAGGGCCTGGCGGCCGTCGCGCTCGGCCAAGGCGGCGCGGACCTCGTCGCGCTCGGCCACGGGTATCGGGAGATCGTCCCCCACGGTCGCCACCCCGACGACCTCGTGGAACAGCTGCGCCTTGGTCGGGAACGCCGCGTAGACGGTCCGCTCGGCCACCTCGGCCCGGGCCGCCACCTCCTTCATGGTGGTGGCCACGAACCCCTGCTCGACGAAGAGCTCGGCCGCCGCCTCACGGATCCGTCGCCGGGTGGCCCGGGCGGTCTCCTCCCGCAGGGGTGATCGGTACTGCCGCTTGACGGGCTCGCTCATTCGATGCAGTATACCTGTATCCGTTACAGAAAGGCTGATATGAAATGGGAAACGCAGTCCTGGCCGGCATCCACCACGTCAAGTTCCCCGTCGCCGACCTGGCCCGGAGCCGGGCCTGGTACGAGCGGGTCTTCGACCTCACGCCGTCCATGGAGTTCCCGGACGGCGGCGGCGTGGTTCGCGGCGTCGGCTACGAGCCCGTGGGGCCTGGTGTTTCGATCTGCCTGCGGGAGCACCCTGTTGCCGCCCGTGGCATCGCCGGCTTCGACCCGGTCAGCTTCGCCATCGCCGACCAGGCGGCGGCCGAGGCCTGGGTGGCCCGCCTCGACGCCCTCGGCGTCGCCCACTCGCCGGTGATCGAGGCCAGCCTGGGCTGGCTGGTGGTGTTCCACGACCCCGACGGCACCGAGATCCACCTCTACACGGTGGCCGAGCACGGCATCGACCACGGCGACCGCCCCGGCTACGGCCGGCGGGTGGCGGGCTGAGGCGTCACAGCAGCCGCTGCATGAGGGCGACGTCGAGCCACCGGCCGAACTTGCGGCCGACCTCCCGCTCGACGCCGACCATCTCGAACCCGCAGGCCCGGTGCAGGGCGATGGACGCCTCGTGGCCGCCGACGATCCGCGCCATGACGGCGTGGAAGCCGTGCAGGGTCCCCAGCCGGAGCAGTTCGGCCAGGATGGCCCGCCCGTAGCCCTGGCCGTGGCGGTCGCGCCGCACGTAGACGGAGTCCTCCACCGTGGTCGCGTACGCGGGCCGGCTCCGGTAGGGGGCCAGCGACCCGAAGCCGAGGACCTGGCCCTGCGACTCCAGGACCACCGCCGGGTGGACGCCGTCGTGCTCCGCCAGCCAGGCCAGCTGGTCGGCCAGGGTCCGGGGGACGAGGTCGAAGGTGACGGTGGACTCGGTGACCTCCCGGTTGTAGATCGCCCGGATGGCCTCGGCGTCGCCGGGCCGGGCCAACCGGACGGCGACCCCGGGCCGGCTGACTATCATCGTTGGGAATGCCCCCTTAGCTCAGTCGGCAGAGCACAGCCATGGTAAGGCTGGTGTCGTCGGTTCGATTCCGACAGGGGGCTCGCAGGGAGACCTGGCAGTGCAAGACACAGAAACCGCCTTGGCGGCGTAGCTCAGTTGGTAAGAGCACTCGGCTCATAATCGAGGGGTCGGCGGTTCGAGTCCGCCCGCCGCTACAGACCACAGACGAACAGGACAGGAAGATGGCGAAGCAGAAGTTCGACCGGAGCAAGCCGCACCTCAACGTGGGCACGATGGGCCACATCGACCACGGCAAGACAACGCTGACCGCGGCCATCACCAAGGTCCTCCAC